>Ga0136611_10004082_pt1 | contig 10223 bp, 9 predicted proteins | sample AntDrymUQ2232306_2_FD_106645 | JGI IMG/M metagenome (GOLD analysis project Ga0136611, IMG submission 106645) | Polar desert sand microbial communities from Dry Valleys, Antarctica - metaG UQ223 (23.06) | ecosystem: Environmental > Terrestrial > Soil > Desert | place: Antarctica: Dry Valley... | reverse complement strand
GTTGTCGGCGCAACGGTGACCGGGGGGGCAGTTGTCGGTGTGACCGTGACCGGTGGGGCAGTGGTCGGCGTGACTGTGACCGGCGGGGCGGTGGTCGGTGCAACTGTGACCGGCGGGGCGGTGGTGCCTACCGCCGCGCAGGCGTTATCGCCACCAACTGCGGCCCCAAGGTTGCGGCCCATGGCATCGATAGGACCAAACGGTTGGTACTGATACCCGGTGGTGATGTCCGCCTGCCACCAACAGTTCGGAACGGTGGCCTCGACGGTGTGTTGCCCATCGGCCTGAAACACTCCCTCGCCCCGGCCGAAGAGTTTTTGCTGCGGGCCCTCGCTCTGTTTGGCCGGCGGAGCCGACGGCAGCATGAATGTATTGACAGCGACGTAGGTGTTGGCGCATTCCTCGGTCAGCTTGAAGGTGAAGCTGAGGTTGGAGCCCTCTTTCAGCCGCTCAGAAGAAACCTTCGAAACGGCCTGGCCGTCGACGCGGATCTGGTGTTCGGAGAACGCCTTGAATCCGGCGCACTCGGGCTTCATGTTGAGGCCCTGGCCGTCCACGATGGAGGCCGACGCGCTATTGAGGTTGGCGGCGAAGGCAAAGCCTGAGACGAGGACCCCGGCGATGACCAGAAACCTGCTCCGGCGTCGGGTAGCCAGTGAACGAGAGTGAATCATTTAGAACTCCAAAGAAGTAGGTGAGCGATTCAGGAGCCGCCCGAGGGAAGGGCACTTGTTTCTAGATGACCACTCGGAGTGCCTACGAGGGATTCCACCATAAAAAGATCGATCTGTCACATCGCCTATTTCGGTCATCACCGCATTCACGATTTCTGTCGACGATCACGGCCCGACTCGTGAGAGCCATTAGCGTCGTCGCTCGTGGACATTGTCGTGAAGCTTGCGGTCCTTCTGGTGGTCGTGCCCACGTGCGCCGCAGTCTTTACGCAGCTCTTTTTGTTCAAGACCATGGCCCACATGCAGTCCCGCTTGGGGCCCATGGAGACGGGGCCGCACGGGGCATTTCAGCTGGTGGCCGAGGGGCTGAAGTTTCTGCAGAAAGAGGACCTTTTCCCTGAGCGGGCGGACCGCCTTGTCTTCGGACTGGCGCCCATCGTTGCCCTGCTCTCGACCTTCCTCATCTTCGTGATCATCCCCGTCGGCCCCGACCTTGTCGTCGCCGGGCTCGACACAGGAATCCTCTATGCCCTGGCCGTGGCGTCGTTGAGCACACTTGCCGTTCTCATGGCGGGCTGGGGTTCGGCCAGTAAGTACTCGCTTCTCGGTGGCCTTCGGGCGGCAGCGCAGTTACTTGCCTACGAGATTCCCCTCGTCCTGGCGGTAGTCGGGGTGGTGATTCAAGCCGGCACTTTGAGCATGCAGCAGATAGTCGGCGCCCAGGACAACGTTTGGTTCGTCTTCCCGCAATGCATAGGCTTCGTGATCTTCATGATCTCGGCTCAGGCGGAGCTAAGCCAGACCCCTTTCGATATGCCGGTCGCGGAAACCGAACTGGTGGCGGGCCACCTCACCGAGTACTCGGGCTTACGCTTCCTACTCTTTTTCCTGAGCGAACTTGCCTCGGCAGCGGCGTTCTCGGCGCTGGCCGTGACTCTGTTTCTGGGCGGATGGCGCCTGCCTTTCGTGGACCTGCAGGGCACGGCCGCCGCCATGGCCGGCCCTCTGGTTGTTCTCATTAAGGTCCTGCTCGTGGGCTTTGTGATCTTTTGGTTTCGGTTCAGCCTGCCTCGACTCCGTGAGGACCAGCTCCAGGCCTTCGCCTGGAAGGCCCTGATCCCACTCAGCCTTGTCAATATCGTCATCACTGCGGTCGTAAAGGTGGCGGCATCGTGAGGGGACTGATGCCGGGAATGGTCAAGGGCCTGCGCCTGACGTTGCGGACGTTGTTCAGGAAAGCGGAAACGATCCAGTACCCGAGGGAGACGCGAGACCATGCTCCTCGCTCTCGCGGCGTCATAGCGCTGAAGGAGGAGAATTGCACCGTATGCATGTTGTGCGCACGCGAGTGCCCGGTCTGGTGCATCTTCATCGAGGGATATAAGGACCAAGCACCGCCACGACGAGAAGGCGGTAAACCACGACTGGCGCAAAAGCTCGACCGGTTCGACATTGACTACTCGCTTTGCATGTATTGCGGCATCTGTGTCGACGTGTGCCCGTTCGATGCCTTGTTCTGGAGCCCCGAGCACGAGTATTCCGAGGGCCGTATCTCTGACCTCCTTCACGACAAGTCGCGATTGGGTGAGTGGATGGCTTCGGTACCCGAGAAGCCTCCCCTCGACGAAGGTTTCCGGGCACCCGAGCGCCCAGGCGCACGATCGAGCCGCATTCCGGCGTCCTCAGAACTTTCCAGCGCCCGGGGCGGACCAGCCGACGCTGCCGAGATGTCAGAGGGGCCCAGCGCCGGAAATCCCGGCGAGCCCGGGGGCGGAGCGAATCAGTAAGGGTGACGCGACGGTGGAGCCACTGAGGAAGAAACGACACAGCAGATAATAAGGTCACTTGAACTGAGCCATCCGCCACCTGAGGTTCAGTAGCCTCGGCCTCCGTGGAAGCCGCATTCACCATCCTCAGCCTCCTCGTCATCGTGGCGGCATGGCGAGTGGTGACGACCCAGAACGTGGTGAGAGCCGCACTCGCATTGGTTGTCGTATTGGCGGGGATGGCGCCGCTGTTCATCATGTTGGCTGCCGAGTTCGTCGCCGTGATTCAGGTCTTGGTTTACGTGGGCGCAGTCGTCGTCCTTTTCCTATTCGGCATCATGCTCACCCGGTCGCCTACCGACGTGCCCGAGGACCCCGATAACCGCCGGCGCTGGCCCGGCCTGATTGTTGCCGTGGGATTATTCGGGGCGCTGTGGTTCTCCCTGACCGATGCCTTTGGCAATACCTCGGTTGACCCAAAGCGGGTAAGCGACACCGCCGACGTGGGCTCCAATCTCTTGCGCGAAAACGTAATTGCCTTCGAGGCCGTATCCGTACTGCTTCTGGCCGCCCTCATCGGCGCCATTGTTCTGGCTAGGCAGGACTGATGCTGCTGGTCCAATACCTGGGTCTGGCCGCCGTGCTCTTCTGTCTCGGCGTCTACGGCGTGATCGCCCGCAAGAACGGCGTGATGATTCTGATGTCGGTCGAGCTCCTGCTCAATGCCGTCAACCTCAACCTCATTGCCTTCGGGGCTGCGTACGACACAGCGGTAGGGCAGGTTTTTGCCTTATTTGTCATAGCGATAGCTGCCGTCGAGGTGGGCGTAGGCCTCGCCATCGTGCTGCTGATCTATCGAAACCGGTCGACTGTCGACTTCGACCAAATCGATGAGCTGCGGGGTTGATGGTTCGATGACACGACACCCGTGGGTCATCCCACTCACGGCGGCGCTGGCGTCCGTAGTTATCCTGTTTTTCGGAACGCGGTTGCCCAAACGCGGCGCCGAGTTGGGCATTGCATCGATGGCCATGGGTGTCGCCCTGTCGGCGTGGCTGGCGGTCGAATGGATAACAGGGAGCGGCGTGCCTGCTGTCAATCAACACGTGTGGTTTCGCTACGGCGACGTCAACGTCGACGCGGGAACGTTGGTGGATGGCCTGACCGTGATGATGCTGGTGTTGGTCACAGTCATTTCCCTGTTGGTCCAGATCTACAGCACCAACTACATGAAGAACGACAGGCGTTACACGCATTTCTTCGCCATTCTCACGCTCTTCACAGCGGCAATGGAGTGGCTGGTGATGTCGGCCAACACCCTGCAGATGGTTTTCGGGTGGGAGGTGATGGGTCTGTGTTCGTTCCTTCTCATCGGGCACTGGTGGGAGGAAAAGAGCAACGTCCACGCTGCCATGAAGGCCTTCCTCACCACTCGAGCGAGTGACATGGGTCTCGTCGTGGGTGTCATAGTGCTCTTTTTCGCTGCTGGCCAGTCCTTCGACGTGGTTGAACTCAACACTCTTGCTCTGGCTGACGGGATCCCGCACGGTTTGCTGTTGGCTGGTGCCGTCGCGTTGTTCGTTGCTGTCGTCGGCAAGAGTGCGCAGTTTCCTCTCCACACCTGGTTGCCCGATGCCATGGCCGGCCCCACGCCGATGTCAGCGCTGATCCACGCCGCGACGATGGTGGTTGCCGGAGTGTTCCTTTTGGCTCGCCTGTTCCCGGTATTCGCCCAAGCGTTTTCCATCGGTGACATTGGTAACGATTTGGGCGGTCTAAATCCGATTGCCGTAATCGGGTCGATAACCATCGTGATTGCAGCGTTGCTGGCGTTCGTGCAACACGACATAAAGAAGGTTCTTTCCTATTCGACTGTCAGCCAACTTGGTTACATGGTTATGGCCTTCGGGGTCGGCGCATGGACAGCGGGCGCTTTCCATCTATTCACACACGCCTTCCTCAAGGCCTTGCTCTTCCTGGGGGCGGGCTCGGTCAGCCACGTCGTGCACGGGTTCGATCTCGAACGCGACATGGGCGGATTACGAAAGTCGATGCCCGTCACTCACGTGACGTTCGCCATCGGCTCTGCGGCTTTGATAGGCATCATCCCGTTGTCCGGTTTTTGGTCCAAGGAGCAGATAACGGCACAAGCGGGTGCCAATGGTTACGTGTTGTTCCAAGTCGTTGCCCTCGTCGGCACCTTCCTCACGGCCGGATATATGACCCGGTGCTACTACCTGATGTTCTGGGGAAAGCATCGGGGCAGCAGCCATCCGCACGAATCGCCGCTCACTATTACCTTGCCCTGTGTTGCCCTCGCTGTTGCCACTCTGCTTATCGGTTTTCTCGAGGCACCGGCCCTCGGCATCGGTCTGTTTAGCGAGTGGGTCGCACCGGCGTATTTGCCCGCCGCTGAGATCGGGGATCGTTCGACCATTGACCTTGTATTCGTGACGGAGCTGTTGATCGCTGCGGCCGGGGTGGGCTTGGCCGCCTGCGCCCTTACCAAGGGTTTCGGGCCGCGCTCGCTCGCACAACGCTCCGCACCGGCCCGCGCCATGTACGGCCTGCTCTCCAACCGCTATTACCTCGACTGGCTCTATGACCGTTTGGTCGTCAACGGCATCCGACGTGGTCTGTCGTGGATCGTCCACTGGGTGGATCACAACTTGATCGACAATCTGGTCGATCTCGTGGGTCGATCCGCTGTCGGCACCGGCGTTTTGGTCAACCGGTGGTTCGACACTGGAGTCGTGGATCGCGTCGTGAACGGCACAGGCGGGATTGCCCATCGAAGCGGCAGCGCCCTCGGTCACGTTCAAAGCGGAAAAGTCCAGCGATACGCCGGAGTCATGCTTGGTACCGTTACCTTCGTTGCGGTCTTACTTACGGCGATGAGGTAGGGAGGGCCGTGCAGGCAATCGACAATTGGGCCCTAACCCTTGCCATCTTTCTGCCCTTGGTGGGCGCGGGCGTAATGGCGTGCATACCGCGTCACTGCGAGCGCCGTCATCAGACAATTGCTGTCGCGACCAGTGCGCTTACGCTGTTGACCGGCATCTACATGTTGGTCAGGTTCGACTATGGCCGAGGCGCCGGGGCCCAGTTTGAGAAGAACCTCTCGTGGATCCCGCTGATAGATAGTCGGTTCCACATCTTCATCGACGGCATCTCACTCCCGCTCCTTGCGCTCTCGATGCTCATGACGGCGCTGTGTGTTCTCTATTGCTTGGCCAAGCCACCCGATCCGGGTAACGCCAAGGCCTTCTATATCCTGATGTTGATTCTGGCGACCGGGATGAACGGTGCGTTTGCAGCGCAGGACCTACTGCTGTTCTTTGTCTTTTTCGAGCTCGTTCTGTTACCCATGTATTTCCTCATCGGCGTCTGGGGTGGTCCCCGACGCTCGTACGCGTCTCTCAAATTCTTTGTGTACACAGTGCTGGGCTCAGCCTTCATGTTGCTGTCGTTCCTGGCGCTTTATTTCCTCGGCGGCGAGACGTTCGACATCCCCCTACTGACGGCGCCTACCTCACCCGTCCGCTCCTTGACCCACACAACTCAGCTGCTCATCTTCGGTGGATTGTTCCTTGGCTTCGCGATCAAGACACCCGTGTTTCCATTCCACACGTGGATGCCTGACGCCCACACCGAAGCACCAACGGTTGCCTCCGTCCTGTTGGCTGCAGTGATGTTGAAGCTGGGCGCGTACGGCTTCATCCGCATCGCGCTACCCGCGCTACCCGAGGCAGCGCTTTCATACGCACCGTGGATTGGACTGCTGGCTGTTATCGGAATCATCTACGGTGCGCTCGGTTGCCTGGCCCAGAACGACATGAAGCGACTCATTGCCTTTTCATCGCTTGCTCACATGGGCTTTGTGATGCTCGGTGTTGCGACTCTCACGGCGCTGGGAATCAACGCCGCTATTTTTGCCATGGTCGCGCATGGGCTGATAACCGGCATGCTGTTCTTCTTGGCCGGGTCGATCGAGTCACGTCTCAAGACGCGAGAGCTTGACCACTTCGGGGGCCTCCTCACAGTTGCCCCTCACTTGACGTGGATTTTGGGCTTCTCCGCCATGGCCAGCCTCGGTCTGCCCGGCTTGGCCGGATTCTGGGGTGAGTTCTCGGCCATTCTTTCCGCATTCGATCCCGCACCAGGCTTGTCGGTGACGAGGTTCCGGGTCTACATGGTGTTGGGCGCAGTTGGCACTGTGCTGGCGGCTGGTTACCTGTTGTGGATGTATCAACGCATTGCCTTCGGCCATGCATCCGACACCGTCAAGGCGTTCGACGTTGACGATGTGTCGCGCTGGGAATTGCTGGCGTGGACACCGTTGCTCGTGCTCATTGTTGTCCTGGGCGTGTTTCCCGCTCTACTTTTCGACATCACTGATCCAGCCGTGACCGAAACGGTGGCCAGGTTCATGGAGCGCGTCCCAGTCCCGCAACCGAGAACATGACACCTGCCATTGACGCCGTAGCGCTACTACCCGAACTGCTGGTCACTGCGTTGCTCGTCGCTGTTCTTATCGCTGATCTCATTGGGGGGCGAGTGCGCACCCACCTACATTTGATCAGCGCCATCGGCTTGATGTTTCCGCTCGGGGTCGTTTTTGTCCTGGGCGCCACCGAACGTTATGGACGCATGATGGACGGCGGGTACATCGTCGATGAGTTTTCCCTTTTGGCGAAAGGCGTTTTCGTTGCTGCGGCGGCGATTGTGTTCCTGATTGGTCCGGCCCGCAGTTGGAAGGGCGAGTACTGCGTGCTGATTCTTGCGTCGGTGCTCGGTATGGTGATGATTGCCTCGGCTCGCGAACTACTCACATTCTTCGTGGCCTTCGAACTGCTGGCCGTGCCCGGTTACATGTTGGCTGGATGGAACAAACGCAGTGAGCACGGTCACGAGGCCGCTCTCAAGTACTACCTGCTCGGTGTGATCTCCACAGCGGTCCTTCTCTACGGCATCTCACTTTTGTATGGCATCGCCGGCTCCACTCGTTTCTCCGATGTTGCCGTCGCTGTCGATGCATCAAACGGCGGCCAAGCGCTGGTGAGTATTGCTGTTTTGTTCGTCTTGGTGGGCATGGCGTTCAAGGTGTCAGCGGTGCCCTTTCACTTCTGGGCACCTGATGCGTACCAAGGCGCCCCTATTTCCGTTGCGGCCTTCCTATCGGTTGCCACGAAAGCGGGGGGGATCGTGGCGCTGCTGACGCTCGTCGTCGTGGCCCTGCCCGACTCCGGCTCAGTGTGGTCGCCAATGCTGTGGGCCCTTGCCGCCTTGACGATGACCGTTGGCAATCTGCTGGCCCTGCGTCAAACCGACATAGTTCGATTACTGGCCTACTCGTCGATCGCGCAAGCGGGATTCATGCTCGTCCCGCTGGGAACAGCAGGCCTGTTCGGCGGCAAGATAGACGAAGCTGTCACGGCGACGATGGAGTACTTGATCGTCTATTCCGTGGCCAATCTGGGTGCATTCGCTGTTGTCGCAACGGTGGCTCGCCGCTTCGGTGGCACGTCCATCGAAACGTTCAGTGGACTGTTCGGTCGCGCCCCCGGCCTCGCTGTACTTCTCTCCATCTTCCTATTGTCGCTGGCCGGCATTCCGCCATTTGGTGGTTGGTTCGCGAAGCTTGTCGTTTTCCGAGCTGCGATTAACGCCGATTCTCCCGAGGCTTTGACTCTGGCCGTGGTCGCCGCCGCCAATGCCGCCCTGTCCCTGGTGTACTACGCAGTGGTGGTGCGTCAAATGTGGATGAAACCAGTGTTGCCCGAAAGCATCGAGGTTGCTGCCCTGACTCCGACCCGGCGCAACTCGAGCGTCGCTGCCCTAGGTTTGTGCGCCATTGGCGTGATCATCACGGGAGTTCTACCCGGTGTGGTCACATACTTTGGGGAGCTGTCATCGCTAAGCCGATAGGAACTTCACTCTGGGCGTATGTGATCGACCAGATTGACAAGCGCGGATCGCTTTCCTTTTCGGAGTACCAGAACCTGGCGCTGTACTCGTCTCAAGGTGGGTTCTATGCCCGCCGAGGTTCCGCCGGCCGCAAGGGTGATTTCATAACGAGCCCCGAGGTCGGCAATTTGTTCGGCCGGGTAATGGCTTCGGCCTTGGATCGGTACTGGAGGGGTCTCGGGTCACCCGACCCGTTCCATGCAATCGAGGGCGGTGCCGGCGTTGGCACCCTGGCGGCGTCAATCTTCGATGCCGAACCGGAGTGCATCTCCGCCCTGCGCTACGTGGCGGTTGAACGTTCGGCGTCGCTGCGCACCGAACACATCGGCACGCTTCCTGTGAACACCCCAGAACGCGTGCTCTCACTGGATCCAGAAGTCATCCGTCGCGGCCCCGCTGTGGCGAGCATGGCCGACCTTCCGGAGGGCAAGTTCACCGGAGTTGTGATCGCGAATGAACTACTCGACAATCTGGCTGTCGATATCTACGAGTGGCGAGCGGGCCGCTGGCACGAAGTACGGGTGGGCCTGAGCAAGCACGGAGATCTAATCGAGGTCTTTCGATCATTGCCGGAGGACGAACCGGTCGTTGAATGGTTGAGAGAGCTGGGAGACAGTCCGGCACCGCACGCCCGGCTGGCCCTCCAGAGCGCTGCCTGCGATTGGCTCGCCCGTGCCCTCGGTCTGATAGATAGCGGTCATGTTGTCGTGATTGACTACGTCCGCACCTCCGGCTGGATGTTGGCTCATCCCTGGGGTGAGTGGCTTCGCACCTATCGAGGACAACGGGTTGGCACCTCGCCCCTGGAGTCGCCCGGAGCGCAGGACATCACGTGTGAATTGGCACTCGATCAATTGGCGGCCGTCCGCACACCCGACCGCAACCGGTCACAAACGGACTTCCTCGAGGCGAACGGACTGGCCGAACTAGTCAGTGAAGCCCGTGAGCATTGGCATTCCAGCGCTGATGTCGCCGACCTTGCCTCGATGAAGGCTCGTTCCAGAGTCAATGAAGGACGAGCCTTGACGGACCCCAGCGGGCTCGGACGATTCCGCGTGCTCGAGTGGGACGTCCCTCCCCGTCCGGCCCGCAAAAACGCTCCGGCAACGTGAAACGACCGGCCACCGTGGCCGGTCGTTTCAATAAGTCTTTGACGTTTCGTCTTGCTTGCGCAGAGGCGATTAGGAGTTCTTGAGGACCTTGCGCGTTCTGGGCGTCTTGTTGTCCTGCCCGTCCTCGATTACATCAACGAAGCCGGCAAGCTTGTCGATGCGTTGCTCGAGCGTTGAATCCAGCTCCTGGCTGTCCTCGACACGCTCCCATTGGCCCGCCTCACGGGGAACCAGACGAACGAGCAGATCGAGACCACAGGCCTGAACGACGCGGGTTAATACGTCGACCGAGGGAGACATGTCTGCTGACTCCCAGCGAGCGACGTTTGGCTGTGCTGTGGAAATACGTTCGGCGAGCTCGGCCTGAGTAAGACCGGCACGACGACGTGCTTCCCGAATGAGATGACCTCCGTGCATGGGCATTAGAATACGTCAACACGAGATTGTTTGCCAGTGCATTCCGGTGGACTTATCGGATGTAAGACACCCGAAATTGCCCGCTGACCAGGGTGTCCGGTTTGCCCGAAATAGGGGTTCTAGGGAACAGGAGCGCCGGTGAGCTGCGTTGCACCCGTCGAGGAGGAAGTTTGAGCGTTCCCGACAATTGGTTATGGCGCGAGGAACCGCTATCTGGCGGCCGGACAGTCGTATTCGACATCGACGGCGTTCTGGCCAACGCAGATGATCGCCAGCACCTGATAACC
>Ga0136611_10004081_pt1 | contig 10223 bp, 11 predicted proteins | sample AntDrymUQ2232306_2_FD_106645 | JGI IMG/M metagenome (GOLD analysis project Ga0136611, IMG submission 106645) | Polar desert sand microbial communities from Dry Valleys, Antarctica - metaG UQ223 (23.06) | ecosystem: Environmental > Terrestrial > Soil > Desert | place: Antarctica: Dry Valley... | reverse complement strand
CCCCGGAGACCCGAGGGGCCGGCGACGTGTCGTTCGTGGCGCCGTACCTCGTGGGGATGGATGGCCTGGGGGCCTCGGGCCGGGGGTCGCATTCGCCGGAGGAATCGGTGAACCTCAACTCGCTGCGCATGGCGGCGGAGCGGTCCGCCGTCTTCATGCATCGCCTCATCGCCGGCCAGCGCTAGCGCCGGACATCAACCCTTGGCCGTAGAGGAGCCTCTTCATGCCGCTACCGATGGCGCAGGGCGTCCCGACCCTGCTCTTCCGCCGCGAGTCCTACGAGCGTGCGGGTCTGGCCAGGGCGTCACTCGACGCGCGGCTCGGTCTCACCGATGCGGAGTTCCGCGTGGACGGAGACCTCGTGGCGCTGGGCCCGATCTACGACGTGGACGCGCTCGGCACGCTCGTGGACGCGCTCGAGCGGCTGGGCCTCACGTACTACGACGACTTCTTCGAGCTGAGCGGCTCGTGGCCCGAGTGGCTGTCGCTCACGGCTCGGGTGGAGCCGTCGAAGTAGCTCATTCCTTGCCGAGCCCCGGCTGCACGTGAGACCCGGCCTGCCGGGTCGGCGCCGGAGTGAGCGGGCCTTCGCGCAACAGGCCATGCCAGTTGCAGTGATAGCACCAACTGGTGCGGAAGCGCGGCAGGAGGAAGTTCCAGCCGCGCGATTGCACGCGTACCGTGACCGCATCGCAGTTGGGACAGCGGTCGCCGTCCGGGAGCAGGAACAGGAAGAAGACGGTCGCCGCGATGCCGCGCAGCACGAAGAACCCACCGAAGACGACGGCAAACAGGACCATTTCCGACATGGGCGGCTCCTTCGGTGACGCGTCCGGTCTTCTCTGGGGCGTAAGTCGTGCCAGTCCGCTAGCGACCCAGGTGTGAGCGGAAGAAGGCGAGGGTGAGCGGCCAGGCCTGGCGGGTGGCGGTCATGTTCGCGCCGGCCTTGCCCTCCTGCTGCCGCAGGAATCCGTGACCGGCGCCGGCAAATGTGTGCACCTCGAAGCGCTTGCCGAGTGCCCGCATCGCCGTGTCGGCGGGGGGCACGCTCGCATTCACGCGCGCATCGTCACCGGCGTACAGGCCGAGCACTGGCGCGCGGACGCTGGCAAGGGACGGCGTGGCGGGTGACGAGCCGTAGTAGACCACCGCGGCGCCCAGGCCTTCGGGGCTCGCGACCGCATGCGCGAAGGAGGTGCTGCCTCCCCAGCAGAAGCCCACGGTCCCGTAGCGCTTCTCGGCGGCGGGCAGCGACATGCCATAGCTCCCGATGGCGGCGAGCTGGCGATGGACGTCGCCCACGCTGAGCGTCCGGATGGTGGCGGTGGCGACGGCCTGGGTCAGCGTATCGCTGCCCGCTGCCGGGGTGGCCTTGCCCGTCAGCAGGTCCGGCGCGATGGCGATGTAGCCGTCGGCCGCCAACTGGTCGGCCACGCCACGGATCCAGGTGGACAGCCCGAAGATCTCATGGACCACGAGCACCACCGGGGCCCTGGTGGACCGCTCGGGATACACGACGTACGCGCGAATGCTGTCCGCGGGGCCGGTGCGGATCATCACGTACTCGCCGTGCCGGGGCGAGGCCGCGAGGCGGGCCGCTGCGCCTCCCGACCCGGCGGGGAGGGACGCGTCGTTCGTCATCATCCCGGTGCTGGGGGACGCAGCCGGCGTCATCGCGTGGCCGGCATGCACGTCGGCCTCGGGCGCCGTCCGGGCGCAGGCGGCGGAGGCAAGCAGGGCGATGCCCAGCGCAGGGCGGACGAACGGCGACGATGACATGCGAGCTCCGGAAGGAGAGGGCGTTTCACAGCTACCATCACCGACTATGCCACGCGTCCCGCGACCGGTTCCACGGGTGCCGTATCACCGAGAGGTGAATCAAACTGCCGGGTCCGGTGCGTGTGCCGAGAGGAAGTCCAGAACGCGCCGATCCGCGTAGTACTCGGCGCCAGGGCATGCGACCACCTACGAACCCGACAGGGCCGCCCCGCCATTGGTGCTCAACGATCAATATGGGGGGTGCGTACGCGCCACTTCAGCGACATCATCACGCAACGATGGCGGCAAGAAGGGATTATAAACCGGGTTGAGGAGCAGGGGTCGGTCGACGGATTCGACCAAGAAGTGGTTCGAGCTGGACCGTGTGTAGTAGCTCGTGGCGCTCGCGGGGCCGCTGCCGACTGCTCCGCTGCCGGCGATCAGCGCGACGCCCGGCGCCCTTCCGTTGATGAGGCTCGTCATGCTCTGCGCCGGCGCGAGTTGCTGCACCAACGCGGCATCGATCTTCGTGACCCGAGTTGCCAAGTGAGCGGCGCTCCACCGGCTCCGCCGTGCCGGTGATGACCACCTCATCGGGACATCCAGCAGTCGGAAGCGCCCATCGGACCTCGTCGATGTCCCGATCCCCGCACTGGGCACTCCGACCTGCGCGTTGCACACCGGCAGTCCGGTGAGCGCATTGACCACATGCCGCCGATGGGACCGCGCTGGGGGGTGGCCTGTGCTTCCGCCGCCGTCACTGCCAGAGAGATCGGGGCCATCGCGGCGCACCGTGCGACGGCGCGAAAGGGCGGGGGGGATGGATTGACTCCCTCGTACGGTGAGCATGAATCGCCTCCGGTGGTCTGAATGCGGCCCGGCAGCGTGACCGCGGGGGGAATCCGCACTGGCGCGTCGGCACGGCGGGCTATACAATCCCGATTGTATCGCGCATTGTTCTCAGCATTAAATGCAATTATTCTCGCCGCCGCGCAGGGAAGCCGTTTTGCCGCCTCGCAGCATCCTTCAGCCGAGCCGAATCAAATGAGCACCTCCGCCATGAAGGAGACCAACGACCCGTGCCTCTCCTCCGGCATCCTGATCGCGGACTTTGTTGCCCCTGATGTAGTGGCGGAGCCCTGAGCACCCGTGCCGTAGGAAGGCCACGCCGCGAGTTCGTCGGCGAGGCGTACGAGCGGCTGCGCGATCTGATCGTGCAGGGCCAGCTCGGTCCGGGCGTCCGGCTGATCGAGACCGAATTGTCAATGCGGCTCGGTATGAGCCGCACTCCGCTGCGCACCGCACTGTACCTCCTCAATCAGGAGGGATACGTGGAAGCGGTGGGTGAAGGACGACAGTCACGATTGTCGGTGGCTCCGCTTACCCAGGATGATGCTGCCGAGGTCTTCGGCATCGTCGGCGAGATAGAAGGTCTTGCCGCACAGCGGGCGGCCAAGCTCCCGCCGGCGATGCGGTCGGCGCTCGTCACCGAGCTGCGAAGGATCAACGCCGCCATGCGCGCCGCCGCCGCGTGGAGGCCGCCCCGCCCCGCCGAGACGATCCGCCTGGATGGCGAATTCCATCGCGCGTACACTGAGGCCGGCGCCGGCCGGCGCCTGCTGAGCTTCTTCCGGTCCGTGAAGCCGCACGCCGACCGCTTCATCTACCTGTACTACACGACGCTGACAACGGAGATCATTGTCTCGACGCAGGAGCATGAAGTGATCATCGACGCCATCGCCTTCGGGGATGCCGCAGCGGCACGGCGTGCTGTTCGGACCAATTGGCGTAATGCCGCCGAGCGTCTCGCCAAGTCCATCACCGCACTCGGCGAACGGGGGGTGTGGTGAGTCGGAACGCCACCGACGCACCTGCGGCGGAGTCACGGGCCAGCGGGAGCGCGAGCCACGTGGAGATCCGCCACGTCCGCACGCACGACGAGTTCGTGAAGTGTGTAAAGCTGCAGGGAGCTACCTGGGGCGCCGCTTTCAGCGAATCCGTGCCCGCCACCATCCTCAAGATCACCCAGCGGCTCGGCGGCGTCACGGCCGGGGCCTTCGACCCCGACGGCACATTGCTCGGCTTCATCTTTGGCGTGACGGGCATCGAAGACGGCGCGCTCGTGCACTGGTCGGATATGCTTGCCGTCGATGCGCGCGCGCAGAACCAGGGCATCGGACGGCGGCTCAAGGAATTCCAGCGCGAGGCGGTGCTGGCCGTTGGCGTGACGCGCATGTACTGGACGTACGATCCCCTGGTCGCGCGAAACGCGCACTTCAACCTGAATCGCCTTGGCGCGCGCGTCCGGGAGTACGTGCCGGACATGTATGGCGCCGATACCGGAAGTGCACTTCACAGCGGGCTGGGGACCGACCGATTCATCGTCGTCTGGCCCATCACCCCCGCCGCCGTAACGGAGGACGCCGCCGCTATCGCCCGCGCCGAAGCCGCGCCGTCGCTGGCCGGATGGCGTGCGTCACCTATCCTGAACGCGGGTACGGTTGAGGGCACGATCACGGATCTCACGTCCTTCAACGGCGTCCCACCGCCGCTGGCTCGCGTGGAGATCCCGGCCGACATCTTTCGCGTCCAATCGGTGCACGTCGCGCAGGCGATCCGCTGGCGCCAATCCACTCGGCGTGCCTTCCAGTGGGCGCTGGCAAACAGCTACAGTATCGAACGGTTCGAGCACGACCCGTCCGGCGACGTTGGCCACTATGTGCTCGCGCGCACCGCTCCCCCCACGAACACCTCGCACTGATCGTCGATGCCCGAAGCCGCTGGCACCCTGCACGTGAATCGAATCGTCCTTCGCGAGATTCGTCTGCCGCTGAAGGAGCCGTTCCGCATCTCCTCCGGCGTGGTCACCGAGCGCCGCATTCTTCTGCTGCAGCTTCAGGACGCTGACGGCGCGGAGGTGTGGGCCGAATGCGTCGCCGGCGAGCAGCCGAACTACAGCGCCGAGACGATCGATACCGCGTGGCATGCGATCACCACATGGATCGCGCCGCGCGTGCTCGGGCGCCGCTTCGACGCGCCCGGTGCACTTCGACCGGCGCTCGAGCGCGACTTCCGCGGTCACCCGATGGCCAAGGCGGCTGTGGAAATGGGGTGCTGGGCGCTCGCCGCCACCCGCGCTGGCGAGCCACTCGCGCGCTTTCTCGGCGGGACGCAGTCGCGCATTCTCACGGGAATCTCGCTCGGGATCCAGGCGACGCCGGATGCGTTGACCGACCGGGCGCTCGCGGCGCGCGCAGCGGGCTATCGGAAGATCAAACTCAAGATCCAGCCCGGTTCCGACGTCGAGTTCGTCGCGGCCGTTCGCGCCGCGATCGGACCGCACATCGCCCTGATGGCCGACGCCAACTCCGCGTATACCCTCACCGATGCGGCACATCTCGAGCAGCTCGACGCATTCGGGCTCACGATGCTCGAGCAGCCGCTGGGGCGCGACGATCTCGTGCAGCACGCCGAGCTGCAACGGCGGCTCGCCACGCCGCTCTGCCTCGACGAATCGATCACCGACGTCGATCGGGCGCGGGACATGATCACCCTGGGAAGTGGGCGGATCGTGAACATCAAGCCGGGACGGGTGGGAGGCTTCGCGTCGTCGATCGCCATTCACGACCTCTGCCGCGACGCGGGGATCCCGGTGTGGTGCGGAGGCATGCTCGAGAGCGGAGTGGGCCGCGCCTACAACGTCGCGCTCGCGTCGCTGCCCAACTTCCTGCTCCCGGGCGATCTGTCGCCGAGCGCGCGATACTGGGAGCGCGACGTCGTCACGCCTGAGTGGACGATGGATGCACAGGGCCAGGTCACGGTGCCGCTGGAGCAGCCCGGCATCGGCGTCACTGTGGACACGAACCGAATCGACGATCTCACGCAGCGGCACGAAGTCCTCGCCGCGCCACGCCCCGCACTCACCTGAGGCTACCCATGCACTCCTCGTTGCTCTCGATCTATCGGCGGTCAGCCACCACGTTGCGACTCGGGCATGCGCTCGCCGCTCTCGGGCTCGCGCTGTCGATCACCGTTCGTGCCGACGCGCAGGGCTCGACACCAGCAGCCGACGCCGGGTTGTCACGGCTCGAGGCGCAGGTCGCCGACCTGGCGAAAGTGGCTGGCGGAACTGTTGGTGTGGCGGTGATGCATCTGGAGAGCGGGCGCGCGGTATATCTGAACCGTCGCCAGGGTTTCCCGATGGCCAGCACCGTGAAGGTGCCCATCGCGGTCCGACTTCTCACCCAGGTGGAGCGCGGCGAGCTCCGGCTGGATAGCATGATTGCCGTTCGTCCCGGCGACCTGCATCCGGGAAGCGGCACGCTCACGGAGCTGTTCAATCAGCCAGGTGTCGTGCTGTCGGTGCGCAACCTGATGGAGCTGATGCTGCGCATCAGCGACAACTCCGCCACCGACATCCTGCTGCGCACGGCCGGCGGAGGGGCGGCGGTGAACGAGCGGCTCGCAGCACTGGGCATCTCGGGCATCCGTGCCGACCGCCCGACGGTGCGGCTGATCGCGGATTACATCGGCGTGCGCGACCTACACAGCGACGACATCGCGATCTCCGAGTTCAGCCGGCTGTCGAGAGCCGTCAGCGACAGCGCGCGCCGCGTGGCTCTCGTTTCGTTCGATGCCGACCCGCGCGACACCGCTACGCCGGAGGGGATGGCGCGGCTGCTCGAGCTGATCTGGCGCCGCACGGCGGTGAGCCAGACGAATGGCGACCTGCTGCTCGACATCATGTACCGATGCGTGACGGGTGCGGACCGGATCAAGGGAATGCTGCCCCCCGATACGCGGGTCGCCCACAAGACTGGTTCGCTCGCACCGAGCGCGCAGCTTCGCGGCGGACGCACGGTGAACGACGTGGGGATCATCGATCTGCCGAACGGCGCCGGTCATCTCATCACCGTCGTGTTTGTCAAGAACGCCGACGACGCCGCGAAAGGCGAGCGGGCCATCGCCCACATCGCGCGCGCCGCATACGATTATTTCACGGTGACCGCGCTAGTTCAGGGCGGGCGTTGAGCGTCAGCTGATCGGGGCGCTTCCCGCCCGCGGCACATGCTTCACTCGTCGCGTTGCGGCGCGATCTCCACCAGCACCCTGAGCTGGCGTTTGCGGTACGCTGCGCGCTGTTGATCCCGACACCCGCGCTCTGCTCGCCACCGAGGTGCGCCGGCGGGCCGGAGGCATCGCCGCGGCGCATGGCGTCACCGCCACGGTAACGCTGACGCTCGGCCCGCCGCCGATCGTGAACCCCGAGCGACCCGCGGCGTGGGCGCGACAGGCGATGGAGTCGCTGCTCGGCGTCAACGCCCTGATGCCGCTCGGCATCACCAACATGGCGGGGGAAGACTTCGCGTATTACATGGAGCGGATCCCTGGCGCATCATGCGGGTGGCGGGCGCGCATGGTAGATGACCCGGTGATTTGCGCGCATGCGCCGCAGTGTCATGCGGCGGAAGGGAGCGTGTTCCTGGGCGCGGCGGTGCTGGCTGAGGCGGCGCGCGTGGCGTCGGCGGCAGTGTCGGAGTGAGCGTAGCGTTGGGTTCGTGGAGTCTTTGTCTGCTTGTTGCGCGCCTTTCTGTTTTTCTTCCCCTCCCGAGGCCAACATGGATCAGCCGCTCGACCGCACTCTCGACCGCACCCTCGGCTTCACCGATCTCGTACTGATCGTCATCGGGACGGTGATTGGATCGGGAATCTTCATCGTTCCCGCCACGGTGCTGACGCAGTCCCAGGGGACGCTGGGCACGGCAATGCTCGTCTGGCTGATCGCCGGCATCCTCTCGCTCCTCGGCGCACTCACCTACGGTGAGCTCGGCGCGGCGAATCCCGACGCGGGCGGGCTGTACGTGTACATCCGCGATGCGTTTGGGCCGCTGCTCGCCTTCCTGTACGGGTGGACGACATTCTTCGTCATCAGCACCGGCTCGGTCGCCACGCTGGCGGTGGCGTTCACGGGGTATCTCGGTCAGTTCATGACTGTGTCTCCAGTCATGGCGAAGGTGATCGCCGTGCTGGTCATCGTTGTGATCGCCGCGGTGAACGTGCGCGGCACTCGGCAGGGCGCGAATGTCCAGAACTGGAGCACGGGGCTCAAGACACTGGCGATTGTCGGGATGAGCATCGCGTTGCTGGCGGCCGGGCGCGGGTTCAGCGGCGACCTGCAGGTGTGGCCGTCATCGGCCACACCGAGCCTGCTCTCCGGCGTGGGACTCGCGATGATCGGCGTGCTGTGGGCGTACGAGGGGTGGCAGTACGTTACCTTCTCCGCCGGCGAGGCGCGCGATCCGCAGCGCACCTTTCCGCGCGCCCTCGTGATTGGCACGAGCGTCCTGATCGCGATCTATCTCCTCGCCAACTTTGCCTACATAGCGGCACTCGGCCCCGCCGGCGTGATGGCGAGCAAACGGGTGGCGGCCGACTCGGTCGCGGCGCTGTTCGGGCCCGCCGCGGGCAAGCTGATCGCGGCGGTCATCCTGGTGTCGATGTTCAGTGCCGCCAACGGAATCATTCTCACCGCGCCGCGACTGTTCTTCTCGATGGCGCGCGACGGTGTGTTTTTCCAGAAGCTCGCCGAGGTGCATCCGCGCTTCCGCACGCCCGCGTTCGCGATCATGGCCGGCTCGGCGTGGGCCGCGGTGCTCGCGGCGTCGGGCACGTTCGAGCAGCTATTGACGTATGTCGTGTTCTCCGGATGGATCTTCTACGGACTCGGCGCGATGAGCATCTTCGTGTATCGGCGCCGCGCGCCGGACATGCCGCGGCCATTCCGCGTGCCTGGGTATCCGATAACGCCCGTTCTGTTCGTCGCCGCATCGGCGGCGATCGTGCTCAACACCCTGTTCACGCAGCCCGGCCGCGCGCTGGTGGGGCTCGCCGTGGTGCTGGCGGGGGTGCCAGCGTACATCGTGTGGCGCCGGCGGGGGGGACGAAACGCCGTCGCGACCGCGCTGCTCGTACTCCTCGGCACCACAGGCTGCGCATGAGCGGTCGCCTGACGTCGGCGCCTGCTCCGATGTCGACGGCCGCGCCCGTCGCCACCGCGGGTGTGCTCGCCGATTCGGTCTACGACGTCGTCATCCGCAACGGTCGCGTGCTCGACGGCGCAGGCAACCCCTGGATAGGTGCCGACGTCGCATCCGGAATGCCGCCTCGCGAGAATCGGTGTCGTGAAGGCTCGTGGTCTAACCGAGATCGACACGCGCGACCGCCATGTGTCGCCTGGGTGGATCGACATGATGGATCAATCGGGCAGCGTGCTGCCTGATTTCGCACCGGATCGTCGATCGAGAGCTTGCCGTCCTTCGCGCGCAAGAGGATGCTCATCGCCGTGAACTGCCTGGAGACCGAGCCGACGTCGAACACCGTGCGCGGAGAGTTGGCGACGCCAAGCTCCAGGCTCGCGATGCCGTAGCCCCGGAAGACGCTGTCGGTGCGGATCGCTCGGGCGTCTCGCTCTCCGACCGCCCGCTGAGCGACGGCGTTGTGCGCGGCGAACAGGAGCAGTGCGGCGAGGCGGAGCGCGAGGCGGGGTGCGAGCATGGCGGTGTCGGCTGAGGTGGCGGTCGAATTCGGAGCGGTTCAGTCGCGAGCCGGATCCCAGGACGCCCAACGCCCCCGCTCGCCGTGCTGCGCGATGATCTTCGTGAGACGCTCGGCCGCATTGCGCCAGTTGGACTCCACGGCGTGTTGTGCCGCGTCCGGCTCGCCGCGGGCGACGCTGGCGAGGATCCGCTCATGCTCGCGGACAGACGTGGCGATCTGATCGACCAGCACGCTCACGTAGAGCCGGATATAGCGCTCGCTCTGCGGCTTGATCGCCCGGTGCAGGGTGAGCAGGCGCGGACCGACGACCTCCTCGACGTAGAGCCGATGGAACTCGATGTCGAGGTCGAAGAAGCGCGTCGCGCTCCCCCGCTTGCGGGAGTGCGTAGCAAGCGCCTCGTTGACGGCGCGCAGCTGGAGGATCAGCGCCCTGCGCCGCGGCGCCGGGAGCGCGGCGGCGGCACGGGCCGCCAATCCCTCGAGATGTCCGACGATCGTGAACACCTCCTGGCCGTCGTGCATCGTGAGCGGGGCGACTATGAGCCGCCGCTCCCGGCCAGCGCCATAGGAGGCGACGAAGCCCTCCTGCTCGAGCCGGTGCAGCGCGCTTCGCACTGGGGTGCGGCTCAGCGCGAGTCGGTCGGCAACGCTCCGCTCGGAGATGCGTGAACCTGGCGGGAGCTGTCCCCAGACGATCAGGTCGCGGAGCGCCTGGTAGGCGCGTGAGACCCCATCGAGGCGTAGCGTAGCGTAGCGTCGGGCGGCTCGGCAGCGGGGAGGCGGCGTGGCGCGGATTTTCTGGGCGGGGAACGGCGGACGGGCACGGCCATGGAGCCGAAGTATAGGGACCCCCCGGACCCCCGCAAGGCAGCGCACCTTCTGGCCGTCATGGCGGTAGGCCATTGTGG
>Ga0136611_10004080_pt1 | contig 10226 bp, 11 predicted proteins | sample AntDrymUQ2232306_2_FD_106645 | JGI IMG/M metagenome (GOLD analysis project Ga0136611, IMG submission 106645) | Polar desert sand microbial communities from Dry Valleys, Antarctica - metaG UQ223 (23.06) | ecosystem: Environmental > Terrestrial > Soil > Desert | place: Antarctica: Dry Valley... | reverse complement strand
TTCAGAGTACCCCGGGGAATACGGTTTCAAACCTTTCATCGACCCGGGCATTGAGGGATGTAACCGAGAGTAATAATGGGACGTACTTTGCTGCAGCAGTTGGAGAGGTAAACGTTGTCAATAAAATGAAAGAAACGAACGCTGTAATAGGCGGTGAAGGCAATGGCGGGGTTATTTACCCCGAATCACATTACGGTAGGGACGCTTTGGTTGGTATCGCTTTGTTTTTAACTCATCTGGCAAAGACCGGAAAAACAGTTTCCCTTCTTCGTTCCGAATTTCCATCCTATTTTATATCTAAAAATAAAATCACGTTAACTCCGGAAATGGATATCGATGCGCTGTTGCTTGAGGTAGAAAATCGGTATAAACATCAGCCTTATAGCACAATCGATGGTTTGAAAATTGAGTTCGATAAACAGTGGGTCCATCTAAGACGTTCAAACACTGAACCGATCATCCGTATTTATTCTGAAGCCAGTTCGGAGACAGCAGCCAATAACCTGGCTCAGAAGATCATTTCTGATATTCAGGAAATACTAAGACTTACCTAATTAATATTCATGCGCGTATATTTTGATAATGCTGCTACCACGCCAGTAGATAAGGACGTTTTAAAGGCCATGTTTGAAGTGATGGAAACCCAATATGGAAATCCATCATCAATTCACGCACATGGGCGAGAGGCGCGGACAATCATTGAGCAGGCCCGTAAAACTGTTTCAGGTTTGCTGCACGCATCTCCGGCCGAATTTTTCTTTACTTCAGGAGGCACCGAAGCCGACAATATGGCGATCCGGAGCGGAATTATGGATCACGGTATCAAACATGCCATTACTTCCCCAATCGAGCATCACGCTGTCGTTCATACCCTACAAGCACTTGAGAAGACCGGTTTGATCAGGTTGAGCTATGTCAATATCGATAGCAGGGGTAATGTTGACATAATGCACCTTGAGGAGCTTTTAAAAAATGAAGAAAGAAGTTTTGTGTCATTAATGCATGCCAACAACGAATTGGGAACCATTACAGATATTGAAGCGGTCAGTGAGTTGTGTGAGCAGTTCAATGCAATTTTTCATTGTGATACCGTACAAACCATGGGTCACTATCCTCATGATCTAAGCAAACTTAAGGTACATTTTATGGTTTGTGCGGCTCATAAACTCCATGGACCGAAAGGTGTGGGGTTCCTTTATATTAATCATAAGATCAAGATTAATCCACTGATCTTTGGTGGTTCTCAGGAGAGGAATATGCGTGGTGGGACAGAAAATGTTTATGGGATCATAGGTCTTGCAAAATCATTGGAGATCGCTTATGCTGAAATGGATCAACACAAGGATTATATCCAAGGTTTGAAATCGTATATGATCACTCAATTAAAGGAAAACATCCCTGGGATAGAATTCAACGGCGAGATCGAGCCGGAAAAGAGTTTATACACCGTTTTGAATGTATCATTTCCTGCCATGGATATGGCAGAAATGCTCCTTTTTAGCCTCGATATTGCCGGTATATCTGCATCTGGAGGGAGTGCATGCAGCTCCGGTACAAATATCGGATCTCACGTTTTAAATGGGATCAAAGCTAATCCTGATCGTCCGGCAGTTCGGTTCTCTTTTAGTAAGTATAATACTAAAGAAGAGATTGATTTTGTAATTGAGAAAGTAAAAGAGATCTGCAAAGTGTCAGTCGTCAGGTAACCGGGAGGTTGGCAATTCATATTTTTTGAAACAAAAATGCGTGCTTAAGCATTATCATTTTGTACCAAAAGATGAAAATCATGAAACCTATAGATGAAAACCAAGGAAAAAGGACTACCGACCCATCAAACGTGAGTCAAAATCCTACGCACAAATCATCCAAAAAACCTATACAGGATAATGATGATACATCTACTTATGTTGACCTCGATAAGACTAATTTTGCTGATCGGAAACACGGAAGAACGAATGATTCATTAGGACCAGACCACGAGCCAGGTACGGTCTAAAAATAGATTTTTCAAACACTTAATTTATCCCGCGAAAGCGGGATTTTTAATTTCATACATTTATCTAGTTAATAATTTGAATATGAAACGCAGATCGTTTATACAAAGTGCCGGCTTATCCATCGGAATGCTTGCCGTGTTACAAAACAAAGGTTTTGCTAATATGCTTACGCAGACACCTTATAAAATGACATTGCTACGTAAGGATGTTGGGATATTTACTGAACAAGGCGGGACTATCGGGTGGATGGCAAATAAGGAGGGTATTGTAGTTGTCGATTCGCAGTTTGCTAACACTGTCCCACATTTGATTGAAGACTTGAAAAAGAAGTCTGAAAGACCTTTTAAATACTTAATCAACACCCATCATCACGGTGATCATACGGGAGGTAACATCGCGTTCAAGGGTGTCGTTGAGCATGTCATTGGTCACGCAAACTGCCTGATTAACCAAAGAGCCACAGCTTTGGCCCAGAAGTCGGAAAACAAGCAGTTATTTGCTGATACCGTATTTAATGATCAATGGAAAACCAAAGTTGGATCCCAGGGAATCCACGCGCAGTACTTTGGTGCCGGCCATACAAATGGCGATGCAATTATTCATTTCGAAGACGCAAATATAGCTCACATGGGCGATTTGATGTTTAACAGGCGTTTCCCTTTCATAGACCGGACAGCTGGCGCAAATATTCAAAACTGGATTAAGGTATTGGAAAAGACAATTTCTAAGTTTGATTCTGATACGCTATTTATATTTGGACATGCTTTGGATCCTGAAAAGGTCACCGGAAACAAAGACGACATTAAGGCGATGCAAAACTTTCTTGAGAAACTCCTTCTATATGTTGGCAAAGAGAAAGCGGCAGGGAAATCAAAAGAAGAAATACTTAAAGCGACCTCAATACCTGGTGCTGAAGATTATAAGGGTCAGGGCTTAGCACGCAGCCTAACAGCAGCCTATGATGAGTTGAGTTAGGGTTGAGGTCTGAGGGTTGAGGGTTGAGGTCTAAGGTCTGAGGTCTGAGGTCTGAGGTCTGAGGTCTGAGGTCTGAGGTCTGAATAATTGATGGGTAATTTAGCGATCTTTTTCAAACTGACAACTATTTGTTCATTCGAAACTAGTTCGATTTCTTGATCTCGTTTCGCGAATCTATTTCACCATCTTCAAAAACGAACCTAATTTTGCTTTCATTTGTCTTCTGTCCACTATAAAGTCGAGGAATCCATGTTCCAGAACGAATTCTGACGTTTGAAACCCTTTTGGAAGGTCCTTTTTAATAGTTTCTTTAATTACGCGCGGGCCGGCGAAACCAATCAATGCTCCCGGTTCAGAAATATTAATATCACCTAACATAGCATATGATGCCGTAACTCCACCCGTCGTTGGATCAGTGAGCAATGAAATATAAGGTAGTTTTGCTTTACTTAAAAGCGCGAGTTTGGCAGACGTTTTTGCCATTTGCATCAGCGATAAAGCAGCCTCCATCATTCGCGCGCCACCTGATTTGGAAATCATGAGAAATGGAATTTTGTGTTGAATGCTGTGGTCAATAGATCTTGCTATCTTTTCTCCAACAACAGAACCCATCGATCCTCCAATAAAGTTAAAATCCATACAGGCTATAACCAGCTCCTGTTCGCCTAATTTTCCGGTTGCAGAACGGATGGCATCATTTAAGCCCGTTTTAGCATAGCTTTCTTTGAGGCGGTCGGTATATTTCTTTGTATCGGTAAATTCAAGCGGGTCTCCTGACCGCAGGTTTGCAAAAAGCTCAGTAAAGTGATTATCGTCGAATAAGATTTCGAAGTATTCTTTCGAACCTATCCGGATATGGTATCCACAATAATGGCAGACATATTTATTTTCAACCTGCTCTGCATAATGCAATGGCTTTTTACATGATGGACACTTGTTCCACATGCCATCCGGTATCTCCTTTTTCTCTTCCGTAGAAGTATTTATCCCTTTTTTTTCTCTCTTAAACCAAGCCATTCTGGATATGTGTATAACGTACAAAGAAACAAAAATTTTAAGAAAGCAAGGTCACACAATACTAACGAGTGAAATGTTAGGATAAAACAGTTAAATTCTCTGTACGATTTACTTGATCTTGAGGCGAATTTTCCTAATTTCGATCTATAATCCTTAATCTTATCGAATGGACTTAAAGCAATTAAAAGGAGTGTTACATGGTGATGCCGTTCAGGCACTATTTGAAGCTGCGAAAAAACATCAATTTGCGCTTCCGGCAGTAAACGTGATCGGTACAAATTCCATAAATGCCGTTATGGAAACAGCAAAAGCTGTTAATTCTCCTGTAATTATTCAATTGTCAAATGGGGGCGCGCAGTTCTATGCTGGTAAATCCCTCAATAACGACAATATGCAAGGCTTTATCATGGGAGCAGTATCTGCAGCACACCACGTACATTTGCTGGCGGAACATTATGGCGTAGCGGTAATTCTCCATACAGATCATGCTGCGAAAAAACTACTTCCGTGGATTGATGGCCTGCTCGACCATGGTGAAAAATACTTCACCCAGAACAGTAAGCCGCTCTATTCATCTCACATGCTTGATCTGTCGGAAGAGCCAATTGAAGAAAATATAGAGATCAGCAAAAAATATCTTGCCCGGATGAAAGATTTAGGTATGACGCTGGAAATTGAATTAGGGGTAACCGGAGGTGAAGAAGATGGTGTTGACAATAGTGATGTCGACAGCTCAAAGCTTTATACCCAGCCTTCTGAGGTTGCCTATGCTTATAAAGAGTTAAGCGCAGTAAGTGATAGATTTACGGTAGCTGCTGCTTTCGGAAATGTGCACGGTGTGTATAAACCGGGAAACGTGAAATTGCAACCGGTTATTCTTAAAAATTCGCAGGATTTTGTTCGCAAGGAGTTTAACAAAGAGGCTGAAAAGCCAGTTAATTTTGTGTTTCATGGCGGATCAGGATCGTCAAAAGCTGAAATCCGTGAAGCAATATCTTATGGCGCTATCAAAATGAATATTGATACTGATATGCAGTGGGCATTTTGGGATGGCATTAAAGACTATTATAAATCAAAGGAAGCATATCTGCAAAGTCAAATTGGCAACCCTGATGGAGATGACTCTCCGAACAAAAAATATTATGATCCCAGAGTATGGCTTCGAAAAGGTGAAGAAACATTTGTCAAACGCCTTATGCAGGCGTTTGATGACTTGAACTGCATCAATGTAAACGAAAAACTATAAGAAAAAAATCCAACCATTTGGTTGGGTTTTTGGTTTGTTGATTTTATAACCTAATTTTTAAAAATCGTTTAGGATGAGCAAGCGTAAAAGTCTGAGTTTTTTTGAAAAATTTTCCAATACGGTAACTAAATGGACCGGTAGCTCGTATGCATTTTCAGGCGCTTTTCTAATTATAATAGCCTGGGCAGCATCCGGACCTTTTTTTGACTTTTCGGAAACTTGGCAGTTGGTCATAAATACAGGAACTACAATAATTACTTTTCTGATGGTTTTTCTAATCCAGAAGGCCCAGAATAAGGATAGTAAAGCGATTCAATTAAAGTTGAATGAATTAATTGCTGCTGATGAACGTGCCAGCAATCGCATGGTCGATCTGGAAGATATGACGGAAGACGACCTCGATAAACTGCATAAATTTTATGAGAAGTTATCGGCTCTGGCCGAGAATGAGAGTGGTATATATACCTCACATTCGATCGATGCTGCGGAAAAAAATAACGAGAGAAAGAAGGCGAAAAATGACACTCCTGTTAACAAAAGTGGTTTAACCGGTAAAAAAACTGGCTCTGATTCAGCACCTAAAAGTAAAAATTCCAGCCCTAAGAAAGATGCCCGGTCAAGTCGAAGTAAAAAAAGTAATTGAAACCGAAGATCTTGAAAAAGTCTTTGCGATCCGCAGAAAGGTGTTTGTAGAAGAACAAAATTGTCCGCCGGAACTTGAATGGGAGTTTGAAGACGAGTCTACACATTTCATGGGCACTGTGAACGGCACTCCGGCAGGAGCTGCCCGCTGGAGGAAAACGGATAAGGGATATAAACTTGAACGTTTTGCAGTATTAAAGGAATTTCGCGGGTGTGGTTTGGGCAAAGCACTGGTTCAATCGGTGTTAGATAACCTGCCAGGTGATGCAGATTACATTTACTTGAATGCCCAGCTGGCAGCTATTGGTCTATATGAAAAATTTGGATTTATTAAACAAGGCGCCCAGTTTGAAGAGGCAGGAATTCGTCATTTAAAGATGGTGTTAAAAACTGATTCTCCTACCTAAGAAAATAAGTTTATTATAGCTGACAAAGTTTTGGTATTGCAAGTGAAGCAGCAATATTTCCATAAACAGGTTTTCAAGTCATTAATGTGGCGGTTGATACTTAATAATCGGCGAGAGCATTAATCTTGCATCAAAGTATCCTTAAGAAGTCACGAAAATGGCCTTAATGTTACAAAAAGTAAGAGAGATGAATAGAACGCGGCCGTAATTTGGCCAAGTTTGCAATCGTCAGTCTAAGATCGGCTAAAAACCTTTGACGAAAATTCAAGGGCCTCGCCCCATTTTTCTAAATCAAGCTTTACCGGTTCGCCATGCTCTTTCAATAACGTAATAAGTTTCTCTGTAGCAATATTTCCAGTAAGCGTATCCGAGGCCATCGGACACCCCCCGTAACCCCCCAGTGCAGAATCAAATCTTCTACATCCACTTGACCATGCAGCTTCTAACTTTTCGACCGCAAGCTCAGAAGTACTATGAAGATGAACGCCTAATTCAACAGATGGAAATTTATTTTGCAAATAGGGGAAGAGCTGGTTTATTTTTTCAGGAGTTGAAACTCCTGTAGTATCTGAAAGCGAAATAGTCTTTACGCCCAAGCTAACAAGCTGATTTGTCCAATCTTCTGCAGTCTCAATATTCCATTCATCGCCGTAAGGATTTCCAAAGGCCATAGATAGGTAGATCACTGCTTTTTTCTGAGACCGGTCACAAGCACTCAGAAGCTCCTTAACTGTATTCAAAGACTCCTGAATGCTCGTATTCGTATTACGTTGCTGGAAGGTCTGTGAAATAGAAAAAGGAAACCCCAAATATGATATTTGATCGTATTTGATTGCATCTTCAACTCCTCTCAAATTTGCTACAATGGCCAGAAGTTTAGAAGATGAGGAATCCAGATGGAGCATATCAAGTACTTCCGAAGTATCTCTCATTTGAGCGACTGCTTTTGGCGATACAAAGCTGCCAAAATCGATCGTATCAAAGCCAACTTGTAACAGCAGGTTAATATACTCTGCTTTGATTTTTGCAGGGATATAATTGTGTATACCCTGCATGGCATCCCGTGGACATTCGATGAGTTTTAACATGGTTTATTAATTATTTCGGTCTAAGTGGTCTGGAAATTCACAGTTGCTAATTAATAATTAATAATTAACAATTAACCGTTAACCATTAACCATTTATTTTGACAGCGTATCCTCAGTCATCGATTGCCGGCTAAACCGTCTGATGATCAAACGGGTGCCTCTATCGTAGCTGAAATAACTCCAGACCCAATTTACGAAGGTTACCAGTTTATTCCTAAATCCAACCAGCGACATCAGGTGCACAAACATCCATACGAACCAGGCAAATATCCCCTGAAAACGGATTTTTCCAATATCGACCACCGCTTTATTACGACCTACGGTAGCCATTGATCCTTTGTCAAAATAATTAAACGGCTCTGGTTGTTCATGATTCATAAACCGGATAATATTCTTAGCAAGATGCGTACCCTGCTGTATTGCCACCGGAGCAACTCCTGGAAGACCGTTTGGGTTTTCAGGAGTTATCTGCATAGCAACATCGCCTATAGCAAATATACTTTCCTGTGCGGTGACCCGGTTAAATTGATCGACAATTATCCGGTTTCCCCGGCTTATAGAATCCGCCGGGAGGCCATCCAAAACAGCGCCTTTTACGCCTGCTGACCATAGCACATTCCTGGTATTGATCGCATTTCCGTCTGATAGTTTGATCACGTTTCCATCATAACTTTCCACACGGAGGTTAGTAAATACATTTACTCCCATTTCTTCCAGAAATTGTTTTGATTTTGCGGAAGCCTGATCAGACATAACTCCAAGTAATTCATCGGACCCCTCAATGAGATAAACATTGATGTCATCTATACTGAGTTCAGGATAATCCTTTGGAAGAACGTGCCTTTTCAACTCTGCGAGAGATCCTGAAAGTTCAACACCAGTTGGCCCGCCACCAACAACGACAAAATTCAATAACGATCGTTTCTCAACAGGATCGGTGGCAACCAGAGCCTCTTCAAGGTTCTGCAAGATCATGCTCCTCAGGTTTAACGCTTCGGGAATGGTCTTCATGGCCATTGAAAAATGTTCAATCTCTTTCTGACCGAAGAAATTTGTGTCTGAACCAGTCGCTATCACGAGATAATCGTAACCAATTTCGCCAATGGAAGTATTAACTGCTTTTTTTGCAGGGTCAACACTTTCTACATCTGTTACCCTAAACGTGAAATTTTTCTGATTCTTAAAGATCTTCCGCAATGGAAACGCAATTGAATCGGCCTCAAGCCCACCCGTGGCTACCTGGTAAAGAAGTGGCTGGAATGTATGATAGTTATGCCTATCGAGCATAAGAACCTCCACTTCTTTATTCTTCAAGCGTTTTGTGAGTTCAATTCCACCAAAACCACCCCCAACAATTACAATTTTTGGAAACTTACTTGTATCACTTGTACTCTGGTTCATGTAGCTTTCTTTACTGGTAAACACACTTACGGTTTTATTGTTCATCGCCGCGAATTCGGAATATCATTCCGTTAAGGTTGTCGCTCATCCTGATTTGGCAGGCCAGCCTGCTGTCAAAACCTGCATCAGGCAGAGTGTCAAGCATGTCCATTTCTCCGTCTGTAGGAGCGGGCAGAAGGTCCAGGCCTTCCAGAACCTGAACATGACAGGTTGCGCATAAGGCCATCCCACCACATGTGGCAAGGATATTATACTCTGCTGCTTTTAACACCTCCATCAGACTGAGGCTGATTTCTTCGGGGATTTCAATTGGCAGCTGTTCTCCGTCCCGGTCTTCTACTATAATATTGATCATTTTTAGAAGGTGTTTACGCCGTAAACGGTTGTATATTTAAAGCTTAGTTTTTGATCGGGATAAACATATTTAAATGCACTCTGAACCATTAAAGCCGCTTCATGAAATCCACACAGGATCAATTTTAGTTTACCTGGATAGGTGTTTATATCTCCAATAGCGTAAACACGGTCTACATTCGTTGAATAGTCGAGCGTATTCACTTCTATTGCAGATTTGTCGATATTTAAACCCCAGCCAGCAATGGGACCCAGTTTAGGGCTCAAACCAAAGAGTGGAATCAGAAAATCGGTTTCCTGCGAAACATTTACTTTATCGCGGCCAACATAGCTAACCTCATTTAAATGACCGTTACCGGACACACTTAACAAATTTGATTGTAGCACAAGATTAATTTTGCCGCTGCTAGCCAGTTCATGAACTTTCTCAGCTGAATCAGGGGCGCCGCGGAATGTATCGCCACGATGAATAAGTGTTACTTGCTCTGCCACATCCGACAGGAAAATTGTCCAGTCTAATGCTGAATCGCCTCCGCCAGCTAAAATTACTTTTTTGCCTCTGAAATGCTCTGGGTTTTTAACCATGTATTCAACGCCTTTGCCTTCAAAATCCAACAAGCCATGAATTTCAGGTTTACGAGGCTCAAAGCAACCCAGACCACCAGCGATCACCACGACTTTAGCGTGAACAATGGTTCCATCATTCGTACCAATAAGATAAGACCCGTCATCCTGCTTTATCAGGGTTTCTACACGTTCACCGAGCGTGAATCCCGGCGTAAACGGGGCTATTTGTTCCATTAGCCTGTCTACAAGTTCCTGGGCCTTAATATCAGGGTAGCCAGGAATATCATAGATCGGTTTGTGTGGGTAAATTTCAGACAGTTGACCACCTACCTGAGGCAATGTATCAATAAGATGGCATCTCATTTTTAAAAGACCAGCTTCAAAGACTGAGAACAGGCCTACCGGGCCGGCTCCAATTATGCATAAATCTGTAGTTATCATTGTAGTATTGAGTATTAAGTATTAAGTATCAAGTATTAAGTATCAAGTAATAAGTATCAAGTAATAAGTATCAAGTATCAAGTATCAAGTA
>Ga0136611_10004079_pt1 | contig 10227 bp, 12 predicted proteins | sample AntDrymUQ2232306_2_FD_106645 | JGI IMG/M metagenome (GOLD analysis project Ga0136611, IMG submission 106645) | Polar desert sand microbial communities from Dry Valleys, Antarctica - metaG UQ223 (23.06) | ecosystem: Environmental > Terrestrial > Soil > Desert | place: Antarctica: Dry Valley... | reverse complement strand
GAGATCTCTGCGGCAACCGAGCGGGCCCGCGAGCTCGGGGCCTCGGTCTCGCTCGAGCCTCGCGAGGGGCCGGCCGGGTGGCGCAGCGTGGTCGCCGCCCCGGCCGGCGGGGAGATCGGCCTCTGGCAGCCGAAGGCGCGAATGGAGCAAGCCCACGACGGGTAGCAGATCTTCGATGAAGCCGGTCCGCGTTGGCTGCTCGGGGTGGAACTACAGCGACTGGCGCGAGACCGTCTATCCCGGGCCTGCCCGCGAGGCTCTGGCTGGAGCACTACGCGACCCTGTTCGACACGGGCGAGGTCAACGCCACCTTCTACCGGCTGCCCAAGCGCGAGACCGTCGCCCACTGGGTCGAGGTCACTCCCCACGACTTCGTATTTTCGATTAAGGCGAGCCGCTACCTCACCCACATCAAGCGTCTGCGCGACCTCGGCAAGTATCTCGGCAACCTGCTGGAGGCGCTTGAGCCGCTGCTCGAGACGGCGAAGATGGGGCCGCTGCTGTGGCAGCTGCCGCCGACCTTCCAGCGCGACGACGCGCGCCTCTCCGCGGCCCTCCAGCAGATGCCGAAGTTGCGCAATACGATCGAGTTCCGCCACCCCAGCTGGTTCGTGCCCGAGGTCTATGAGTTGCTCAGCTCACACGGGGTTGCGCTTGCGATCGGCGATTCGCCGAAGTACCCGTTCATGGCCCGTGAGCGGACCACCGATTGGACCTTCATCCGCCTTCACTACGGGGCCCGCGGCAGGCGCGGCAACTACTCGGAGGCCGAGCTCGAGACCTGGAAGCGGCGGATCGCATCGTGGCGGGCCGAAGCCGAGGTGTACGTCTACGCCAACAACGACTGGGAGGCGTTCGCGGTCCGCAACGCGACCTGGCTTCGCGATCGCCTGCGCTGAACGCTTCCATTCATCCTCCCAGTACATACGTCCTCGGTCGTTTCCGTCGGGCGGACGGGGGTACGGAGCGTCGCATGGAACTACCGCTATTACTCATCGTCATCGGGATCGTGCTTGCCGTGCTCGTGCATTACGCGCTCGGCATCGCCTTGATCCTCATCGGTCTCGTGCTCCTGCTGTGGCCGCGGATTCGCGGCAGCTCCGCACGCGCTTAGCCGCGCGGGCGTAGGACTCGACACCAGATACGGACGGCCTTCAGCGGCCCGCAGATGGCGGGAGCGCTGGCCGTTGTCGGCGGTGTCGGCGGCGGTGGGCGGCCCGGACGAATAGGCTCGCGTGGTGGAGGACTCGATCTTCGCGGCCGTGCTCTTGCCGGTCGCCCTGGCGGTGATCATGACCGCGCTCGGCCTCTCGCTGACGCCGGCCGACTTTCGCCGCGTCGTCCAGCTGCCGAAGGGCGTCGCCATCGGCATGCTCAACCTCGTCCTGATCGCGCCGCTGCTCGCCTTCGGCGTCGCCGAGCTCTACTCGCTCGAGCCGGCACTCGCCGTCGGGCTGGTGCTGCTCGGGGCCGCTCCCGGCGGGACGACCGCGAACATGCTCACCCACCTCGCCCGCGGAGACACCGCGCTTTCGATCACGATGACGGCGATCTCCAGCCTCACCGCCGTGGTCACCGTGCCGCTGTTCCTCGAGCTCTCGACCAGCCATTTCGGCGCCAGTGAGCTCAACGAGAGCGTCAACATGCTGGGCGTGGTGGTCCGGGTACTGCTGATCACCGTCGTCCCGCTGGCGGTCGGCATGTACCTGCGCGCGCGCTGGCCGCAGCGGATCGAGCGGATCGAGCCACGCGCCAAGCAAATCGCCCTCGGGCTCTTCCTGCTCGTCGTGATCGGCGCGATCATCGCCGAGAACGAGAGGGTGCTCGAGAACCTCGACGATGTCGCCGCGGCCGCGATCACCCTCAACATCGCGGCGATGACCGTGGCCTACGCGATCTCCCGGGTCGCCCGCCTCGACGACCGCCAGTCGACCGCAATCGCGATCGAGCTCGGCGTCCACAACGCCACCCTGGCGATCGCGATCGGCGCCTCGCATCGCAACCGTGCTGACGATCCCCGCCGCGGTCTACAGCGCCTTCATGTTCATCACCGCCGGGCTCTTCGCCCGCTTCATGTATCGCCGCAACTTCGCCGGCTGAAGGGGCTGCCGGCTCGGTCGCGCTTGGCGCTTTCGGGCCCTGGCCCCACCCGAGCACCGCGCCTCCAGCTTTCCGAGCTGGCTCGCTGAGACTGGCATGTGGCCAGCGGCCCCGGGCTCGTGATCGAGGGCGGCCGTCGGGCGCTCTCGCTGCAGCGCTCGCTGCTGCGCAACAACGGCCGCTAGTCCGAACTCCCGGCCCCGGGTTGGATCGAGGCGAGTACGTTACGGGACGTGCCGTCGACCAATCTCACTCGTCCTCAGCGAGGCAAGCTGATTGCGGGCGTGTGTGCCGGAATCGCGCGAAGGTACGGAGTCCCCGCGCGTAGGGTCAGGATCGTTTTCGTCCTCTCACTCCTGCTTCCCGGCCCTCAGGTGCTGCTGTACATCGCACTCTGGATTCTGGTGCCCAAGGAGTGAGGCGAGCTGCCGGCTCGGTCGCGCTTGGCGCTAGGCCGTCGCGCGGGCGCTGCGGCCGACCGGGTGGTGGCACGCCGCCCAGTGGCCGTTGCCGTAGTCGACCAGGGGGGGCTCGACCTCGCTGCAGATCTCTGTCGCCCGTGGGCAGCGGGTGTGGAAGCGACAGGCCGCCGGCGGGTTGGCCGGGCTCGGCACGTCGCCCTCGAGGACGACGTGCTCGCGGGCGGCGTTGAGCCGCGGATCCGGAATCGGCACGGCCGACAGCAGCGACACCGTGTACGGATGGATCGGGTTCTCGTAGACCTCGTCGGCGGGGCCGATCTCGACGATCTTGCCCAGGTACATGACCGCGATCCGATCGGAGACGTGGCGAACCACGCCGAGGTCGTGGGCGACGAACACATAGGTGAGCCCGAACTCGCCCTGAAGCTCCTGCAGCAGGTTGATGATCTGCGCCTGGATCGAGACGTCGAGCGCCGAGACCGGCTCGTCGGCGATGATCATCTTCGGCTCCAGCGAGAGCGCCCGGGCGACGCCGATCCGCTGGCGCTGCCCGCCCGAGAACTCGTGGGGGAAACGGTTGTAGTGCTCGGCGGCGAGGCCGACGCGCTCGAGGATGCTCTCGACCCGCTGGCGAAGCTCCGACCCGGAGGCGATCCCGTGCAGCTTCAACGGGTCGCCGACGATCTGGCCGATTCGCTTGCGCGGGTTCAGCGAGGCGTAGGGATCCTGGAAGATCATCTGCATCTCGCGGCGCAGCTCGCGCAGGTCACGGCGACCAAGATCGGTGAGCTCGGTGCCGCGGAAGCGCACCGAGCCCGAGGTCGGCTTGATCAGCTGCAGGATCGCTCGCGCCAGCGTCGACTTGCCGCAGCCCGACTCGCCGACGAGCCCGAGCGTCTCGCCCTCGGCGACCGTCAGCGAGACGTCGTCGACCGCCTGCACGGCGCCGACCTGGCGGTCGATCAGGATCCCCGACTTGATCGGGAAGTGCTTGACCAGGTTGGTGACCTCGAGCAGCGGCTCGCCACGTCTAGCCGTCGCCGCCGGCTTCGGGGTGGTCGCCGCCTCCATCGTCAGGCGGCCGGCATCTCGAGGCCGATGTCGCCGGACTCGAGCACCCGCAGGGTCTTCTTCTGCTCGCCCGAGAGCCAGCATCGATCGGCGTGCCCGTGGGTGCCCCCGCGCTGCTCAAGCGGCGGGATCTCGGTGCAGCGGTCGAAGGCGTGCGGGCAGCGGGGCCGGAAGTGACAGCCCTCGGGGGGCGAGAGCAGCGACGGCGGCTGGCCCTTGATCTGCGCGAGGCGATCGGCGCGGGGGCGATCGAGGCGCATGATCGAGCCGAGCAGGCCCCAGGTGTAGGGGTGCTGGGGGTCGTAGAAGATCTGCTCGAGCGTCCCGGTCTCGACCACGCGCCCGGCATACATGACCAGCACCCGGTCGGCGATGTCGGCGACCACGCCGAGGTCGTGGGTGATCAGCATCACCGCGAGCCCGCGCTCGGCGTTGAGGTTCTTCAGCAGCCGCAGGATCTGCGCCTGGATCGTCACGTCGAGCGCCGTGGTCGGTTCGTCGGCGATCAGCATCGGCGGCTCCAGCGAGAGCCCCATCGCGATCATCGCCCGCTGGCGCATCCCACCCGAGAACTCGTGGGGGTAGGCCCGTGCGCGATCCGCGGGCGCCGGGATGCCGACCGCGTCGAGCAGCTCGATCGCGCGGTCGGCGGCCTCCTGCTTGGAGACGTCGCGGTGGGCGAGGATCTGCTCGGCGATCTGGTCGCCGACCCGGTAGACCGGGTTCAGCGAGGTCATCGGGTCCTGGAAGATCATCGCCAGCTTCTCGCCGCGGACGTCGCGAAGGTCCTCGTCGGAGGCCTCGATCAACTCGACCCCGCCGACCGTGGCTCGCCCCGAGATCGTCGCGTTGCTTCCCCGGGTCAGCCCCATCAGCGTCATCGCGGTCACCGACTTGCCACAGCCCGACTCGCCGACCACGGCGAGCACCTCCCCGGGCTTGACCTCGAAGGAGACCCCGTCGACGGCCTGGACGCTGCCGTCCTCGGTCGCGAACGAGACTCGCAGGTCGTCGACCTCGAGCAGCGGCTCGCTCATGCGGTGTCACCGCTCTCGAGCCGGATCCGCGGATCGAGAGCCGCGTAGACGACGTCGACGATCGTGTTGAAGAAAACGACGAAGAAGGCGCCGAACATGGTCACCGCGAGGATCGGCGGCTGATCGAGTTGCCCGATCGCGTCGGCCGCGTACTGGCCGACTCCCTGGAGGTTGAAGACGGTCTCGGTGAGAATCGCGCCGCCACCGATCACGACCGCGAAGTCGAGGCCCCAGAGGGTGACGATCGGGATCATCGAGTTGCGGAGCACGTGCTTGAGCAGCACCTGTCGCTCGCTCAGCCCCTTGGCCCGGGCGGTGCGCACGTAGTCCTCGTTGATCGTGTCGAGGATGTTGCCGCGCAACACCCTCGAGTAGAGGCCGATGAACAGGATCGAGAGCGCCGTCCAGGGCAGGATCAGGTGGTGCAGCCATTCCAGCGGGCTCTCCGCGAACTCGACGTAGCCGCCGTTGGGGAAGAGCTCGAAGCCGAGCGTCTGCGAGAGCTCGAAGCCGAGGTAATGGTTCATCAGCGCACCGATCCAGAACACCGGCATCGAGATCCCGACCAGCGCCAGCACGGTCAGCAAGCGGTCCGAGACCTTGCCCGCCCGCATCGCCGTGTAGAGCCCGAGGCCGACCCCGAACAACATCCAGATCACCGCCGCACCGATCGCCAGCGAGAGCGTCCGCGGCAGCCCCTTCCAGATCTCGTTGACGACGTCCAGCTGGGTCGTGTAGCTGATCATGTTGCCGGTGAACAGCTTCTCCATCGTCGTCCCGTACTGGACGATGATGCTCTCGTCGAAGCCCCACTCCTGGCGGATCGCCTCGATCTGCTCCACGGTCGGCTGCTTGCCCGCCATCCGCACCGCGGGGTCGTTGCCCGGGATCACGTTGAAGATCAAGAAGGTGATCACCGAGACGGCGAACAGCACGAACAGCATCGAGATCACCCGGCGGGCGACGAAGCGGCTCATCAGCCCTTCGCCTTGATCTTCGCGCGCGGGTCGAGGGCGTCGCGGATGCCGTCGCCGAACACGTTCAGCGCCAGAACCGTGAGCACCAGCATCGCGCCCGGGACGATCGCCAGGTACGGCGCGGTGACGATCCGGTCGACGCCCTCGCTGATCATCGTGCCCCAGGACGGGTTCGGCGGCCTGACGCCGGCGCCGAGGAAGGAGAGCGCCGCCTCCAGCAGGATCGCGTTGGCGAACAGCAGCGGAAAGAACACCAGCAGGGTCGAGCTGATGTTGGGGAGGATCTCCGAGCGCATGATCCGCCAGGAGCCCATCCCCTGGGCGCGCGCCGCCTCGACGAACTCCTTCTCGCGCAGCGCCAGCACCTGGCCGCGGATCGGCCTCGCCAAGTAGGGGATGTAGACCACCGAGATCACCATGATCGGGATCGCGAGGCTGTCGCCGGAGATCGAGATCGGCCCGAGTTGCAGGCCTCCCAGGGCCAGCGAGGTGCCGAGGGCGATCCCCAGGAGGATCACCGGGAAGGCCCAGAGGATGTCCATCCCCCGCGAGATCACGGCGTCGGTCCAGCCGCGGAAGTAGCCGGCGAGCACGCCGATCAGGACTCCGAGGAGGGTCGTGATCAGCGCCGCGATCACCCCGATCAAGAGCGAGTTGCGGCCGCCGTAGAGCAGCCGGACCATGTTGTCGCGCCCGTTCTGGTCGGCGCCGAGGAAGAACTCGCCCTCCCAGGTCGGGCCGATCGGGACGCCGTCGAAGCCGACCACGTTGACCTGCTCGCCGTCCTGCTCGACCGTGTCGGTGAGATGGTTCTGGCTGACCGTGGTGTGCGCCACCTCGTTGGCCCAAAGGGGAGCGGCCAGACAGGCTGCGACCAGCAGCAGGAAGATCACGCCGAAGGCGAGTGCGCCGCGGTCGCGACGCAGCCGCCGGGCGGCGAGCCGCAACGGGCTCCCGCCGACGACCGCCGCATCCTCCGGATCACCCTCGGCGTGGTGACCGGGTGCGCCGAGCAGGTCGCCGGCGGTGGCGGTGATCACGTCGTCAGGAGCCACCGGCGGTTCCGATCATCTCGCCCTGCGGTCGATCATCGACTCAGTCCCCTAAATGAGAGGGGCGCCGACCGGCGCCCCTCTCGAGCTGCTGGCTACTCCTCCCCTTCCTTGAGGGCGAAGCTGGAGTAGTCGTTCTGGTAGACGGGGTGCTGGATGATGCTCTCGAAATCGATCCGCTCGCTGACGAAGGTCGCCAGCTTGCGGTGCCCGTAGGGCACGATCGAGGACTGCGGCGGCTCGATCAGGTAACGGTCGAGCTCTGCCCATTGATCGGCGACCGCCTCGAGGTCGGTCTCCAGGCTGAGCTCGTCGATCGTGTCGTTGATCTTCGGATCGTTGACGTTGCCGAAGTTCTGGTTGTTCGTCGGCTGGATCGTGTCCCCGTCAACCAGGAAGTAGAAGTTGAGCGGGTGCGGGAAGTCCTGGAACCAGTTGGTGAAGCCGGTCTGGGCCTCCGTCTTGGCGTTGCCGACCGTCTGGAAGTAGACGCCGCCGTCGAGCAGCTCGACCTCGGCGTCGAGGCCGATCTCGTTGAGCATGTCGGCGTACGCCTGGGTCACCGCGGGGGTCGGGTCGTCGGTGTTGCCGTAGACGGTGACGGCGGTGCCGTCGGCGCCGGCCTGCTTCAGCAGGTCCTGGGCCTTGGCGATGTCCGGCGGCTGGGTCGGGTCGCCGTACGGGCACTCCGTGGTGTCGAAGGCCTCGTCGTAGCCGGGCATGCCGGGGGGCAGGAACGAGCAGCCGGGGGCGAGCTCGCCCGCGAACAGCCGTGCCAGGGCCGGCTTGTCGACGCCGTAGTTGACCGCCTCGCGAACCAGCGGGTCGTCGAACGGGGCGACGTCGTGGTTCATGAAGAAGTAGTAGGTCGACGAGGTCGTGAACTCCTCGTAGCGGTCGTCGGCCTGCTCGATCACCGTCGGCTTCAGGTCGGCCGGCGGCGGGTCCTGCTGGTAGTCGAGCTCACCGTTGAGCACGTCCTGGGTCGACTGCTGGGGGTTCTTGATGATCTGCGTGGTGATCGTGTCGATGCTCGCCTCGGGGATCTCGAGACCGAGGTCAGCGAAGCCGTCGACCCTCTCCATCACGAACTGGCGGTTCGGCACCGACTCGGTGATCTCGTAGGTGCCGACGCCCGGGGGCGGCGACTCGGTCAGGTTCTTGAACTCGGTGTCGCCGGGGACCAAGCCGGCGAAGTTCATCGCCAGTACGTTCGCGAACGAGGAGTCCGCCTCGGTCAGCGTGATCGTGATCTCGCCGCTCTCGTCGTCGGTCTCGATCCCGGAGATGTCGGCCTCGGGGTCGTTGCCGGCGAGGTAGTCCTCGGCGCCCTCGATCACCTGGTAGAAGGGCGCGCCGCCGGACTCGAGGTTGAGCACGCGCTGAATCGTGCGCTCGAAGTCCGACGCCACCACGTCGGTGCCGTCGGAGTAGGTGAGGCCGTCACGCAGGGTCAGCGTGTAGGTGAGCCCGTCCTCCGAGACCTCGGGAAGGTCCTCGGCGAGGCCCGGAATCAGCTCCGCGCCCGCCGTGCCCTCCTCGTGGGCATAGGTGAGCAGCGGGGTGTAGACGAGCCACATCGGCTCCCATCCGTTGACCGTGTACGAGAGTGCTGGGTCGAGGTAGTCGGGCTGGGAGCTCTGCGAGATCGTGATCTCGCCGCCCTCGGCCGTAGCGCCACCGCTTCCGTCATCGTCGTCGTCGCCGCAAGCGGCGAGGGTTGCGCTCGATGCCAGAGCCAGTGCTGCCAGCGTCGCCAGCAGCCTGGAGCGGCGCCCAGGTCCGTCTACCTTCAAACTCATCTCTACCTCCCTGCGGCCCGTTTCGACCGCAGCCCCGGTTGACGTTGTCGGTGGAGCAAATCAGTTTTCGGGAAACCGCGCAAACTCCAAGCCGTCGGTGCTCGTGCGCGTGCACCCCGCCATGCGGTCGATCCGGCGGCCCCTAGAGTGCGGTCTCGATGGCGTCCGAGATCGGCTGGGAGCAGTTCGCCGCCGTCGACATGCGGGTCGGCCGGGTGATCTCCGTCGACGATTTCCCGGAGGCGCGGCAGCCGGCGTGGAAGCTCGAGATCGACTTCGGCGCCGAGATCGGCAGACGCAGGTCCTCGGCGCAGATCACCAGCTACTCGCGGGCCGAGCTCGAGGGATCGCTGGTGGTCGCGGTCGTCAACTTCCCGCCGAAGCAGATCGGCCCCTTCCTCTCCGAGGCGCTGGTGTTGGGCGCGCTCGACGACGAGCTCGGGGTGGTGCTGCTGCGACCCGACCGCGACGCCGCGGTCGGCGACCGGATCGCCTAGCCCGGGGTGGCGTTCGTCTGCTCCCCGTCGGGATACGCGAGGTGGACGTGCACGCGGGCGATCGCGATGAAGCTGCGCCGCTCGCCGGGCCCGCCGCCATCGAGCGGGGCCACGGTCGCGTTGGCCAGGGGGATGAAGACGAGGTCGCCGCGGTTGAGGTAGTCGGAGAGCCGGCTCAAATAGCCGTCGCGCGGCAGGTTGAGATCGCCGACGATCCGATGTCGATCGGTCTCCAGCACGACTCTTTCGGTGCGGCTGTCCATCGCAATGACGCTATCGACAGTTACGGGCGGGGGCCTTAGATGCGTTTTCTGACGCCCGCGTCCGGGTACGCCGGACCAATCGCCGAAGATCTGCTTCGCACCTACCTTCAGGACCACCACGCCGGCTCGACCGCCGGGGTGGAGCTTGCCCGCCGCGCCGCCCAGGCCAACGAGGGCACCGGCTACGGAGAGGGGCTGGCCGAGATCGCCAGGGAGATCGAGGAGGATCGCGACGCGCTCGAGGAGGTGATGGAGCGTCTCGGCGTCGGTCCGCACCGGTTCAAGGACACGGCTGCGTGGACCTTCGAGAAGCTCGGTCGCCTGAAGCCGAACAACCGCCTGCTCGGCTACTCGCCGCTGAGCCGGGTGGTCGAGCTCGAGGGCCTCGTGCTCGGGGTCACCGGCAAGCTCGGCCTCTGGGAGGCGCTGCGCACGGCGATCGGTGACGGACTCGAGGGAGTCGACTTCGAGCTGCTCGCCGAGCGGGCCCTCGACCAGCGCACCCGGCTCGAGCAGCTGCGGCGTACCGCCGCCGCCGAGGCCTTGCAGCAGGACTGAACGCCCGGCCGGCTCAGTCGGGATCGGGTATCAGCTTCATCGCCTCCGCCGGCTCGGCGAACACCTGCACCCGCAGCACGCGTCCGTCGCGAAGCGTCCATAGCCAGGCGTTGGCGGAGTCGATGAAGCCACGCTCGTGCCACGCACGCACGCGACCGAAGACGATGGTGCGCTCGGCATCGAGGGCCTGGAAGGTCTGCGGCTGCAGCTCGATCCGCTTCCAGGTGGAGGCGAGGTCGCCGATGTACTGCTCGAGCCCGTCGCGCCCCCGGTAGGGCTCGCCGTGGCCGGCGATCAATCCGGTGATCGTCGAGACCTCGACCCCGTCGTCGGCCAGCGCCACCAGGGTCTCGAGGTCGCGGTCGGCGAAGGCGCGATAGGCGCGGCGGATCAGGCTCTCGGGATCCGTTCGCTCCTCGACACCCCCCATCGCCGAGCAGCCTACTCG
>Ga0136611_10004078_pt1 | contig 10231 bp, 6 predicted proteins | sample AntDrymUQ2232306_2_FD_106645 | JGI IMG/M metagenome (GOLD analysis project Ga0136611, IMG submission 106645) | Polar desert sand microbial communities from Dry Valleys, Antarctica - metaG UQ223 (23.06) | ecosystem: Environmental > Terrestrial > Soil > Desert | place: Antarctica: Dry Valley... | reverse complement strand
ATACGACACTCGGACCGACGTTCTTAGCAATAGAAGCAATCAGCTGGCTTTCACTGGCGACGACACGCTGCTGGTTGCTGAGACTAGATCCGTTCAGCGAGTTGGCATTTTCACGGCTAGACGCACCAAGCCAACCACCAAGAAAGCCGGTTGCCAGGCTGAGCATCAAAGCGAACGCTACCAACAGGAGCTTGCCGCGACGGACCTTGTCAGGGCTGTTCCCCGAGCTAGGAGCAGTAGCGCTGCGCCGTGATGATACGGTTGCAGAACCGGACGAAGTCGTCGTCCCCTGTTCGTCGATTGCCGGTAATTCTGATACGTCAGCCATTGTTACTCCTTCTCTCCTGCCCAATATAGTTACCGGGCATTATGTCATTACTTACACGCTTATATCTAGTATTATAGCTGGAATCATGAAAATAAACTGAGGTTTAGTGCCTGAATGTATTAAGAAATGAGATGCGTGCCTTCGTAATAGAGCGAAATAACGAGGATAAGGACTGCGCCAGCGCACAGGTAGAGCAATTCCTTTTTAACTGTTACTGATAGCTTATCGAAATGTTCGAGGTAATAGACGGCGCCCAACGTATAGCCGATTACCGACAGGAATAGCGTTGGCTGGGCCAGGATACCGTCTTGCTTAGGATACACTACCAGGAGATGGCTGAGGATCCACATAAGTGCCGCGCCGAAATAACCCCAGAGATATGACAACATTTTGGCATATGGTTCGTTGTAGCTTTCGAAGAAATGGCGGGCTGATAAATAGCAAATGAGGCCGGTTGCCAGGACAAGTCCCAGGATAGGACCGTTCGGCCAGGCTATGAACAGTGCCATCAGCCCGCTCAGCTGCCCTATGGCTGACTGCAATGATATAGCAGCGATATTGGAGCGAGGTTTGATAAAGATCAGCCACAGGGCGTACAGGACGGCCCAGCCGAATCGTAGTCCGAGACTCTCTGTCTGAGCCATAAATATAACGAAAGCCGTACCAACCATGATATCAACACCATTAGCACGCAGGTTGGCGGCCCAGAAACGGGCCCGGACGGCGAATATGCGCCATTTGGACAGAAATACTACGAGCAACGGCAGCCAGATTCCAATACTGAGACTGGAGAGCACGAAAACCGCAAGCGGTAATGCTATGCGGAACAACACATGTATGAGAGGTGCTATACCGGACGCAGGTTTGATGCGGCGGACGACTTTATCACGGAATTTAGTTTGTAGTGGCGGCATCCTGACCCAGTATTATAACAATAGATGCTTTGCCTTGTACAATGCCAGCTGGAAGCTGCTTCTTTACGGTTGTCACGTGGTAACGGTTTTTGAGGTAGTTTACGGTGTACTTCTTGGTTCCACCGGATAAATCATATACCTCTGTCTGCGTATAATCTGGTGTCGGTGCGTTATCAACTTTGTCGATAAGGTAGCCATATGGTTTGAGTTCGGCAGCTATGTCAGTTGCCAGCCCCGGAACGACTGTGCCGTTCAAAATAGTAATGTTGGCATTCTCCTGGGCAATGTAGCCGTCCTTAAGTTTGGTGCGTACAAATGTCTGGATCGCGGTGTAGTCTTCCAAGCCGGCACGGGGCTGGACGATTGACAAGCCGTTGATGTTACCAGTCGTCAGGAAATTATTTTCGCCGTCAGCTAGCCCGATTGACTGGATCTGGTTGTTTGGGATTTTCTTCATTATTGTCGCCATCCGTGACATGTCGGCCAGACTAATATCACTTTTAACATTATTCCCAAAGGCGCTCATCAGGCTGGAAAGTTTGGCTGGGTTCGACAAAGTGCCACGGTTCAAGACTTCGTCCTTCAGGGCCAGCATGACCGCTCGCTGTCGCTCGGAGCGGGCGAAATCCGAGCTGGTGGCCCGGGAACGGACATAATTAAGGGCATGCTTGCCATCAAATTCGTTGACACCTATTTTGGCCAGGATCGGACTACGGTTGTTCTCCCAGGCCATAGTCGGATCATATAGCTGTTCCTTGGCATTGATAGATATGCCGCCAACTGTGTCGACTGCCTGCTGGAAAGCCTTGAAATCGACAAGGACGTTGTAATGGATCGGGATACCCGTCACCCGTTCGACGACACCGTCGACACCGGCAAAGCCAGCTTGAACGGCTTTGTCGTTGGCATTACTGGCATCTTGCTTGCCGAGGTATTTGTATTTGCCGCTCACGTAGGCGGCATTGAGTTTCTGATAATTAGAGATGTAATTGTTTGGCATTTTGGTCCAGAGATCCCGCGGCAGACTCAGTAAAACTGCCTGGTTATTGACCGGGTCGACACTGGCTACCATGATTGTATCAGTCAGGTCGCCGCCATCATGGGCAGCTCCGCCAATGCCAAGCATCAGGATGTTGACGCGTCCGTCGCCTTCGCCTTTGAGCTTTATAGGATCGACGTCAGCGTTCAGTGCCGCCGCGCTGGTACTTCCATTAAAGACTTTTTTGAGCTGGAAGTAGCCTTTTCCGAATAACGCCGCGCCGCCAATGAGGGCTACTACGATCGTCAGTACCGTTGCCCGGAATGCCAAACGGCGAAAATTCTGGAACTTGGACCGTTTGACTGCCTTAGAGCCAGAACGGCGTCCGCGGCGACCGGAATCTGCTGTAATATCAACTGCCGGGAACTGGGCAGATATAGTATGACTGGCCTGCAGCTCTGAGCCTTTGGCGGACTGCGCAGACTGCATTGTACGGCGCGGCGCGGAATGAAATCCATCGCTGCGCCGAAAATTGTTCAGTTGGCCACTTGATTGTGTGGATCGTGCGGGCTGTGCCGCCTGCGACGCATGGCCCGCTCCCCGCCCAGTCGGAACCGGCCGGAGTCTATTGGTATTGCCTGAAGTCGGTTTCGAGAAGAAACCATCTATTGCTTGTGGCCGCGGAGCAGCACCTGTTCTTTGTCTTTGTATATCCATAACGCTTGTAAACTTAAGTATATCGTTTATGCTAACGATCGTAAACCCTTTACGCTTATGGTGGTCATTTTTTACATCAGTTGGTTAAATTGTTGCATACATTATTTATTAGCTGAAATCCTAATGCACAATGCGCAGGAATGCGGTATAGTTAACTGGAATGGAACCGCAACAAAACAAATATGGCCCATCCGGACAACCCGTACCAGCCGACCAAGCAACCCCGACAGTACAAGGCCCGTTATCACTCAGCGAGTTACCGCCGCCGATAATCGAAGATCGGCCGGGCGGCCCTTATGTATCGCCACCCTCACGCCACGAGACTGCACGCGAGATCTTCTCTACTATCGGCATCTTGCTGGCCGCCCTGTGCGTGGCCTTTGGGCTGATAGCCTGGGTATTCCAGTCGTATGAGGTTGAAGGACCAAGTATGCAGACAACCCTTATGAATCAAGACCGTTTGATAGTCTGGAAAGTGCCCCGGACAATCGCCCGTATCACGAACACTCCCTACATCCCTAACCGCGGCGATATAGTTATATTTATAGAGAGTGGCTTGTCACAATTCGGCGATCAGGACAGTAAGCAGCTCATCAAACGTGTCATCGCGCTTCCTGGCGAACGGGTTGTCCTATCTAATGGTACCCTGACCGTTTACAACGCCGAACATCCTGAAGGCTTCGTACCTGACAAAACTCTGGGCTACAGTCCTATCATCGACGAGTTTGACGATAGCCGGAACATCGACGTTACGCTCGCCAAGAACCAAGTATTCGTGTGCGGTGACAACCGCCCTAATTCCCTGGATTCTCGAACCTTCGGCCCAATCGATGCCGATCAAATTGTTGGTAAACTGGCAATCCGATTACTGCCTGTCAGCGAAATCAAGAAGTTCTAATTTTTGATAGATTCGAGCAAGGCCAGCAGACGCTGCAGTTCGTCATCGCTCGTGAATTTTAATTCGAGCCGGCCGCCTTTGGCGGTGCGTCGGATGTGGATCGGGGCACCGATGCGCCTAGAGAGACGCTTGGTCTCGATGGTCTCGGTTTCGACACGGTCCTTGACGGCGGCTGGTTCGGCGACGCCGGATTTGTGACTAGTCACAAATCGTTCGGCTTGCCGAACGGACCAGCCGCCCGCCAGGATTTCGTGCAGCAGCCTGGCCTGCAGGTCTTCCTTGCCCTTAAGTGCCAATATAGTCCGGGCATGTCCTTCGCTGATCTTCTGATCCTTCAAGGCTTCGCGGGCACCCTGCGGCAGCTGTAACAACCGAACCATGTTATTGATAGTCGACGGTGCCTTGCCGAGTCGTTCGGCAATCTGCTCGTATTTCATGTTGAACTGCTGGTGTAATCGCTCGATAGAGACTGCTTGTTCGAGTGGCGACAAGTCGACGCGCTGGACGTTCTCTACGAGGGCTATTTCAAGCTGTTCGAGTTCTTTGGTCGACCTAATGATAACTGGAACAACTTCCAGTCCGACCAGCTGTGATGCCCGCCAGCGGCGTTCACCTGCAATGATCTGGTAGTTGCCCTGCCCCGCTGGCGTGACAACCAGGGGCTGCAGGATACCGTAACTTTTGATGGAAGACGCCAATTGAGCAAGCGCCTCGTCGTCAAAATGCGTTCGGGGCTGGTTGACGTTCGGGGTGATGTTGCCGACGGCGACTTTCTGGATGCGGTCGTCATCAGTCAGCAACAGACTGGTATCAAAATTTTGTGGTAATAACGAATCAAATCCTCTACCCAATCCTATTTTTGGGCCTGCTTTCATGCCTGCCATTATGCGTTTCCTCCGGTTCGTTTGATGACTTCTTTGGTCACTTTCTGGTATGACCGGGCACCTTTGGACCATTTGTCGTGTTCGAAAATAGTTTTACCATGGCTCGGTGCTTCGGCCAGGCGGATGTTGCGCGGTATGACATTGCTGAATAATTTGTCGCCGAAGTGAGTTTTGATCTCAGACTTCACCTGTTCGCTGAGGCTGGTCCGCTTGTCGTACATCGTCAGAACGACGCCGAGCAGGTCAAGCCGGGGGTTGGTAGCCTGGCGGACACGCTGGACGGTTCCGAGCAATTGGCCTAAGCCTTCAAGAGCGTAATATTCAGTTTGGACGGGTATCAGGACGTGCGTCGCGGCCGTCAGGGCGTTGATCGTTAGCAGACCAAGTGCCGGTGGACAGTCGATAATAATATAGTCATAGACGGCGGTTTTCAGTGCGTCCTGCAATCGGAATTCACGGCGCTCTACCGCGGCGATGTCGAGTTCGGCGGCAGCTAGATTCGGGTTTGCCGGCAGGATATAAAGCCCTGCGACATGAGTTTCCTGCACAGCATCAGCGAGATGCGCCGTACCAAGCATAATTTCATAGGTCGTTGCTGTCTGACCGGAAGCCATTTCTCCGGCATTCGCCCCGTTGACCACTGCATTACCTAGCCCACTGCTAGCATTTCCCTGCGGATCGAGGTCTACCAGCAAAACACTGTACTTGGAGGCAGCTAACGCGGCGGCTACGTTTACGGCCGTCGTCGTCTTACCAACTCCCCCCTTTTGATTGGCTACTGCTATAACACTATTCATATATCTCGTCTATTTCCCGTTCTTAACCCGGTTGATAAGCCCAGTTGATAAGTATAAGCGTACCATTTTTGATCAATGCCGTAAATTAACAATACGTTCACTGCTCTTCAGCATGCCGCATCGATTGACCTATCGATGTTGGCTATTTCTCTAACTGAAAGTTTTTGAAGAGAGCCCGCCACTCATTATTAGTAAGATCTCTATCAGCTTGCACGAAGACAAGCGTACCCTTCTCATTCATGACTGCAATCTGCTTGCTATCGGCCTCCTGCTTTTTGGTTAAATAGACCTTCCCTAGTACCGTATCTATAGTCGCATAATTTCCCATACGCTCTATCAGTTTTGGCAGGTACTCTGGGATGTCGGTAAACTCCTCTGGTGTGGCCTGCTGGGAAACCGTATACTTATCACCTGTCTTTGCTGCCTGCATTACATATGATATCCCCTTGGACTGCGGCTCGAACTCAACCGAATCGGGTTGGATCCGTATATCTGAATCCTCGGGCAGATATACGCCGTAACTGATTTGCTCCTGCACAGACGCTGGAATTAGTGTGTTTTTACTTCGCTCATGCAGTATCAGCCCGCCTACAGCAGCCATCATGAGTACTCCGGTTATGAGCGCAAGAGCAAACTTGGAGCGAGTTAGTATTTGCATCATTATCTGGGCCTCAATTCCATAAATACTGATCCCCGGCAGTTATCATTGTTTGCGCTACAGATCGTGGATATGGACGTATTTGCTACGCCAGCGTTGCCATACACCGCAGTGCTCGCCGTGGCACTGGTAGTTGTGTATCCAGCTGTCGCAGAAGGAATTATATACTGTCCTGTCGTACCCGTCGTTACAGCCCGTACTGACGCCGGTCCGCCGGTTGCGATGATAGCATTGACCGTATTTGCAGTAAGTGTTGCTGCGGTGGCTATAACTACTCCGTACACTTGGTCGGTGGTCGCAGTCGTCGGTGTAAGCTGTCCGGCAGTAGTAGTTTGCTTCACGAGCATACCGGGCACTGGGATGGAAGTGACGACATTGGCGAAGGATTTGTCGGTCGTGGTGTAGGTACGGGTATCATATATCGCCCCAATCGCTGTACCACCGGCATTATTTTTGACGGTCGCCAAGCACAATACTGGTGACGTTGCGCTCCAAGTTGGTTGATTAACCGTGTCTGAAGCATTGACTGTAGTCAGACTAGGCTGGTTGCTTGTTCCGGTCAAACAGAGCTGTGCGAATGCATTTGCGGTGTTAGCGGACATACTGGCAGTTCCGGCGGCCACTGCCACCTTTCGTCCACCGGAATACGCAGTACAGCTGTTCCACTTTATGCCGTTCGTCGCAGCGCCCATCGAAACGCGGCATGGACCTGATCCGGTAGCAGTAACTATACCTGCCAGATCGCCTGGATTAGTCAAACCGGAATCGGGCACGACGCCGTACAGAATCAAACCTAAACCTTCGGATGTTACGACAGCTTCCCAACCACCTCCCGCACAAGCCCGAATGGACTGGCTGGCAGTGTTGTAGTACAAGGCGCCCTGGTTGGTAGTGGCGTTGCAGGTGCCGTTGTCGGTGAGTGTCGAGAAAGAGTCGAGCCGTAGGTTGATCTGAGTAGTATCGGTGACGGCCGACCCAATGATGACCTCCATGGCCGTGCTGGTGGCGGTGTCAACCGTGAGAACGGCAACGGCACTTGAGTTCTGGACCTGGAAGGCGGCGGCGTTGGTAGTTTTAATATAGACGTTGCGGTTGGCGGCGGTGGTCTGGTCGACATTGCCGAACAGAACATTGCCGATGTTCAGCTCATTGCTGGTTGTAGCGGTAGTGGCTGCAATCCCCTGCCCGATCACGATGTTATTATCCCCCGTCGTGACGTTGTTACCGGCGTTGTAGCCCAGCAAGGTATTGTTGGCACCGGTCGTGACAGCTGAACCGGCACTGAAGCCCATCATGGTGTTGTAGTCAGCGGTTGACTGTAGGGCCAGACCCGTGTTGTAGCCGTATAGGCTGTTGCCGGTGGCGGCGTAGCCGGCAATGTCGCCGCGGCCGGATTGGTAGCCGGTGGCGGTGGTGTTGGTGCCGGTGGTGTTGTTTTGGAGGGATAGATAGCCGGTGGCGGTGTTGTTGTTGCCGGTGGTGTTGCTTAGGAGGGATAGATAGCCGGTGGCGGTGTTGTTGAGGCCGGTGGTGTTGGCTTGGAGGGATTGGGAGCCGGTGGCGGTGTTTTTGGAGCCGGTGGTGTTGTTTTGGAGGGATATATAGCCGGTGGCGGTGTTTTGGAAGCCGGTGGTGTTGTTTAGGAGGGATATATAGCCGGTGGCGGTGTTGGCGGTGCCGGTGGTGTTGCTTAGGAGGGATTGGGAGCCGGTGGCGGTGTTTTGGAAGCCGGTGGTGTTGTTTTGGAGGGATTGGTTGCCGGTGGCGGTGTTTTCGTAGCCGGTGGTGTTGGCTTGGAGGGAGTTGGAGCCGGTGGCGGTGTTGAAGGAGCCGGTGGTGGACTGGCCGGCACGCACGCCAATAAACTGGTTGCTAATGCCGGCAACGCGGACTTCCAAGTCAATTGCACCGGTACTAGTCTGTACTGTCAATATGCTGTTTGACTTGGTGATCAGTGTGACTGAGACAGCCGATATAATGCCGTTGAAGCTGGTGGTCGGCGTGAAGCTAAGGCTGGACGTGCTGGTGGCGGTGATAACGACGGTGTGGGTGTTGGTGCCGGTCTGGCCAATGGCGGGAGCATTGACACCGCCGAGCTGGGCGGTGACCGTGTTGGTGGCGGTAGTGTTGCCAGCCAGCTGGAACTGTACCTGGTATGTGGCGCCGGCAGTCGGGATGAAGTTGGTGGTGACGGCGGTAATGCCGCCACCTGCAGTGTGGGTAGCGGTGGCAGTTTGGCCGGTGCCAGAGATGGCTGTCCAGCCGGTGGCAGCATTAAAGTTGTTGGCGGCGGTGAAGAGTTCAGAACCTATGGTGGCGGCGTCGCTGGCGGTGGTGGCGCCACGGAGGGTGGTGGTACCAAGGTTGTCGACGCCCAGCAGTAGTTGGCCAAGGCCGGATGCGTTACTGGCGCGGACGGCCAGCAGCGTGGTGCCGGCGGTGAGGGCGGTGTCGGCGTCCTGGATATCCAGACCGATGCGGGTGGTATCGAGCTTGACCTCGGGCGTAGTGCCGCCAGTGGAGGCGGTGTAAGCGCCCTGCAACGTCGAACCGCCCCCTGCCCCACAAGAGCCGAAGCCAAGTACCCCTGCTCCGGTGGTGTCCTTGAGACAGTCACCGGAGGCGCCAAGGGCGATCGGCAGGGTCAGGGCGTAACTGGAGGTAGTGGTGCCGGACTGGATGGTGACAGTGTTGTTGTTGGCGGCGTTAGCGACGACCAGCTTGCCGGTGGTGCCAGCAGCACCGTTGCTGCGGCCAAATAGGACCTGCGAGGCGCTGGTGTCGACGGTCAGGACTTGGGAGCCAGAGGCGTTTTGGACCTGGAAGGCGGTAGTGGAGGTGGTGCTGGAAGTCAATCCGCCATTGAATGTTCCTAGGCCGGTGAAGGTGGATGTGCCGGTAACAGCCAAAGTACCGGTACTGGTAGCCCCTGTAGTGGTGTAGCCACTAGCGCCGTTATTAATGCTACCGAAGTTGCTGGTAATGCTACCGGCGTCTAGGGCACCAGTTCCAGTAATACCAGTGTAGCTACCGCTCACAACAGCAGATGGTACGGTGCCAGATGCAAGGTTGGATGCGTTGAGGTTAGTGAGGCCTGAGCCGTTGCCACTGAAAGATGCGGCAATGATAGTACCACTGACATTGATGTTGCCAGTTTGGGCGGTGCCTGGGGTAGCACCTTGAAGAGATACATACCCATTCAACTGGCTCGTGGTTGCGAAAGTACTTGAGCAAGCTGCTAATTGGTTTGAGGTGTTGCGGCAGAGGACGGCGTCGGTGTTGGTGGCGCCAAGGCTCGCCACTGCCAATGTGCCGGTGAAGTTAGCCGCACTCGATATTGTCTGGCCATTGATTGCACCCGAGGTGGTAAGTGTGGTTATGCCGCCGACCGTACCGCCAAACAAGAAGTTCCCAGGTTTGAACGTACCGGCATTTATACTCGAAGCATTAATAGTTGTAACATCGGGGACAGCCAATAAAGTATCGTAAGCAGCCAAGTCTGTCTCCTGGGTTATTGTCCAATTTTCACCATAGTTGTCATTTAAGGTAGCGTAGCCGGCCTGAAAGTAGGTAGCGGCAATTTTAGGGAAGTTGAAACTATCGGTTGCGTCACCAATAATAATGGCGACCATGCCGGTAGCAATGTTTTTGGCAAAGCGTACCGTAGGTTTTTTAGAACCATAATTCGTGTAACCTCGGTTATTGAAAGTTCCACCGATCGCAAAATAGCCGCCCACCTCTATCTTAAACGGCGCCGTAGTGTCATACAGATAGCCTTCAATTGTGGTACGTGTCATAGTGTTGCTGCTCATTGGCACGTTAGTCTGTACTACAATTGCCCCTGGATTGGCATTTACTTCATTCGTATAAGATGCCAAGTTGCGGTAGGTCTTAAGGTTTGTAACATTACCCTCCTGGATACTGCCTTCAAATCGTGAAGTTCCGGCGACATACAGCTTCTTGGTAATGCTGGCTGTAGTGCCGATACCGACATTGCCGTTGGCATCCACGCGCAACCGTTCTACACCGTTTGTAGACAAAGCCATCACATCCGCT
>Ga0136611_10004077_pt1 | contig 10231 bp, 9 predicted proteins | sample AntDrymUQ2232306_2_FD_106645 | JGI IMG/M metagenome (GOLD analysis project Ga0136611, IMG submission 106645) | Polar desert sand microbial communities from Dry Valleys, Antarctica - metaG UQ223 (23.06) | ecosystem: Environmental > Terrestrial > Soil > Desert | place: Antarctica: Dry Valley... | reverse complement strand
GGGTCTTGCCGAAGTTGGCGTTCAGGGCACGCATGCCGCCGACGAGGACCGTCATCTCGGGGGCGCTCAAGGTCAGCAGGTTCGCCCGCTCCAGCAGCAGCTGCTCCGCCGGTCGCTTCTCGCCGGCTCGGAGGTAGTTGCGGAACCCATCGGCGGGCGGCTCGAGCCAGGTGAACGACTCCACGTCGGTGAGCTCCTGGGTGGTGTCCGTGCGACCCGGGGCGAAAGGAACCGCGACGTCGTGCCCAGCTGCCTTCGCCGCCTTCTCGACGGCTGCGCAGCCGCCCAGGACGATGAGGTCGGCGAGCGAGACCTTCTTCCCACCGGACTGGGCGCTGTTGAAGTCCTGCTGGATCGCCTCGAGGCCCTGCAGCACTGTGGCCAGCTCGGCCGGCTCGTTCAGCTCCCAGTCCTTCTGCGGCTCGAGACGGATCCTGGCCCCGCTGGCCCCTCCACGCATGTCGGTGCCGCGGTAGGTGGACGCCGAGGCCCAGGCCGTCGCCACCAGTTGAGGGGTGGATAGTCCCGAGGCCAGGACCTTGTCCTTGAGGGAGGCGATGTCCTTCTCGTCGATCAGGTCGTGATCGACGGCGGGGATGGGGTCCTGCCACAGCTGCGGCTCGGGGATCCACGGCCCGAGGTAGCGCCGGACGGGGCCCATGTCGCGGTGCAGCAGCTTGTACCACGCCTTTGCGAACGCCTCGGCCAGCTGGTCTGGGTTCTCGTGGAACCGCTTGGAGATCGGGGCGTAGATCGGGTCCAGGCGCAGGGCGAGGTCGGAGGTCAGCATCATCGGGGCGTGACGCTTCGCCGGGTCATGGGCATCCGGCACCGTGTCCTTGGCCGAGGCGTCCTTCGGCGTCCACTGCTTGGCACCGGCGGGGCTGGTCGTCAGCTCCCAGTCATAGCGGAACAGGTTCTCGAAGTACCCGTTGTCCCACGTGATGGGTTCGTTCGTCCACGCACCCTCGAGCCCGCTGGTGATCGTGTCGACGCCCTTGCCGCTGCCGCAGGTGCTGAGCCAGCCGAAGCCCTGGGTCTCGACGGGGCACCCCTCGGGCTCGGGTCCGATGCAGTCAGGATCGACAGCGCCATGGCACTTGCCGAACGTGTGGCCGCCGGCGATGAGCGCAACCGTCTCCTCGTCGTTCATCGCCATCCGCCGGAAGGTCTCACGGATGTCCCGGGCGGAGGCGAGGGGATCGGGGTTGCCGTTCGGCCCCTCGGGGTTCACGTAGATCAGGCCCATCTGCACGGCCCCGACAGCACCGCCCAGCTCCCGGTCGCCGCTGTAGCGCTCGTCTCCGAGCCAGGTGGCCTCGGGACCCCAATCGGTGTCGTCCTCGGGCGCCCAGATGTCCTCCCGCCCGAAGCCGAAGTCGAAGGTCTTGAACCCCATCGACTCGAGGGCGCAGTTGCCGGCGAAGACGATCAGGTCGGCCCAGGAGATCTTGCGGCCGTACTTCTGCTTGACGGGCAGGAGGAGTCGGCGGGCCTTGTCCAGGTTGGCGTTGTCGGGCCAGCTGTTGAGGGGGGCGAAGCGCTGGGCGCCGGATCCGCCGCCGCCGCGGCCGTCGGTGGTGCGGTAGGTGCCGGCGGCGTGCCACGCCATGCGGATGAACAGGCCCCCGTAGTGGCCGTAGTCGGCCGGCCACCAGTCCTGCGACGTCGTCATCAGGTCGATGACGTCCTGCTTCAGCGCGTCGAGGTCGAGGGACGCGAACTCCTCTGCGTAGCTGAAGTCCTCGCCCAGCGGGTTGGGCGTCGGCCGGTGGAGGACCTGCAGGTTCAGCTGGTTCGGCCACCAGTCCTGGTTCGACCTGAGCCGATCGGCGGCCGGGGCCGGGGTGGGGTTCGGGATCGCTGGGTTTTCGCTTTCGCTGCCCATGTCAGTCATGTCGTGACCTTCTCCTGTCTCGGTTTTGGTGATGTTGCGCTTGACCTTGGTTGCTGTGGGCGCCGCGGCCTCGCCCGGCTGGTGCCCTTGGGTGTCGCTCTCAGCCGCCTGCCGCAGCAGCTGCCGCCGCGCACTCGGGACAACGGCCCCAGTAGATGACCTCGGCTTCGTCGACCTCGTAGCCCGCATCGTCGGTGGCCGTCAGGCACGGGGTGTCGCCCACTGCGCAGTCGACGTCGACCATACGGGCGCAGGTTCGGCAGATGAGGTGGTGGTGGTTGTCGCCGACCCGGTCCTCGTAGCGAGCCGGCGACCCGGCGGGCTGGATGCGCCGGACGAGGCCCTTGTCGGTGAGAGTGGCGAGGGCGTCGTACACCGCCTGACGTGAGATGGCTCCGATCTCGGCCCCGACGACCTTGTAGATGTCGTCGGCGGCACGGTGCGGTCCGCCGGAGACCGCCCGCAGGACGGCGAGCCGCTGGGCCGTGACCTGCAGACCGTGCCGGCGGAGGACCGCGCCGTTGTCGGTCGACGTCTCGGTCGGCACGATCGGACCCTAACCCCAATCCTGGAGTGAGTCCAGAACTACTTGGTGCGGTGGTCCGGGTCGTGCCAACCGATGTCGAGAACCGGTGACTCAGGTGGGGAGGACCACGGTCTTCACCCGGGTGCACTCGTCGATCGAGTAGCCGAGGCCTTCCCGGCCGATACCCGAGTCGGGCTTGTGGCCGCCGAAGGGGAAGTGGCCGACGCCGTGGGCGGGGGCGTCGTTGACGTGCACCATCCCGCACTCGAGGGCGTGGGCCGCCTTCCAGGCCTGCTCGAGGCTGCGGGTGAAGACCGCTGAATCGAGGCCGTAGCGCGAGCCGTTGGCCACCTCGAGGGCGGCGTCGAGGTCGGCGACCCGGGCGACGGCCAAGACGGGGCCGAAGGTCTCCTCCCAGATGATCTCGGCGTCGAGGGGGACGTCGACCAGGACGGTGGGCTGGTGGTAGGCGGCCTCAACCTCGCCGCCCAGCAGGACCTTGGCCCCCTTCTCTACGGCGTCGGCCAGCAGGCGGTGCACGGCCTGCGCCGCCTCGGGGTTGACCAGCGGGCCCACCTTCACGCCGTCGGCGCGGGGGTCGCCCACGATCCACTGCTCGGCCTCGGCCAGGGCCCGGGCCACGTAGTCGTCGTAGACCGTCTCCTCGACCAGGACCCGGCTGACGGCGTCGCAGCGCTGGCCAGCGTTCTTGAAGGCGCCGAGGAGGGTCTTGGTGACGGCCAGCTCGAGGTCGGCGTCGCCACAGACGATGGCGGCGGCATTGCCTCCGAGCTCGAGGTGCAGCGGCTTGGGGCTGGCCGCCTGGGCGATGCGGCGGCCGACGCCGCTGGAGCCGGTGAATGAGATCATCGAGATGTCCTCGTGCTCGGCCAGCAGCCCGCCGATCTCACCGCCGGCGCCGGTGATCATGTTCAGCACGCCGTCGGGCAGGCCGGCCTCCTCCAGGATCCGGGCGAACAGTACCAGGGCCAGCGGGTCGTCCGAGGGGGCCTTGGCGACCACGGTGTTGCCGGCGGCCAGGGCCGGGATGATCTTCGAGGCGGCCAGGAACAGCGGGTAGTTGAAGGGACCGATGGCGGCCACGGTGCCGACGGGCTCGCGCAGGACGATGCCCTCCTTGCCCTTGGTGTCGGCGATCCAGTCGCCCGGCAGGTACTCCCCGAAGATCTTCCGCACCTCCTCACGGGCCAGGAGCAGCCGCTCCCTGGTGGCCGACACCTCCGACCGGGCCTGCTCGGGCGTCTTGCCCAGGTCGGCCACGATGACGCCGACAAAGGCGTCGAGGTGCTGGCCCAGAACCTGGGCGGCCTCGGCGCAGATGTCCAGGCGGGCGGCGGCGGGCAGCGCCCGGAAGACCCGGCGGGCCCGCTTGGCGGCGGCGATGGCATCGAGCACGTCCTGCTGGGAAGCCTTGGCCGCGGTGGCGATGACGGTGCCGTCGATGGGGGAGCGCACGTCGAAGGTGGCGCCGCCCTCCGCCTCCCGCCAGACGCCGTCGACCAAGAGCCTGAAGGCCGGCACCTCACCATCGTCGGCTACGGCCGGGCCGGCGATGCCCGGCAGGGTGACGCGCACCGGCTGGTCGAGCTTCGGAGCGGCCGAGAGGAATCCCATGGCCGATGGCCTACCCGACGGGACGGCTGGCCCCACCTCTCTGACCTCGGTCGTCCCCTCCATGGAGGCACGGCCGGATGGCCATCGGCCGGTTGGGGGCCCAGATCCCTGCCCCTCCGGAATGGGCTCCGCCGATGACGGGTAGGGCACCGCCATGCCCGATCTGCACATCATCCCTGACGGTGATCGCTGGAACGCCAAGCAGGTGAACGGCGACGTCGTCTCCACCCACGACACCCAGGCCGAGGCCGAGCAGGCTGCCAAGGCCTACGCCCGGGCCAACGGCGGCGGCGAGGTGTTCACCCACCGTGACGAGGGCGAGTTCTCCCGGATCCGCAAGGGCGACAAGGTCTGAGCTGACTCCCCGAGGAGTCGACTGCCTGCCTCCCCGGCGAGGCCGCCGCACCTAAGGTCCGGTCGTGGGGGCAGTCGGCGGTGGCGGTCTCGCCGGGCCGGCGCTGTACGCCGCCTTCGACCGGTTCCCGGCGCAGAAGGGGGCGGCCACGCACATCGGGCGGTTCGCCGGGGCGCTGCTGGGCGCGGCGGGGGGCGGCACGCTCGCCTGCCTGGGAGGGCAGGGGCAGCCGGCCTACCAGCGTGAGGGGACGGTCGAGATCGTCCGCCACCTCGGGGAGGAGCCGCACCCGCTCGACCGCGCCGTGCGCTTCGGCGAGCAGCTGTCGGCCCTGGTGGCCAGCCGGAGGTGGGGGTGCGCGCAGGGCCGTGACCCGTGGTCGGTGCTGGCCCTGCTGGATGAGGGCAGGACGTGGGGGGTGGTCTATGAGGTGAACGGCCTGCCGAGCATCGAGCTGGCGGAGACCCACCCCGAGGCCGCACCCGTCGCGCTGGCTCGCATCGCCCGACTGGAGCAGCGCTGTCTGCGGGCGGCCGACTGGATCGTGACGCCGTCGGCGGTGACCGCCGCCTGCCTGGTGGGCCGGGGAGCGGAGCCGAGCCGGGTCACGGTCATCCCGAACGGAGCCGACGTCCCCGCCCTGGCGCCGCCTCGGCCGGCCGCAGCACCGCCGGGCCGCTACGTGGTCTACGCCGGGGCGCTGCAGCGGTGGCAGGGGGTGGACGTGGCGGTGCGGGCGCTGGGTCGGCTGGCCGACCTCGACGTGCCCCTGGTGCTCGTGACCGGGGCCAACCGCGTTGCGCTCCGGCCCCTTCAGCGGCTGGCGGCCAACCTCGGGGTGAGCCACCTGGTGCAGGTGGAGCAGGCGGCGGGGCCGGACGAGGTGGCCGGATGGCTGGCCCACGCCGAGGTGTCGCTGGCACCGCTGCGCGACACCCCCCGCAACACCGAGCAGGGATGTTGCCCGCTGAAGCTGATCGAGTCGATGGCCGCCGGCACCGCCGTGGTGGCCAGCGACCTCCCGGTGGTGCGGGCCGAGGTGACCGACGGCGTGCACGGCCGGCTGGTGGCGCCCGACCGACCAGCCGATCTGGCCCGGGCTGTGCGGGTCCTACTCGACCACCCCGACGTCGCCGCCCGGTGGGGCGCCGCCGGGCGGGACCACGTCGTGGCCCACCGCAGCTGGGCGCAGGCTGAGCAGGCCCTGGTGGCCGTGCACCGGGAGGTGGCGGCCCGGCGTTCCGGCTGAGCCCGGTCAGCCCGTCGCACCGCAGGCGGGCGTGGCTACGCTCACGCGCCGTGGCGGATGAGATCCCTGCGCTCTCGGAGCCCTGGTACCGGGCCGTCGCCGTGGACCGCTGGGTGCAGGCATCGCTGCCGGCCGAGCAGTGGCTGTCCGTCATCGGCTTGGTGCTGCGGAGCGCCGCCGAGGTCGAGCAGGCGCGCAGTCAGGCCGGCTTCTTCGCTCGGAAGCTGCGGGCGTCCAAGCAGCCGCCGCTCCCGCCGGACACCTGGACCATGGAGGTCGTCCCCCTCCTGCGGGTGCTGGCCGAGGACGTGAAGGTGGGCACGCCGATCACCCTCAGGGTCGACCTGCGGGGCCCGAAGCTGCCCGACAAGGTGGTGGCCCGCGGTCGCCTGCCCGGTGTGGGCCGAGTGCGCCACATCGATGAGACCATCTACCGCGACGCCTGGTTCAGCCTGGCCGCCCGGCTGGTCGACGGCACGCGGGTGGGCGTCGACCTCACCGACCGGGTCCGTCACCGCAAGGTGGCCAAGAAGAGCGCCAGCGGCAAGTACAAGACCAAGGAGAAGGACAAGGCGTCGCGGCGCATCCAGGTCGAGGTCGCCGGTCGCGTCGGGGAGCACGACCTGGTGGTGCCGACGCCGCCGCCCCGACTGCCCGTCTACAGCAAGCCGGGCGCCTCCCGACCCACGGTCACCGCCCGCCTCGACCACCCGCTGCCGCCGCCGGGCGGCGACCGTGCCCGCCTGGTGCTGCAGGCGCTGAGCGAGGCCCACCGGCACGTCCTCCCCCGGGCAGCGGCGTGATGGCGGGGTGCCAAGCCCAGCGGGGCTTCCTCGCCCTGCGCTCGTGTGGCGGCCAGGCGGTGGCCACCTGCGTCGCCTGCAACCGGGCGGTGTGCGGCGAGCACCTGGTCGACGACCAGTGCACCGAGTGCACGTCCGGTGGCGAGGACTGGCGCACCGACCCCCGCGGCCCCAACCGGTTCCGGCGGCGCTTCTACCAACAGGACAGCTGGATGGCCGACAGCACCCTCTACTGGGGCTACGAGCGCTACGGCTTCACCGGCGACCCGGGCGTCGACGAGGCCGCGGCGGAGGGGTCGGACTACGACTCATGACCCACCGGGTGCTGTGGGTGACGGCGACCCACCCGCCCAGCGGTGGGGGCATGGCCACCTCGAGCGATCGCATCTCCCGCGGCCTCGCCGATGAAGGGGTGATCGTCGACATCGTGCACCTCACCGGCCGGGCCGGACCGTGGTCCATCTCCCGGCACCGCCACGGCCGGGTCGTGCAGGCGCCGATCGGTGAGGATCCGGAGGAGGCGATGCGGCGGGCGTGGTCCGTCCTCCAAGCCGACGCCGCCACCGACGAGGTGACCCACGTGGTGGGCTTCGGCGGCACGCTGCCGCTGGTGGCCGCTCCGGTCTACGCGGCCTGGATCGACGTGCCGCTGCTCACCCTCCTGCGCGGGGCCGACCTGGAGACCGGGGTGTTCAGCCTCCGGCGGCGAGCGGCCCTGGATGATGCCGTCACCCGCTCGGCCCGGGTGTGCGTGGTGGCCGCCGACGCTGCCCGCCGCCTGCAGGCGCTGCACCCCGAGGTGGCCATCGAGCACGTGGCCAACGGCATCGACCACACCAGCTGGACGGCGACAGCGGCCGACATCGCCCGGGCGGCGGCGTGGCGGGCGGCGACGGTGCCTGCCGACCGCCGGGTGTTGGGCCTGGTGGGCCAGCTGAAGGCCAAGAAGGGGGTGGTCGACCTGCTGGACGCCATCGTCGCCGCCGGGACCGCCGGCTCCTTCCACCTGGCCCTCATCGGCGACATCGAGCCGGCCGTGGCCGGCTGGCTCGGCGAGCGCAGCGAGGCCGTCGAGCTGTCGTGGTCGCACGAGGCCTTCCTGGACCGTTGGGACCTGCTGGCCCGCTACCCCGCCTTCGACCTGGTGGCGGTGCCCTCGATCCACGACGGCATGCCCAACGTGGCCCTGGAAGCCGCCGCGCTGGGCCTGCCCCTGCTGGCCTCGGACGCTGGCGGCCTGGCCGACCTGGTGGAGGACGGGATCAGCGGCGTCACGTTCCGGGCCGCCGACCGCCGTGGCCTCACCGCAGCCGTGGCCCGGGCCGCCGCCCTCACCCCGGCCGACCTGGAACGCCTCGGTCGTGGTGCCACCAAGGCGGCCGCCGCCTTCGACCAGCAGACCGAGACGGCCCGTTACCTGGCCATCCTCGACGCCACCAGGGCGACCCGATGAGGCGCCTCGCCTCTCTTGTCGTCGCCGCGGCGCTGGCCGCCAGACTCGCCGGTTGCGGGGCCGGCGCCGGGCAGGACCCGGCGGAGCGCTCTCCGTCCACCGAGGACACCTCGACCCGGCGCCCGGCGCGCTTCGCCCTGTCCTTCGTCGTCGAGGACGCCGCCGGCACCGACGTGCTCACCGTCGACCTGGCCGCCGACGGGTCCGGCCGGGTGCAGGGCGACCTCGGGGGCACCGTGGACCTGAGCGCCGGCCCCAGCAGGGACGGCAAGCGGTCGTGGCGCAGCCAGGGCCAGCCCCTCGGCGACGTGAAGCTGGAGCCCACCGGCAAGCTCAAGCTGAAGGACCCGGCGGGCACCACGCTGTGGGGAATCCAGCCGAACAAGCCCGACTCGACCAAGGTGCTGGAGGGCGAGGACGTCACCGCCTACACCCTGAGGACCACGCCCGGGTCCGATGCCGAGGCGAAGGTCAAGCAGGGGGAGGAGGAGGTGGGCGCGGTGAAGGGCCGCAGCAGCGGGGGCTCCAAGGTGGAGCGGCCGGACGGCACGACCGTGTTCCAGACCGACCAGCCGCCGGCATCGGGGCTCGGCTTCCTCTTGATGGACCGCATCCCGGCGCCGCAGCGGGCGGTGCTCCTGGTCGAGCGGGTCGACCGGGCCCGTCCGTGACCGTGGCCGTGTGGTGCACGGGCGACGGCCTGGGCCACCTCAGCCGCGCCGTCGCCGCCCTGCACACCCTCGGGGTTCCGGCCGGCGAGGCCGTGCTGCTCACCGGCTCGGCCTGGGCCGCCGACCCGCGGGCTACCGCCGGGCACGCCACCGCCCCGGCCCGGCTGCCCCTGCCGGCCGGCGTCGAGCTGTGGGTCGACGCCCTGCCCTGCGGACGGGGCGAGCTCGACCGCCAGGCCCTGCGCCGGGCACCCGTGGTGCGCCACCTCGCCCGGCGCCTGCGCTGGAGCGCCTACCGGCCCCGGCTGCCGGATGACCCGCCGCGGTTCGCCACCACTTGGCTCACCGAGCCTGTGGGCGCCGAGCAGGAGGTCTGGCTGCGGGCCAACAGCGACGAGGTGGTCGCCCTCGATCTGATCGACCCGCCGGCCCCACCCCCGGACATCGACGTCGGCGACGCCTGGCTGATCGTGCACAGCGGCCCGGAGGCTGAGGTGGCCGAGCTGGTGGCCTACGCCCGGGACACCGCCGCCGCCGAGGGCGCCAACCCCCGCATCATCGTCATCGGCCCCGGCGGCCTCGACGTGCTGCCGGCCTGGCCCCTGTTCCCCCGGGCCGCCCGCCTCATCACCGCCGGCGGCGCCAACGCGCTGCGCCAGTGCCGCCTCCACGCCCCGCAGGTGCCGCACCTGGTGCTCCCCCTGCCCCGCCGCTGGGACGACCAGCCGGCCCGGGCCCGAGCCGCTCGCCTGGGAGCGTGCTGAAGTACAGCGAGGCCGGCGCTGGGCGCGAGCTGCGGTGCCGGTGCCGGTGCCGGCGACTCTTCCGATCCCGTTGGCCGCCCGGCCACCTGCCGATCTCCTGGGCGTCACCTCGGCGGTGTCCGATCGTGGCCATGAAGCGATCACCCCGCTCCCTGGTCCTCGCCGCTGCGTGTCTGGCCGCCGTCGCCTCGATGACGGCGGCTCCGGCCGGCGCCGGGACCACCGCCAACCGGTCGGCCAACCCGGTGACCATCGCTGTGATCGGCGACGTGCCCTACGGCGCCACCCAGGAAGCGACGGTCGGCGACCTGGTCAGCGCCGTGAACAACGACGCGAAGGTGCGCCGGGTGGTGCACGTGGGTGACTTCAAGAGCGGCAGCACCACCTGCACCGACGAGCGGTTCGCCGCCGCCCGGGCCACCTTCGACACCTTCAAGGACCCGGTCATCTACACCCCGGGCGACAACGAGTGGACCGACTGCCACCGGCCCAACAACGGGAGGTACGACCCGCTCGAGCGCCTCGACGCCGTGCGCACCACCTTCTTCGACGAGCCGGGCCGGGCCATCGGCGGGCGGCCCATGCGCGTCGAGCCCCAGGCCGAGCTGGTCGAGAACGTGCGGTGGGTGGAGTCGCGGGTGGCCTTCGCCACCCTGCACGTGATCGGCAGCAACAACGGCCTCAACCCCTGGACCGGTTTCGGCTTCACCGCCCCCACGCCGGCCCAGGCCGCCGAGGTGCAGGCCCGCACGGCAGCCGCCATCACCTGGGTCGACCGCACGTTCGACGCCGCCGAGGCCGGGAAGCTGGACGGGGTCGTGCTGGCCATGCAGGCCGACACCTGGGACCCTGTTCCCCTCAGCGCCCAGCAGGCCATC
>Ga0136611_10004076_pt1 | contig 10234 bp, 8 predicted proteins | sample AntDrymUQ2232306_2_FD_106645 | JGI IMG/M metagenome (GOLD analysis project Ga0136611, IMG submission 106645) | Polar desert sand microbial communities from Dry Valleys, Antarctica - metaG UQ223 (23.06) | ecosystem: Environmental > Terrestrial > Soil > Desert | place: Antarctica: Dry Valley... | reverse complement strand
GTGAAGAATGGCTCTTACCAGCCGTTGAGCCGCCCGATCTTCATGTACGTGAAGAAGTCCGTGGCGAGCCGTCCGGAAGTCCAGGAGTTCGTGAAGTTCTATCTCAGCCCGAGCTTCACGCCGCTCATCTCCACGCGCGAGGTCGGCTACGTGCCGCTTGAGAGCAACATCTATGAAGCGGTGAACAAGCGCTTCACCACCGGGACGGTCGGCACGCTCTTCCCGACCGGCGCCGAGGTAGGCGCGACTCTGGACCGCTACCTGAAGTAGCGCGGTATTCCGGTAGAAACGATACGCTGGGCGGGAATCCTTCAAGGTTCTCGCCCAGCGTCGCGCTGAAGATTTACCCGGCAGGGTGCTGATGAACCAGACTGTTTCCCAGCTCTATCCAAAGCGCCTCTCCCTTGGACATAACCGTGCCCGCGACCTGCGCGAGCGAACCGTCCAGGGCATCTTGCTCATGGCGGCGATCGTCGGGGTTCTGACCACGGCCGGAATTATTCTCGCCCTGGGGGCGGACACGCTACGCTTCTTCCAGCGCGTCTCGATCATTAGTTTCCTCACGGATACACAGTGGACACCGCTATTTTCGATCCAGAAGTTCGGTATCTGGCCACTGATTACCGCTACCGCGCTTACATCCTTCATCGCCCTCGTGATTGCGATCCCGCTCGGACTGATGTCAGCGATTTTCCTGAGCGAGTTTGCCGCGCCGCGCCTGCGTGATGTGCTCAAGCCGGCGCTCGAAATACTGGCGGGCGTCCCGACCGTCGTCTATGGATTCTTCGCCCTCATCGTTGTCACCCCAATCCTTCAGAACATCATTCCAGGCGTGAGTACCTTCAACTCCCTCAGCGCGGGGTTGGTGATGGGTGTGATGATCACGCCGCTGGTTGCCTCCCTCAGTGAAGACGCGATGTCCTCGGTGCCGCGTGGTCTACGCGAAGGTGCCTATGCGCTTGGCGCAACACGCTACGAGGTTGCCACGCGGGTGATCTTCCCCGCCGCCCTCTCCGGCATCGTCGCCGCCGTGATCCTTGCGCTCTCCCGCGCCGTCGGCGAGACGATGATCGTCGCGATCGCTGCGGGTCAGAATCCGACCCTGACGCTCGACCCGCGCGTGCCAGTGGAAACGATGACGGCCTATATCGTCCAGGTCTCGCTAGGAGATACGCCGTACGGCTCGCTTTCGTACCTGACAATCTTCGCCGTGGGAGCAACGCTCTTCGTTTTGACGTTCTTTATGAACCTCTTTAGCCACTGGTTTGTCCGCCGCTATCGCGAGGTGTATGACTGATGACGCTCAATACCGAAACCCTTACCCGCTCCGCGTCCTTTCACGCCAACATCGCCGCACGCAAAATGCGTGGCAACATCTTCGCCGCGCTCGGCTTGCTTTCGGTGATCATTGGCCTTGCGATGCTTGTCGTGCTGGTTGGAGATGTGCTCAACCGCGGCGTGCCCTGGTTGAGCCTGGACTTCCTTAACAGCTTTGATTCACGCTTCGCCGCGCGCGCGGGGATTAAGGCCGCGCTCTACGGCACCGCCTACATGATGTTCTTCACGATGCTCGTCGCATTGCCGCTCGGCGTGATGACGGCGATCTACCTCGAGGAGTACGCGCCGGACAACTGGCTGACGAGCTTCATCCAGATCAACATCTCCAACCTCGCCGGTGTGCCCTCGATTATTTATGGCCTGCTCGGCCTCACCGTGTTCGTGCGCTGGATGGGTCTTGGTCGCAGTGTGCTCGCTGGCGCGCTCACGATGGCGCTCCTGGTCCTGCCGATCATTGTCGTCGCCACGCGTGAGGCGATCCGCGCGGTGCCATCTTCCATGCGCGATGCGTCACTGGCGCTCGGCGCCACGAAGTGGCAGACGGTCTGGAATCATGTCCTGCCTTATGCGATGCCTGGCATCCTCACGGGCAACATCCTTGCCGCCTCGCGCGCGATTGGTGAGACGGCCCCGCTGATCACGCTGGGCGCGCTTACCTTCGTGCCCTTTGTGCCGAGGGATCCGCTGGACCGTTTCACGGTCTTGCCGATCCAGATCTTTAACTGGACATCCAAGCCCCAGGCGGAGTTCCACGACCTTGCCGCGGCGGGTATCATCCTGTTGCTGGCTACCCTGCTCGTGCTCAACTCCGTCGCAATCTTCCTCCGCCAGCGACTACGCAAGCGGTTCTAGCGGACAGCGAGGACCAGATGACGAGCATCAATCTCAAGCCCCAAATCGCCACGCCAGCGACGCCGCCGGTCGCAACGCCACCGACCCCGGTCGCCAAGGCCGCGCCCACGATCATCGAGGATGCGGTGCTGGAGGTGCGAAACCTTAGCCTGTGGTACGGTCGCACCCGCGCCCTCACCGATGTTTCGCTCCGCATCGCGCGCAATAGGATCACGGCGCTGATCGGTCCCTCCGGCTGCGGCAAGAGTACGCTGCTCCGCTCCATGAACCGCATGAATGACCTGATCTCCGGGGTGCGCACCGAGGGCGGCGTCTTGCTCGACGAAGTGGATGTTTTTGGCCGGTCCGTGGACCCGGTGGAGTTGCGGCGGCGGGTCGGCATGGTCTTTCAGAAACCCAACCCATTCCCGCGCTCGATCCGCGACAATATCCTCTACGGAGCGAAGGTCAATGGCTACCGTGGTAACCATGACGAATTAGTGGAGCAGTCCCTCAAGCGGGCCGCGCTTTGGGAGGAGGTCAAGAGCGATCTCAAGAAGAGCGGCCTCGCCCTCTCCGGCGGCCAGCAGCAGCGTCTTTGCATCGCGCGCGCGATTGCCGTCGCGCCCGAAGTGATCTTGATGGACGAGCCATGCTCCGCGCTCGACCCAATCGCCACCCTCAAGATCGAAGACCTGATGCGTGAGCTGGCAAAGGATTACACGATCGTAATCGTCACGCATAGCATGCAGCAGGCGGCGCGCGTGGCGGACTACACGGCCTTCATGCTCTCTGATGAGCAGGTCAAAGGCCGCCTGGTTGAATTCGGCGACACGCAGCATATGTTCACGACGCCGCGAGATAAACGTACCGAGGACTACATCACCGGACGCTTCGGCTAGAATTCGAGGGATCTCCCATGACGCGCGTCCTCTTTGAAAAGCAACTCGCTGAATTGCGTAGTGATGTCGTGGATCTCGGCAGCCGTGCGGAGCAGGCGATCCGTCAGGCAATGATCTCGCTTCGCCGGCGTGATCTTGTGCTCGCTCGCCAGATCGTGGAGGGCGACTACGAGATCAATCGGCGCCGTTTCGAGCTCGAGGACCACGCGATTAACTTGATTGCGATGCAGCAGCCGATGGCCTCGGACCTGCGCACGCTGATCGCCACGATGCATATTGTCACCGAAATCGAGCGGATCGCGGACCACGCCGAGGGAATCGCGCGCATCTCGCTGATGCTCGCGGAGATGGCGCTGCCGGAACCGCTCGGCCACCTTCAAGAGATGGCGGAACGCGGGATTGACATGATGCACCAGAGCATCACCGCCTTCATTGACCGCGACGTCGCCCTCGCCCGCCGCGTCTGCGACGACGACGATAAGCTGGACGCGCTCTATGATGCCAACTACGCCGAGGTGATCGGCCGGATGGTGATGGACCCCACTCAGGCGAAGGTGCTCACCTACCAACTCTGGACCTCTCATAACCTGGAGCGGATCGGCGACCGCGCCACCAACATCTGTGAGCGCGTGATCTATCTCGTCACCGGCCGGATGGAAGAAGCGAATGTCTCGCGCTATTGATGCGCGCGGTAGCGAGTCCCAGCCCTCACTTCTGAACCGCCGCCATCTGCTCGCGCTGCCTCCGCTCGCCTTCCTCCTCCGTCCCCACCAGGCCACCGCCGAAACCCCGCGCAGCGGCGAGATCGTGCGCCGGTTCCTCGAAGCCCTGGACCGCGCCGACCTTGAAACGGCGCTCGCGCTCCTCGCGCCCGACATCACGCTCACGCTCCCGGACGGGGTCGTGCTCGCCGGACGCGGGAACGTCGCTCCCTACCTCGAAGCCTCCCCGCGCCCGGTAATCGTGCAGGACCGTCATTTCATTGGCCGCGGCACCTACCAGGCATCGGTGACGGCGGGAGGAACGCCGCTCAACCTCCACTTCCTCGGCGTGAGCGGCCAGATCTTTTCAATCACACTCACCGAGTCGCTCGGCTAACTGGCTGGCTTGAAGGGGCGTTGTCAGTTTCACCTCACACGATTCATCCAGGCCGATCACGGCAGGATCACCAGAAAGGCCCCGACAAACCGGTCGGGGCCTCTCTGCTTTCACGTTCGGGACCGGGCGTATCTAGGAGCCGATTACCTTACTGCCCTCCGCTGTTTTCCAGGCGACCACCACGCTCGGCCGCGGCAGGCTGCTGTTGTCCGGCCAGCGGCTGACCGGCTTCTCCAGCGTGCCACCCTCGCCCGGATGCTGGATCGAGACGAAGAGCGCCTCGTCGTCATCCGAGAGGTCGCCGGACGCAACCTCGCCACCAGGCACGCCGTTGAGGAAGGTCATCAGGCGACCGCGCTCCGGCCCCGCCGTTGGCACGACATGGACGGAGTCGTTCATTCGGAGCGTGCCGGAGCCGATCTGGCCGTCGGTGAAGATCCAGAGGTTGCCGGACTTGTCAACCACGAGGTTGTCCGGCGAGGAGATCGCGCTCACCAGCTCCTTCGGGTAGCCCGCGAAGTAGACATCCGCGTCCTTCGCCGGGTCGCCGCAGAGCATGAAGATCTCCCAGGCGAAGGCGGTCGCCGTCGGGTCGCTGTTCGCGTCTGTCAGCTCGATGATGTGACCGTTGCGGTTGTTCGCGCGTGGGTTGGGCGCGTCCACCTGTGCGTCCGTGCGCTGCGTGTTGTTGGTCAGCGCGATGTAGACCTTGCCGTTGACAGGGTTGTAGTCAATGTCTTCCGGGCGGTCCATCCGCGTCGCGCCCATCTGCGTGCCCGCGAGCCGTGTCTTGATTAGCACGTCCGCCTGGTTCGCAAAGCCGTTCGCGGCGGTGAGCGGACCCTGACCCTGGATCAGCGGCAGCCAAGCGCCGGAGCCGTCATCGTTGAACTTCGCCACGTAGAGCGTGCCGGAGTCGAGCAGGTCGCGGTTGGCGGCGCGGTTGACGAGATCCGCTTGCCCGTTGGAAACGAATTTATAGATGAAGTCAAAGCGCTCGTCGTCGCCCATGTAGACGCCGACACGGCCATCCGGCCCGACGACGGTCGCGGTCGCCTCGTGCTTGAAGCGGCCGAGCGCGGTGCGCTTACGCGGAATCGAGCTTGGGTCGTAAGGATCAATCTCGACCACCCAGCCGAAGCGGAACGGCTCGTTCGGCTCCTTGCTGATATCAAAGCGGTCGTGGAAGTTTTCCCACTTGCGCTCGCTTGCCTCGGCAGGGAGACCGTAGCGGGTATGGACCGCCTTGCGCGGATCGCTATCCGGAAGCTGGCCACGGTTGGCGAAGTACTGGTTAAAGTTCTCCTCGCAGGTGAGGACCGTGCCCCAGGGCGTTTTGCCCGCGGAGCAGTTGTTGAGCATCCCGCGCACGATCGTGCCGGTCGCGTCCGCCGATGTCTTCAGCCAGTCCGCGCCCGCGGCCGGGCCGGTGAGCAGCATCTCTGACTCCGCCGTGAGCCGCCGGTTGAGCGGCGCCCCGGCGAGTACGAACCATTCACGATCGCGCCGCTCGATCTCAACGACCGCGATCCCATGCGCTGCCAACTCCACGTCCACCTGCACACGCGTCGGGCTCTTGGCGTCGTAGCCGAAGAACATGATCTCCGGGTTGGTGTACTCATGGTTCACGACCAACAGTGCGCGCGCCTTGCCATCCGACCCGGCAGGGTTGGGGTAGAAACCGACGAAGTCACAGTTATAGCCAAACTGGCGCGACTGAGCCTCGGCGCTTTGCGTGAACGGATTAAACGGCGGCGAATCCATGAAGAGCGGATCGCCCCAGCGCAGCAGCACCTTGGAGGTGTAGCCGGGCGCGACCGTGATCCGGTCGGTCGTATCGAGCGGGATACTCTGGAAGGTTAGCGTGCTGCCCCCGCCCTGCGCCGCCCTGGCGCTCGCTGCCCCGCCGCTCAGCTCGCGGCTGACGACCAGGCCAACGCCGACCGCCGCCGCGCCACGCAGCAAACCGCGCCGGCTGATAAAGCGCTCCACCACGTCGCGAAAGGTGTCGTTCTCAACCGCGCCCTCGTTCGGCGCCTCGTGCGCGCACTGGCTGCCGCACTTCCAGCGACAGGTCTGCTCGCGCGCGCCAAAGGCGGCGCAGCCGTCCACCTGCCAAACATCGAGTGAAATGACGCCATCATCATGAGCCATAGTCGGTCGTACACTCTCCTGGTGTGGGGTTCCCGCGGCGGACGAACGCCAAAGTATGACCGGCATCCGGCAACAGACGGGGGCAGGCGTGTGCCCGCTCTCGCCTATGATGCGAAAGTTTCGTGAACGTGCGGTTAACGGAGATGAACGCATGTGAACGGGGGATGAACAGTGATCTATTCGAGTTCTCGCAGCACCGCCTGAATGTGCAGAAACAGCTTCACCATGTCCCGCGCCACCACGAGCGGGTTGCCGCCACGCGTCGGGTCCACATGCTCGAAGATGTCAAACTCGACGTAGTACGGCACCGTGCCTTGTGCGGTGAGCGTCTCGGCGAAGCGGCGCGTCTCCACGTAGGGGATTAGCGGGTCGCCACGGTCGTGCATCAGGAAGGTAGGCGCGCGGATGCCCTGCGCCGATGCGGCGGGCGAGAGCGCGCGCAGTTCCGCGCGTTGCGACTCAGGCAGGCGCGCGTAGAGTGCCCCGGCTTTGGTGGGGTCCGTGTTTGCGAGCAGGTCATAGACGGTGCGCGCGTGGCTGCCGAGGGTGGACACGCGCGCGAGATCGCCCGCCAGCGCGAGCGCCACCGCCTCGCGCTGCGCCGGATCGGGCACGGCGGCGATCAGGTTTTTCTCCATCACCGCGCGGCTGAGCGCGTCCGGGTCCCACGTTTGGTAGCCGTCACCGATGCGGAGACTCGCGGTCGTGATCTCTTCCGCCAGCTCGGCAAAGCTGTAGTAGCCGCCGAACGCCTCCAGCAGGCGCACCCGCTCCGCGATCCGCGCGTCCGCGGCGGCGACACTGACCACGCCCGCGCCGACGGAGAAGCCCGTCAGCGCCACGCGTTCGCCGTCCACAAACGCGCGCCCCGCCACATGCGCGAAGGCGCGCACCAAGAGGTCCGGGGCGGCAGGCGTGATCCGGTCCTGATCGAGCGCCGTGGACTGGACCAGCACCGCGACAATCCCCGCGCGCGCGAAGCCGGAAAGCAGCCGCACGACACGCGGGTCGTCCGGCGGCGCGGGGTTGACACCGAGCGAGAAGATGATCGCCGGGTAACGCCCCAGCGCGGGCACGTAGTAGTGCAGGAACGCTTCGCCATCGGCAACCGGGAACGGCTCCGTCACGCGGATCGGGCGCGGCCGGCCCCATCCCTCCGGCTCCACTCGCAGCCCCGCGAACAACGCGGGCAGCAGCCGCGCCGTGCGCCCCGCATCCTGCGCTGGCGGCGCCAGCACGCACCAGCCGTAGACGAGCGCCGCCCACGCCGCCATACAGCCCAGGATCAGCCGTCGCCGTGTCCGCACCGCCATGCTTCTGCCTGACTTTCATCCGTGAACTGCGTCACAAAGTTAGACCGATGGAGTCGTATCACCGTTATACTGGAAGATGGGATGAAGCGTTGCTTCGTGGAGTTCCGCGCCCCACCACCCCGGAGGGCCGCTCCACCACCGCCCCGCCAGAGGAGCTATCCGTGAGCCGTATCCTCGACCGGATCGAATCGCCCGCCGACCTGCGTGCCCTCTCCCTGGACGAGCTGAAAACGCTTGCTCAAGAAGTGCGCGAGGAGCTGGTCGCCACCACCGCGCAGACCGGCGGCCACCTCGCCTCCAATCTCGGTGTCGTTGAACTGACGCTCGCCCTCCATCGCGTCTTTGACTCGCCGCGCGACAAGATCGTCTGGGACGTCTCCCATCAGATTTATGTGCAGAAGCTGATCACGGGCCGCCGTGCCCGCTTCGACACGATCCGTACGCTCGGCGGCCTCTCCGGGTTTGCCGACCGCGAGGAGAGCGTGCATGATCAGTTCGGCGCAGGCCACGCCGGTACCGCGATCTCTGCCGCGCTCGGCATGGCGATCGCGCGCGAACGCACGGGCGCGTCCTACAACGTCGCCGCCGTGCTCGGCGATGGCGCCCTCACCGCCGGGATGGCGATGGAGGCGCTCAACCACGCGGGCGGCCTGCGCGCCGGGATGCTCGTGATCCTCAACGACAACGGCATGTCCATCTCCCCCAACGTCGGCGCGCTCGCCCAGACGATCAACCGCGTGCGCATGGACCCGCTCTATCAGGGCGTCAACCGCATGGGCGAGCGTCTGCTGGACCATATGCCCGCCGGCCACCGCCTGCTCAAGCTGGGGATGAAGCTCAAGAGCCGCGCCCGCGCGACGCTCTACCAGCCCGCCTGGTTCTTTGAACACTTCGGCTTTGAGTACTTCGGCCCGGTGGACGGCCACGACCTCGACGAACTCGTGCTCGCGCTCGACGGAATCAAGGACTACCTCGATCGCCCCGTTCTCCTCCACGTCCTCACCCAAAAAGGCCACGGCTACCAGCCCGCCGAGGCGGACCCGATCAAGCTGCACGGCGTCTCTCCCGCGGGCACGAAGAAGGCCGCCGCCCCCACCTACAGCCAGGTGATGGCGGATACCTGTACGAAGCTGATCGAGCAGGACAGCCGCGTCGTCGCGATCACCGCCGCGATGCTCGAGGGCACCGGCCTGATCTCGACCCTGCGCAAGCATCCAGACCGCGTCTATGACGTCGGCATCTGCGAGCAGCACGGCGTCACCTTCGCGCTCGACCGCGCGGGCTTCGTCGGCGACGACGGCAAGACGCACCAGGGCGCGTTTGATATCGCCTACCTGCGCTGCCTGCCGAACATGGTGCTCGCCGCGCCGAAGGATGAGAACGAGCTGCAACACCTCCTCTATACAGGTGTTCAATCCGGCGGCCCCTTCGCCGTGCGCTACCCGCGTGGCGCGGGCTACGGCGTGCCGATGGACAAGGACCTGCACGAGATCCCGATCGGCAAGGCGGAGCTTTTGCGCGACGGCGATGATATTGTAATCCTCGCGTATGGCGCGCCGGTGATCGCGGCGCTCGACGCGGCGGAGCGCCTCGCCGATTCCGGCATTCAGGCGGCGGTCGTCAATGCGCGCTATGCCAAACCGCTCGACGAAACGCTCATCCTCGACCTCTGCGCCCGCGCGCGCGCCGTGCTCACGTTGGAAGAGCATGTGCTCGCGGGCGGCTTCGGCGCGGCGGTGATCGAGCTACTCGCCGCCCACGGCTTGCGCCTCCCCGTCGTCACGCGCACGATGCCGGATGTGCATGTGGACCACGGCCCCCAGGCCCATTTCCGCGCCGTCCACGGCCTCGATGCCGACGGCATTACGGCCGCCGCGCGCACTCTCTTTGACCAGGCGATCGACCTACCGCTCGCCTCCCTCCCTCGCCCCTGAACCACCGAGACCGCCAATCCGCAATCCGCAATCGGCAGGTCCGCAATCCGCAATCGAGACAGATCATGCGCACCCCGCCCGCCTTCGCCCGTTACCTGCCGCTCGTTGAGGCGGAGATGCGCCGCGCGGTCGGAGACGGGCCGGGGCTGCTCTACGACATGATGCGCTACCACCTCGGCTGGCAGGACGCGGTGGGACGGCCGCTGGCGGAGGGGTCCGGCAAGGCGCTGCGGCCCGTGCTCTGCCTGCTCACCTGCGCGGCGCTCCGCGGCGACCCGGAGCCGGCCCTGCCCGCCGCCGCCGCGATTGAGATCCTGCACAACTTCTCGCTCGTCCACGACGACATCGAGGACGGTGACGCACTGCGGCGCGGCCGGGCGACCGCCTGGACCGTTTGGGGTGTCCCCCAGGCGATCAACGCCGGCGACGGCCTCTGGGCGGTCTCCACGCGCACGCTCCTACGCGCGGCCGGGCGCGGCGCGGACGCGGCCACCGTCCACCATGCGCTCACGCTGCTCAACGAGGCCAGCCTGACGATGATCGAGGGTCAGGCGCTTGACATCGCCTTCGAGCAAGAGGGCGCGGTGGACCTCGAACGCTACCTGGACATGATCGCGCGCAAGACCGGCGCGCTGATCGCCGCCTCGATTACGCTCGGTGCGCT
>Ga0136611_10004075_pt1 | contig 10235 bp, 8 predicted proteins | sample AntDrymUQ2232306_2_FD_106645 | JGI IMG/M metagenome (GOLD analysis project Ga0136611, IMG submission 106645) | Polar desert sand microbial communities from Dry Valleys, Antarctica - metaG UQ223 (23.06) | ecosystem: Environmental > Terrestrial > Soil > Desert | place: Antarctica: Dry Valley... | reverse complement strand
GTTTGTCGCTGGCTAGTCCCCATTGCTGAGTCTGCAAACTCGCGTCCAAACTGCGGCGAATATACCAGGCTCCATTTGATGGACGAAATACTGCGGCGTCTGTTTTCCTATCGCCGTCGAAATCTCCGCGTACGGGTATGTCTCCGTTCGTTCCCCAGCGGATAGTCGTAAAATTAACTCCCGGCTGAAGCGACGGTCGATAAAAGAAGAAACTTTGTCCGCCTGCCGCCGTCGCCGCGCGATAAACCGCCGGGTCGGCTTTGCCGTCGCCGTCATAGTCGCCGACGACAAAAGGATCGTCGCCGGTTTGACCGAACTGTTCAAAGCGGACGGTGTTGGACTGAGACTGCAAGATAATAAACGAGGCGAACGCCGCTTCACGCCAGACGGCAACGTCGGTTTTGCCGTCGCCGTCGTAATCTGCAGGCGCGAGCTTGTCCGAAGCCAGACCGAACTGCACGCCGTAGAAATTTCCCGAGTTGCCCGACTGGATATACCACGTGCCGTTACGAAATACGGAAAAATCCGCTAGCCCGTCAGCGTTGAAATCTGAAATCGAATTGGCGGAGAAAGCGGAAGCATTCAGACGCGCCAATGTCGGCTGCGAAATATTATTGACGTATTGAAAGCTGCCGGCGATGATGGCTTTGCCGTCAGACTGGACGGCGATTCTATAAACCAGCCCGTCTGTGCCGCCGCCGATATTGATGCTGTTTTCTCTTGTTCCATCCGCATTAAGCCGCGCGTAGCCGGAACGTTGAAGCGGAATTTCGACGCCAATCGGACCGACGTTGATGTTGCCGCCGACGATGATTTTGCCATTCGGCAAAAGAGCTATGGCGCGGATGACTGCCGCTCCCGAATTGCCGAATGAAGCTCCGACAAAATTCGCGTCTTTTGCGCCGTCCGAGTTTAACCGTAAAAGGACGTTGGCGGCTGCGACAAGCAGTTTGCCGTCCGGTTGAATCTCTATCAAGCTCGGAGTTATGAATGTAAAATCCGACGATGTATACGAGAAACTGCTGTCGAGCGTACCGTCGGCGTTAAAACGGGCGATTTTAATTTTTGACGCGCCGCTGACACTGGCGAAATCGCCGGCGACGTAAAACTTTCCGTTTGCGTCTTTTCCGATTGCGCCGAGCAAAGAGTTATTGCCTTGCTGATTTGTGAAAGTCGGGTTGAACGGGTCGAGACTGCCGTCCGCATTGAGCAGCGCGACCGAGCGACGCGCCTGACCGTTGACAGCCGTGAAACCGCCGAGAATTAAAACTTTCCCGTTCGACAGAATTTTTATATCCACAATTCGCCCGTTGCCAGTTCCAATGCCGCCGAACGGAACATCGAACGAAGCGTCGTGTGTTCCGTCGGGATTTAAGCGGTAGAGCAGCTTGCTGGAAAAGCCGAGCGTTCCGAAAACGATTTTGCCGTCCGGCTGCAGCGCCATACGACTTACGGCATCGCCGGAAGAGATCAGCGTCGGAGGAAAAGCGAACGAATTATCCATCGAGCCGTTCGGGTTAAAGCGAACGATGTGCAGACTCGGCGGGCGCGGCGTGCGATTGACTTGACCGCGTTCGTCGGCGAACAGAATTTTTCCGTCCGGCTGAATGATAACGTCGGTGAAATCGCTCGAACTTCCGCCGCCGGTCGTAATGTCCGGCTCGTATGCGGCGTCGAGCGTGCCGTCGGCGGCGAACAGCGCGAGCGGCTGGTCTCTCGTATTGTTCAGAGTTGTCGGCAGAGAATTGTAAATCGACATATAGCCGCCGACTAAAACGCGATCATCCGGCAGCAGAGTGACCGTATTGGCTTGAGAAAAAATCCGGCTGCGCGTCGTGAAATCCGGGTCGGGCGTGCCGTCGGCGTTGTCGCGGTAAATCGCCTGACCGTCGCTCGTGTAAATGACTTTGCCGTCCGACTGCACGACAATTCGTCTGACAGTAACGTTTCTGTTTGTATTATCGGCAAAAGTCGTATCGAGCGTGCCGTCGGCGTTGAGCCGGGCAAGCCTGCGGCGCGGTTGTCCGCTGACCGTGCGAATCAATCCGCCGACGAATATCTTGCCGCCGGGCGCAAGCGCGACACTAAAAACCGTATCGCCCGACGCAACGCTGATGTTCGTATTGGCAAAAGTCGTGTCGAGCGTGCCGTCGAAATTCAAGCGGGCGATGCCGTTGCGCGTTTGCCCGCCGACGGTGAAAGCGCTGCCGCCGATTAAAATTTTCCCGTCCGGCAAGGCTATAATCGAATTGATAAAACCGGGTTCGACCGTAAATGTCGAATCAATCGAGCCGTCCTGGTTAAAACGCAGAAAACTTCTCGAAGCGTTGTTGACGGTGAAGCTGCCCGCCGCTAAAAGTCTGCCGTCCGGTTGGATGGCGATGGCGTTGACGTTCGCGCTTTGCAGATTCGGATTATACGAAGCGTCAAACGAGCCGTCGGCGTTCAGCCGCGCGAAGCCGCGGCGCAGTTGTCTCGACACATATGTAAAGCCGCCGGCGATGATGATTTTGCCGTCCGACTGCAATGCCAGTTGCGACACCGCGCCGTAGACCGTTCCCGCCGCGTCGAAAGTCCGGTCGGGCGTGCCGTCGGCGTTAAACCGCGCGACGTTGTTGACTTGTTCGTGATTGAGTTTGTGAAAGCTGCCGGCAATCACATATTTGCCGTCCGGCTGCACTAAAATCGCCCGCACGCGCGCTTCGCCGCGTGTAACAGTCGGATTAAAACTGCGGTCGAGTTCGCCCGCAAACGGCGCGGCAAAAGATTGATTGCTGGAGATTAAAAGTAATGTCAGAGCGAAAAGTAATAATTTTGTTTTCATTGTAATTTCTCCTAATTTAAGTAGAAGTGCCGGTTCGCTTTTTTCTTCTTAAAGATTTTTATAATGCTCTGTAAATAACTCGCAGAGATTTTGAAAAAATAGGTTCACGAAAAATAAAAATAACTTGTGGAAACTGCGAATTTGAGCGAAAATAACATCCTCCTAAAAATCAAAATGCCGGAAAAATTAAATGGTCTAAGCTTCACGCAAATAGTAAAACAGGCGCAGGCGGGAAACCGCGAAAGTCTGGATGAATTTTTACCGCTCGTGTATGACGAGTTAAAACGTCTCGCATCGTATAAACTCGCGCTGGAGCGCGGCAATCACACGCTGCAGGCGACAGCGCTCGTTCACGAAGTTTATTTGCGCCTCGTTGACCAGCATTCGGTCGACTGGCAAAACCGCGCGCATTTTTTCGGCATCGCGTCTGAAATGATGCGTCGGATTCTGGTCAATTACGCCGAAAGCCGCAACGCCAAAAAACGCAACGAAGGCAAAACACTGATTGCACTCGAAGACGTAGTCGAATCAGAAGCGGCGGCGACGGCGAGTGAAATTGACGTAATCTTTCTCGACGGCGCGCTCAACGAGCTGGCGAAATTTGATCCGACACAGGCGCGCGTTGTCGAACTGAAATTTTTCGGCGGTTTGACCAATGAAGAAGCGGCGGAAGTTTTGGGCGTGTCCAATTCGACCGTCAAACGCGAATGGCGAATGGCGAAATCGTGGCTGACGACAAAATTGACCTGATTTTTAATTTTTTTCTGCGAATATAATTGAAGACAATTAAGCGCGCCTGCAAGCTGTCAGCCTTTGTGACAAGTTTATGGAATCGGAAAAGTGGCAAAAAATTAAAGAAATTTTTAACGCAGCAGTTGAACTTTCGCCAGCTGAAGGCGAAGCTTTTCTGCAAAATCAAAACGGAACGAGCCGGGAGATTTTAGCTGAAGTCCGCGCGCTTCTGGCAGCAGAAAAGGAAAATCATTTTGAAAAACCGCTGGGCAATCTCTCGCATTTGTGGCAGGACGAGCCGCCCGCCGAAGATTTCGTCGGCAGAAAAATCGGAAGCTACAAAATCACTCGTGAAATCGGTCGTGGCGGAATGGGCGTGGTTTTTGAAGCCGTCAGAGAAACGCCGGATTTTTCGCAAACGGTCGCTTTAAAAGTTCTGAAAAAAGGAATGGATTCGGACACGATGCTGCGGCGTTTCCGCCAGGAACGACAAATTCTCGCGTCTTTGGAGCATCCGAATATCGCGCGCCTGCTCGACGGCGGAACAACCGAAGAAGGTTTGTCTTTTCTGGCAATGGAATTTGTCGAAGGCGAGCCGCTCGACGAATATTGCGAAAAGAAAAATTTGAGTGTCAATGAACGCCTGCGGCTTTTTCTACAGATTTGCGCCGCCGTTTCCTTCGCCCATTCGCGGCTCGTCGTGCATCGGGATTTAAAGCCGACCAATATTTTCGTCACGGCAAACAGCACGATTAAACTACTCGATTTCGGCATCGCAAAAATCATCTCGCCCGATGGCGATTTGTCCAGTCAAACCGTTACCGCGCTCGGAATGATGACGCCGGCTTATGCTTCCCCCGAACAGATTCGCGGTGAAACGGTTTCGACCGCCAGCGACGTTTACAGTTTAGGACTGATTCTTTACGAGCTTTTAACGGGAGCGCCGGCTTACAATTTTCCAAACAATCGCCCCGACGAAATCGCCCGAATTATCTGCGAAAGCGAACCCGCCCGCCCGTCGTCGGTAATCAGCGGTCTATGGTCGGCAGTCGATAAAAAAACAAATCCTCAATCATCTCCGAAGACAAATCCAAAATCCAAAATCCAAAATCCAAAATCATTAAAGGGTGATTTAGACAACATAATCTTGAAGGCTTTGCGGAAAGAACCGGCACGGCGTTACGCATCGGTCGAGCAGTTTGCGGGTGATATTTCGCGCCATCTCGAAGGTCTACCCGTTACGGCGCGTCCCGACACTTTTTCATATCGCTTTGAAAAATTCGTTTCGCGCAACCGCGTTTCGGTTGTAGCCGGGATATTGGTTTTCTGTACTTTAATCGGCGGAATTGCCGCTACGGGCTGGCAGGCGTATCGCGCCGAACAGCAGAGAGTTTTGGCGGAAAGGCGATTTAACCAGGTCAGGGAATTGGCGAATAACGTCGTTTTTAAATATCACGACGAAATAAAAGATTTGCAGGGCGCAACCAAAGTGCGCGAAATTCTGGTGCGCGACGCGCTGAAATATTTGGACAGTTTACAGGCGGAATCAAACAACGATATGGATTTGACACGCGAACTGGCGCAGGCGTATATGCGCGTCGCCAATGTGCAGGGCGGAACTTACCAGGCGAATCTCGGCGATTCAAAAGGCGCGTTGGAAAGCTACCAGAAAGCGATAAAGCTGCTCGAACCGCTTGCCGAAAACTCTGCCGACACGAAAATTTTAGCCGAACTGCGCGATGCTTACGTCGAATCGGGCAGAGTCTTGTTTCGCGTCGGCGAAGTCGATAAACAATCCGAATACTTGGAAAAAGCGATCGCGTTGAGCAATAAAATCGTCGCGCTCGATCCTGCTAATATCGAGGCGAAAATTTATCACGCGCGAACTTTGGTGCATTGGGCGGATACTTTGGGCAGCGGCATCGAGCGCAAAGATAACTCGGCGCGGAAAATGGAAATCTTCCGCGAATCCTTAAATCTGACTGAAGAATGTCTGGCACGCGAACCGGAAAACGAAAAGGCATTGCGAATGTTGGCGTCTGTTACTCATCGGTTACAGTTTCACTTATCAGTTTTTGCGGAAGAGGCGAAAAAAGCAGGAAACTTCGACGGCGAGAAATCTTACTGGCAAGAGGCTTTAATTTATGCCAAACGCTCGACTTTCGCACTGGAAAAAGTATTGCGGACAAATCCTGAAAATCCTGTTTTTCAACGAAACGCCGAAGGCTCGAAACTCAATCAAGGCAAAATCTACCGCGCGCTCGGCAACACCGATGAAGCTCTGCGACTGCCGAACGAAGCCTTAAAAGCGCAGCTTGCAATAGCCGAAAGAGACCCGAAAAACTATGAAATAAAACTGGATTTAAAGGAATCTTACGAGGATTTAGGCTTAACATACATCAAACGCGGCGAACTGGAAAAAGCTTTTGCCAATTTTCGCAAATCAGTCGCTTACAACGAAGAAATGTTGAAAAACGACCCGGAAAATCTCGAGTTCTGGATTGCCAAACTGCGCGGGCAACAAGTCATCGCCGACGCTTTGCTGGAAAAAGGCGAAAATAAAACGGCGGCGGAAATCTATCAAAAAGCCATCGTCATCGCCGACACCGAAACGCCGAAAAAATTCGCCGATTTTGTCGAAAAATTCAAAGTCGAAGTGCGGGAAAGTTTGAGTAGATGCCAATCGTAAAAATTTGAACCGTCATAATTCTCGCAAAGACTTTTACGAAAAGTTAAACGATGGTTTTCGGGCGCGCGCCGAGCGGAAATGCATTTTCATAGACGTTTCCCAGATTCAGCAAAACATTTTCCGACCAGTTTTTGCCAACAAGCTGCAAGCCGATAGGCAAGCCTTCGTTTGATAAACCGCACGGCACGCTAATTCCGGGAATGCCCGCCAGATTTGCCGAAGCCGTGTAAATATCGCTCAGATACATCGCCAGCGGGTCGTCGGATTTTTCGCCGATTTTAAAGGCGACCGTGGGGGAAGTCGGCGTTAAAATCGCGTCGCACTGCGCAAAGGCGTTTGAGAAATCCTGTTTTAACAGCGTCCGCACTTTTTGCGCCTTCGAGTAATAAGCATCGTAATAACCGGAAGACAAAACGTAAGTTCCGAGCATTATGCGGCGTTTGACTTCCGCGCCAAAACCTTCTTCGCGTGTTTTTTCGTACATTTCGCGCAAGTTTGCCGCGTTTTCCGCTCGAAAACCGTAGCGTACGCCGTCGAAACGAGCCAGATTCGATGAGGCTTCGGCGGTTGCGAGAATGTAGTAAACGGCAATCGAATATTTCGAGTGCGGCAGCTCGACATCGACAATTTCCGCGCCCAAACTTCGATAATTTTCAATCGCCTGCTCGACAGAGTTTCTAACCTCTTCATCTAAACCTTCACCGAAAAGTGCGCGCGGTATGCCGATTCTTCTGCCTTTTACATCGTTTTCCAATTCCGAAACATAATCGGGAACCGCGACATCGGCGGTCGTGGCATCGTTTTTATCGCGTCCCGAAACTACGCCTAAAACTTCCGCCACGTCTTTCGACGTTTGCCCGAAAATTCCGATTTGGTCGAGCGACGATGCAAAGGCGACCAGCCCGAAACGCGAGATTCTGCCGTAAGTCGGTTTCAGTCCGACGATTCCGCAAAATGATGCCGGCTGTCGAACCGAGCCGCCGGTTTCCGAACCTAAGCTTGCGCGAACAACGTTTGACGCGACCGCCACAGCCGAGCCGCCCGAGCTTCCGCCTGGAACGCGCGTCGTGTCCCACGGATTTTTGACCGTGCCGAACGCGGAATTTTCGTTTGACGAACCCATCGCAAACTCGTCCATATTCGTCTTGCCGACAATGACCGCGCCCGCGCCCAGAAGTTTTTCGACCGCCGTCGCGTTATATTGCGGGCGATAATTTCCGAGAATCCGCGAGCCGCACGAAGTCTGCGAAAAGCTGGTGCAGATGTTGTCTTTGACGGCGATTGCCACGCCGCGCAAAGTCTGACTTTCACCCGAGGATTTTTCAACTTCATCGGCGCGATTTAAGGCGTATTCGCGCTCGATTTTTAGAAACGAATTCAGCTCGCCGTTTAATTTTTCGGCATTGTCCAGTGTTTTTTCGATATTGGAACGAATTGTCATAAACAGTTTAATTTCCGACTTTATTAACTAACCATCTGTCGTTTTCTTTGACGGCTTCGACGTTAATTTCTCGCTGCTCGCTGCGCGCGTCGGTTTTCCAGAAAAGAACAACTCCGAGACTTACCCGTTTTTCAGATTCTACAACCGCGCAACTGCCGATGCGAAAAGCCTTTGGATAATCATCCGTCGCAGTAAAATAATCCGTCGCGCTTTCATCATTTCGGGAAAGATTTTCAATAAGTTTGCCGCTTAAAAACTTTTCTCTCTGCCGCAGATTTTCCGCCGTGAATTTCATATCGCCTCCGAAATGATATGAATAAAGCTCTTTGACCGTCTGCCGCGCCGCAGTGCATTCGGGCTTTTCCAAATTTGGAATACTGCAATTAATTAAAAATGCAAAATGTAAAATGCAAAATAAAAACACCAAATTTTGAATTTTGAATTTTGAATTTTGAATTTTCATAGAACTTTCGGCACTTGGAAATGCCCGGCAACCGGCGCGGGCGCCTGGTCGAGCGCGAGTTTTTGACCTAAAGACGCGTGCGGCGCGTCATCGCGTGTTGCAGCGGTCGCTTCGCCTTCAGGCGTTAAGCCGCCGATTGCCGGTTCGATATTTTGCGTGTCGAGTTCGTTTAATTGCTCGACATAACCGACGATGCTCGCCATCTGCGGCGTGTAAAGCGCGACTTCTGCTTCGGTTATTTCCAGATGCGCGAGTTTGGCAATTTTTCTGATGTCCATAAATAAATTGTAAAAATAGAAAACGGAAAGTTAAAGTTTTTATTATTCGTTTTTTTCTTTCTCAGTGATTTTTTTCTTGTGCGCCAGCGCGCTGCCCGCTGCGAGCAGAAATTGGTAACGCAGATTGTCGTCTTTAATTGCGTCAGCCGAACCGCGAAGTTTCGGCGTAACTTCGTCGAGCGCGATTTCCCGCAATTGTTCGTCCGTCAAAGTGGATTTTATTGTTTTAGCGCGTTCCTGCAAAACCGTGTCTTCGTCAACGCGAAATTCGATGAAAGTGACGACCGCCTGTCCTAAAACCGAGTTGATTTTAAAAATCATCTGCCCGCTCAAGAGTTCGAGATGCCTTTTCCACATTTCGCTGGCGACGGCGACGATTAAATGTTTTTTGAAAAGCCGAAACGCGACGGCGTGCGTCTGCAAACTCTCGCCGGCAATTTTGCGCCACGCTGCAAGCGCGACCGCTTCGCGAACTTCTTCGCTAACTTCGTCGCCCATTTCCTTGAGCAGTTTCGGCAATGCGCGGAAAAGGTCTTCCATAACAGTTATCAGTTAGCAGTCATCAGTTATCGGTTGTCATTTTTCATTCGGCATTTTAGATTAAATAAATGATAAATGAAAAACGTCCAATATTACAGCTTCCGAAATTGATTTTAGCGTCGGGCAGCCCGCGTCGCGCCGAGATTTTGCAGTTTGTCGGCTGGGAATTTGAAAAGCACGTCGCCGATGTTGACGAAACCGAATTTGCAGGCGAAAAACCGGAAGATTATGTGCGGAGACTTGCAAAAACAAAAGCCGAAACCGTTGCCGAGCGTTATGAAAACGCTCTCGTTTTAGGCGCGGACACAATTGTTGTAATCGACGGGCAAATCATCGGAAAGCCGAAAGATTTGACGGACGCGCGCCGAATGCTGAAATTGCTGTCCGGTCGCTGGCACGAAGTTTTTACCGGCGTGGCGATTACTAAAAGGGAAAATTCAAAATTCAAAATTCAAAATTCAAAAACGATTGTTGAATTACAAAAGACTCGCGTCAAATTCGCCGAGCTTTCGGATGCGGAAATCGAGTTGCTGGTTGAGAAAGGCGAGCCGTTGGATAAAGCCGGAGCTTATGCCGTGCAGGCGCAAGCCGCGCTTTTTATCGAGGAAATTCAGGGTGATTATTGGAATGTTGTGGGTTTGCCCGTAAATCTGGTTTATCGTCTGGCAGGAGAGTTTATTTCTCGATAACAAATGGAACCGCTTTCCATTTGCCGCGAGTTTTTTTGAAGTTGTAGGTCAAACCCGAATTGCAATCGCCGAACGCGACGGAAACGTATTTGCCCGACACTTCAAAGCTATCGAATTGATAATGACAAACGTCCGCATTTGCCGATTTTTCCGGCGCAACAACTTTTATTTTCGAGTTTTTAATTTGCGACAAATCATTTTGAATATCAACGGTAAGATTTTTGTTTGAAACGTAAATCACTTTTCCCGGGCTGTTTTTAGAAATATCTTCGAGAAGAAGTTTGATAATCTCGCGTTTGTCCGCAGATTTGATCACGGCTTTCGACTTTTGAGCTTGTGCCTCGACAACGAAACAAAAACACAAATTAAATGCTAAATAAAGCAAACCGATTTTATTAAATTTTATTTGCACATTTTATTTATACAACAAATCGACCGGTCTTCCCAAAATAAAAGACGAGTCTTGAAAAAGACTCGTCTTTTGGATTCGATAAATTTTTCCTGCAATTACAATATTTTGTCGATGTGCTGCGAAATCAATACGGAAATATCGGTTTTCGGGTCGATGCCGCCGAAGGC
>Ga0136611_10004074_pt1 | contig 10237 bp, 7 predicted proteins | sample AntDrymUQ2232306_2_FD_106645 | JGI IMG/M metagenome (GOLD analysis project Ga0136611, IMG submission 106645) | Polar desert sand microbial communities from Dry Valleys, Antarctica - metaG UQ223 (23.06) | ecosystem: Environmental > Terrestrial > Soil > Desert | place: Antarctica: Dry Valley... | reverse complement strand
GCATTGGACGGAATTGACGTAATTTATCACGAAGCGGCGGAAGTCGGTGTCGGGCAGTCAATGTATGAAATCGTTCGATACGTGAGAGCGAACGATCTGGGAACCGCTGTTTTACTTGAAGAAGTAATCAAACGTCCAAAACAATTTCGTAAACTTGTCGTCGCGTCTTCGATGTCAATTTACGGCGAAGGCGCGTATCTCTGCGAAAGCTGCGATAAAACGGTTTATCCGCAGTTGCGCTCGAACGCCCAGCTTGACGCGCACGATTGGGAATTTAGCTGCGAAACTTGCGGTGGCGAATTAAAGCCAATTGGAACAACGGAAGAAAAAACGCTTTTTCCGACTTCGGTTTATGCGGTCAGCAAACAAGATCAGGAACAATATTGTCTGAGCGTCGGACGCGCTTATAAAATTCCGACCGTCGCGCTTCGCTATTTTAATGTTTATGGAACCCGGCAGGCTTTATCAAATCCGTATACGGGCGTTTGCGCGATTTTTTCGTCGCGTTTGATGAACGACGAACGACCCGTAGTTTTTGAAGACGGCGGACAGACGCGCGATTTCGTTCACGTCAGCGACATCGTGCGGGCGAATCTGCTCGCGCTCGAAACCGATAAAGCCGATTACAACACGATCAACATCGGCACGGGACGACCGATTTCAGTCGGCGAAATTTCGCAGATGCTGGCAAAAGGCTTAGGAAAAAATATCGAACCGGAATTCGTCGGCAAATACCGCGAAGGCGACATCCGCCACTGCATCGCCGATATTACAAAGGCGAGAAATTTATTGGGTTACGAGCCGCAGGTAAAGTTGGAAGAAGGTTTATCGGGCTTGCTCGATTGGGTTAAAAACCAAAGACCTGACGACCGTGTGGAAGCGGCGACGGCAGAACTGGCGGCGCATCAATTGGTTAAATAAAATAGTTAAATAAAATAGTTAAATAAATCAAATAATCAAGGGGTTTTATGATTACACAGGAAGTTCAAAAAAAAGAGGCGATTCAAACGCAGTCCGACCGCGCCGATCAGTTTGCGGAAAGTTATGAAACTTTGACGACGGAGGCTTATGAGGATTGTTTCAAATACAGTCGTCACCGGCTTCATAAGTTATTGGATAAATATCTGCCGCAAAAGGGAAACGGTTTGCGTCTGCTCGACGCGGGCTGCGGAACCGGACATCATATCGCGCAACTCAGAGCGCGCGGTTATGAAGTTGCCGGAGTTGACGCTTCAAAAGAAATGCTCGAACACGCCCGCGTCAATAACCCGGATTCGGTCGTTCTCGAAGCCGATGTCGAAGAAATTCCTTTGCCCGACGAGAGTTTCGATATAGTTTTATCAATCGAAGTATTGCGCCATCTGCCGCATTCCGCCAAATCCATCGTCGAAATGTCGCGCCTTCTCAAACCGGGCGGTTTCTGTTTGGTGACGGCGACTCCTTTGTTAAACTTAAACGGATATGCTTTGATAAATAAGATGGCGCACAACGTAAAAATCGGCGACCTTGCTCAACATAAGCAATCTTTTCATACTTCCGCCCGCTTGCGGAGGGAATTTACCGCCGCCGGTTTTTCGTCCGTGCAGATTCACGGCGTTTATATCGGTCCGGTTAATTGGATTGCGAGAATTTTTCCGAAATCATTATCGGCAATGCTGAAAAAGTGGGAATCGGTTGATGAGGCTTTAACGGATAAGTCCGGGTTTCGTGAACTGTCGAATATGTTTCTTATCAAAGCCGTCAAATAGTAATTGGAGTTAAGTTTGATGACTAAAAAGAAACCGCCCGAATTGGAAAAGGGTATTTTTACAATCAGTCTGGATTTTGAACTTATCTGGGGAACGGTTGATTTATTCGGCGTTGAAAATTTCCGCCAGGCTTGCGAAATCGAACGAGCCGAAGTCGTTGACCGGCTGCTGGAACTTTTTACCGAGTTCGAGATTCCGGCGACGTGGTGTACGGTCGGGCATCTTTTTTTGAATAATTGTCAGTCCGAAGAAAATAAAAAACATCCCAACATTACCCGCCCGCGTCATAAATGGCACGAAAAGGATTGGTTTACGCACGACCCGTGCAGCGATGAGAAAAACGCCCCGCTGTTTTACGGAAAAAGTTTAGTCGAAAAAATTCTCAACAATCCGGTCAGACAGGAAATCGGCAGTCATTCGTTTTCGCATATAATTTTCGGCGACGAAGGCTGTTCGAGTGAAAGTGCGCGAACCGACATTGCGGAATGCGTGAAAGCAGCGCGGGATTTCGATGTTAAACTAAATTCGTTTGCTTTTCCGCGTGATCGGGTCGGGCATCTCGACGTTTTAAAGGAATTCGGTTTTACCGCTTATCGAGGCGCGATTCCGAAATGGTATGAACAGGGCGAAGAGCGCAGCGTCGTCAAGCGTTTGGCGCATCTTTGGGATGTCGTGACTGCCGCGCCGCCGCCGGTTGTTTTGCCCGAATATGAAGAAAACGGTTTGCTGAATATTCCCGGTTCGATGATATTTTTCCCGATGCACGGAATCCGGCGTTATATTCCGATGTCTTTGCGAATTAAGCGGGCGCGAAAAGGTCTGGATTTAGCCGCCGAACAAAAGCGTATTTTTCATCTGTGGTTTCATCCGACGAATATGGCTTTTGAAATCGAACAGATGTTTGGCGGTTTGCGGGCGATTCTTCAGTATGCGACTGAACTCCGGCAAAAAGGCGTTTTGGAAACGCTCTCGATGTCGGAAATAACTGAATTGAATTGATAACGTATGTTACGCGAATTTTTGTTTTTTGTCGCCAACGGCGACCGACAATAAAGCGTAGGGTAAGCGAACGAACGTGAGCGCAACCCTACGAGTTTGATAACCAAATAATCCGACGCTGAAAGTGTCGAACAACTATGAGTTTTATTGTTGCTCACCTTCGGTGAGCGGTTGAAAGATTGTAACTGACGTAGGGTTTCACTCGCTTCGCTCATTTCACCCTACGCTTTATTGTTAGTCGCCGTTTGGCGACAAGAACAACCTTTTGCGTAAGGTGAGAGATTAATAATAAATTTTAAAAGTAACTTATTGTAGAAATTAGTAGAAAAATTAAATGTATATTCTTGGTCTGACAACTTTAGGAGATTCGGCTGCCGCTATTATCAAAGACGGTGAAATCATCGCGGCGGCTGAGGAAGAACGGTTTTCACGAAAAAAACATCAAAGCGGTTTTCCTTTTCTGGCGGTTCAATATTGTTTGGACGAAGCCGGAATTACGATTGCCGAGGTCGAACACGTCGGTTTGTATTGGAAACCATGGGTTTTGCGCCATAAAGCGATGCAAGCCGTGAAAGCCGCTTTGATTTCTCCGAGTATGTTTAAGGCGCGGGCTGATCGCGGCGTGAGCGGGGTAGGAAACAGTTATTTAGGAATGTTCAAATATCCGAAACTCATACGCGAGCGATTCGGCAAAAGCAATTTTAAGTTTCATTATCTTGACCATCATCAAACTCACGCCGCCAGCGCATTTTTTGTTTCGCCTTTTGAAACGGCGGCGATTTTGACCTGGGACGGCACGGGCGAAGATACGACGACGCTTTTCTGCAAAGGCGCGGGAAACAAAATCGAAGTTTTAAAACGCATCAAACTGCCGCATTCGCTCGGACAGTTTTATTCCGCCGTCACAAATTACATCGGCTTCGATATGTTCACGGGCGACGAATGGAAGGTAATGGGACTCGCCGCTTACGGCAAGCCTGAATACTACGATTTTTTGTCGAAACGAGTGTTGACCACCGACGGAAACGGCGGGTTTAATTTAAATATCAGAGTTTTGGATCATCATCTGGCAAAACATTATCAATTTTCCGATGAAGTCAGCAAAGAACTCGGCGGACCGCGCGTAAAAGGCGAAGAACTGACCGAAAGGCATTGGAATATTGCCGCCAGCGCGCAAAGGGTTTTGGAAGCTACGGCAATTCATCTGGTCAAGCAAATCAAGGAAATGACCGGCGAAGAAAATCTCTGTATGGCGGGCGGCGTGGCATTTAATTCGGTGATGAACGGGCGGATTTTTCACGAAACTCCGTTCAAACGCTTTTACGTCCAGCCGGCGGCGGGCGATGCCGGATGTTCACTCGGAGCGGCGCTGCTGATTTGGCATCAAAAGCTGAACAATACGCGTAAATTTGTGATGAATCATTCTTACTGGGGACCGAAATTTTCCAATGAAGAATGTCAGAAAGCGTTGGATGCGGCAGGTTTGAAATACGAAACTTTGCCCGATGAAATATTGCTGCCGAAATTGGCGAAAATGATTTCCGAAGGCGCGATTATCGGTTGGTTTCAAGGCAGAATGGAATGGGGACCGCGCGCGCTCGGCGCGAGAAGTTTTGTCGCCGACCCGCGCCGGGCTGATTTGCGTGAAGCTCTCAATCATAAAGTCAAACTGCGCGAATGGTTTCGTCCGCTCGCGCCTTCGATGCTCGAAGAACACGGCGCGGAAGTGTTCGGCAAAGAACATCACGATCCGTTTATGATTACCGTGATTGAAGTTTCGGAAGATTACAAAAAGAAAATTCCGGCAGTCGTTCACGTTGACGGCACGGCGCGTCCGCAAATGGTCAATAAAGAAGTAAATCCGCGCTATTGGAATTTGATAAATGAATTTAAGAAACTGACCGGAATTCCGATGCTTTTGAATACTTCGTTTAATATTCAGGAACCGATTGTCTGTTCGCCCCAAGACGCGATAAATACATTCAAGAATGCGAATTTTGATGCGCTCGTGTTGGAAAATAACCTGGTTTTGCGAAGCGTCTGACAAAAGACCGGCATCTTTAACTCGAAGAGCATTTACCGGCAATCATTTTTTGTTAAATCACATTATTGCCCGGCATTATTAGGCATTAGCTATGAGATACGGAAAATTTTATTTTTTACTGACTTTTTTCGCGCTGGTCATCCAAGCACCTTTTCTTCTTTATGATAAACCGGATGAACTTATGTTTATCCCGTTTTTCTTGATAATAGGATTGGCAACGCCTTTTTTTCTGGGCAAAAATCCTGATAAAGAAGATGCCGACTTTCAAATCAATTTATTTTATATCGCTTTTTCAATCCGGGTTTTGTTAGGGTTTATCATTTACGGATGGGATTTGTCGCAGGTATTTGGAGATGAAGATGCTGCAGGTTATATAAGCGGCTGGAAGGTTGCGGAAAATTGGTATAACAACGGATTAGACGGATTTTTCTCGGATATTTACAGAGTTTTATTTGAAGTTCAAAACGTCGGTCAATCAGTCATCTGGGGAAGCGTTTTATTTATCTCCGGCGGTTCCAGCCAATTAGTTGTTTCCATGATAAATAGTTTCACGGGAGCGGTTTTGGTGATAGTGGTTTACCGATTGGCAAAAACACTATTCGACATGGAAACAGCAAAAATTGCGGCTCTGCTGACGACTTTTTGGCTGTCGTTTATTTTACTTTCAGCCGGAACTTCAAAGGAAATGCTCGTCATCTGTGTGGAATGGTCGCTGCTTTATCTGGTAGTTAGAAATCAAAAGGGCTTAACGCAGAGTGATATACTAATTTCTGCTCCATTAATGCTGGCTTTATACGCTCTTCGTTTTTACGCCTTTTACATCTGCGCCGGTGCTTTGTTTGTCAGAGCCATTGTCGCAAATAAAAAATATTTTGTCAGAAATGCTTTTCTCGGAGTTATCCTGATCTTTTCACTATTAATGTTTCTGGATGCAAACGACGTTGTTGTCAGAGATTTTACGCGGCTTGAATTGCAAAATGAACAGATTGATACGTGGCGAGTAAATGTAGCAAAGTCAACGGGTTCGGGAACTGAAATTGTTTCCGAATATAAAGGCAGTATTTTTTTAGTTCCGATTGCCATACTTTACTTCTTTTTTGCGCCGTTTCCCTGGCAGATATTTGACGGTTCTTTACGCAATGGCTTTGCCGTTGTCGAGAATATAGTATTGGTTCTTTTCTTCGTCATCGGCTTTCGCTCAATTAAGGAATTTTTCACAGAAAGATTTTATCAGCTTACGCCGATTATCGCTTTTTGCGTGGTTTATACCGCTTTTCAAATCTGGGGCTTGTCCAATTTGGGGTTGGCGTGGAGACACAAACAAACCGTTATGCCCTTATTTTTTTTATTATTGGCTTTAAGCATTACGAAAAACTTCAAAAAGAAATTGTTTCCGGTGAATGGAAAAGGAGCGACTTCTAAATCCGGCGTTTAATTTATTGAAAATTTGAATATAAAATGCATCTATCCGATTATCTTTATAATAAACGAACTATTTATTATGTCCTGCTTTTATGTTTTCTCTGCCGGGTTATATTGATTTTGACAATTAATCCGACGGGTGATGATACGGTTGACGGCTACGATTATCATAATCATGCAATATCGGTGCTGAACGGCGAAGGCTATCCGCTGCACGGCTCGCTTCCTTTTGTTCGCCCGCCTTTATATCCGTTGCTTTTATCAATCGTATATTATATTTTCCCGCACGAAACGTATCTGACCGCGCGAATTTTCAACGCGGTTCTCGATACGCTGGCTTGTTTCGTTTTTTATAAACTTATATTACTCGTTTGGAACAATAAACCGACGGCGATTCTGGCAAGTCTGGTTTATATCGTCAATCCGTTTTATCTTTTCTTTAATGCGCGGGTGCGCGTCGAGGCGTTGTTTATATTGCTCGGCGTAACGGGAGTTTATCTTTTAGTTCGTGAATACAAAAAAGGCTTTCCCCGTTTGTCGGGCATATTTTTAATCGGAATCGTCTTCGGTTTGGCGTGTTTGTGTCGAAGTAACGCGACGATATTTGCATTGTTAATTCCGGTCTGGCTGATATACTGCAATCTTAAAAACCGAAAAAAAGCCGTATTAATAAGTCTGGTTTTTATTTTGGGATGTGTTTTGACGATTTCACCGTGGTCTGTCCGAAATTATTATAGATATGGTGAAACGATTCTTATTTCGGACGGTTTGGGCTATGCTTTTTGGATTTCCAATACGGAAATCAAACTCGATGATTTATACGCGACTAATTATCAGGAATATCTCGAAGCCGACAGAGAACTCTGGCGCAAAACGGCTGCCGTTGAGGAACAAGTTAAGAGTAAATCAGCTAAGGAGAGAAGCGATTATTATTTAAATCTCGGAATCGAATACATCAAAAATAGTTTCCCGAAATGGATTTGGCTAAATGTCTTGAAGTTTGTCGAATTATGGTCGCCGATGGCAAGATTGGATATGCAGGGCTGGAAGGCGTTTTTGACTCTGCCCTTTGGATTGTTAATGTTATTGGGAATGTTTTTTTACATAAAAAGTTTTTTTTCGCCGGATTTTGATAGAAATATCTGGCTGTTGATAGCGATTCTAATTGTCGGTTCGACCGTTACCGGAGTGATGACCTGGTCGTCGGTCAGATTTCGGGTGCCTCTGGTTGATGCTTATGTTATTCCTTTCGGGTTATTCTGGTTACAGCGGAAATATCTGAAATACTTCAGCCGAGGCTCTCTGCCCGACAATTGAATGGGTGATTGATTTTTACATTTTTATTTGGATTATATGAAGAATCAAATTTTTAATAAGCAGGAATGTTTGTCCGTCGTGATGCCGGCGTATAACGAAGCGGCGACTTTAGCGGAAATAGTCGGGCAGGTTTTGCAGATTCCTTATTTGCTCGAATTAATCATCGTTGACGACTGTTCGACGGACAAAACTTCCGAGATTGCGCGCCGATTAGCTGAACAGGATTCGCGTATCATTTATGCGCGTCAGGAAAAAAATAAGGGAAAAACGGAAGCGCTCAAAGCCGGTTTCGCGCTCACGAAAGGCGAAATTGTGATTATTCAGGATGCCGATCTCGAATACGACCCGGAGGAAATCAGCGATGTGATAATGCCGATTCTCGAAGGACACGCCGATGTCGTCTACGGCTCGCGGTTTATGACGAAAAAAGCGTCGCGCGTGCTTTATTTTTATCATTATCTGGCAAATAAAGGCTTAACCTTTCTTTCCAACTGTCTGACAAACATTAATTTAACCGACGTCGAAACCTGCTACAAAGCGTTTCGCGGAGAAATTATCCGCAAAATGATAATTACTTCGAGCGGATTCGGATTTGAAATAGAAGTTACTGCCAAAGTTGCCAAGTTAAAATGCGCTATTTATGAAGTTCCGATCAGCTATTACGGACGAACATACGAAGAAGGCAAAAAAATCGGAGCGAAAGACGGCGTGGCGGCTTTGTGGTATATCTTAAAGTTTAACTGGTTCGTCGGATTGGCGGAATCTTTTCAGAAAACTCCTGCGATTATTTCCGAATTAAAGCCGGAATATTTAACGGAACCAAAATCAAATGAGTGAAAGAAATGAGTGAGAGAAATGAGTGAAAGAGTTGTTTATATCGGCAAAGATTTGGAAGCGATGTCGTTTGCCGTCAATTATCATAATTGGATTTTAGACGAATTTCGTCCGTTTTTGGGCGTAAATATCGTTGAAGTCGGTTCCGGCACGGGTTCGTTTTCAGAACTGCTTTTGCGGGAGAAGCCGGAAACTCTAAATATGGTCGAGCCATCGGAAATGTTCGTTTATTTGCAGCAGAATATTTCGCAAATTAAAACCGAAACGGAGACGCATTTTTATCGGGCGATTTTCGCGCAGGTTTGCGAGGGAATTGCCGCGCGTAAAAAACCGGATTCGATAATTTACGTTAATGTTATGGAACACATTGAAGACGATGCGGCGGAACTCAAAATGGTTTACGAAACCTTAAAACCGGGCGGACGCTGTTTTATTTTCGTTCCCGCACTGATGTCGCTCTATGGCGAATTCGACCGGAAAATCGGACATTTTCGCCGTTACACGAAAGCGGAAACGGAGGAAAAATGTACAGCAGCGGGATTTAAAGTCTTAAAATCGAAATACTTCGATTTTGCGGGGATTTTCCCGTGGTATGTAAAATATAAATTGCTGAAATCCGACTCGCTCGAAAGCGGCGCGGTCACGGCTTATGACAAATTTGCCGTGCCGTTAATCAGCCGGTTTGAAAGTTTCTTTAACTTTCCGGTCGGCAAAAATGTTTTGCTAATTGCCGAAAAATAAACTACATATTACGAGATTATATTTAACTAAATGTGCGGAATCGTCGGAATAATTAACGCGAACTCACGAAACGCGAAGCGCGAAATCCTCGAAAAGATGAACAAATGTATCGTTCATCGCGGACCCGACGATGACGGTTTTTATATCAACGGCAACGCCGCGCTTGCAATGCGGCGACTTTCGATTATTGATCTGGCGGGCGGGCAGCAGCCGATTCACAATTACGATAAAACGAAATGGATCGTCTTTAACGGGGAAATTTATAATTACCAAAAGCTGCGCGAAGATTTGGAAAAGCGCGGACACCGGTTTTATACCAATTCGGACACCGAAGCGATTGTTCACCTTTACGACGAATATGGCGCGGATTGCGTTCAGCATTTGCGCGGAATGTTCGCGTTTGCGATTTGGGATGAAACGGATAAAAGTTTATTCATTGCCCGCGACCGGGTCGGCAAAAAGCCGCTTCTTTACTCGCATCAGCCGAACGGCGATTTAATTTTCGGCTCGGAATTCCAAGCGATTTTAGCGCATCCGGCGGTTTCGCGCGAAGTTGATATGCAAGCGATTGACAGTTATTTATCGTATCTTTGCGTTCCCGCGCCGCAAACTGCCTTTAAACAAATTCGCAAACTCGAACCGGCGCATTGGCTTCGCTGGAAAGACGGGCGCGTTGAAACCAAAAGATACTGGCAGCCCGATTTTTCTAAAAAAGTCAAGATTTCCGTCGAAGAAGCCGAAGAAGAAACTTTGCGAATTTTGCGCGAATCAACCAAACTGCGAATGATTTCCGAAGTTCCGTTGGGAGCGTTTCTTTCGGGCGGAGTGGATTCTTCGGTTGTCGTCGCGCTGATGGCGCAGGAAAGTTCGCAGCCGGTCAAGACTTTTTCCATCGGTTTTGAAGAACAGGATTTCAGCGAATTGAAATACGCGAAACGGGTTGCCGAACACGTCGGCGCGGAATATCACGAATTCATCGTCAAACCCGACGCGCTCGAAATTCTGCCGACGCTCGTCGAGCATTACGGCGAGCCGTATGCCGATTCGAGCGCGATTCCGACTTATTATGTTGCAAAAGAAACGAGAAAATATGTGACGGTTGCGTTAAACGGCGACGGCGGCGACGAATCTT
>Ga0136611_10004072_pt1 | contig 10238 bp, 12 predicted proteins | sample AntDrymUQ2232306_2_FD_106645 | JGI IMG/M metagenome (GOLD analysis project Ga0136611, IMG submission 106645) | Polar desert sand microbial communities from Dry Valleys, Antarctica - metaG UQ223 (23.06) | ecosystem: Environmental > Terrestrial > Soil > Desert | place: Antarctica: Dry Valley... | reverse complement strand
TGGTAGAATAGGCACGGACTCCTCCTCGACGGGAAATGGCTAGCACCTCTACTGTCGCCGGCGTCCGTGCCTGCTGGCTACTCCCTTTGTTCCGTCTACCTATTGCCGCGCGCTCTAAGAAGAGTGTGATGCGTTGATTGCGACCATACAGTCAGCGGCGGTGCATGAAATGCTTCCTAGGGGTTCAATAGGCTTGTTGATCGCCGATGAATGCCATCGTTGCGGATCAGAACAATGGTCCCGAGCACTCGGGCCAGATTTTGAGCGAAGACTCGGTCTCACAGCAACATATGAGCGCAAGGATAACGGAGTTGCGGAATACCTCGACCCCTACTTTGGTGGATTGTGTTACACTTTGGAGTACGGTGAAGCTTTAAATGAGGATATCATCGCGTCATTCAAAGTTGCTTTCATCAAGGTCGCGCTGAATTACAGCGAGCAGATGCATTATGAAGACTACAGTGAAGACGTTCGACAGGCGCGCATCAAACTCACAAAGCAATATGGTGTGGAGCAAGAACCGTTCGGCGCCTTTATGCGGACTGTCAATGAGATGACGAAATCGCTTGACCAAGGAGAGCGCTGGGCCGCGAAAAAGTTTCTCAGTGCATTTGCGAAGCGACGAGACATACTCGCTAACTGCGAGGGCAAGCTTGCTGCCCTGGAGGACGTGACTGGGGCTGTTCTGAAGTCAGATCGGACGCTCCTGTTCGCACAGACCGTGTCGGCTCAGGAGGCAGCCGTCACTACCCTTCGAGACCGAGGCATCTCGGCAACCGCAATCAGCGGGAAAACGCCATCGGCGGAGCGGAGTCAGGCGCTGCGTGACTTCGAATGCGGCCGCCTCCAAGTGCTGGCGGCGCCACGGATCCTCGATGAAGGGATCGATGTCCCGTCGGCTGATTTAGCGGTCGTCATGGCGGCGAGTCAATCTCGAATTCAGATGGTTCAGCGGATGGGGCGCGTGCTGCGACAGAAACTCGATCGCCGATTGGCACGGTTGGCTATTTTCTGCGTTGCCGAGACTTCCGAGGATCCCGATATGGGTGGCCACGAAGCATTCCTCGACATGATCCTGCCTTTTGCCCATAAAGTCGAGAAATTTAAACCCGGCCAGGCTCGCGAGCTGTGCGAGTTCCTCAATGACTTCTATCTGTAGTTTGGAGCGGCGACTGCCCAGAGAGATATCGACCACGCGCTACTACGAGCTCTGGGACACCGACAGCGGCAACGTGCTCGGCTCGTTCGGGACCGAGGGGCAAGCTTCGGCGTTGGTTCGCGATCTGGCCGGCAGCCCGCTACGCTCCCGCGCACTGTCGCTCGTCTGGGGGGGCGAAGACGACGAGGAGCGTGGTGACGTGATTGCTGCGGGGGGCGAGCTACTCGCGCGGGCGCGCATGGCCGGCTCGACCTCGGCGTAGTCTCGCACGGGTGGCGCCGCCCGCGACCCATCGCCCAACTCGGTCGCCTGTCGTCCGACTGGCCCGGCGGGATCACGACCTCTTGACGCATGCGATCATCGCGACGACAATGCGGGCAGTTGACGCGGTCGGCCACTTCGCCGTCAGTACCGCCGGCCGTGGAGGATGCCTATCGTCCAGCGCCAGTCCGAGCGACCCACCACCGCCCGGTGAGCGACGACCGACGTCCTACCCGCACACCCGTCGGCTCATCTCAGAGTCGGTGTAGTCCCGAGACGGTCCGAGCAGCGCGGCCCGGACCCGACAGATTGCATGCGTGCCGCGTACCTTACCGCCACACGGGATGCCTTCGTTCCGAGGACGGCCATGGCGGCCTCCTCAGGGAGAGCGACAATGGCAGCGAGCAGAGCGGTACCCGCCGGCGACCACGATCGCGTCGTGGCTGCAGGCACACTCCCACCCTGGAACGTCGCCGAGATGCCGGCGCCCCCGCCCTTTACCCCCAGGAGCGCGCTGAGGATCGCCGGCGCGGGCGCGATCATCCTCGGGGTCTCGATCGGCAGCGGCGAATGGCTGATCGGCCCGGCCGCGACCGCCCAGTACACCGCCGCCCTGCTCTGGGTGGCGACGGTCTCGATCTTCCTCCAGCGCATCTTCAACGAGGAAGCCTGCCGATACACCCTCTACACCGGCGAGCCGATCACCGTCGGCTTCATGCGGACGAAGCCGGGGCCGGCCTTCTGGGGCTGGTACTACGTGATCGCTTCCTTCATGAACAATGGCTGGCCCGGCTGGGCCGCCGCCGCCGCGACGGCCATCGTCGCCGCCCTCATCGGCGGCGTCCCCGGTCCCGAGCACGCCGGCCAGGTGCTGTTCTGGGGCTACATGACGTTCTTCGCGTCGCTGATCCTGTTCCTGTTCGGCTCGCGGATCTCGAAGACGCTCGAGCTGGCCGAATGGTTCATGATCCTCTGGATCCTGGCGTTCCTGCTGTTCGTGGGGTTGTTCTACGTCGCGCCCGCGAACTGGGTCACCGTGTTTCTCGGGTTCCTGGGCGGCGGCGCGTACTACATCCGCAACCCGAGTACCGGTAACCTGATGGGCCTGATCCCCCAAGGCGCCGACTGGCTGGTGATCGGCGGCTTCGCGGCCTACGCGGGCGCCGGCGGCGTGAGCAACCTGGCGATCACGAACTGGGTCCGCGACAAGGGCATGGGCATGGCCGCGCACGTCGGGTACATCCCGGCGGTCGTCGGCGGCCACAAAGTGGACCTGGCCTCGACCGGGTCCGTCTGCGAGCCGACGCCCGAGAACGTTCGGCGCTTCCGCGAGTGGTGGAAGTACATCCGCTTCGATCAGCTCTGGGTGTGGATGGTCGGCTGCTTTCTGGGCATGGGCCTGCCGGCACTGCTGACCGTCCAGTTCATCCCGCCAGGGACGGAGATCGGCGGCATGGGCGTCGCCGTGCGGCAAGCAGAGGGGCTCGCGGCAGCCTCCGGCGGCCTCGCGACCGCGGCCGGCACGGTCCTCTGGTACCTGACGCTGCTGACCGGGTTCTGGATCCTCTTCAGCACGCAGCTCGGCATCATGGACTTCATCCCGCGCTCGCTGACCGACCTGCTCTGGACGAGCAATCCCGGCGTCCGTCAGTGGGCAGGCGGCGACGTGCGGAAGGTGTACTACACGATCCTCGTCGTATTCGTCGCCTGGGGCTGCGTGGCGATCAACCTCGCCCAGCCCATCGTCCTGATCTTGATCGGGGCGTTCGCGGCCGGCGCCATCATGACGGTGGCGTCGGTCCACGTCTGGTACGTGAATCGCACGTTCCTCCCGAAGGAATTTCAGGCGCCGCTCTGGCGACAGGCGATGCTGTTCGTCATGTGCGGATTCTTCGGCTTCTTCACGCTCGCGACAATCTTGAGCCGGGTATTCGGCATCAAGTTCTGAGTCGAGATCACGCCGCGCGGTCGGAGGCGAGCGGCCCGCGGGCCGCTCGCCTCACGTCACCGCCAGGTCCAAGGGCGACGGGTGCGCCATGCCGGGATACTCGGGACCGATGGCGCGGCGCTGGTGAGCCACGACCATCGAGCTAGGGGCGGGGAGCTAGGACCAAAGGGCGTCGATCGGGATCTCCAGGCCGGGGAACAGGGCGGGGCGGAAGACGGCACCGGCGCCGTGCGTGCCGCGCAGCTCGTATCCGCCATCGACCAGGACGTACTCTTCGAGCGTGAGCGTCAGGGGCGCGACGATCCAGTAATGCACCACGCCGGCCGCCGCGTAGCGCCGCCACTTGATGCCCCGATCGCGGGCCTGCGTAGACGGCGACAGGATCTCGACCACGAGATCGGGCGTGCCTACGATGCCGCGATCGCCGATGATGTGGCGCCGCTCGTTGGAGACGTACACGAGGTCCGGTTGCAGGCCATTCAGCCCGTCGAGCGTCAGACCGATCGGCGCGGCAAGGATGACGCCGATCGGGTGAACACGCAGGTAGCCACCGATGGATATGTGGAGTTGGCCGGACGGCCATTGGTGCGCGACGACCGGCGGCGGCGTCATGTAGAGGTCACCGTCGATCACCTCGTAGCGGTTCCCGTCGTTGGGCGTGTCCCAGATGTCCTCGGCCACGTAGCGAGCGGCGCGTCGCACGACCACGGCTCTGCCCTCCGCCGCCATTATAGGCCGTCCACCTGCGCGCCTCTCCCACTGCGAGGCCGTGCGTAAGCCGCCTCCGGCAATCCTCACAGTCGAATGGTCGATCCTGACACGATAAGCGCGAGTGACGGGATGCCATCCTCCATCCTGTACATCTTGTCAATCCTGTCCAAGACGGACTCGGCCATGGGTCAGGCGCCGGTGCCGAACGAGACTTCGGCCTCCGTGCCGTCCACCTGGAGCGGGTCGAGCAGCGGGGTGTAGCGCGCGTCGCCGGCGACGTAGCGCAGCAGGAACGCCGTCGCCCAGCGGTCGATCAGTCGAAAACCGGTCTCCAAGGACAAGTCGTCCGGGCCGCACCCGGCGACCGGCAGGAAGCAGCTGTCCTGGAACGCCAGGTGGCCCGCGCGCGGCAGCAGCACCAGCCAGCGCTCCTTCACCACGTCGCCGAACGCGCCGTAGAGCTGGCGCTGGCGCAGCGTCGTTTCGAGGTGGTCGCGACCGCCGCCCATCAGCATCGTCGGCACCTTCACCCGCGCCGCACCCTGCCGGACGAGCCCCTCGGCGGAGGGCACGGTTGCCATCGCGACGAGCGCCTTGAAGCGCGGATCGATGCCCGCCGCGACGATCGCCGTCGCCGCGCCGATCGAGTGCCCGGCCACCCCGGCCCGCTCGGCGTCCACCAGCCCGCCGAGGATCGGGTCGGGGCCGGCGCCGAGGGCCGCGAGGTGCTCGCGCGCGGCGATCACCTCGTCGGGACGGTTGGCGATGGCCTCGCGGGTGCGCGGCAGCTCCAGATGGCGCGGGATGTCGCAGGGGTCGGGGCAGTCGTTGGTGCGGGTGCCGGCGTGCGGCGGGGCCACGACGACGAAGCCGTGCGTCGCGAGGTGGGTGGTGAAGAACGTCGAGGTCCACGGCTCGCTCTCGGCGCCGTGCGACCAGACCACCACGGGGTACGGCCCGGCCGCGCGCGCAGGCGCCGCGTCCACCACGCCCCACAGCTCGGGGCTGACCGCCGCATCGGCCGCCGCCGACGAGGGGTACCAGATCACGAGCTCCATCGGGCGGGGCTGGCCGGTGTTCGTGGATTCCCGCTCCAGGGTGCGCCGCGTGACGCCGACGTTGTACGGCCCCGGCTTGCTCGGGTCCGCGACGCCGCCCTGGCGGAGGTTTGCCTGGCGAACGTCGGGCGCGGTCGGCGACAACGCCTGGGAGTGGGCGACCGCCATATGCGGCCGACTGCCATCAAGGAGTGCGAGCGCCGCCGCGAACGCCGCGAGCAGTGCCAGGGCAACAGGGCGAGCGGGGAACGACGGGGACGAGAGAAGCGAGGGCATCGAGCCATCCTCCAGGGGCGACATCAGCGCCGCAAGACTATCCGCGCCCGGCACGCCACCGTCAAGAGCTCGGGGCTCGGTCGAGATGGCGAACAGGTGCGCCGATCAGGGAGATCCTTCGGAGAGGACGTGCGCCAGTGCGTGCGAAGCCTGGCGGATCATCCCCGGGTTGGTGTCCCAGTAGTACGGCAGCGCCGACACGGCCTGGTAGAGCGCCCAGCCACGACCACGCACCCATGACGCGTCATCGACCTCGAGCTCGGCTCGGAACCGCACGCGACTGTCGCCCGCGAAGACGTTCCACGCGGGCTGCAAGTCGCACGCGGGATCGCCCACGTTGAGCCCGCCGAAGTCGATGACCGCCGACAGGCGACCGTCGATGACGAGCAGGTTGCCCGGCAGCAGGTCGCCATGCACCCAGACCTCCGCGCCGTCCCAGGCCGGGGCGTCGAGCGACGCCTGCCACGAGCGGAGGGCGGCGGCCCTGTCGATGCGGTCGCCGAGCCGCGCGATCGATCGACGGACCTGCTCGTCGTGTTCAGCGAGCGGCCCGCCGCGAGCGCCGGGCGGGCGCGGATGCGCACCGCTCGTGTCGATCCGGCGCAGCGCCTTGACGAACGCGGCGAGATCGACGGCCGCCCGGTCGAGATCGTCGAGCGTGCCGGTCGCGTTCTCGCCGGACAACCACTCGCAGACAGACCAGACGAACGGGTAGCCCTCGGCGGGGCGCCCCATCGCCAGCTGCACCGGGAGCGCGAGCGGCAGGTGCGGCGCGAGCTTCGGCAGCCACTCCGCCTCCTTCGCCGCTTGCCTGGTAGCCCATTCGATGCGCGGCAGCCGAGCGGCCAGGTGCACCCCGAGCCGGTAGATGTCGTGATCGGTCCCGTACGACTCGACCGGTTCGATCGGCAGATCGGCCCAGTGCGGGAATTGGCTCGCGAGCAAGCGACGCACGAGGGCGACATCGGTCGCGATCTCGTCGGCGTGCATCCTGGTCCTGCCCATGGCCGTCATCATTGGCCACCCGCGCCTCGCGCGTCAACCGATCGCGCGACCGAGACGGCGCGTCACCCGACGAAGCCCCCTCCTCATCTGTATACTCCGGCGCATGAACAGCAAGCGCTTCGCGATCGAGCTCGAAGAAGAAGTGGACGGCCGCTGGATCGCTGAGGTACTCGCCCTGCCCGGTGTGCTTGCGTACGGCGCCACCCGCGCGGAGGCACTCGGGCGTGTCGAAGCGCTGGCGCTCAGGGTCTTGGCCGATCGCATCGAGCAGGGCGAATCCATTCCGGAACTCGACGCTCTTTTCGTCGCCGCGTGAGCGAGTGGCGGTCGGTACGGGCGCGCCGTCTGTTCGCGGCACTCGTGCGCATCGGCTGGTCGGAGAAACGAGCTACTGGGTCGCATCGTATCCTCGCTCGACCGGGCTGGTCCGACGTGGTCTTCGCGTTTCACGACGGCGATGAAGTCGGCCCGCGCATGCTAGCCCGCATCGCCAAACGCACGGGCCTTACTCCAGACGATCTGTAGGCTCGTTCCGGCTGCGCGCGTCGAGCGTTCGTTCGACCCGCGTCACGAGCGGGCCGGCACCGGCTCGGGCTCTTCGGCGGGCGCGAGCGTGTGGAGCGGCCCGATCCGCGCCAGCGCCGGCCACGCGAGCGCGACCACCAGCACCACGACGATCGTCCCAATCCCCCCGCCGACCACCGAGACGATCGGCCCGAACAGCGCCGCCGTCGCGCCGCTCTCGAACGCCCCCAGCTCGTTCGAGAACCCGACGAACGTGTGCTCGACCGCCGCCACCCGCCCGCGCAGATGGTCCGGCGTGATCATCTGCGCGAGGGTGTCGCGGATCACCATGCTGATCGAGTCGAACGCGCCGGTCAGGAACAGGCACGCCAGCGACAGCACGATGTTCCGCGACAGCCCGAACCCGATCGTGGCGAGGCCGAAGCCGGCGACCACGAGCAGCAACAAGAGGCCGGGCCGCGCCCACGTCACCCCGCGCGCCACGATCAGCGCCGTCACCAGCGCGCCGAGGGCCGGCGCCGCCCGCAGCATGCCGAGGCCGGTCGGCCCCACCTCCAGGACGTCCTTGGCGAAGATCGGCAGCAGCGCGACCGCCCCGCCGAACAACACCGCGAACAGGTCGAGGGTGATGGCGGCGAGGAAGACGGGGCTGCGCCGGATGAAGCCCAGACCGGCGAACAGGTCGCGCGCGCCGCCCCGCCCCGCCCGACGCAGGGGCCTGATGGCCGTAAGGCCCGCGAGCAGGAGCACGAAGGTCACGTCGCAGACGGCGGCGATGACTTACACCCCGGACGCCGAGCCGAAAACCGCGATGAGCAGGCCGGCGAGGGCCGGGCCGCTGATCGAGGCGAGCTGGCCGCTCGAGATCAGCCACGCCTGGGCGCTTGCGAGCTGGCGGGGCACCACGAGCTGCGGCAGCAACGAGCCGACCGACGGCGACGCGAACGCCCGCGCCGCGCCGATCAGGACGAGCAGCGCGTACACCAGCTCGACCGGGGCTCGCCGCCAGGACACCGTCGCCAGCCCGAGCGAGGCGACCGCGAGCAGGGCGTACGCGACCATCGCGACCGAGCGCCTCGGGTAGCGGTCGGCCGCCTGCCCGGACGGGACGATCAGCAGCAGGACCGGCGCGATCTCGAAGAGGCCGACCAGCCCGAGCGCCCAGGGGTCGCCGGTCCACTCGTAGAGCTCCCAGCCGACGGCAACCGAGATGAACTGCGCGCCGAGGGACGCCGCCATGCGCCCGAGGGCGAGGGCGCGGACGTGCGGATTGCGCAGCGGCTCGTACGGGTCCGCGCGGGCCGGGCGGGGGCCGCTAGACACCGATCACTCGCCGATCACCCCTGGTCTTCCCATCGCGCGATGACTCGCCCATACCCGTGCATCGGTGACTCGAATGGCACATTCGTTGCAGCCGTTGCACCGACGCGACGCGCTGGAGATGGTCGAGGGCCAGGTAGCCGCGGTAGGTGACGTCGGCGGCGAGGGACGGCAGATCCTTGGCGGGCTGCGCGGTGGCCTGCAAGCTGGGCTGCGCGGCGGGATCGGGGAGATGCTCGGGCATCGCGAGCTCCGGTTCGAGATGGTGTCCGTCGTCGGGGGCACGGGCCCGCGTCACAAAGGGTCGATGCTCAGCCCGAGCGGCGCCAGCACCGCCGACGCCACCGCCTCCCGCTCGTCCGCGCGGGTCGATGAGCGCGGCATCGTTGCGTTCCCTGTCGGCATGGCATCCTCGGACGGCGTCGTTACCGTAGCCCTGGTCTCGATCACCAGTGTAGCGAGTCGAGCGCGGCTCGTGAATGGGGCGAGGCCGCCTGGCCGCGCGCATGCGACGTGGGGGCTGCGACCGACGCACGTCTCGTCGAGGCGCTGATATCGGGCGTCATGACGGATGGCACGCCGGGCACATTGCTCGGGCCGGGCGCGGACGCTACGATCGAGCGATACCCGTGCGTGCCGCCTCCGCGCGGCCGCGCGGAGGCGGGCGGCGAAGCACCCGGAGAAGGGCGCGACCGCGCGAGCGAGCGTCGCCCCCCCACGGAGGTTGCGTCATGCATGGGCCGTCCACCCCGTCATCGGCAGCGAGCGGGTCATCGACCGCCCCCTCGGCTGCCGCCGGCTCCGCTCCCGAGCCCGCCTCGTCGCCCGAGCGCTCGGCTGCCGCCGGCTCGGATTCCGGAGCCGCGTCGTCTCCCGAGCCGACATCGGCGGGCCGGCTCCCGTCCTTCGACCTGTCCGGCTCGGTGGCGCTGGTCACCGGCGCCGGGCGCGGCCTGGGGCGGGAGATCGCGCTCGCCTACGCGCGGGCCGGCGCCGATATCGTCGCGACCGCACGGACCGAGTCTGAGCTCGCGACCCTCTGCGACGAGGTGCGGGCGCTCGGGCGACGGGCGCTCGCGATCCCGCTCGACGTCCGCGACCTCGCCGGCATCCGCGCCATGGCAGCACGCGCCGAGGCGGAATTCGGGCGCGTTGACATTCTGGTGAACAACGCCGGCATCACCGTCCGCCAGGCGGCCCTGGACGTGACCGAGGACGCCTGGGACGGCATCATGGACACCAATCTCAAGGGGCTGTTCTTCTGCTGCCAGGCGATCGGGAGGGGGATGGTCGAGCGGCGGCGCGGCAAGATCGTCAACATGGCGTCGGTGAACGCCGTGACGGGCTGGCCGCGTCGGCTGGTGTACTCCGCGACCAAGGCGGCGGTGGTCCACCTGACCCACGTGCTGGCGGTCGAGTGGGCGCCCTACGGGATCTGCGTGAACGCGCTCGGCCCGACGCTGATCGAGACGGATCAGGTCCGCGCGGCGCTGACCGACCCGGCGTTCGAGGCCGAGTGGCTGGCGGCGATCCCGATGGGGCGGATCGGGGTGCCGCGCGACATCATCGGGGCGGCGCTGTTCCTGGCGTCGCCGGCCTCGGACTTCGTGAGCGGCCAGCACCTGCTCGTGGACGGCGCCCAGACCGCCCGCTGACCGCCGCGCGGCGCTTGCTCGGCGAGCCTCCCCCGATCGGGCGCTCCGGCACCTGCCTCCATAGTATTACACGTGCGCCTCGCGAGCAGGCGCACCAGTCGAACCCCGCCAGCCCGGGGACCGCACGCCGGAGCGGCGGCCCGCGAGGGTGGGGCGGGCCCGCGCATTACGGGTTGCCGTCCGCGTCCGCGAGGTGGGTGTAGGTGAAGCCGGCCGAGGTGAACGACGCGACTCGGCCGTCCTCGGCCGGCGTGAAGGTCATGGTCTCGCCGGCGTAGCGGCCGGCGCGCACGATGAAGACGTCCAAAGTGTCGGTGGGG
>Ga0136611_10004071_pt1 | contig 10238 bp, 13 predicted proteins | sample AntDrymUQ2232306_2_FD_106645 | JGI IMG/M metagenome (GOLD analysis project Ga0136611, IMG submission 106645) | Polar desert sand microbial communities from Dry Valleys, Antarctica - metaG UQ223 (23.06) | ecosystem: Environmental > Terrestrial > Soil > Desert | place: Antarctica: Dry Valley... | reverse complement strand
GGTCGTCGCGACGACCTGATCGAGGTCCGAGACGTCGCAGTGCAGGTACGTGGCGCCCAGCTCGTCCGCGACAGCCTGACCGCCTGCGTCGTCGACGTCGCACAGCACCACCTGGTCGCCGCGGCGCACCAGCTGCCTGGCCACCTCGCGGCCGAAGCCCGAGGCCCCGCCGGTGATCAGCGCGGTCTTCACGCCCGGTCCCGTCACGCCACACCAGCTGCCATGCCGCTGGACTCGTGGCCCGTCGTGGAGGGCGCGGCGGGGTGCCCGGCCCCGTCGATGAGGAGCTGGGCGATGCGCTCCCGGTGCTGGGCGACGTCGCCGTACGAGGCCTCCTGGCGCTTGCTGCGCTTGAAGTAGAAGTGGCTGTCGTGCTCCCAGGTGTAGCCGATGCCGCCGTGGTACTGGATCATCGCGCTGACCGCGGTACGGGAGGCGTCCGCCGCCTTGCTCTTGGCGATGGAGGCGGCGAGCTGCTTGTCGGGGGCGTCGATGTCGAAGGCGTGCGCGGCGTAGGTCGCGGCGTGCTCGGCCATCGTCACCGCGACGTGCAGGTCGGCCAGGTCGTGCTTGATCGCCTGGAAGGAACCGACCGGCTTGCCGAACTGCTGGCGGATCTTGTCGTACTCCACGGTGTCGGTCAGCGCCTTGCGGGCGATGCCCGCCAGGTCGCCGGCCACCAGGACGGCGGCCCGGTCCAGGACCTCCTGCAGGACCTCGGGCGAGGAGCCCTCCAGGCGCTCGGCGGCGGCGCCGTCGAGCACGACCCGCGCCAGCTTCGTGGTCCGGTCCAGGGAGCTCTGCGGCGTGATCGTGACTCCGGGGCCGCTCGGGTCGACCAGGTGCAGCCCGCCGTCGCGGCTCGCGACGACCAGCGTGGTGGCGGCCTCGGCGTACTCCACCAACCCGAGGTCACCGGTGAGGCTGTCGCCGCCGACCTCGACGGGGGCGCCCGCCGGGTTGGGCGTCGCGCCGTTGCGCACCAGGGCCACCGCGCCCATGACCAGGCCCTCGGTGAGGCGCGGCAGGTGCTCGGCCTGCTGGGCGGGCGAGCCCGCGAGCCGGAGGGCCTCGCCGACCAGGATCGTCGACAGCCACGGGCCCGGCACGGTCGCGGCCCCGAAGGCCCGGGAGATCACCGAGGCGTCGAGCAGCCCCAGGCCCAGCCCGTCGTGCTCCTCGGGCACCAGCACCGCCAGCCAGCCCTGCTCGTTGACGGCCTTCCACAGGTCGGCCGGGACGCCGTCGGTGTCGGTGTCGAACAGCGCGCGGACCTGGGTCGGCCCGAAGCGGTCGCGCAGGTAGGAGCGGACGGCGTCCTGCAGGGCGCGCTGCTCGTCGGTGAGCTGGAACTGCATGGTCGGTGTTCTCCTGGCTCTCGCGGGACGACGGACTAGCGCGGCAGGCCGAGCACGCGCTCGGCGACGACGGTGCGCTGGACCTGCTGGGAGCCACCCCAGATGGTGCAGCTGCGCGACCACATGGCCATGGTCGTGAGCTCCTCGACGGACAGGCCGGGCTGCGGGTGCGCGACCTGGAAGCCGGTGCCGAGCACGTCCTCGTACGCGTCGCTGACGCGGCGGAAGGTCTCGCTCCACATCATCTTGGTCATGGAGGCCTCGAAGCCGAGGTCCCTGCCCTGGGACGTCTGGGTCAGCACGTGCCAGGAGTGGTACTTCAGGCACTCCAGCTCGACCAGGGCTGCCGCGAGCTGCTGGCGGATCGTCGGGTCCTGCGCGGCGGTGCGCCCATCGCGCTCGAGCTGCTGCGCGATCTCCACGACGGCCGACCACTGCCGGCGGAACTCGGTGTACTGCCCGATGGCCGAGCTGCCGCGCTCGAAGCTCAGCAGCAGCATCGCCGTGGCCCAGCCGTTGCCCTCGCCGCCGAGGACGGCGTCCTTGGGGCACAGGGCGTCGGTGTAGAAGACCTCCCCGAACTCAGCCTCTCCCGTCATCTGCTTCAGCGGGCGGGCCTCGATGCCGGGCTGCTCCATGTCCACCAGGAGCATGGAGATCCCGGCATGCTTCTTGCCGCCCTCGGGCGAGCTGGTGCGGGCGAGGGTGAAGATCCTGTCGCCGTGCATCGCGTTGGTGGTCCAGATCTTCTGACCGTTGAGCAGGTAGTGGTCGCCCTGGTCCTCGGCCCGCATCTGCAGGGCGGCGAGGTCGGAGCCGGCACCGGTCTCGGAGAAGCCCTGGCACCAGATGGTCTCGCAGTGCAGCAGCGGCTTGATGATGTCCTGCTTCTGCTGCTCGGTCCCGAGCACCATCACCGTCGGGGCGAGGAAGGCCAGGCCCAGCGGGTTGACCGTGCGAGGGGCGTTGGCCTTGGCCATCTCCTCGTCGTAGATCGCCTTCATGGTGGGAGTGCCGCCGCGGCCGCCGTACTCGGTGGGCCAGGCGATGCCGGCGAAGCCCGCGGCAGCCTTGCCCTTCTCCCACGTACGACGGGCGTCGAACTGCTCGTCGTCGGACAGGTCGGCCCAGAAGGCGTTCTCGCGCATGTCCTGCGGCAGGTTGCCGTCGAGCCACGTGGTGAGCTCACGGCGGAAGTCCTCGTCCGCCTCGGTGTGGCGCAGGTCCACGGGGTCCTCCGGGATAGATGTGTGCAGTACGGAAACCGAATCACGTTCTACTACGTCGAGGTGTCGGCGGCCACACCGCCCCCTGCCCCCACACTGGCCCGGTGACCGCTCCCGACCACTCCGCGCTGCTGCTGCTGGCCACCGACCTCGCCCGCCGGGCCGGTGCGCTGGCCCTGTCCATGCACGCCGGCCTCGACAACCCGGACACCAAGAGCACGCCGACGGACGTCGTCACCGCCGCCGACCGGGCCAGCGAGGAGCTGCTCGTGCAGGGCATCCGTGCGGCCCGGCCCGGCGACGGCGTGCTCGGCGAGGAGGGCGCCGCCGACGCGGGCACGACCGGGGTCCGCTGGGTCGTCGACCCGATCGACGGGACGGTGAACTACCTGTACGGGTTGCCGCAGTGGGCGGTCTCGATCGGCGTCGAGGTCGACGGGACGACGGTCGCGGGGGTCGTGCTCAACCCGGTCGCGGACGAGCTGTTCGCCGCCGTGCTGGGCGGGGGCGCCACGCTGAATGGCGCGCCGCTGCGCTGCACCCGCGCCACCGAGCTGGGGCAGTCGCTGGTGGCCACCGGGTTCGGCTACGACGCGCGACGACGGACTGCGCAGGCCGCCGTCGTGCAGGCGGTCCTGCCGGCAGTACGGGACCTGCGCCGGCAGGGGGCGGGGGCCCTGGACCTCTGCTCGGTGGCGGCCGGCCGGGTCGACGCCTACTACGAGCAGGGGCTGGCGCCCTGGGACATGTCGGCCGGTCTGCTCATCGCCGCCGAGGCCGGCGCCCGCACCGGCGGGCTGCGGGGCCGCGGCCCGTCCCACGAGCTGGTCCTGGCGGCCGCCCCGGACGTGTTCGACGCCCTGCACGACCTGCTGGTGGGGGCCGACGCCGACAGGGCGCCCTTCTAGACGGTCGGCCTCAGCGCAGCACCGACTCGTACAGCGCCAGGGTCTGCACCGCGATCGCGTCCCAGTGGAAGGCGGCGACCGCCCTCTCCCGTCCGGCCCGGCCGAGCTCAGCGGCGCGCTCCGGGTCGGCCAGCACCCCGGTCAGGGCAGCGGCCAGACCGGTCTCGAAGCCGCGCGGGTCGGCCTCGTCGTAGTGCACGAGCACCCCGGTCGCGCCGTCGTCGACGACCTCGGGGATGCCGCCGACATCGCTGGCCACCACGGCGGTGCCGCACGCCATCGCCTCGAGGTTGACGATGCCGAGCGGTTCGTACACCGACGGGCAGACGAAGGCGGTCGCGTGGCTGAGCAGCTGCACGACGTCGGCCCTGGGCAGCATGTCGCTGATCAGCACCACCCCCGTCCGGGCAGCCTGCAGCTCGGCCACGAGCTGCGCTGTCTCCGCGGCGATCTCGGGGGTGTCGGGGGCCCCGGCGCACAGGACGAGCCGGCCCGGCACGTCGGCGGCGGCCCGCAGCAGGTGGGCGAGCCCCTTCTGCCGGGTGATGCGGCCGACGAACAGGGCGTACGGCACGCCGGGGTCCACGCCGTGCCGCTCCAGCACGTCGGTGGCCGTCGTCGGGGCGTACAGCTCGGCGTCGATGCCGTTGTAGACGACGTGGACCCGGGCCGGGTCCAGCTCCGGGTAGGACGCCAGCACGTCGCGCGCCATGCCCCGGCTGACCGCGACGACGGCTTCGGCGCCGAGCACCGCGGTCCGCTCCGCCCAGGACGACAGGGCGTAGCCGCCGCCGAGCTGCTCGGCCTTCCACGGCCGGTGCGGTTCCAGCGAATGCGTCGTGACGACGTGCGGGACGCCGTGCAGCAGCGACGCCACGTGGCCGGCCAGGTCGGCGTACCAGGTGTGCGAGTGCACGACGTCGACGCCGTTCCCGCGACCCGGGGACAGCGCCGCCGCCATCGACAGGTCGGTCGACAGCACCTGCAGCGCGGCGTTGGCACCGGACAGCCGCGGGTCGGGGGAGTGGGCGGTCGCGCCGTCCTCGGTCCCGCCGAAGGAGTGCACGTCCACGTCGGCGCCGCGCGCGCGCAGCGCCCGTACGAGGTGCTCGACGTGGACGCCGGCACCCCCGTACACCTCGGGCGGCCACTCCCTGCTCAGCAAGCCGATGCGCATGGTCGGGACGCTAGTGCGCCATGATCGGCCGATGCGCTCCCCCCGGGTCCTCGGCATCGTCCTCGCGGGCGGCGAGGGCAAGCGGCTGTCCCCCCTGACCGCCGACCGGGCCAAGCCCGCGGTCCCGTTCGGCGGCATCTACCGGCTGGTGGACTTCGTGCTGTCCAACCTGGTAAACGCGGGCTACCTGCGGATCGTGGTTCTGACGCAGTACAAGTCGCACTCGCTCGACCGGCACATCACCACCACCTGGCGGATGTCGACCCTGCTGGGCAACTACATCACCCCGGTGCCCGCACAGCAGCGGCTCGGGCCGCAGTGGTTCGCCGGGTCGGCCGACGCGATCCACCAGTCGCTCAACCTGGTCTACGACGAGCAGCCCGACCACATCGTGGTGTTCGGCGCCGACCACGTCTACCGGATGGACCCCCGGCAGATGGTCGAGCAGCACATCGCCTCCGGCGCCGATGTGACGGTCGCGGGGATCCGGATACCGCGGTCGGAGGCGGCCGGCTTCGGAGTCATCCAGACCGCGGCGGACGGCCGGCGCATCGAGGCCTTCCTGGAGAAGCCCGCCGACCCGCCGGGGCTGCCCGACGACCCGGACACCGTGTACGCCTCGATGGGCAACTACGTCTTCACGACCGAGGCGCTGCTCGCGGCGGTGCGCCTTGACGCCGGCGACGAGGGCTCGGTGCACGACATGGGCGGCAACATCATCCCGATGATGGTGGCCCGGGGCAGCGCTCAGGTGTACGACTTCAGCGACAACGACGTGCCTGGCGCGACCGACCGCGACCGCGGCTACTGGCGCGACGTCGGGACGCTGGACAGCTACTACGACGCGCACATGGACCTGGTCTCGATCCACCCGGTGTTCAACCTCTACAACCGGCAGTGGCCGATCCTCACCACCTCGCCCGCGCTGCCCCCGGCGAAGTTCGTGTTTGAGGAGACGGGGCGCGTCGGCCAGGCCGTCGACTCGCTGGTCTCCCAGGGCGTCATCGTGTCCGGTGGTCGGGTGCGCCGGTCGATCGTCTCGCCCGGCGTACGGGTCCACAGCGGCTCCGAGGTGTCGGGGTCGGTGCTGCTGCACAGCGTGAACGTCGGCCGGGGCGCCGTCGTCAAGAACGCGATCCTGGACAAGAACGTCGTCGTCTGGCCCGGGGCGTCGATCGGCGTGGACCGCGCGCACGACCTGGAGCGCGGGTACACGGTCACCGAGGGCGGGGTCGTCGTCGTCGGCAAGGGAGAGCAGGTCGTCGTCTGACCCGCCCCGCTGCCGGTCAGGCGAGCTCGAGGGTGACCTCGATGTTGCCGCGCGTGGCCCGGCTGTACGGGCACACGCCGTGCGCGGCCTCCATCAGGGCGTGTCCCTGCTCGGGCGACAGCGACGGCAGCGAGCCGACCAGCGTGGCGACCAGCCCGAAGCCGGTGTCGACCGTGCCCAGGCCGATGCGGGCGGTCATCTGCGCGTCGGTCACGTCGACGGACTGCTCCTTGGCCACCCTCTTGAGCGCGTTGAGGAAGCAGGCGGCGTAGCCGGCGGCGAACAGCTGCTCGGGGTTGGTCTTGTCGTTGCCCTCAGGGCCGCCGAGATCCTTGGGGTAGGCCAGCTCGAGGTCGAGGACGCCGTCGTCGGAGACGACCTCGCCGGTCCGGCCGCCTCGGGCCGTCGCCACTGCGGTGTAGAGCACGTCCACGAAGAGCCTCCAGCTGGTCAGGGGAGGGCACCGTCTCACGGGCACCTCACACGGCCCGACCTAGCAGGCTCGGCCGCCCTGGCTGCGGTCGACTGACGGGCTCCGCCGACCGTCCAGACCCCCCGCGCACCGCCGGTCAGGAGCCCGCGTGGGGGACCGCTAGCCTCTGGCGCTTCGGCGGGCCCCTGCTCACCGGACGACCGGGCACACAAGCGTCCGCCTGTGCGTTGTGCACCCGCCGGACGAACCCACGAAGGAGCCCTCAGCATGGCCACCGACTACGACCAGCCACGGCGTTCTGACGCCGACGAGCCCGAGGACAGCCTCGAGGAGCTCAAGGCGCGTCGCGCCGAGGCCCAGGCCAGCAGCGTCGACGTCGACGAGACCGACCTCAACGAGGCCATCGAGCTCCCCGGCGCCGACCTGTCCGGCGAGGAGCTGACAGTGCGGGTTCTACCGAAGCAGTCCGACGAGTTCACCTGCTCCTCGTGCTTCCTGGTGCACCACCGCAGTCAGCTCGACTCAGACGTCGGTGGGCAGCTCATCTGCAAGGAGTGCGCCTGAGCGTCGCGACGGGCCCCGGTCGCCGTGTCGGGTGAGCTCGTCCGCAGGGACCAGGTGGCCGACGTCGTCGCCCAGCTGTCCGACGGCGGGCTCGACCGTGCGGCCCGGGGACGGCTGCTCACCCGGCTGAGCCGGTTGCTCGCGGGCGGGGCCCGCGAGGCTGGGGCCCGCGCCACCCTGACGGGTCACTGGCTGGCCGACGTCGTCGCCGACCTGGCGCCGCACATCGCGGTGCGTGACCTGGCGACGCTGCGGCAGCACCACCTGTCGGCCGACGGGAGGGTGCTTTCGGACGACGAGCTCGCGGAGGCCCTGGTGCGGACGGCCTCGCTCGCCACGGCCGGGATCGGCGCAGCCGGTGGGGCACTGGCCGCCGTCCAGCACGCGGCGCCACCGACGTTGCTGGCGGCGCCGGTGCAGCTGGCCGCCGAGACCGTGGCCGTCGTGGCGGTCGAGCTCAAGCTGGTGGCCGAGCTGCACGTCGTGCACGGCCGGGCCCCGTTGGCCAGCAGCGGTCAGGTCGCCGCGGCCTACCTGACGTCGTGGGCCGCACGCCGGCCGGTCGACCCGCGGGCGCACCTGGCCGGCATCGGGGAGGTGCTCAGCGCGGCGGCCCGGCAGCAGCTGCAGCGACGGGTGGCCCGGCGGGCCGTGCGCAACCTGTCGACGCTGGCGCCGCTTCTCGTCGGCGCGGTCGCCGGCGCTGAGCTCAACCGACGGGAGACCAGGGCCCTGGGGCAGGCCCTGGTGGAGCAGCTGCGCCCGCTGCGCTGACGCGCGGGGCTTGCTAGTCCCGCCTGACGCCCTTGGGCGTGGGGGGTTCCATGCCCTCGGGAACCCGGCCGGTGACCTTGGTGACAGCGCGGGCCGTGCCGCGGGTCGCCACCAGGCGTCCGACGGCCACGGCGATGCCGCTGGCGACTGCCCAGGCGATGGCGTCCCCCCACGGCGTCCCGGGGGCGGACGGGTCCGCCGGGGGTTCGTTGCGCCGGGTCTTGCGCCAGAGCCGGCTGATGAGGGCGTCGCTCACCTTCTTCACCGCCACGCCCGTGGCGATCCCGACTAGCTGCGAGCCCACTGCCATCGTCGTTCCTCTTCCCGTCGGCCGCTGTGACTTGGGGCCCTGCCCGCGCGCTCGGCTGGGACACGTGCATGACGCTGCTGACTGGGTAGCGCGGCAGGACTCACACCCGACCGGAAGGCGCGACCATGGCAGAGCCGAGCAAGGGCGACCACGTCACCTGGAAGACCCACGGCACCACGACCTCCGGGGAGGTCGAGGAGAAGATCACCGAGGAGACCGAGGCGGCCGGGCGGACGGTCAAGGCCAGCGAGGACGAGCCCCAGTTCCTCGTCAAGAGCGACAAGAGCGGCAAGGAGGCGGTCCACAAGGCCTCGGCCCTGGACCAGGCCTGAGACCGGGACCCTGACGCCGGCTGGTCATCACCACCACTACGTCACGGTCTGGAGCAGAGCGCACGCTAGTTCACCGACGGGCAACCAGGATTTGGTGCATCCACCCGCAGCGCCGCACCGACCGGGGTGATGTAGGTGAGGAACGAGACGGCCGGCGTCGTGGCGCTCGCGTTGCGGACCAGGCCGGCATGCTTGCCTGACTCGGTGAAGGCATCGCCGGCTTCGTACGTGTCCGAGGAGCAGTCCGCGTGGTAACGCACGACGCCGCCTGACTTCACCGTGATGAGGACCACCCCCGGGTGCGTGTGCCAACCCGAGCTGCCACGGGGGTCGATGGTGATGGTCTGGTGGGTGACGTCCACGGCGTCCTTCGTCCGGAACCTGATGTCACCGGCGTTGATGCGCACCGGTTCGTCCAGCGTGGCGCGTGACAGCAGCATCGGGTGGAAGCCGGCCGCGGGCACAGATGGCGTCGCGAGCGCTGTGCCCGTGAGTCCCCCGACGACGACCAGTGCGAGCAGCGGCGTACGCAGGCGCTTGAGCATGGTGATCCCCCTGGCATGTGTGGTAAGGCCGGCGCAGGCGTGTGCGATGCGAAGGGCTCGGATCTGCGGCTGCGACCGTCGTCATCGGGTCGCGCCCACGAGGCCGACGGGCGCTGATGGCCTGTCTGCAGCAGCGTCCTCGACGCTCATGCGTTTCGCACAGAACAGCCTGCGCCCGTGGCTGCCTTCGAGCCATGACCTGATGTGACCAGGTCCCATGGTCTGCAATGACTACCTCGACGACCCGGGACGAGAACACTAGCCGCCGCGAGAGCGCAGGGCGTCCGCCAGGGCCACCGGCGCGCGGGTGCCGATCAGCCAGTACGGCGTGTCGTCGTCCGGGTCCTCCACCTGCACCTGCACGGACTCGCCCAGCCAGGCCCGCGTCGAGACGAACGCCCGCGGCTGCGCCAGCGGCCCCCGGAGGCGCCGGGTGGCCTCCCGGTCCAGCTCGCGCACCCCGCCCAGGTGGTCCAGGGCGATCCGCCCGCCCGGCACCTGCAGCACCCCGTCGACAACCCGCACCCGACCGCGGGAGGCCTGCAGCACGGCCAGCAGCGCGAGCGGGAGCAGGACCGCGTACGGCACCACCGCGCGCGCCCCGCCCGCTCCCGAGTGGAGCGTCGCCGCCGCCACCAGAGCGACCACCACGGCCGCGGCCCACACCCAGGGCGGGGCCGTCCAGCGCTCCTCGTACGCCGCCACGACAGTCCTGCCCATGCGTCCTCCCGGTGGCTGACCCTGACCGTACGGCGGGCCCGACCGTACGACGGTCCCGCGGGTAGCGTCGTGCCCGGTCCGCCACGGGCCCCAGGTCCCACGACGCGGAGGCAGGTGCGGTGCTCGAGGTCAGCGTCCGCCGCCTCGACCCCGACGTCCCGCTCCCGGCCTACGCCCACCCCGGCGACGCCGGCTGCGACCTGGTCACCACCCAGGACGCGGACGTGGCGCCGGGAGAGCGGGTGGTCCTGTCGACCGGTCTGGCGCTGGCCCTGCCGCAGGGCTACGCCGCCTTCGTGCACCCGCGCTCAGGTCTGGCCGCGCACCACGGCGTGTCGCTGGTGAACGCACCGGGGACCATCGACGCGGGGTACCGGGGTGAGGTGCAGGTCATCGTCATCAACCACGACCCGCGCGCGGTGCTGCGCCTGCGCCGGATGGACCGGGTGGCGCAGCTGGTGGTGCAGCGGGTCGAGCACGTGCAGTGGCGTGAGGTGGACGGCGACCTGCCGGACTCCGAGCGCGGGACGGGAGGGCACGGCTCCACCGGGGGCCATGCCGCAGGATCGGGAGGCTGAGCCGTGTTCGGACGTCGCAAGAAGGGTGCGCCAGCCCAGGACG
>Ga0136611_10004070_pt1 | contig 10241 bp, 8 predicted proteins | sample AntDrymUQ2232306_2_FD_106645 | JGI IMG/M metagenome (GOLD analysis project Ga0136611, IMG submission 106645) | Polar desert sand microbial communities from Dry Valleys, Antarctica - metaG UQ223 (23.06) | ecosystem: Environmental > Terrestrial > Soil > Desert | place: Antarctica: Dry Valley... | reverse complement strand
GGCGGGCAGGCGCTGTAGCAGCCCAGCGCGGCGCAGTATGCCGCTCACTCCATAGCGCTGGTAGGGACCAAGTGGCGCAGTGAGCACTCGAAGCCGACGCGGGTACGGAAAGAGCGCGAAGATCAGCGCGCGAAACAGCCGGTCCATCCTGCCGCGTGGGTAGCGGCGCTCAACCTGCGCACGGGTGGCCTCCAGCAGCTTCTCGTATTGCACGCCGCTCGGACACGCCGTGACGCACGCGAGGCAGCCAAGGCAGAGGTCCCAGTGGCGGACCATCGCGTCGGTCAGCGGCTCGCCCTCCACCGCCTCGTTCATCAGATAGATTCGCCCACGCGGGCTGTCCATCTCCTCGCCCCACAGGACGTACGTGGGGCACGTCGGCAGGCAGAAGCCGCAGTGCACGCAGTCATCAATCAGCGCCTTTTCCGGCGGGTGATGGGCATCGAACGCAGGATAAATGCGGCTGCCGCTCTCCTCGTGGGCGACGCCGGTTGCCGGGATCGCCGCGGTCCCCACGGATGCAGCGGTGTCCTGCCCAAGCCCCTCCGGCGCGGCCCCAACGGTCCCGGCCACAGCGCGCGAGTGTGCTGGCGCCCCGCCCGCATTGCGCGACTTCTGGGTCTCCACGTTATATCCCTCCTGTGAAACGACCGGGGTTGAGTATCCTGCCCGGATCGAACTGTGCCTTGATGCGACGCATCAGCGGGAGGGCGTCGGCGTCCGGTCCCCAGACCGAGGGCCCGTGCTTGCCCTCGGCGGGCGCCCGCAGCACAACGATGCGGCCGCTGTGCGGGGCCAGCATCGTGCGCATACTCTCCACGATGGATGGGAGCGCCGCGCTGTCCTCCTCCCGAAAGCCAACATGCGCCACGCCCGTTGCGGCGTGCGCGGAGCAGCGCACGGGGATGCCGCGCCGGCGTGCCTCGTTCTGCGCCGCACCGATCACCGACTCCAGGGCGGCGATGGGGTACGCTAGCTTCAGGCAGACCTCGCCCTCGTGCAGTCCCGCCGGGGTGCGCAACTCGGCCCAGAGCGCCTGCTCCCGGACGGCGCCCACAATCTGCGCCGAGCCGTGGGCACGCGCGATCTCCAGCAGCGCCGCCGCCTGCGCTTCGACACCCGGCGTGATTCCCTCAAAGACAACGACCACCTGCCCCGGGCCGTCCGGCTCATCCCACCGCAGCTCCGCGGCGCTCGGGACCAGTGTCGAAGTGGCGAGCGCTGCAACGAACCGCCCGGCGTCGCCCGTGGTGGCCACCTCCACGGCGACGGTACGCGTCGCGTCCGGCAGCGGATGCAGACGGAACGTCGCCTCCGCGATCACGCCGAGGGTGCCGAGCGACCCGGTGAACAGCTTCGCGAGATCGTAGCCAGCAACGTTCTTCACCACCTTTCCGCCAGCGCGGGCTACCGTGCCGTCCACGAGCACGACCGTGATTCCGATGAGCAGGTCGCGCACGGTGCCATAGCGCAGGCGCAGCGGGCCGGAGGCGTCCGTGGCGATGATGCCACCGAGCGTCGCGCGGTCATCCGGTGGGTCGAGCGCGAGCATCTGGCCCGACGCCACGAGCACCGTTTGCAGCGCGTGCAGCGGGACCCCGGCCTCGGCCTTGACGACGAGGTCGCCGGGGTTGTACTCCAGCACGCGGTTCAGGCGCTGGGTGCTCAGGATGGCGTCGAGCCGTTCGGGCGGCGCTCCAAGGCCCAGACAGGTGCCCGCCCCGCGCGGCGCCACCGCCATCCCCTGCGTGCCAGCAAGCTTCAGCGCCGCACTCAGTTCCTCGATATCACCCGGCGCGGCCACTAGCGCGGGTTGCACGCCGTCTATCGCGTCCTCCGGCGTCGCAGTGCGGACGTGCTCGGGACCAACGATGCGACCAAACGCCTCGGTACCTATGTGCGCCGTGGTTGGCATTAGAAGCGGTCCGCCAGTCCCGCAGCCTCGACGGCGTGCGTGTGGTGGTGGCCGGGCACCTCACCGCAAAGCCGGGGCGTCGGGAAGATCTTGCCGGGGTTGCAGAGGCCAGCGGGATCGAACGCGCACCGCAGGAGCTGCATGGTGCGCAAATCGTCCTCGGAAAACATGCGCGGCATGTACTTTTTCTTGTCCTCGCCCACGCCGTGCTCACCGGTGATCGAGCCGCCGTGCTTCAGGCAGATATCGAGGATATCGCCCGCCGCCTGTTCCGCGCGCTCTGCCGCACCCGCCTCCGCGCCGTCGTACAACACGAGCGGGTGCAGGTTGCCGTCGCCTGCATGGAACACGTTTGCCACGCGCACGCCCCGCTCTACGCCCAGCGCGGCGATCGCGCGGAGCACCGCTGGCAGCGCCGTGCGGGGGATCACGCCGTCCTGCACGTAGTAATCGGGGCTGATGCGCCCGACGGCGGCGAAGGCGGACTTGCGCCCCTTCCACATCAGCACACGCTCCTCGTCGTCTGCTGCGATGCGGATCTGGGTCGCGCCGTTCTGTCGACAGATCGCCTGGACGCGCTCGAACTGGTGCGCCACCTCGGCGGCTGGGCCGTCCAGTTCCACGATGAGCAGCGCGCCCGCGTCGCTCGGGTAGCCCGCGTGGACCGCCGCCTCCGCCGCCTCAATCGCAAGCGCGTCCATCATCTCCGCAGCAGCGGGCACGATCCCCGCAGCGATGATCCCGGAGACCGTCGCGCCCGCCTCGTCCGTCGTCGGGTACGCGGCGAGCAGGGTCTGCACCGTCTCGGGCTTGCGCAGCACCTTGAGCGTGATCTTCGTCACGATGCCGAGCGTGCCCTCGGAGCCGACGATCGTGCCGATCAGGTCGTAGCCCGGCGCGTCCGGCGCCTTGCCACCGAGCCGGACGATCTCGCCGTCGGGCAGCACGACCTCCAGGCCAGTGACGTGGTTCGTGGTGAAGCCGTACTTCAGGCAGTGCGCGCCACCGGAGTTTTCCGCGACGTTGCCGCCGATGGAACACACAAGCTGGCTGGAGGGATCGGGCGCGTAGTAGTAGCCATCGGCGGCCACCGCCTGCGTGATCCACAGGTTGATGACGCCTGGCTCGACGACGACCCGCTGGTTCGGCAGGTCCACATCCAGGATTCGGCGCATCCGCGTGAGCACGATCAGCACGCCCTCCTTGACGGGCAGCGCCCCGCCGGAGAGACCCGTGCCGGAGCCACGCGCAACGAACGGGATGTTGTGCTCGTTGCAGAGGCGCACGACGGCCTGCACGTGGTCAGCCGTCTCCGGCAGGACGACCAGCGCGGGCACAACACGGTACCCCGTGAGGCCGTCGCACTCATACGTGCGCAACTGCTCGCGCTCGGAGATCACCGCCCTCTGGCCGAGGATTGCCCGCAACTGTGGTGCAAACTGAACTGTGTCCACGCGTTCCCTCCAGTTCCCTCTCGTGCCGGTGCGGAGGCCCGACCGTGTTACGCCGGGTCCTGCTGCCCGATCTGGTGTTGCGCCCACTCCTCGGTCAGGATGAGCAGCGCGGAGTGATCCGAACCGCCCATGCCGCGCGTGCGTAGCGCTTGCAACATCTGCTCGACGATCCCGGTGAGCGGGAGGGAGACCCCGTACTCGCGGGCCGTGGCGAGCGCGATGCCGAGGTCCTTGTGGTGCAGGTCCACCTTGAAGCCGGGCGCGAAGTTGTGCTCCAGAAAGTTTGCCCCGCGCATCTCCATCACCCGTGTCGCCGCCATCCCGCCGGAGAGCACCTGAATGATCGCCGCCGGATCAACTCCGGCCTTCGAGCCGAGCACGAGCGCCTCGGAGACCGCCGCCAGGACGAGCGCGACGACGACCTGGTTGCACGCCTTCACCACCTGGCCGGCGCCTGCCGGGCCGACGTGCGTGATCGTCTTGCCCATCGCCGCGAACAGCGGTTTGGCGCGGGCGAAGTGCTCCGCAGCCCCGCCCACCATGATCGAGAGGGTCGCGTTTTCGGCGCCGACGTCGCCGCCACTCACGGGCGCGTCCAGCATCCCCACGCCCTGCTGGCGCGCCTGTGCCGCCAGGTCGCGCGCGGTGATCGGGGAGATCGTGCTCATGTCGATAAGGAGACTGCCCTCCCTTGCGCCGCGCAGCACACCATCCTCACCGGCAACGACCGCTTGAACGTCCGGGGAGTCCGGAAGCATCGTGATCACGATCGCCGCCCGCTCCGCCACCTCGCGCGGACTCGCGGCGGCGGTCGCTCCCGCTGCAACAAGCTCGTCCACCGGACCACGGCTCCGACTATGGACGATGAGCGCGTACCCCGTGTCCATCAGGTGACAGGCCATCGGCTTGCCCATTATGCCGAGTCCTATGAAGCCAATTCTCTCGGCCATCCGGCCTCCTCTACAGTGCTAGCTGGTCGATCTGGATATCGTGCCCCCGCAGCTCCCGTGGCAGCCAGCGCAGGCTCTCCTCCGTGCCAGAAGTGGGGATGTACTCCAGGCCCACGTAGCCCGTGTAGCCGAGCGCCTCGATCTCGCTCAGGACGTACGGAAAGCGAATCTCTCCCGTGCCCGGTTCGCCCCGGCCCGGCGAGTCGGCGATCTGGATGTGGCCTATGTGCGGCATCTCGGCGCGAAGGGTGGAGACGAGGTCCCCCTCCATCCGCTGCATGTGGTACACGTCGTACTGATACGCCACGTTCGGTCGTGCGACCTGCTGGAGGAACGCGGTAGCGGCGGCGGTGGTGTCGAGCAGATACCCCGCGAGGTCTTTCGTGTTCACCGCCTCGATCAACACGGTGATACCCGAGCTCGCCGCCTCATCCGCCGCCCACTGTACGTTCCGACAGGCGAGGCCCAACTGCTCCGCACGGGAAAGCGTCTCGACTTGCTGGCCAACCAGCAGGTTGAGCCGATCACAGCCGAGGTCGCGAGCGAGTGCGAGCGCGACGGGCACGTTCTCACGGAACCGCTCGTGAGTCGCGGGATTGCTCAGCAGCCCGCGGTCACCAGCAGGCAGATCGCCGCCGTCAAAGTTGAGCAGCGCGACGTGAACGCCGGCGTCCCGCACCGCAGCACGCACCGCCTCAAGGTCGTCGGTGGGCCACCAGAACTCAACGGCGGAGAAACCCGCGCGGGCGGCAAGAGCGAAGCGATCCAGAAACGGCGCCTCCGTGAACAGGGTAGAGATGTTGGCGCTGAATCTCACCGTATGACGTCTCCCTCAGATGTTGTCGGAGCCCGATTATACTACACCACATCGTCGAGAGACGGCGACCGGTCGAGCAAGAAGCGATGAGGGATGAGTGGACGATCCACGACAAGGCGTCCGGCACTCATTGCTTGGTACTCATTGCTCATTACTTCGCATAGTATCGCCGGGCGTTCAGTTGAACGCCCCTACAGTTTTTCCTGGGGCGTGAGGATCCAGATATGGGTATCCAGCCCACCCGAGCGGGTCTTCAGCCGGTCCAGGACGCGCAGCCGGTCAGTGTGACGAGCAAGCGCCGCGTTCAAGCTCTTGCGGTTGCTCGTGTATAGCACCGCGCGACCACCGGAGCGGATTCGCGCCGCGATGCCGCCAACCACTGCCCGGTACAGCCCGTCGAGGTCCGCCTCGGGTCGCCGGGTGCGCACGCCAAAGGGCAGATTCGCGATCACCTCATCGCACTCCGGCCAGCGGTCACGGTCTGCGGCATCGCCACGCTGGACGCGGACGAGCCCGCTCAGGCCCGCCGCGCCGATATTCTCCCGTGCTGCCCGGATTGCGGTGGGGCTGATGTCCAGCCCCTGTAACCCTGCTGCTGCGCCGAGCCGCGCCCGCTCGATCAGCAAGGCGCCGCTCCCGCAGGTGGGGTCGAACACACCTCGCCCTGTTTTGGTTCGCACGAGACGCGCGAGACACGCCGCCAGCACCGGATCAATCGACGCGCCAACGGCCGCGAGGCGGTAGGCGAACCGCCCATCACCCGTGAAGCTCGGTCCGATGAGCAGTTCCGTGCCTTTCGGGCCTAACGACACGACCAGCGCCAGGTCGTAGTTCGACGGACTGTCGACAAGTCCCATCGGACGGCAAACGGCGCGGACGGCCCACAGGACCACGGCCAGGTCCTCACGGCGGAGGCGCGCGTTCGCGAACGAGAAGCGATACCGGATCGGATCGCTTTCAACAGCAAGCCAGTCGCGCAGTTCCCGGAGCTGCGGACTTTCGGCAAGCAACGCCGCCACCCCGGACGCAAGAACCTGCGGCTCCTCCATCCCCAATTGCCCGGTTACACCAGCCCTTATATGCAGCGCCGAAACGCATCGCATCGCAGGGAGCACGTCCCAGGGGGGAACCTCTTGCGGGCACCAAAGTTGACCAGGACCGAGCAGAGTCAGTGCGTGGAACCCAAGTTCCGCTGCTTCCGCCAGCGCGACAGCCTCCAGGCCAGCCGGCACGGTAAGCACGAGGTCGTGACGCCACGGGGTATCGTGCCGCCAGGTCACCCCACCGCGCTTCGGCGCAACCCGGTCCAGCGCTTTGCGGATCGCCTCATGCTCGGCGTCGTCACGCGCAACCGCTTCCAGCAGGCTGACGTGTGCGGTCTCGCCGCCCACGGACCCCAGGGCAAGTGCTATCGAGGGCCGGACCCACGCGACCGTTTTCTGACGAAGTGCCGAGGAGAGCGGTTCCGCCCCCTGTGGCGCACCGATCTTGCCGAGCGACACCGCCGCGTTCTTCCGTACCTTTGGCTCAGGGTCGTCCGTCACGGCATGTCCCAGCGCCGAGAGCGCACGGGGGGATTCGGCAGCGCCACTCACCCGACCCAGCAGAAACGCCACCGCCTTGCGCACGGTGGGCGAGCCGTGCACCAGCGCCTCGGCCAGGAACGGAATCGCCGCCAGACCATGCGAAACGAGCACGTCACCGGCCCGCCGCTGTACCCGAACGTCGTCGGTCTCCAGCAACACGACCAACGCCTCGGGCGAACTACTTTCTGCCTGGGACGGCACGTGTGCTCCTCTTTTCTGCACCTATGCACATACCCGGTATGATACGCGATGCGACCTGGCAGGGGGCGGACGGGAGTGACAGGTTTTACGGATTGCCGGGGGCGGTAACTGCATCACTATCGATAGGTCAGGGGCGGGGGGTGTGCGCCGGTATGGGGGGATTCTCGGATCAGGCGACAGGCAGGGCAGTGCGCCAGTCGGCCCACGCGCCTCGGATCCGCCCATCCTCGATCAGGAACACGGTCGCGCCAACGATCTCGCCGGTGTAGGGCGCCGCACGGTATCCGTCAGTGTGGATTGTCCAGATGACGTCCACTTCCTGCCCCCGGTTGACGATCAGGCGGTCAAGCGTGACGTGCAAGTGGGGCAGGTCGGCGTAGAGCCGAATCACGAGCTGCTTGAGCTCCTCCCGACTGCCGGCCCGCATCGCGCTCAGGCTGCCGTGCAGGCAGCAATCGGCGGCAAAGAGCTCATCGATGAGATCAAGCCGTCGGTCGTTCACCACGGTATCGCAAAACGTGCGTACCAACTCCTCTGCCGACATCGTACCCTGCTCCTCACGGACGGGGTGAGGCCCCCGTCCACACACTATATGTCTCTCATGATAACGCCGAAAGGTGACAAGTGAGTGAATTGTTGGAAGAGATTTGGTAACGATTCTGTGGGACTCCGGGACGGAATGCCGGAACCCAGCGCGGGCCGGATCAGTCTCGCTGTCCTCGCTGGATAGCCACCGGGATCACGGTCGGGCGATCGGCAGCTCGAGGCGGAAGGTGCTGCCCTCGCCCATGCGGGATGCCATGGTCAACGACCCTCCCTGGTGCTCGGCTATCAACCGGCCGATGTGCAACCCCAACCCCAGCCCTTGCTCGCCGGAGACGTTCGTCGCACGGAAGTATGGGTCGAAGACACGACCCTGCTCTGGCTCCGGGACGCCCACGCCGTCGTCCTTCACCTCTATCCTGACCCGACCGTCCGTGCGATCGATGCTTACTTCTACCGTCCGGGACTCACCTGAGTATTTCACGGCGTTGCTCAGAAGGTTGGTGACAACCTGAAGCGTGCGGGCGCGGTCGGCCCGGACCCACACATCCGTCGCCCGCTCGTCCAGCCGGATCTCGAAGCCGGGACTGGTCAGCGCCAGATCACGGATGATCTCGCCCAGCGCGGGGGCCAGCTCAAAGGGGGAGCTATCGAGCTCCAGCCGCCCACTCTCGATGAGGGATACATCTCGTAAATCATCGATAAGGCGCGCGATGCGGCTCATCTGGCTGATGATCACGTCGAGCGCCCTGATGGTATCGAGGTCGCCCTTCGCCTTCTCTCTTCTGCGAAGGAGCTCCGCGTACCCCTTGGCCGAAGTCACGGGCGTCAGGACTTCGTGGGCGGTTATCGAGAGGAACCGGTCCCGCAGCTCCAGCGCGCGCTCAAGGCGGACGAGGAGTTGGGATCTCTCCTCTTCCGCCCGCTCGCGCTCGGTGATGTCGACGGAAACGCCCACTATCCCAATGGGTCGGCGTGCCGCATCGTACACAAGCGAATCGGTGACATACGCGGGGAAGGTGGAGCCATCCTTGCGCGTCGCCACGAACTCACCCTCCCACGTCCTTCCGGCTCGCAGTTGAGTCATAATCTCGTCGGCCACGCTTGTCTCCGCAGGACCGACCGTTAGCTCTCGTATGTCGCGCCCCAACACCTCCTCGCGCGGCCACCCGTAGATCGCCTCGGCGCGCCCGTTCCAGTGCGTGACCGTACCTTCCAGGTCGGTGGCGATCACCGCGGCCGCTACCTGCTCGAGTAACTGCGCCTGGAACAGTACCTGCTCCTCGGCCTGCTTGCGCTCGGTGATGTCGCGCGATACCGCAATGATCTCCTCGACCTCTCCCGCCTCCGGCGCGAGTATCGCGCGGCTGGTGGTCTCGAACCAGATGTACGCGCCGTCCTTTCGCCGCAGCCGGTAGCTGACGGTGTCCGTATCGGGCCGTTCCAGTATGGCCGAGTGCGTTCCAGTTATCTGTTCGACGTCGTTGGGATGGAAGAACTGGTATGCCGAGAGCCCAACAAGTTCATCAGCCTCGTAACCCGTGAGTGCGCGGCAAGCCGGAGAGGCAAAAAGGTACGTCCCATCTGGTGTATGCCGGGAGATCATGTCGGTAGAGTACTCGGCTATTAGCCGGTACTGTCGCTCGCTCCGCTCTAGGGCACGACGGGTGAGCACCTGATCCGTCACGTCGTGTACCTCGACGTAGATGCCATTCACCGTTCCCCGGTCGTCGCGCATGGGAGCGAGGACAAAGTCAAAGTATGAGGCATTCTGGCCCGGTGTCTGGAAGCGCATCTGGCGGCCATACTGCGGCGTGCCCGACTCATACACGCCGTCGAGAAGTGCGCCGAAGCCCAGTGTATCAACGTCCGGAACAACCTCTCTGACGGTACGCCCCACGAACTCGATACCTGGCAGAATAGCCTGAAATGCCGGATTCACCGCCTCGTATCGATGCTCCGGGCCGCGCAAGATGCACAGGGCGGACAGTGATGCGGAGAACGCATCTTCATACGTTCCCCGTCCGCCAACGCTTTGCGGCCGGGGTCGTTCCGTGTCTGCCATAGTGCTCCCCTATCCGCTCCGCCGAACGCTGTGCATGGTACCGCCAGCTGCGGGTTCTCTGGCTGCACTCGGTCGCGCCCAACTCATGCAAGGAGCGGCCCACGGATGGGATGCTCGCGCACGGGAGAAGCTGGCGCGGTGGTGCGGGATGCACTGCCATCTCACGATGGGGTTTGTGCGCATGAGGTATCCGGCTCAGGAGCCGTGTAGGTCATTCCGAAGAAAGCGAGGGATCTGTACGTCCGGACCAAAGATCCCTCGCGCCCTCGGAAAGTCAGAGCCGCCACCGTTCAGCCAGTGGTGGTATAAATGGGCGCCCTGCCATCCCGAATCATTCCTGCGTACAGGCGCCGATCCTGTAGGGGCGTTCAACTGAACGCCCGCTGAACGCCCCCCATCGCCAGCACAATGGTTCGAAGCGTCTGCTTACCGGCCCGGGTTGACGGTGCCCGCAGGCACCAGCTCGTCTTCCCCCGCCGCTCCCGTCGGCTGCGGCGACATCACCCCACCCGTCGGCTCCAGCGCCCCAAACTCCTCCGTCAACACCCCAAGATCCCTCGGCGGCGTGCTCTTCCAGTCCCGACTCACAAAGTCACCCATCGTGAACAACACCATGATCCCAAAAAACACAAACCCCACCGATACCACGATGCGCATCATCGGCGTGGAGTACCGCACGTGCATAAAGAACAACAACACCAGCGTCGCCT
>Ga0136611_10004069_pt1 | contig 10242 bp, 10 predicted proteins | sample AntDrymUQ2232306_2_FD_106645 | JGI IMG/M metagenome (GOLD analysis project Ga0136611, IMG submission 106645) | Polar desert sand microbial communities from Dry Valleys, Antarctica - metaG UQ223 (23.06) | ecosystem: Environmental > Terrestrial > Soil > Desert | place: Antarctica: Dry Valley... | reverse complement strand
CACGGCGAGGTCCTGGTGCCGGGCGAGGTGGAGCAGCAGCCACGCGATGCTCGACCCGCCGCCGTCGGCCTGCTCCGCCCACCGCTCCGGCGGCACGTGCTCGACGACCGAGCCGAAGAGTCGCCCGCGCAGGTCGCCGAGGGCATCCACGAGATACGCGCGCAGGTCCATCGGCGGGCGACCGTACCCGACTGGCAGGCGGCCGCGATCACATCGGACATCCGTTCCGCGGGCGTGTCACACCCGCGAGGTACACCTGTCGCATGTGCCGCCGCCGCCGTTACGCTCCAGGGGTCATATTCACCCTGCCCCACATCGGGGCCCCGGGCTGCAGGAACAGCATCGGGTCCGAAGGGAGGTTCCACACGCAATGACGCGTGCCTACGAACTCATGGTCATCATCGATGGTGACCTCGAAGACACCCCGGCCCGGGCGTGGATCAAGACCATCACGGACTCGATCACCAGAGCCGGCGGGACGGTCCATGGCAAGCCCGACTGGTGGGGACGCCGGCAGTACGCGTACCCCATCAACAAGAAGGAGTACGGGTACTACCTCGTGCTCGACGTGCTCGCCGAAGGCGGCGCCTTGGACGAGCTCGAGCGCTCGTTCCGCATCGCGGACGACATCGTCCGTCACAAGCTCATCCGTCTCCCCGATGCCGAGGCGGCTCGCCGCGGCATGGTGGAGCCAGCGGCCTGAGGCCGCGCGTCGCGAAGAGGAGGCCACCATGGCCGCGAACAACATCACCATCGTCGGGAACCTGACCCGCGAGCCCGAGCTCCGCTACACACAGGGCGGCAAGGGCGTCACGAGCTTCGGCGTCGCCGTCGGCCACCGCTATCAGGTGAACGGCGAGTGGCAGGAGAAGACGTCGTTCTTCAACGTCACCGCATGGGACCAGCTCGGCGAGAACGCCGCTGCGACCCTCAGCAAGGGCACCCGCGTCATCGTCAGCGGCCGCATCGAGGTGCGCGAATACGAAGCGCGCGACGGCGGCAAGCGCACCTCGGTCGACGTGATCGCCGACGAGATCGGGCCGAGCCTGCGCTGGGCCCGCGCCACGGTCGAGCGCACCACCCGCACCACCCCCGACGGCGGCGACGGCGGCCAGGGCGGCGGCAACTACGGCGGCGGCAACGTCGGCGGAGGCGGCTCGTCCGCTCCAGCCGGTGGTGGCCGTGCGCCCGACCCCGTGTACGGCGACGAAGAGCCGTTCTGAGACCGACGAACAACACCTGACGATCGACTGCGAGAACCAACGAGATGACCAGCAAGAAGAACAAGGCCCGCGCACCTCGCGAGCTCAACAAGAAGTTCAAGAAGAAGACGAGCGTGCTCGTGACGGACAAGGTCGAGTACATCGACTACAAGGACGTCAACCTGCTCAACCGCTTCGTGAGCGACCGATCGAAGATCCGCAATCGCCGGGTCACCGGCAACGACGTCCAGCAGCAGCGGGAGGTCGCCAACGCCGTGAAGAACGCGCGCGAGATGGCGCTGCTGCCGTACACCAAGCGCGTCTCGCAGACTCGTGCGGGCCGCCCGCCACGTGACGGCGAGGAGCGCGGCGAGCGCAGGCCGCGCCGTGACGACGCCGGCGGGGCACCGTCGACGCCACGCCCGGACGCGGCCGCCGCAGCACCGGACGACGCAGTGCTTCCGACGGGCGTCGACGAGACGGTGGAGGTCTGACATGAAGGTCATCCTCCGTTCCGACCTCGACGGCATCGGAAAGCGTGGCGACATCGTGGAGGTGGCGGCCGGCCACGCCCGCAACTACCTCCTGCCGAAGGGCTTCGCGATGCCGGCCAGTGATGGCGCGATGGCGCAGGCGAAGTCCATGCGTCGCGCCCGCGACCTTCGTGACGCAGCCGACCGCGAGTCCGCGCAGACCGTCGCATCCGCGCTCGTCGCGAAGACGATCACGATCCCGATGAAGTCGGGCACCGAGGGCAAGCTCTACGGCTCGGTCACGCTGCAGGACATCGCCCACGCGATCGAGACGCAGACGAGCATCGTCATCGACCGCAAGAAGCTGCACTCCGAGCCGATCAAGACGCTCGGCACGCACACCGTCACGGCGAAGCTGCACAACGACGTGCAGTTCCCGGTCACGGTCGACGTCGTCAAGGCCTGACGCGCAAACACCCGCTCCACAGCCCCGCCGCACCTCATCGTCACCGCAGCGCCAGCGTGCGAGCTGACGCCGGCGGGGCTGCTCGCGTCCCCAGGTCGACGCCGCTTCTCCACAGGGTTCCCACAACCAAGTCACACCTAGTTGGTACTGGTTCTCCACAGCGTGATGCGGTGAGAGTGGGAACTTCATGGTTCAGCGAGATGACGAACGCAACGGACGACGCCAGGGTTCCCAGAACAGGGATGCACAGCCACGGCGCAACGACAACCGGGTCCCACCGCACAACCTCGACGCCGAGGAGAGCCTCCTCGGCGCGTTGCTGCTCTCGCGCGACGTCGTCGGCAACGTCGCCGAGCTCGGCCTGCAGGTCGAGCACTTCTACAAGCCGGCGCACCAGCACGTGTACGCCGCGATCCGCGGTCTCATGGCGAGCGGGCAGCCGATCGACGTGGTCACTGTCGCGGACGAGCTGCGTCGCTCCGGACTGCTCGACGAGATCGGCGGCGCGCAGCTGCTGCTCGACCTCCAGAACGCGACGCCGGCGATCTCCAACGCGAACCGCTACGCCAAGATCGTCCAGGACACCGCCGTCCTGCGACGCCTCATCGGTGTCGCCAGTGAGATCGCGGAGATCGCGTACCTCGAGCCCGATGACGTCACGAAGGCCCTCGACGAGGCGGAGTCACGGGTGTTCGAGGTCGCGGAGGATCGCGTCGTCGATTCGACCAAGCCGCTGGGCGATCTGCTCCCGCTGGCGATGGACAAGCTGCAGGAGACGTTCGAGCGAGGCGACTCCATCACCGGCACGGCCACGGGCTACAACGACCTCGACGAGATCTTGTCGGGCCTCCAGCCGTCGACGCTCAACATCGTCGGTGCGCGACCCGCGATGGGCAAGTGCGTTGCCTGGGACACTCCGATGGTCGACCCGACGACGGGCGAGATGCGCACCGCGGAGGAGTGGTACCGCGCGGGCGTGGCCGGCGGCTCGGTGCACTGCTCGACGCTCGACGAGTCCGGCTGCGTCACGACCGCAAGGTTCGGCGCGTTCTACAGCGATGGCGTGAAGGACCTGTTCCTCGTGCGGACGCGCTCCGGGCGGCAGTTGCGGCTCACCGAGGCCCACCCACTGCTGTCGGCGAAGGGGTGGCAGGCGTTGCGCGACCTGACTGTCGGGATGCTGATCGCGGTGCCGGCGGAGCTGCCCGTGTTCGGCCACGGCGACCTCACCACTGCGCAACTCGACGCGCTCGTTGCGCGATCGGTGTGCGACGGACGCATCGCGCCGTCGATCTTCACCGCACGGCGCCGGCACGTCGCGGCGTTCCTGCACCGGCTGATCGCAGTCGACAGCTCCGCGTCCGTCGCCCGCAGCGGCGTCGCCCGGGTGTCGTACACGACGTCGTCGGAGCGGCTGAGCGTTGACGTGATGCACCTGCTGCTGCGCTTCGGCATCCGCTGCACGCGCCGCAACCGTGCGGGCGTCGCAGTCGGCGGGCGAGGCTGTGCGATCGGGATCGACATCGTCGACCCCCACTCGCTCGTGCGCTTCTGCACCGAGATCGGCATTCTCGGCAGGCCGGCCGAGATCGCCGGCGTGCTCGCACGCGCCGAGGAGATGGCCGCATCGACGCCGGGCGACGAGCTGCCGGTCGAGGTGTGGGCAGACGTCGCGAAGGCGCGCGGCGTGCGCTCGTGGGCACAGGTGACGACGGTCGCGGACCGCGGAACGGCGCGGCGGGGCAACAGCGGTGCACGCGGGGCAGAGTGCAGCTCGGTCAGCCGCGCGCCGAGTCGCCTCGCGGTCGCAGCGCTCGCGGAGGAGCTCGACTCGGACGTCCTGCGCCGGTGGGCGTCCCCGGACGTGGCATGGGATGCGATCGTGGGCATCGAGCCGTGCGGGCCCGACCGCATCTACGACTTCAACGTCCCGGGTACACACAACTTCGTGGCCGGCGACGTGTTCGTGCACAACACGGCCTTCGGCCTCGGCATGGCGACACACGTCGCGACGATCACGAAGAAGCCGGTCCTGATGTTCTCGCTGGAGATGGGCCACGCGGAGCTGACGCAGCGCATCCTGTCGGCCGAGGCGCGCGTCGACTCGCAGAAGCTCCGGACCGGCCGGCTGATCGACAGCGACTGGACGAAGATCGGCAAGGCGATCAACCGGCTCGAGATCCCGCTCTTCCTCGACGACAACCCGCGCGTCACGGTGATGGAGATCCGCGCAAAGGCGCGCCGGACGAAGGCGCGCTTCGGCGGGCTCGCGCTGATCGTCATCGACTACCTGCAGCTGATGAGCGGCGGCACCCATGCGGAGAACCGCCAGCTCGAGGTGAGCGAGATCAGCCGTGGCCTCAAGATCCTCGCCCGCGAGCTCGAGGTGCCGATCGTCGCGCTCAGTCAGCTGAGCCGGAACCTCGAGACCCGCGCCGACAAGCGGCCGATGCTCGCCGACCTCCGCGAGAGCGGCAGCCTCGAGCAGGACGCCGACGTCGTGATGTTCCTCTACCGCGACGAGATCTACAACCGCGACTCCGCCGACAAGGGCGCCGCCGAGGTGATCATCGCGAAGCACCGCTCCGGCCCGACCGGCCACGTCCGGCTCGTCTTCAACGGCACCTATACGCGCTTCGACAACGCCGCGCGCGGGATCTGACGCCTCGACGGCGTCGCCGTCTCGCCACCCAGGCCCGTCAGTCGCCGGTGGTGGCGCCGACGAGAGGTTCGTGGATCGTCGTCCTCGGCTCGGTGCGATCGAGCGCGGGGCTCTGGTCGAAGATGACGTTCTGCGCCTTTGCGATCTCGTCCGGCGTGAACGGGCGGGTCGTGTGGCAGAACTCGACCATGTTCTTGTTCGGGTCGCGGATGTAGATGCTCACGCAGAAGTCGTGGTCGACCTCGAGCACCGTGTGGCCGTGCGCACGCCAGCGGTCGCGGTGCCGGTCGAGGTCCTCGCGCGTCGGCGCGTCGAAGGCGATGTGGTTCACCCACCACGGCAGCCCGAGGCTCTTGTTCAGGTCCACCGGGAACTCGTCGCCGATCTGGGTGTCGTGGATCTCCCAGAACGCGATCATCCCGGAGTCCCCGCCACCGACGGCCGTGCCGGTGTCGTAGAAGAAGTGCTTGCTCCACCCGCCGTGCTCGCCGGGGTTCGGCGCGACGACGACCTTTGCGAGCTCGAAGCCCATCACCTCGGTGTAGAAGCGATGCGTGGCCGCGGTGTCACGGGTGGCGAGGGCGACGTGGTGGAATCCCATGTCCCCAGTGTCGCGCGAGTGGCGGCGGCATCGCGCGAGCGACGGTGACACGGCAACGGCAGACTTGCAGTGTGCTCGCAGAAGGTCTTCTCCTCGGCGACGACCTGATCGTGTGGATCCTCCTCGCCCTCGGCGGCGCCCTGTTCGTCGGCAACGTCGCCGCATTGATCAGCCCGCCGGCGGTCCCGCGACGCGACGACGATCTCGAGCGCGCGCCGAGGGGGCGCAGCCTGTTGATGGCGCTCGTCGGCCTCGTGGTCGCGCTGGCCGCTCTCGGCGCGCTCGTGGTCGATTGAGGGTCGCGCGCGGCGGAGGAGACATCGCCGACGTCGACGAGTCGCAGGTCACAGCACGGAACCTCAAGTCCCGCCCTCGAACGGTGCCGATCAATGAACGCGCCCTGCTCAACGTGGGCGTGCGTCCGAGGGCGGGCGACACACACTCATCTGAGAGGAACGAGACATGTTCAGTTCGAAGAAGGCCATCATCGGGAGCGTCCTGGCAACAGGCGTCGTCGCCGGAGCGGGCCTCGCATGGGCGAACTGGAGCGGCAACGCAACCGGTACGGGCAACGCGAAGGCGCGAACGGCTGCGACCGTGACCATCACGGCTGCGACGGGCGCGGACGACCTGTACCCGGGCGCCCAGGGCGACATCGACTTCACCCTCTCGAACAACAACCCCTACCCCGTCACGTTCACCGAGTGGACCGCCACGACGATCGTGACGAGCCCCAATGCCGCGGGTTGTCCCTCGTCCAACGTGACGGTCAACGACACCGGCTCGATCTCGATCCCCGTCGCTGCCGGTGCGTCGAACCTTGCAGCGTCGATCGACGACGTCGTCACGATGCTCTACACGGCACCGGACGCATGTCAGGGACAGACGTTCGCCATCACGTTGGCGCTCACCGGCGCACAGACGGCGAGTTAGGACCTCTTCCCCATGGGTCGTACGACCCGTGACATCGACATGACCGCATCACGCAGCCAGATGGCGATTCACGGCGTCATCTGGCTGCTTTGCGCGTCGATCGCGCTGGTGTCGCTCGACCCGCTGACGGCCTCGGCCCAGTGGTCGCTCGGTGCGGCGGGAGTGGGCCGGGCCGTCGCACAGACGGTCCCCGCCACGGCCACGCCGACCGTCAGTCTCAGCAAACAGGACGTGACCGTCTCGTGGAGCGCGACGACGCTGTCCGGGGGTACCCCGGTGTCCGGATACGTGGTCCGCCGCTACAACGCATCTCTGGTCCAGCAGACGATCCTCGCGAACTGCGCGTCCGTGACGACGAACAGCTGTGTCGAGCAGAACGTGCCGACAGGCAACTGGACCTACTCGGTCCAGGCGACCAGGGCGAACTGGTTCGGCGCCGAGAGCGCCGCAGCTCCGTCGTTGCCGTCAGCTCCGCCGCCTTCTCCATCACCGCCCGGCCAGAAGGTGCGAGCGGGTGCCACGATCACCGGTGGGACGCTGTCGGGCTTCCCGGCCAGCAGCACCATCGCAACCGCCGTCGCCGGACCGTGTGACGACACGGCGTGACTGCCGACAGACGCGAATCGGGGGGCCGGCACTGCCGGCCCCCCGATCACGTTGTCCGGCCCTCGCACTGGCGACTGCCGTCCGTTGCCGGCTCAGCGAGAGCCGACGACCGGGACGATCTCGTTCTGCCGGTTGACCCCGGCGCTCGAGGGAGGCGTCGACGTCGCCCATTCGTCGTCTGCGGCAGCGGGATCACTCGTCCCGTCACCGCCGCCGAGGTCGTCATCGACCACCGGGCCGCCGTAGGCGACGCCGATCTCCCACCAATCGGTCGGGAGCAGGTCACGGCCGACACCGGACGAGTCGCTGCCGTAGACGACGTCGAGCGGCGGAAGCTTCTCACAGGCGCCGGAACCCGGCTGGATGACTGCGCTGGCGCCGACGGCGCGGACGTTGCCGCCCTCGTCGATCTCCCAGCGTGCGCCGTCGGGACCGATGATCCTGTGCACCACGGGCACGGGCACGGGCGTGGCCGCCGCCATCGCGATGAGGTCCGCCCGTGTCTGCGGCGGGAGCGTCGCGAAGTCCGCATGGAACTTCGCCGCCTCCGTCGGCGAGAAGAAGTCGGTGGACCACGGCCCGATTCCCACCGAGCACTGCTCGCGCTGCTGCGCGGCGAGGACTGCGGGGTAGGGGTCGACCGGGATCCCCTCCGGCGTGCGCAGTTCGAAGTGCAGGTGCGGGATGTGGACGGCGTTGCCGGTGTTGCCCATGTACGCGACGATCTGGCCGGCCTTCACCGTGTCGCCGACGGCCAGGTGCGGATGGATCCGCAGCCCGGCTGGAGCGGAGTTGTCGTTGCCGCCGCCCGGGATGTCGTCGTTGACGTGGAAGTAGTTGGCGCGCAGCCCGTCGCTGCGGGTGATCGTGAGGACGACACCCGAGATGCCGTCCGGCGTGAGCCGGACCCGTGTGACGACGCCGTCGAAGGCGGCGCGCAGCGGCTGGCCGGTGAGGCCGATGAGGTCGAGGCCCTCGTGGAATCGCTCGCCGTGCTCGCCACGCGGCGCGCCGTAGTCGTGCGAGAAGTTCACGGGACCGAGCACCGGGAACGCGATCGCAGGGATCAACGGATCCGTGTCCGACGGCAGGAACGGCGGCGCGCCCTGCTCGAGGAGCTCGAAGAACTTCGTCAGCCATTTCGTCTGGTACTCGCGGATCGTGAGCCGGTTCCCGGCTTCCGGCATCGGGACGACGTCCATCAGCTCGGGGTTGCTCAGGGCAGCCGGGTAGTACCAGGCGACGGGGATCGCCGCGAGGTTGTTGCCGTTGCGCTTCAGGATCTCCACGAACTGCTCGTACGCGAACTGGTCCTGCACGGCCGGCGGGGCGAGGTAGGCGCCCGGGTAGCCGCCGTAGTTGTTCCAGGACTGATCGATGATCTGGTACGCACCGGATGCGGATGCCTTTGCGGCCTGCGCCTGGTAGTTGTTGCCGGACTCGAGGAAGCGCGACGTCGCCATCGCGGTCCCGAGCGGCAGCCCGTTCGCATAGACCTTGTCGTAGATCGACGCGGCGAGGTGTGCACCGTCGGGACCCGACTGGTGCGGGAGGAGCGTGCTCTCCGGGCCGAGGTCGGGGCCGGTGGACTCCGGCACGGTGGTGGTCGGGACGACGACGGTCGTCTCGGGGGCGTGGGTCGTCGTGGTCGGCTCCGGCACCGCGGTCGTCGTCGGTGCGGCGGGCACGGAGGTCGTGGTTGTCGTGGTGGAGTCGGGAGCGGGCGCCGTCTCCGGCGGGGCCGTCGACTCCGTCGACTCCGGCAGCGTCGCGACCGGGGGCGCCGTGGTCTCCGGAGGCGGGGGAGCCGGAACGCGGCCGGCGCTGCCGGCGGGAACTCGTCCTTCCGCGTGCGCGACCATGGGGGCAGTCGCCGGCGCGAAGACGAGACCTGCGACGAGGACGACCCGCTTACGCATGGGAGGAGGGTCCTTCGTGGCGGGCAGAGGTCGAGCCGATTCGGAGCATGTCTGATGGATCGGTCCGCGAACCCGCAATCTTTCACCGTTTGTCGTCAAGGAGCCGTCAAGTGACCGCGCCGGGCGGCGGGCGTCCCCGCGCGCCAGGACCCCGGACCAGTCACCGTCGTCTCACTGCCGCTCCTCGGGACGACTCTGTTCGTCAGGACCTACGCAAGTTCCCGGGAAGCAGCGGGCCCGTCCGTCCAGCATGGGTGTCCGACGTTCTCGCCGGCGACACGCAGACGAGGGTCACGCCGGCGCTGCTGCTGCGGAGCGTTCGCACGAACTGACGCCGCACGCGTTCCGACGGTGCGACACGAGCAGCGCCGGAGTCCCGGATCGCGCGCCCAGCGAGTCGTACGCTGACGAGCGCATGAGCGTGGAGCGGCCGCGTTCCCCGTGGACGAGGCACGCGACGGCGGCGCTGCTCGCCGGTGTCCTGATCACCGCACCACTGTCCTCCGCAACGGCCGGCACGCCCGGCCAGACGTCCGACGAGGTCGCGGAGGAGATCGTGCGTGTCCAGCTCCGCGCGGAGCAGACGGCGGAGGCGTGGCGCGAGGCCGACTTCGTGTCGGAGGACCTCGAGGTCGAGCTCGCGCTCGCCGAGCAGCGCGTCACCGAAGCGACGGCGCGGCTCGACGGAATACGGGTGACGCTCGGGGACATCGCGGTCCGTCGTTTCACCGAGGCAGGTGCGACGGGCCCGGTCGTGTTCTTCACGAACGACCCGATGACGCAGATCGAGCGCGACACGCTGCGCACGATCGCGACGCAGGAGGGCACGCTCGACCTCGACGAGCTCGCCGACGTCGAGCGCGATCTCGTGGAGGGGCGCGAGGAGGTGCAGGCGCTGCAGGCCGAGGTGGAGGCGGCGAAACTGGACCTCGAGGCGCACACGCGAGCGCTCGAGGAGGACCTCGAGGATCTGGAGCAGCTCCGCGTCCGGCTGAAGGAGGCCGAGGTGCAGCGGGCGTACGAGAAGCGGATGGCGGAGATCCGCCGTGCGCAGCAGGAGGAGGCGGCTCGGATCGAGGCTGAGCGCGTCGAGGCCGAGCGTGCCGCCGCGGAGAAGGCCGCTGCGGACAAGGCGGCGACGGACGCAGCGATCATGGTGACGGCGGCGCGCGGGTCGGGGATCGTGGAGAACAGCGCGTGGATCGCGCCGCCGGAGCGCGACTTCGGCGGCGGCGGCTGGGTATGTCCCGTCGCCGGGCCGAACGCGTTCGGCGACACGTGGGGCGTCGCGCGGTCGGGCGGGCGCCGGCACAAGGGAGTCGACATGATGAGCCCGCAGGGGACACCGCTGGTGGCGGTCGTGTCCGGTGAGGCACGGAT
>Ga0136611_10004068_pt1 | contig 10243 bp, 12 predicted proteins | sample AntDrymUQ2232306_2_FD_106645 | JGI IMG/M metagenome (GOLD analysis project Ga0136611, IMG submission 106645) | Polar desert sand microbial communities from Dry Valleys, Antarctica - metaG UQ223 (23.06) | ecosystem: Environmental > Terrestrial > Soil > Desert | place: Antarctica: Dry Valley... | reverse complement strand
TGTCCGGACTCGCCCAGGTGCTGATGGAGGCCGACTCGGCCGAGCGGTTGCGCACAGCGACCGACCCCCAGGAGGTGCTGGCGCTGCTGTCCGGCCTCCACGACGACGAGGACAACGCATGAGAGTCGCCCGCTTCTACGAGCCCGGAGACGTACGCCTCGAGGATGCGCCGGAGCCGGCCGTCGGCCCCGGTGAGGTCAAGCTCAGGGTCCGTGCCTGCTCCACCTGCGGGACGGACGTGAAGATCTTCAACCACGGCCACCAGCACATCGACCCGCCGCGGATCATGGGCCACGAGGTGGCCGGTGAGGTCGTCGCCCTGGGTGAGGGGGTCGACGGCTGGTCGGTCGGGGACCGCGTCCAGGTCATCGCCGCCGTTCCTTGCGGCCGGTGCGAGGAGTGCGTGCGCGGTCGCATGACGATCTGCCCGAACCAGACGTCGGTGGGCTACCACTACGAGGGCGGCTTCGCGGAGTTCCTCGTGGTGCCGCAGGCTGTGCTGGCGGTGGACGGGCTCAACCGCATCCCCGACGGGATCAGCTTCGCCGAGGCGTCCGTCGCAGAGCCCCTCGCGTGCGTGCTCAACGGGCAGGAGCTCGCGACGGTGGGACTCGGGGACGACGTGGTCGTCGTCGGTGCCGGCCCGATCGGCTGCCTGCACGTGCGACTGGCGCGGTCCCGTGGTGCGTCCCGCGTCTTCCTCGTCGAGCTCAACCGCTCGAGGCTGGACCTGTCCGCGGCCGTGGTGACGCCCGACGCCGCCGTCTGCAGCAGCGAGACCGATGCGGTGGACGCCATCCTCAAGCTCACCGACGGGCGCGGCGCCGACGTCGTCATCACCGCGGCGGCCTCCGGCAAGGCCCAGGAGGAGGCCCTGCTGATGGCCGCCCGCGGGGGCCGGATCAGCCTGTTCGGCGGGCTTCCCAAGGACAAGCCGACGATCACGCTCGACTCCAACCTCGTGCACTACCGCGAGCTGACCGTTATCGGCGCGAACGGGTCGAGCCCCGACCACAACAAGCGGGCGCTGGAGCTCATCGCCTCCGGCGCCGTGCCGGTGCTCGACCTCATCACCCACCGGCTCCCCCTGGAGCACGTGCTCGACGCCTTCGGCGTCGTCGCCCGCGGCGAGGCCATCAAAGTCACCGTCGAGCCCTGACCCGCGCGGCACGACCCGTCCGACCAACACCGATAGACGACAGGAGCGGACATGACACGACGCGAGGCGACCATCGGCTCCCGGGTCGGGCTCCACGCCCGGCCGGCCGCGGTCTTCGTGAAGGCCAGTGCCGCAGCAGGGGTGCCGGTCCGGATCGGCCGACCCGACGGCACGCTCGTCGACGCCCGCAGCATGCTCGGCGTGCTGGCACTCGGGGCGAGGAACGGCGACACCGTGGTGCTCGAGTCATCCGGGGAGGGCGCCGACGACGCGCTCGACTCCCTCGTCGCGCTGCTCGAGCAGGATCACGACGAGCCCGCGCCTGCTGATGCCTGACCTCGCGGTCGGGTTCTCCGGGATCGCGGTCTCCCCGGGCACGGGTGCGGGGCCGGTGCATCGCCTGGCCCCGCCCCCGGCCCTGCCTGCTCCCCCGGGCCCACCTGTCGCCGACCTCGCGGCAGAGGCAGCACGGGCGGCGGCGGCCCTCGACCAGGTCGCGACGGACCTGGAGCAGCGGGCCGGGGGCGCGACGGCGACCGCTGCCGAGGTCCTGCTGGCGCAGGCCCTGATCGCCCGGGACCCGGTCCTCGCCGAGTCGGTCGCCGGACGGGTGCTCGACGGCGAGGGAGCGCCCTGGGCGGTCGACGCGGCGCTGCGCGAGCAGCAGGCCGTCTTCCGGGACCTCGGTGGCTACCTGGGCGAGCGCGCCGCCGACCTCGACGACATCCGGGCCCGTGCCGTCGCCCTGCTGCTGGGGCTCGCCATGCCCGGGGTGCCGTCGCCGGGCGTCCCCTTCGTGCTGGTCGCCGACGACCTCGCCCCCGCCGACACCGCGCAGCTCGACCGCAGCAGCGTCCGCGCCCTGGTCACCGCGCGTGGCGGCCCGACCAGCCACACCGCGATCCTTGCGAGAGCGCTGGGGATCCCCGCGGTGGTCTGCTGCACCGGCGTGCTCGACCTCGCGGACGGCACCCCGGTCGTCGTGGACGGGACGACCGGTGACGTCCGCCAGATCGGCGCCGACGAGGCGGAGCGGCTTCAGGAGGAGGCCGACGCGGCCCGCCTCACCGCGGCCGCCGTCACCGGTCCCGGCCGCACCTTCGACGGGCACCCGGTCAAGCTGCTGCGCAACGTCGGCTCCGTCGACGACCTGGCCGACGTCGCGGGCGATGACGGCTTCGAGGGCGTCGGGCTCTTCCGCAGCGAGTTCCTCTACCTCGGCCGCACGACGGCCCCCACGCCGGACGAGCAGGAGCAGGCCTACCTCGCGCTGTTCGAGGCCTGCCGCGGCGCCAAGGTCGTCCTGCGCACCCTCGATGCCGGCGCGGACAAGCCGCTGCCGTTCCTCGAGCTGGCGGCGGAGGACAACCCCGCTCTCGGCGTACGCGGACTGCGCACCTCCCGGCGCCGCCCGGAGGTCCTCGCCGACCAGCTGGGCGCCGTGGCGCGCGCGGCACGCGCGACCGGCGCCGACGTGTGGGTCATGGCGCCGATGGTCTCCACCGTCGGCGAGGCCCGGTCCTTCGCCGACCAGGTCCACGCCCTGGGCCTGCCCCGGGCCGGCGCGATGGTGGAGGTGCCGGCTGCGGCGCTCCAGGCCCGCAGGCTGCTCGAGGTCGTGGACTTCCTCAGCATCGGCACCAACGACCTCAGCCAGTACGCGCTTGCCGCTGACCGCATGAACGGCGACCTCGCCGACCTGCTGGACCCGTGGCAGCCCGCGCTGCTGCAGCTGCTCGCGATGTGCGCTGCTGCCGGGCGCGACGCCGGCAAGTCGGTCAGCGTCTGCGGCGAGGCGGCGGCCGACCCGCTGCTGGCGCCGGTCCTGGTCGGCATGGGCATCACCAGCCTGTCGATGTCCGGCGCCTCCGTACCGGCCGTGCGGGCCGCGATGGCGTCCCGCACCCGCGAGGACTGCGAGGGCCTCGCCCGGCTCGCCCTCGACGCCGTCGACGCCCGGAGCGCGCGCGCCGGCGTCGCCGAGCGCTGCCGCTCCTGACGGAGGGGTCTACGGTCAGGGGATGACGGACGAGCGGGTGCTTCCCGACAGCTGGGTCGCGGTCGTCAAGCGGGACTGCCCGACCTGCCTGCTGGTGGAGCCGGTGCTCCAGCAGCTGGCTGCGGCGGGCTCGCTGACCGTCTACAGCCAGGACGACCCCGGCTTCCCGGCCGGGCTGCCGGTGGTCGACGACCGCGAGCTCGAGACCAGCTGGCGGCTGCAGGTGGACACCGTCCCGACCCTGGTGCGCGTCGAGGACGGTGTGGAGGTCGAGCGCACCGTCGGCTGGCTGCGGTCGTCGTGGGAGGGGCTCACCGGCATGAGCGGGCTGGGACCCGACCTGCCGGACCACCGGCCGGGCTGCGGCTCGCGCTCGGTCGAGTGGGGCGTGGCCGAAGAGCTCGACCGGCGCTACGGCGACCGCGTCCTGTCCAGCCGGACCGTCGAGCTGGCCGACCTCGAGGACGAGGTCGAGGCGGCGTACGCCCGGGGCTGGACCGACGGCCTGCCGGTCGTGCCGCCGACGGAGGCGCGAGTGCTCGCCATGCTGGCCGGGACGGACCGTGCGCCCTCCGACGTGGTCGCCGTCGTCCCGCCCGACCTGGTGCCGTGCACCGTCGAGAAGGTCGCGGTCAACGCGGTCATGGCCGGGTGCCTGCCCGAGCACCTGCCGGTCGTGCTGGCCGCGGTGGCCGCCGCCTGCACCGACGCGTTCAACGTGCACGGCGTGCTCGCGACGACGTTCCCCGCGGGGCCGATGGTCATCGTCAACGGCCCGGTCCGGCGCGCGATCGGCATGAACAGCGGCGGCAACGCCCTGGGGCAGGGCAACCGCGCCAACGCCACGATCGGCCGGGCGCTCCAGCTGGTCGTGCGCAACGTCGGCGGCGGCCGGCCCGGCGAGGTGGACCGGGCGACGCAGGGCCAGCCGGGCAAGTACACCTCCTGCTTCGCCGAGGCCGAGGAGGGCTCGCCGTTCGAGCCGCTCGCCGAGAGCCGGGGCGTGACGGGGTCGGCGCTGACGCTGTTCGCCGCGAGCGGGTCGTGGCCGGTGGTGGACCAGCTGTCGCGCACCCCGGAGTCGCTGGCCCGCAGCTTCGCGGCGTCGCTGCGCGGCGTCGGTCACGCGAAGCTGGCGGTCGCCTTCGACGCCGTGCTGGTCGTCAGCCCGGAGCACGGGCGCGTCCTGCGGCAGGGCGGCTGGGACCGGACCCGGCTGCTCGCCGAGCTGGACGAGCTCCTCACCCTGCCCGGCGACGAGCTCGTGCGCGGCGCTGCCGGCATCGCCGAGGGCCTCCCGGCCGGGTTCGAGGGGTCACCGGTCCCGAAGTTCCGCCCCGGCGGCCTGCTGCTCGTCCACGCGGGCGGCACCGCCGGCCTGTTCTCCACCATCGTCCCCGGCTGGGTCAGCGGAGCCGGCGGCAGTGAACCCGTGACCGTCCCGATCGACCCCGCCCGCCCCGTCGAAGGAGCCTGAGATGCGCACCCTGCTCGACCCCACGTCGGAGCGCGCGCCCGCCGAGCGCACGCTGACCCCGCGACCGGCGTCCCTCGACGGGCTCACCGTCGGCCTGCTGGACATCTCCAAGCCGCGCGGCGACGTCCTGCTCGACCGGCTGGCCGAGCGCCTCGCGGCCGACGGCGTGACGGTCCGGCGCTACGCCAAGCCGACCTTTGCCAAGCCTGCGCCGGTCGACCTGCGCCACGAGATCGCCACCCAGTGCGAGGTGGTCATCGAGGCGCTCGCTGATTGAGGCAGCTGCGCGTCGTGCAGTGTGCACGACATCGCCGACCTCGAGGCCCGCGGGCTCGTCGGGGTGTTCCTCGCCAGCGCGGAGTTCGCCGACGCCGCGCAGGCGCAGTCCCGGGCGCTCGGCCTCGCCGTGCCGTACGTCCTCGTGCCGCACCCGATCCAGGACCGCACCGACGCGGAGATGGTCGAGCTGGCGGACGACGCCTACGCGGCCGTGCTTGCGGCGGTCACGGGCCGAAGCGCTCCAGCACCTCGTGGCGGACCTCCCGGCCCAGGTGCGTGACGTGCCACCGGACGGCGTCGGTCGGCCAGCGCGGGCAGTACGGCCCTCAGCCGGTCCGCCGCCGGGGCGTGAGGCCGCACCGCGACGACGAGCCTCACCCGGCGAGCGTAGGAGCCGGGGGCCCGGGCAGGGACGAAACATGACTCTGCGCGACGAGCGGCGGGCGCGCTCGGACGAGCGCGACGAGACACCGCTGGAACGGGCCGACCGCAACTGGGCGGAGCTGCTGGGCGAGCTGCGCGTGACCCAGACCGGGGTCGCGATCCTGTTCTCCGTCCTGCTGACCGTGCCGTTCTCGGCCCGGTTCGATACCGTCACGCCGCTGCAGGAGCGGGTCTACCTGGCGGCGCTGCTGCTGTCCGCCGCGTCCACGGTCACCCTCATCGCGCCCGTCGCGGTGCACCGACTGCTGTTCGCAAGCGGGCACAAACCGCGCATCGTGCGGATCGCCAACCGGCTGGCCGTCACGGGGCTGGGTCTGCTGTGCCTGACGCTGGGCGCCGTGCTGTTCCTCGTCACCGACGTCCTCGTCGACCGGGTGCTCGCCGTCGGGATCAGCGCGGCCTTCACGCTCGGCACGATGGCCCTGTGGTCCCTGCCCGCGCTCGTGCGGGGCGACTCCGACTGAGCGGTCCACTGAGCGGGCCCCCGACGCGGTGCGGGCCGTCGAGCCAGGGGCGGCGCACTATCGAGGGGTCACGAGGAGGTCGCCATGGTCCACCCCTGCGTCTGCTGCCGACTGCGCTTCGCCACCAACACCGAACTGGCCGACCACGTCCGCGCCGAGCACAGCCAGCACGACGAGCAGTTCCGCCGGGACACGGTCGAGGTCGTGCGGCACCACTTCTCGCCGAGTGCGAGGGAACGCCGGGCCGCGCGCTCCTAGGAGGAGCCGCCCGACCCGGCTGCGGGCACGGCACCGGTCGGCTGCGCCCGGTGCCGCACGTGGACGTGCGGCCGGCGCACGAGGTGCGCCCGCACCTCGAGGTCGCGGTGGCGCGTCATGACGACCGCTGCCACCACCCCCGCGAGGGCGGTCACGACACCGCCGGCGACCAGGCTCGCCCGCGGGCCGAATGCCTCGGCCAGGGCGCCGATCACCGGCGCCCCGACCGGCGTGCCGCCGAGGAAGACGAGGATGTAGAGCGCCATCACGCGCCCCCGCATCTGCGCCGCGCTGCCGAGCTGGACGATGGCGTTGGCGGTCGTGGTGAAGGTCAGCACGGCGACACCGGTGGGCACGAGCAGCAGCGCCATCACCTCGAAGGTCGGCGCGAGACCGACGGCCACCTCCAGCAGGCCGAAGACGAGCACGGCGACGAACAGGGTCATCTGACGCGGCGGCCCCGGACGACGGGCGCTCAGCAGCGCGCCGAGCAGGGACCCGACGGCGAGCATCGCCGACAGCAGCCCGTACGCCGACGCCTCCCGCTCGAACACGCCCTTGACGACGAGCGCAAGCGTGATCTGGAAGTTGAGCCCGAAGGTGCCGACCACGAAGACCAGCGCCATCGGCACGAGCAGGTCGGGACGGCGCCGGACGTACGCCACGCCCTCGCGCAGCTGCCCCCTGCCTCTGATGAGCCGGGCCGTCGGGTGCAGCTCGGAGGTGCGCATCGCCCGGAGGCCGGCGAGCACCGCGAGGTAGCTCAGGCCGTTGACGAGGAAGACCCAGCCGGTGCCCGCGGCGGCGATGGCCACCCCTGCGACCGCCGGGCCGACGATGCGGGCCGTGTTGAACGTCGCGCTGTTGAGGCTGACGGCATTGGGCAGGTCGTCGGGACCGACCATCTCGGAGACGAATGCCTGTCGCACCGGGGTGTCGATCGCGGAGGCGATCCCGAGCGCGAACGCCAGGGCGAAGACGTGCCAGAGCTGCACCGCACCGGTCAGGTCCAGCGCCGCCAGCAGCAGCGCGAGCACTCCCATGGCGATCTGCGCGCCGATGAGCAGCCGGCGCTTGTCGTAGCGGTCGGCGAGCACCCCGCCGTACAGCCCGAGGAGCAGGAGGGGGAGGAACTGCAGCGCGGTCGTGACGCCGAGGGCGACGCCCGAGTCGCCCGACAGCCGCAGCACGAGCCAGTCCTGCGCGACCCGCTGCCCCCACGTGCCGGAGAGCGAGACCACCTGGCCGGCGGCGAACAGCCGGTAGTTGCGGACCCGCAGGGACCGGAAGGTGGCGCCCCGGCTCATGAGCCGGCCAGCCGCTCGAGCAGGGTGGCGGCGCGGCGCAGCACCGCCTTGTCCTCGGCGTCGAGGCCGTCGAGCTGGCGCGCCAGCCAGGCCTCACGGCGGCGGCGGTCCTCGTGCAGCAGCGCGACCCCCGCCGGACTCGCGGCGAGCAGCACCTGCCGGCCGTCCGACGGGTGGGCCGTCCGCACCACGAGACCGGCTGCCTCCAGCGACGCGGCGAGCCGGGTCATCGACGGTGGCTGGACGCGCTCAGCGGCGGCCAGCTCACCGGGGGTCATCGGCCCGGAGCGCTCCAGCGTCGCGAGCGCCGCCAGCTGCGACAGCGAGAGGAAGGCCTCGGCCCGCTCGGCCCGCATGCGACGAGCCAGCCGCATGACGGACAGCCGCAGCGCACTGGCCAGCTCAGAGTCGGTCGCCAGCTGGGCGGCGGTGGAGGTGCGCACACCACCGTCAAGTCGTTCGCAAGGCTAACCATTCCACCGGCGGTCCGGACGACCGCCGGCCGGGTCCGGTCAGCCGACGAGGGCCCGCTCGATCGGGTCGATCGCGAAGTAGACGAGGAACAGCACCGCGATGACCCACAGCAGCGGGCTCACCTCGCGCGCCTTGCCCTGCGTCGCCTTCAGGATCGCGTACGACACGAAGCCGGCACCGATCCCGTTGGTGATCGAGTAGGTGAACGGCATCAGCACGATGGTGAGGAAGGCCGGGATGGCGATCGCGTAGTCGTCGAAGTCGATGTTGCGGATCTGCGTGAGGAGCAGGAAGCCGACGATGACGAGCGCCGGCGAGGCCGCCTCGAAGGGCACGATCGTGATGAGGGGCGTGAACGCGAGGGCGACCAGGAACAGCGCGCCGGTGACGACGCTGGCGAGGCCGGTGCGAGCGCCGTCACCGACTCCGGCGGCCGACTCGATGTAGGTCGTGTTGGACGACGCGGAGGCGGCGCCACCGGCGACAGCCGCCAGCGAGTCGACGAGCAGGACGCGGTCCGCGCCCGGCAGCCGGCCCTCCTCGTCGAGCAGGTCGGCCTCCTTGCCCACTCCGACGACGGTGCCCATGGTGTCGAAGAAGTCGGCGAGCATCAGGGTGAAGACCAGCAGCAGGGCGGCCACGACGCCGACCCGCGCGAACCCGCCGAACAGCGAGAAGTCCCCCAGCAGCGACAGGTCCGGCAGGTCGATCACCTGGTCCGGCAGCGAGGGGACGTTGAGGGACCAGCCCTTGGGGTTGGACTCCTCCGGCGAGACGAACGAGGGACCGATGTCGAACAGGGCCTCCGCAGCGATCGCGAGGACGGTCGTGACGACGATGCCGAGCAGGATCGCGCCCCGCGTCTTGCGCACGACGAGCACCGCCGTGAGCAGCAGGCCGAAGACGAACACGACGGTCGGCCAGCCCTGGAGCTGTCCGCTCGGGCCGAGCTGCAGCGGGACGGTGGTGCCGGCGGCGTCGGGGATGCGGCGCACGAACCCGGCGTCGACGAGGCCGATGAGCGCGATGAACAGGCCGATGCCGACGCTGATGGCCATCTTCAGCTGCATGGGGATCGCGTTGAAGATCAAGGTGCGCAGGCCGACGAGCACCAGGAAGGCGATCACCAGGCCCTCCAGCACGACCAGGCCCATGGCGTCGGCCCAGCTCATCTGGGACGCGACCGAGAAGGTGACGAAGACGTTGAGCCCCAGACCCGTGGCGATGGCGAACGGATACTTGCCGACGACCCCCATCATGATGGTCATCACGGCCGCCACGAGGCAGGTCACGGCAGCCACCTGCGGGATGCCGAGGATTCGGCCGTCCGCGTCCGGCACCGTCCCGATGATGAGCGGGTTCAGGACCACGATGTAGGCCATCGTGAAGAAGGTGGCGGCACCACCCCGGATCTCCTGCTTGATGCTGGAGCCGCGCTCGGTGATCTTGAAGTAGCGGTCGAAGCCGTTCTTCGGCCGGCTGTCCTGGGTGGTCTCCTGCGTCGTCATGCGAGAAGGGTGCCAGAGCGACGAACCGGCCCGGCGCGCGACACCCACGGCGTAACCTGCGCGACATGCCCTCCGCCGACGACCGGCAGCCACCGCCGCTGAAGCTGGAGGAGGACGACGCGCTCGCGGTGCTCGTCGGCACGGCGATGTGGGCGGTCGGTCTGATCGTCCTGCTGGCCCTCGCCGCCTTCGACCTCGTCGAGGTGCGGGGCTGGTGGATCGGCACGTGCTCCTACGGAGTAGGTCTCGGCCTGTGCGGCGCGTTCTACCTGCGGCGGCGCCAGGCGTCGCTGTCCCGCCACCCCGCGGCGTGAGCAGCGAGCCGGTCGCCCTCCCCGGGACCGCGCCCGAGCCGGGAGCCGGCCGACCATGGCGCGGCCAGTCGCCGCAGGAGCGCCGCGACGCCCGGCGCCGACGCCTGCTGGACGCAGCCCTCGAGCTGTTCGGCACGACCGGCTACGCCGCGACCTCGCTGACGGCGCTGTGCGCGGAGGCCGGCGTCTCGACCCGCCACTTCTACGAGTCCTACGACGGGCGCGAGCAGCTCATGGCCGACCTCTATGACGGACTGGTGCTCGAGCTGGGGCGCCTCATCGCCGAGGCCCAGGACGCCGTGGCCCTGACGGTCCGCGACCGGGTGCGGGCCGGGCTGCGGGCGGCGCTCGCCTTCGAGACCGAGGATCCGCGCCGCGCCCGCGTCCTGCAGCTCGAGGTCCTCGGGGTGAGCACCTGGCTCGACGCCCACCGTCGTGACGTGATCGTCGCCTTCGGCCGGCAGACCGACACGCAGTACCGACTGCTCGCCGCCGACGGCCAGGTGGTCGACCGGCCCTTCGAGCAGCAGGCGATAGCACTCGTCGGCGCCTTCGAGGAG
>Ga0136611_10004067_pt1 | contig 10244 bp, 8 predicted proteins | sample AntDrymUQ2232306_2_FD_106645 | JGI IMG/M metagenome (GOLD analysis project Ga0136611, IMG submission 106645) | Polar desert sand microbial communities from Dry Valleys, Antarctica - metaG UQ223 (23.06) | ecosystem: Environmental > Terrestrial > Soil > Desert | place: Antarctica: Dry Valley... | reverse complement strand
TCGAAGTATTCTATAATCGCAAGAGGCGGCACTCGAAGTTGGGCTATCAAAGCCCGCTCGAGTTCGAGACATCACAGCAAAACCATCCTTTTCCGACTCTCCACTAAATGGGGGTCACTCCAATGAGGCGCTGCACCCGACCGCCTACAGCTTCGGCTTTCGCTCGTGCCTCGCTCAGAACGCCGATTCTCTAAAAAGTACACCTGAATTCAGGCGTACTTTTCAGTCTTAGCGAACCCGAAACTTTAGTCGATGGGTTTTAGATTCGCGACGATTTCGGCGCGGCGCGATTCGAGAAACGGCGGCAGCGCGACTTGTTCGCCCATCGTTTCGGCGCTTTCGTCGGTCGCGAAGCCGGGGCCGTCAGTCGCGATTTCAAACAAAATTCCGTTCGGCTCGCGGAAGTACAAACTGCGAAAATAATAGCGGTCGATTTCACCGCTGCTGCGAATTCCCATCGAAGCAAGACGCTCGGCCCACGCGTGATATTGCTCGTCGTCGGGCGTGCGAAACGCGACGTGATGCACGCCGCCCGCGCCCATTTTCGCAAAAGGCAAATCGGGCTGAACCGCAACGTGCAATTCGGCGCTCGGCCCGCCTTGTCCCATCTGGTAAACGTGAACCGTGTGCGGATTTTGATATTCGCGAACGCGCGTCATGTTCATTACGTTCGTCAAAACCGGCTCGGTGCGGCGAATATCGGGAACGCTCATTTCAATCGGCCCCAGGCCGCGGATTTGAAATTCGCTCGGAACCGGACTTTTGTCCCACGGTTTGGCTTCATCGGCCACGCCGCCGTCATCAATGAGCGAAAGGCGCTGGCCTTCGCTGTCTTCAAAATCCAATGCCGCGCGATTGTCGCGCACTGCGACTTCGCCGTGACTTACGCCCGATTTCGTCAGGTGTTGCGTCCACCAATCGAGCGCCGCCGCGCCATTGACTCTTAAATAAGTGCGCGTGATGCTGTGCGTGCCGCGTTGCTCGCGCGGTAACGCCCAATCGAAAAACGTCAGGTCGGTTCCGGGACTGCCGGCGGCGTCGGCATAAAACAAGTGATACGCGCTCACGTCGTCTTGATTCACGCTGCGCTTGACCAGCCGCATTCCCAAAACCTGCGTGTAAAAACGAAGGTTCTCGCGAATGTCGGCGGACACGGCTGTCAGATGATGGATTCCGCTGAATTGCATTTTGGCCTCGGTGATAAATCAAATTCTCCGACTAAAAGCCTCGCGCGCAAAAAATTCTCGATTGCCGGAACCCGCGTTAGGAAAAAGTACGCCGTTATTCAGGCGTACTTTTGTGGCGCCGCTTGCCGGAAACCGGCGCGATATTCTGCTCGTGATTCGCAGTGCGATTCGCAAAACGCGCTTTCCAAAACCAGCCAAGAACCGTCGCATAAAGCAGTAGCGCGAGAACGCTGACCCACTTGCCGATTTGAAAAGCGCGCGGCGCGTACTCCAACCGAATGCGATGTTTGCCGGCCTGCAAAGGAATCGCGCGCAAAATATAGTTAGCGGGCAAAACCGAGTATTCCAGCTGCGAGCTTCCGGGCAGCGCGGTCGCTTTCCAGCTTTCGCTGTAGCTGTCAGTGATTAACAAAATCGCGGGCTGCGGAGTTTCGGCTTCGATTGTCATCCAATCGGACGAATGTTCGACAACACGTGTCGTTCCCGATTGCGCGGATTTTACAGGTTTTGGTTGCGGCTCGGCTTCCAAAATCACAGTTCGGCTGGGATCGAAAGACGATTTTTTCATCGCGTCGAAAATGCGCTCGCGATTTTGGATCACGGCGTAATCATGCAGCAAAAGCAGATGCGGCAAGGTGCCTTCGAGTTCGCCGAATTGCTTTTCTTCTTTTCCCGGCGCCACGACATAGCGCGCGCGCAGCATTCCATAAAGGCGATTGGACGAAGTGAACCTCACGTTCGCGGAATTGACTTCGCTCGCGCTCAGGCCTTGCGACCACGCCATGAACGCCATGGTGCGGCGCGGCACAATCGGGTCATAGCCCCAGATGTCGTCGGCGCCGATTGCCATGCCGCTGTTGCCGCCATCAATATTGAGGATACGGTTTCCGGCAGGCCGCGCCGCCAGAAAATTTTGCACATCGCGTGGCTGCGTTTCCTGGAGAGGAAAAGTCGGGCAGGAATTCCAGGCGAAAACCATGACTTCAAAAACCACCAGCGCAGCCAGAAAATGCGGCGCTGGCTGCCAGCGCCGCGTTTGCAGCCAGAAAGACGAAAGCAGCAAACACACGACGCCGGCCAGCATCAATTGCCATCCGGCAAAATTGCCCGTCGCCGCAGCAAAGCGCGGGTCGGCATAAGCGCCTTGCGCTATGTAGGTTTCGCCGGTGGCGCCCATCCACAGCAAAAGTGACTGCCACGCCGAATTAAAACCCGAACTCAAGACGATGCCGACCGAGACAAAAGCCACGCCGCAGGCCAGAGTCGCGGCGAACATCGCGCGGCTGCGCTGTGGCGCGCGAAGCAACGAATCGAGTCCGTGCGCCGCCAGCATCGCCAGAAAGGCGCCCGCCGGAACAATGAATTTCGAATGCCCGCGAAATTTATTAAAGCCGGGCAGCCAGTGATAAAGCAGGTCGAAAAGCGGCGTGTATCCGCCCAGCGCCAGCAGCCACAAAACCACAAGCGGAATCCAGAATCGCCGCGTCGGGCGTGGCGCGCGCGCCACTGCATAGACCGCCAGAGCAAATCCGCTGATCCCCATGAAAAGCGACGTTTCCCACAAGTAGGCGCGGCCCCAATAATTTAAATGGCTCAAGTCGCCGAAAAAACCGGGGACGAGCAGCGTCAGGAAATCTTCGGGCGGCAGCGAAAACATGCGCGCGAAATCGAGAGGCACGCCTCCGACAGCGCGCGCGCTTTCTGCGGCCACTTGCAAGCCGGTCATGATCTGCACGGCTGCAAGCGCGGCGGCGGCAAGGTAGAAACCTGCAATCGCCGCCGTCACCTGAAGCCGTCGCGGATTTCTCAGGAGCTGGATTGCGCCATAAACCGCCACAGCGATGGCGGTGTTGTAAACGGTTTGCGGATGGCCGGCCAAAATCTGCATCGCTGCGGCAAAAGCGCCCAGCAACACGCCGGCGAGGGTTCGCCCGGAAAAAATCCAGTCGATGCTCAATAGTAATAAAGGAATCCAGCACATCGCGGCCAGCGGCGCGAGATGGCCGGCGTAGACCTTGAGAAAATAAGGCGCGCCGAACATCCACATCGCGGCGGCGGTGAAACACGCCAGGCGATGCAAACCGCGATTCAGCGTCCAGAAATACATCCACAAGCCGGTCAGAAAAACGTGAAGCGCGACTTCCAGATTGATCGCTTTATCAAGCGGCAAAAAAAGATGAATCCAGTTGATCGGATAAAGCAGCGCCGACTGAAAATTGCCCAGGAACGGCGTACCCGCAAAAACGTGAGGATTCCACAGCGCCAGGTTGCCCGCGCGCAATTGCTCGAAACCAAACTGCCGCGCGTAAACGAAATAAAGATAAAGGTCGGTGCCGGCGCGGGAAACCACGATTTTTTGCGCCGAAAACAGCACGCCGCCGAACATCGAAAACGTCAGCGCCAGCAAGCCCAGTGGCCCAAGCCACGCGCTTTGCACGGTGCGACCGACGATGAATTTACGGAATCTCTCTTCCATCAAAATTCTGGAAAGTACGGCTTTATTCAGGCGTACTTTTAGGTGTCAGCGTGTAGGCGCGTTGCACCGCATCAGCAACCTTTTCGGTGTTTAGCAGGAAGGCCTCGCCCGCGCATAGCCACAAAGTATAACTTTTCGCGGTTGGTTTTTAGCGCCGCGAAATTAGGGTTCATGCCCGCACGTACGTCTTAAACGTGTGCCATAGTTCAAGTTTACTTTCGGCGCGTGTAATGAAAACATCGGCGTTCTCCAAGATAACCAAAGAGCATCTTTTGTTTATTTTCGCACCGACCGCACGCCTTTCAATTAAGATAAGTTCGGGCGTCGCGATGAGCGCCCGCAGTTTTTGGAGATTTCCATGAAGATCGCGGTTACAGGCGGAACCGGATTTGTCGGTCGGCATTTGGCGCGCGCGCTGGCCGCAGACGGGCATCACGTCGTGCTTATCGCGCGTGGGTTCGATGCGCGCGACACGGATGTGCGCGATCTGTACAACGTGACATTCGCTCCCATCGGCACTTCGTCGGCGAAGGAATTGGCGCGGGCTTTTGCCGGCTGCGATGCGGTCGCGCATTGCGCCGGAATCAATCGCGAAGTCGGCGAGCAAACGTATCAGCGCGTTCATGTCGAAGGAACGCAAAACGTTGTCGATGCCGCGCGCGAAGCGAATGTCCCCAAAGTTTTGCTGCTCAGTTTTCTACGGGCGCGGCCCGGTTGCGGCTCGGCTTACCACGAGTCGAAATGGGCCGCCGAAGAAATCGTGCGCGCTTCGGGCCTCGATTACACGATCATCAAAGCCGGCATGATTTACGGCAAAGGCGATCACATGCTGGATCATCTCAGCCACACGCTGCACAGCCTGCCGCTTTTTGCAACTGTCGGCCTGCGCGAAAAGGCGATTCGGCCCGTCGCCGTCGAAGACGTGATTCGCATTCTTCAGGCATCGCTTTTGGACAACCGGCTTCCGCGCGAAACCGTCGCCGTGACCGGCCCGCAGGAAATGCGGCTCAGCGATGCCGTCCGGCAAATCGCGCGCATTCTCGACAAGCGCGTTATCGCGTTTCCATTTCCGGTTTTCGCGCACCGCATTCTGGCGTGGTTTTTCGAGCACACGATGCCGGTGCCGCTGATTTCCAGCGCGCAGGTTTTCATGTTGTCCGAAAACATGACCGAACCGGCGACGCCGTGCGACGCCCTGCCCGACGATCTAGCGCCGCAAACCCGCTTTGAAGATTCTTGGATTCGCGCGCGCCTGCCCAAACCCCAGGCGTTTGGGCTGCGCGATTTTCGCTGCAATTTCCGCCTCGCGCGCAGATAATTCCCCGCGCCAAGATAATCGCAGGTGCTTTTCCCAACGAGCAACAAAAAGTACGCCTGAATAAAGGCGTACTTTTTGTTTGCGTGAAAGCCATTCATAACGAACCCCAAGCGTGAGCGACGGGCTAGACCAAGCGCCTCTTTCAGCCCGTCGCTCACGCTTGGGGTTCGTTATGAAACAGCTTTCAACCGGCGAAACAGCGATTCAAAAACGCGGTGACGCGCTTTTCGTAGACGGGAATGTTTTTCAGGCGAGGCCGGCAGTGCGTCGCGCCGGGCACGAGCCACAATTCTTTGGGCTCGCGCGCGGCTGCGAAATTTTCGCGCGTCTGATCGGGCGGGACAAGCGAATCGGCGGTACCGTGAATAATCAAAAGCGGGCGCGGGCTGATTTGTGCGATATATTTGCGCGGCGCGATGTCGCCCAGAAAAATGCCCAATTCGAGCCAGCTGTAAAAATCGCTGATGCGCAGCATCGCAGGCTTGAGGCGCGCGGCGACCGGCATTTGCGCCAGCGCGACCGGCGCGAATCGCGCGAACGTACTATCGAGAACCACGCCGCGAAACCGCACATCGGGAACTGCGTAAAGCAGCGCCGCGCCGCCCATCGAAAACGCGTAGCCGGCAACGTCGTTCAGGCCGCGCGAACGCAGATAATCCATGGCAGCCTGAACATCGCGCGCTTCGAAAACGCCATAAGAAACCGTGTGGCCCTGGCTTTGGCCGTGCCCGCGAAAATCGAACATCAAGACATTGCAGCCGGCGCGATGTAAAAACGGCACAACGCCGATGAAGATATTTTTATTCGCGCCGACGCCGTGACAAACTAAAACCGTTTTGCGGCTGTTTTTCGCCGGAATAAACCAGCCGCTGAGCCGCACGCCGTCGCCGGCGCGAAACGAAACGTCTTGATATTCCAACCCAAATTCGCTTTGCGGATTCGAGGCGTTCGTGATTTTGGTGCGATGAATGCTGAGACTGGTAAAAACATAAGGCGCGAAAACCGCCAGCGCAAACGCGATTCGCAAGCCCCGCAAAGGCCACGCGCGCGGCGAATCGAAAAACCTACGCACACGCAGGTTGCGGCGCAGCAAGAACAATGTCGCCGCCGACCACACGCCGTATAGAACGCACAAACTGAAAGTCAGCCACAAGCGCGCCATTGCTTCGCGCCAATCGGCACGCGCGCCGTATTCGCGCGCCTGCGATTGCGCCAGGTCGGAATAGGCCCAAAACAAAAGCAGCGAACCGCCGCCAAAAGCCAGTACTTGCGGCGCGCGCAAAGGCTTGCGTTCAGCGCGTAGCGCAAAGCGGTCGAGCAGCCACAGCAGCGGCGCGAGAATATGAATTCGCTCCGAAGGCGCGGCGACGCCAAATGCACCGAGCGCGAAAAACAGCGAGACGGCAGCGAAAGTTAAGATTGGAAAACGTCGGAGATTTGCGGTCATGCTTACAGTTTCGAGAAGCTTAAAGTGTAAAGCATTTTTCAAAGCCGTCGTCGCCGCATGTAGGGGCGAAGCATTCGCCCGCAGGATCGGATTCGTGAAGTCAAAGTCATAGCGCGAATGCTTCGCCCCTACGAGTGCAGACAACCGCCTTGAAACGCGTTTTAATTGGCTTGAACAACAAAAAAGTACGCCCGAATTCAGGCGTACTTTTGGAAATGAGTGCGTTTCATGAGACGACCATGTGCTTGATTTCATCGCGCAGTTTGGCGGCGCGCTCGTAATCTTCGGCTTCGACGGCGGAGCGCAATTCGTTACGCAACCGGTCTTCGGGCGAAAGCGGGCGATTGCTGCGAATGCGCTCGCTCCAGTCTTCGAGAAAAGCGATTTCGCGGCAGCTTTCGATCAGCTCGTCGCGGTCGATTTCACGGAAAAAATCGGCGATGCTTTGAATGCCCGCTTCGATCTGGTCGAGCGCGACATCGAACTCGTGATCTTCGAGCGACAGGCAAGCGCGCGCCCGCGCGTTCATCATCAGCACGTAAGGGCGAAACTGTTCGAGCGAAGTGCGGTCGTGCTCGTCGGTCGCGCAATCGCGAATCAAATCGAAAACGCGCAAATTGCGCTGCGTATCGCGCAGTACGCCGAAATAGTCGTCGAGATGAAACAGCGAAAGATAGCGGTGATAATACTGCATCGCTTCCTGGCGAAGATCGCTGCATTCATCGTTGGAAAGTTCAAGTGTTTCGCCGGCGCTTTCAGCCTGGGCGCGGCGCTCGGTGTACATTTCCAGAAGGCATTCGTAGCCGTGCGGGCGCTTGCCGTCGGGGCGTCCGTCGATTTCCATTTGAAACAAGCCCAGGTCGAGTCGCATCTGGATTTTTTCCCGGCCATCGAGTCCCACGATTTTGCGAACCGTGACTTCGTTGGGATTGTTATCCCAGCCGCTTAAGAGAATTTTCAAGTCCTTGCTCATGGTTGTGGCACCTTCCTTTGGGTGAAGACAAGCGCGATTTTCGTACCTCGCCGCCTTAGCAAAGAAGATGCCTTAGCCTCCTTCATCCCCGTTCTGGACGGACGCCGCGCCGCCAGGTTCGCCTGAGAAAAACCATTCGTAACCGATGTCCCCGATTGGAATCGGCATCTGACCGGGCATCATCACCGGCTCCGGTTTTCGCAATTTCAGTTGCAGCGCGAGCACGTTGTCGCCGCGTTGCAGCGCGCGACTGACATCGATCATCTGCATTCCCTTCACGTTGCGCAACAGCGGCGCGCCATTGACAAAAACAGTCGAAGCCTTCACGCTGCCCGGCAAGGCAAGCAACAGGCGCGCGCCCGCCGGCACAAAGCTCAGCGAAAATCGACGCCGCAGAAAAATCTGCCCGTCGCCACTTTCCTTGCCGGTTATCATGGAAGGCAAAAGCCTGAGGCCAAACGCCGGGCGCTGCCTCCCGTCAACACTGACAGGGTAGGCCGGGTGCCAGCGTGGCTTACTTTCGGGCGTGCTGTTTCGAGGAGCGTGCGCCACATCGATATTTACGGGTTTCAACGGCTCGGGCGAGGCCCAGCCGCGCGGCGGCATGTTTTCGCCGCCCCACAGTGACCATCTCACATTTTTCTCTTCGCGCGGCAACAAGAAAAGCTCGCCGCCCTCGCGCTGCATGCGCCACTTCGCATCTCCCAGCATTTTGTCCAGCGAAGGCAACAGCAATTCATCATTGATTTGCGGTGACACGACAACATCGGGCGGCGCGCCCCAGCGAAAGCGCGCCGGTGTCGCGAGTTCCAAAAGTCCTACGACTTGCAAAAGCGGCGCGTCGTGCAGCGCAAGCGAAATCCGCGCGCCGGCCAGAACGTCTTGCGGGTCGTCTGCGGTCGACAAAGGCGTGCTGTTTTCAGGCGTACTTTTCGTCGCGGCTTCAGGCGTTTTTTCAGGTGATTCGTCGCACGCGGCGCGCGGCAAAGTCGCGGCACAAAGTAACACAACAAGAGAAAGCCAAATTTTCACGCGAACCGCCTTTGCTAAACTGGATTTGTGAGCGAACATTACTTTACGCCTCGTCCGACAAGCGCGCGCGGAGCGGAGATAATCCTGACTTTGCAAAGTGGCAGCCGCGAACTGCAATTTCAAAGCGGCGCCGGCGTGTTTTCCAAGTCGCACCTTGATGACGGCTCGGCGCTGCTCATCGAAACCTTTTTGCAAAATGCTTCGCGCGAACGCGAAACTGCGCGCTTGCTCGACCTGGGTTGCGGCTGGGGTGCCGTCGGTTGCTGCGTCGCGGCGCGCAAGCCCGATTTCCAAATCGCGATGTGCGACATCAACGCGCGCGCCGCAACTTTGGCGCAAAACAACGCGCGCCGCAACCAATTGACAAACGTCGCGGCGTGGTGCGGCGACGGCGCGGGCGCGGCGCGCGAAAATGCTTTCGATTACGTTCTGTGCAATCCGCCGGTGCGCGCCGGAAACGCCGTCATCGCGCGATTGTTCGACAACGCGCAACGCTGTTTGAAACCCGGCGGCGAATTTTGGTTCGTGCTGCGAACCGCGCAAGGCGCCAAAAGCTGGCAGCGCCGCGTGCAGGAAACCTGGGGCAATTGCCAGACACGCGCGCTGCAAAGCGGCTTCCGCATTTTATCCGCCACAAAGTAGAACCATGAAAAACATTTTCACGGCGCGAAAAGTACGCCTTTTTTCCGGCGGACTTTTGCTCTTCGGCGGCTGCGCGCCCGCGCCGCAAATGAGCGAGCAAGCGCCCGTCGCGCCAATCGCGCAAGTCTGGGGCGAGCGTGGCGCCGGCGCGGGCGAATTCACCGAGCCGCGCGCGCTGACGGCTTCGCTCGATGGTTTCGTTTACATCGCCGACACGACAGGACGAATCATCAAATGGACAAGCGGCGGCAAATACGTTTCGGCGTGGCAGTCGCCCAAGCTGCGCTTCAATCAGCCCGAAGGCCCAGAAGGAATCACCGTTTTGCGCGACGGCAACCTGGCTTTTACCAACACGCACGATTCCAAGGTTCTCATTTACACGCCGAAAGGAAAACTGATTCGCTCGTTCGGCACTTACGGCACCAGTCCCGGCCAGTTTCTTTTGGTGACGGGCATCGTTTCAGACTCGCAGGGATTTATATACTGCGCCGATTACGGCGGCGAGGTTGACCGCATTTCCAAATGGACGCCGGGGGGCAAACTCGTCGCGACGTGGATGGGACACGGCGAAGGCCCGCGCCAGTTTCGCCGTCCTTGCGGCCTGGCCATCGCGCGCGACGCTAAGAGCCGCGAAAGCGACTTATTAGTCGCCGACATCGGCAATCACCGCATTCAGCGCCTTGATAGGAAAACCGGAAAATTCAAGGGCGCAATCGGCAGCGTCGGGCGCGGCAACGGACAGTTCATTTATCCTTACGGCGTTGCGGTCGATTCGGTCGGGCAGATTTATACGGTCGAGTTCGGCGGCCATCGCGTGCAGAAATTTTCTCCGACGGGAAAGTGGCTGGCGAGCTGGGGCAGCGCCGGACGCGCGCCGGGAAAGCTCGCCAACCCGCGCGGCATCGCCGTCGATAAAGACCAGAACGTTTATGTCGCCGACACGATGAACCATCGCGTGCAGAAATTTCACTTTTAAAAGTACGCTGGACTTACGCAGCAGCGATTGAAATCGCAGTCATAACCCCGCAAAGCGGGGAATCGTCAACCTGCGTTGACGCGCTGCGTTGACGCGCTGCGTTGACGCGCTGCGTTGACGCGCTGCGTTGACGCGCTGCGTTGACGCGCTGCGTTGACGCGCTGCGTTGACGCGCTGCGTTGACGCGCTGCGT
>Ga0136611_10004066_pt1 | contig 10244 bp, 7 predicted proteins | sample AntDrymUQ2232306_2_FD_106645 | JGI IMG/M metagenome (GOLD analysis project Ga0136611, IMG submission 106645) | Polar desert sand microbial communities from Dry Valleys, Antarctica - metaG UQ223 (23.06) | ecosystem: Environmental > Terrestrial > Soil > Desert | place: Antarctica: Dry Valley... | reverse complement strand
AGCGCGACGATCTGCACCCGGTCGCCGCGGCGGATCGGACGGGCGGCGGCCGAGTTTTGGGCGGGAGCCGGGCGGGCAAGGCGCTGCCGCCGGAACGTCTTGACCACGTCCGTCGCCCGCTCGACCTCCTGGCGGCGGCCCTCGACGTGCTCGCGGCTGACGGCCACCGTCTCGCGGTCGCGTTGCAGGCGCTTGAGGGTGTCGCGAACTTCGGCCAACTCCGCCTCGGCCGCGGCGAGTGCCTCAGTCCGGGCCTCCTGCCGCAGCCGATCGGCCTCGCGCAACTCGCGGGCGGCGAGTCGCCGTAGCTGCTGCGCCTCACCCTCGGTCGCGCGGGCCCGGGCGATGGCGGCCCCGGCCTCGTCGCGGCGGGCGCGGATGTCCTGGAGCAGCGCGTCGGCGCGCACCTCGTTCGGGTCCAGGTACGTGGTGGCGGCGTCGATGATCGGGCGGGGCATGCCAAGCCGGCCGGCAATGGCGAGCGCGTTGGAGCGGCCGGGCACGCCGATCATCAGCCGGTAGGTCGGCGAGAGCGTTTGGACGTCGAACTCGACGCTGGCGTTCTCGACCCCCGGCGTCGCGTAGGCGTAGGCCTTGACCTCGGAGTAGTGGGTGGTCGCGATCGCCAGCGGGCCGCGCTCGAGCAGGTCGGAGATCAGGGCGCGGGCCAGCGCCGAGCCTTCCTGGGGGTCGGTGCCGGCGCCGAGTTCGTCGAGCAGCACCAGGCTATCCGGGCCGACCTCCCGCAGCATCGCGATCACGGTCCGCATGTGGGCGGAAAAGGTCGATAGGCTCTGCTCGATGCTCTGCTCGTCGCCGATGTCGGCGAACACCGACGGGAACACGCTGACCACGCTCTCGTCGGCGGCGGGGATGTAGAGACCGGCCTGGGCCATCATCTGCAGCAGCCCGACCGTTTTCAGGGCCACGGTTTTACCGCCGGTGTTCGGACCGGTGATCAGCAGCACCCGGAAATCGCCGCCGAGTTCGATGTCGATCGGTACCACCGTGGCGGGGTCGAGCAGCGGGTGCCGGGCGCGCGTCAGGCAGACCCGGTGGGTCGGGTGGCCCGTCGCCGCTCCGGGCGCGGCGGGATCCCAGAGGAGCGGCCGGGTGGCGCGCATCTCGGTCGCGAGCCTACCCTTCGCCATCGCGAGGTCGACCGCAGCCACCGCGTCGACCGTGGTTGCCAGCGCCTCCGCCCTGGCGCCGACGCGGGCGCTGAGACCGTCGAGCACCCGCTCGATCTCGTGCTGCTCGGCGAGTTGCTGCTCGCGCCAGCGGTTGTTGAGATCGACCACGTCCATCGGCTCGATGAACAGCGTCTGACCACTCGCGGAGGTGTCGTGGACCACGCCCGGCACCTGGGCCCGCGCCTCGGACTTGATCGGGATCACGTAGCGACCATCGCGGGTCGTGATGATCGCGTCCTGCAGGGCCGTCGCGTAACGGCCGCCGGTGACCAGGGTATTGAGGCGGTCCATCAGCCGCCCGTGGGCGGTCCGGACGTCGCGCCGGATCTGGGCGAGCGCCTCGCTCGCGGTGTCCAGCACGTCGCCGCGGGGGCCAATTGAGCGATTGATGTCGGTTTCGAGATCCGGGGCATCGGCGACGTGGTCGACGAACACGGCGAGATGGGGAAAACGCGTATCGGCGTCAGGCAGCCGCAGGAACGATCGGCGAAGGTTGCGAGCGGCCACCACCAGGTCGAGCACCAGCAACAGATCCGTTGGTTGGAGCCGGCCACCCTTGGCGGCGCGGGCGACGTGGTCGCGGATGTCGCGGGCGCCGCCGATAGAGACATCGGGGAAGTGGGCGAGCAGGTCGTCGGCCTCGGCGGTAACGGCGAGCAGGTAGACCACCGTCTCGCGATCGGCGCTGGGGCCGAGCTCGCGGGCGTGATCGGCGGCCACACCAAAGCGGCACTGCGCGGCGAGGCGCGCCAGCACGGCCGGGAACTGCAGCTTGGTGAGGACGGCCTGGTTCACCGGAGCATCCAACGATGGTCTACCACTGGGGCGACGGCCCGCCATCCCTGGCGCCCGCGCGTCGCTCCAAGTCTAGCGCGTGTCGCCGATCCCACGCTTCCGCACCGCGGCAAGAGAAATGTGCGCCACGTGGGCGCCTCCGGCGCGCTGGCGGGATCGACCGGAATTGGTCCTGGGCCGATCGACCGTCCGTCCCGCGCGCCTACGCCGCGCTGTTCAAGATCGGTGGCAGACCGCCGGGGAACCACGGGCCAAGCATTCGCAGGAAGAACGGTGCCAGGTCCAGAAACAGGGGAACCAACGATGACCCACGGATCTCCCGCCGAATGAAGCCGAGCATCGGATCTCCGGCAGAGATCGAGGCGGTCTGGTTGAGCGCCTGCAGCATCACCGCGAGGGCCACCGCCGCAAGCGTCACCGCGAGACCGGACACAATGATGCCGATCGCCGCGCCGCCGACGTTGTCGAGCACCCCGACCCGGCGCGGTAACCGCACCTCCCCGAGCCAGCGGGCGAGGAACACGGTGAACACCGCCGTGAAACCGACAAACAGGAGGAAGAACGACGTGAGTTCGGCGGTTACGGTGCCCATCGACGGCACCAGACCACGGCCGAGGTCGGTCAGCGGCCGGTAGAAGGCGGCCGAGCAAACCGTGGCCAAGTAGATGGCGAGCAACGCCGACGAGACCTTGGCCACGCCGTTGAAGAACCCGGCGCCGATGATCGCGAGGAAGACGATCATGATCGCGATGTCTAAGGCGTTGAACATCGCGATTCCACCCCCGCCGGTCGCCCGCGTGCCCACGCGACAACGACCGGCTCGCGCCGGCGCCACTTTGTGCACCTGCAGTCTAGGAGGCGAGCGGCTACTGGCCCATCCCCCATTGGCACCAACCGATCGCGCGGCGCGTTGACACGAACGCATGTTCGTCCCTATAATGAAGGGGTAGCAACGACCGCGGCCCATGGCCTTGCGCGCCCAGCCGCCACCAATGAGAGGACGACATGAAGGACCTGTCGCGGCGTCAACGGGCGATCCTCGATTACATCGAGACGTTCCTCGATGACAACGATTACCCGCCCACCATCCGGGACATCCAGCGCGAGCTGGTGATCTCCTCGACCAGCGTGGTCGACTACAACCTAAAGGTGCTGGAAGGGCGGGGTCTGATCCGCCGGAACCGCAACATCTCCCGCGGCATCGAGTTGGTGGCGCGGTCGAACGGACGCCGCAACGTGGTCGCCATCCCGGTGATCGGTCAGATCGCCGCCGGTTTGCCGATCCCGGTGCCGGGCGATCTGGAAGGGGCGGACGGCGCCGAAACCGTCGACATCGGCGGTGCCTGGGTGCCGGACCGCGGGCGCGGGCTCTTCGCACTGCGGGTCAAGGGCCACTCGATGGTCGACGCTCTGATCAACGACGGCGACGTGGTGGTGCTGCGAGCCCAGGAGACATGCGAGAACGGGGAAACGGTTGCCGTTTGGTTGAAGGACCAGAAGGAGACCACCCTGAAGCGCTTCTACCACGAGGGCGATCGGGTGCGGTTGCAGCCGGCCAACGTGACGATGGAGCCGATCTACACCCCGGCCGCCAACGTCGAGATCCAAGGCAAGCTGGTGACGGTGGTCCGATCGGTGTCGTAAGCGGGCCGTTCGCCACGACCACCAAACTCCTAAGGCACGCCGCCCCGGCCTCCCAGCCGGGGCGGCGTCGCGTCCGGCGATCCGGCGGTCCCCCATGGGCCGTCGGCGATCCGACGGTCACCCGTGGGCGGTCGGCGGTCGGCGGTCGGCGGTCGGCGGTCGGCGGTCGGACAAGCATTCGCGCCGAGCGCGGGCGGAAGGCACCGCTGGCCCCCACGCTCCGGTCGGACCAACGCGCCTCAGGTCATTCCGAGCTCGTCGAGGAATCCGTCGTTCTTCCCGAACATAGCGGTCCAAGGGAGATCACCTCCTCGACCGAAAGCGCGTTCCACGACGTTCCTGGGCTCCCCGGGCGCGCCCCCCGCGCAGGTCCCCCGAAGCCCCTCCAGTGCTCGAAGCGGCCACCCGCGGCTAGGTCCTGAAACACGCTCGGACCCGCATCGACCCGGGAAATCGCGGTTCCCGAGCCATCCGGACCGACCAGCCGCCCACCACCGGAGGGACCTGGATCGACCATCGCTGCCGCGTCGAGGCACTCCGCCTCGCCGGGCCGCCGGGCGGTGCCGACTCCGGTCACGGACCCGGCGACCGACGGTGATACGATGGCGCGGTCCGGCTGGCTAGGGACACAGGGAGTGAGGGCCGAGGGCCGATGGATGTCGGACGATCGTTCTCGTTCGTGTTCCAAGACCCCAAATGGGTGAGCAAGCTGGCGATCGGCGCGCTGATTGTGCTGATCCCGATCTTCGGCTGGCTCGTCTTCTTTGGGTACACCATGCAGGTCGCACGGCGGATCGCGCTGACCGGCACGGACCTGCCGCTGCCGGAGTGGGACGACTTCGGCGCCTTGTTCGTGGACGGATGGCGCGCGTTCGCCGTGTACGTCATGTGGTCCCTGCCGCTCATCGTGATCTCGTTCGGCTCCAGCGTGTACCGGTTCGTGGTCGACGACGAATCGGACGGCCTCTCTCTCGCTCTCGGCTGCCTCCAGTTGCCGTTGACCTTCGCGTTCGGGGTCGCCACCCCGGCGGCGATCACCCGCGAGGCAGTTGAGGGGCGGTTTTCCGCCGGCTTGGAGGTCGGCAGGGTGCTGCAGATCGTGCGGACCCGTCTGGGCGACTATGTCGTCATCGCGGTCATGAGTTTTATCGGCGCCTTCCTCGCCGCGTTCGGGTTGATCGCGCTGTGCGTCGGCATCCTGGTTACGTTTGCCCTCTACTATCTCTTCCTGGGTCACCTGTACGGGCAGGCATACCGGCGGGCGGTGGGGCCGGCGATCGGGTCCGGCGTCCCGGCCTACTGAGCGCCTGAACCCTTGCCGTCGCGACCAACGGCGCCGGCCAGTCGCCATGCGGCGGCGGCGACCGGCGCCGATGCTATACTCGCGCGCCCCATAGATACGCGGCGTGGCGGACGAGGGGCGCCCGCTGGGCGGAGGCAACGGCGGTGGACGGCGCGCTCCTGACGGCCCTGGGTCTAGCGGCACCCGCCGGCTTGAACGCCTACCTGCCGCTGCTGGTGCTGGCGATCGGCGACCGCCTCTCGACCACCATCACCCTCGCCCGCCCCTACGACGCCCTCTCCAGCACCTGGAGCATTGCCCTAATCGTGCTCCTACTGACGATCGAACTAGTCGTTGACAAGATTCCCGGTCTCGACCACGCCAACGACCTGCTCGGCTCGGTGCTGCGCCCGGCGGCGGGGGCGGTGCTGGCGATGGCCGCGACCTCGGACACCGACGCGGTGAACCCGGTCGTCGCGCTGGTGCTCGGGTTGCTCGCGGCCGGCGCCGTCCACGCTGCCAAGGCGACCACGCGGCCGGTGGTCACGGTCGCGACGGGCGGCATCGGCAACCCCCTGATCAGCATGGTCGAGGACGCCGTCGCCGGGGTCACGGCGGTCATCGCACTGCTGCTGCCGTGGCTGGCGGTGGCGCTGGTGGTCGTGCTGGCACTCGCGTTCCTCTGGGCCCGCCGCCGCCTTCGGCGCGTCCGGCCGGCGATCTTATCCCGTTTCACATCAACAACCTTGCGTCAATAAGACTCAGGGTGTACGCTTCTCCGGATACGATCGCCGGGAGAGCCGCCATGCCCAACGTGCAGTTCAAGGACTACTACCGTACCCTCAAACTCCCCCGCACCGCCGACGCGGACGCGGTCCGCTCGGCGTACCGCGCGCTCGCCCGCAAGCACCATCCCGACACCAACCGCGACGACCCCGGCGCCGAAGAGCGCTTCAAGGAGATCAACGAGGCGAACGAGGTTCTGTCGGACCCCGCCAAGCGCAAGATGTACGACCGCTACGGCGAGGAGTGGCAGCGTTACCGGGACGCCGGCTTCACCGGCGACGAGCCGGCCGGGCGCGCGGCGACCGGCCGCCCGGGCGGGGTCGGCGGGCCGCCCGGCGAGGCCGCGGATTTCGGCGCCTGGTTCGCCGGTCGCCAGGGCGGCACCGCGGCCTCGACCGAGTGGACCACCTACGACCTTGGCAACGGGGGGCGGGACGGCGCCGGATTCTCCGACTTCTTCCAGGTGCTCTTCGGCGGTCGCGGTCGGGAGGGCGCGGCGCCGGGCCGCGGCACGGCGGTTCGGACCCGCCCGCGACGGGGGGACGACCTTGAGGTCGGGGTCGAGGTCACGTTCGACGAGGCGTTCCAGGGCACCACCCGCGGCGTGCAGATGCAGGCGCCGGGGTCCTGCCCGACCTGCGACGGGACCGGTCTGGCCCGCGGCGCGACCTGTCCGACCTGCGACGGCAGCGGCGTCTCAACCAAGGCGAAAACGCTCGAGGTTCGGGTGCCGGCCGGGGTAACCACCGGATCGCGGGTGCGGATCGCCGGGCAGGGGGGGCCGGGGCGGAGCGGCGGCGCCAACGGCGATGTCTTCCTCCGGGTGTCGGTGCGCCCCGACCCGCGGTTCGCGCGCGACGGCGACGACCTGAAGACCGACGTCGAGGTGCCCGTCACCGCCGCGCTCCTGGGCGGCGAAGCCGTGGTCACGACGCCGACCGGGCGGGTGGCGCTGCGCATCCCGCCGGGCACCCAACCGGACCGCGTGTTCCGCCTGCGCGGCCAAGGCATGCCGCGCCTCAAGGGTGGCGAGCGGGGTGACCTCCTGGCCCGAACCAAGGTCGTGCTCCCAACCGACCTCTCCGAGCCGGAGCGGGAACTCGTCGAGCAATGGCGCGAGCTGCGCGGCGAGACGGGCTAGGAGCGGGTCCCGCCGCCACCGGCCGCCACGCCGCGCCGTTGACCGCGCACGTCCGCCTCGGGCGATCGCGGTGGGCAACGGCCTGTCGGTGCCGCGGTGTGCGGGGGCGAGCCGTCCCGCTCACATCGTGTCTGGCCACGTCGCGGGAGCACGCACCGTGCATCCAGCGGCGCCATTGGCGGCCCGTCGCTCCGTTCCTCCGCGGTCCTCCGGCACCCCGATCGCCGGGCGCGGGAGGCGATGGAAGGGCGCCCGCACGACGCCGAAGATTGCCGGCAGCGGTCGCCCGGTGGGTGGGTCGTGGAGTAGAGTGGCGGGACGGCGGCGACCGGCGATGGGCTCGGGTCGCGCGCACTGGCAATCTTCGGGAAGGTGACGTGATGCCGGCCACGGTTGTGATGGGCGGGCAGTGGGGCGACGAGGGCAAGGGCAAACTGACCGACGCCTTGGCGGCCACCGCCGCGGTGGTCGTCCGAGCCAACGGTGGCAGCAACGCCGGGCATACGATCGAGACGGACCAGGGGGTGTTCAAGCTCCACCTGGTGCCGTCGGGCATCCTGAACCCGAACTGCCTGTGTGTGATCGGCGCCGGGGTCGTGATCGAGCCGACCTCCCTCCTAACCGAGATGGACGAACTGCGGGCGCGGGGCATCGCCCTTGACGGCCTGCGCATCTCCGACCGGGCGCACATCGTGCTGCCGTACCACCCGATGCTCGATCAGCTCGAAGAGGCGCAACGGGCGGACGACGAGATCGGCACCACGCTGCGCGGCAACGGCCCGGCCTACGCCGACAAGGTCGCGCGCCGCGGCGTCCGCGTCGCCGACCTGCTCGACGAGGCGGCGTTGCTCCGCAAGCTGACGCGAGAGGTCGAGGACAAGAACCGGGTGCTGACCGGCGTCTACGGCCGTCCGGGGCTCGTCGCAACCGACGTCTACCACGCGCTCGTGGCTCAGGGAAGCCGCCTGGCCGAGCACGTCGTGGCGTCCGAGATGGTGGTGCAGGACGCGCTGGCGGCCGGACAAGAGGTGCTGATCGAGTGCGCCCAGGGGGCGATGCTTGATGTCGACTACGGCACCTACCCGTTCGTGACGTCCTCCTCCCCGACGGCGGCGGGCGCCTGTCAGGGGGCGGGCGTCGCGCCGACCCAGGTGACGCGGGTACTGGCGGTGTTCAAGGCCTACTCGACGCGCGTCGGCAGCGGGCCGCTGCCGACCGAACTGCACGACGAGATCGGCGCCACGATCCGCGAGCGCGGGCGGGAGTACGGCACCACCACCGGCCGGCCCCGCCGGACCGGCTGGTTCGACGCGGTGGCGGCGCGCTACGTCGCCCGCCTGAATGGGGTGACCGAGGTCGCGCTGACCCTGCTCGACGTGCTCGACACCTTCGACGAGATCAAGGTCTGCACCGGCTACCAACTCAACGACGTGTCCCTCGGCTACCTGCCGGCGCGGGAGGATCTGTTGGCCCAGGTGGTTCCCGTCTACGAGACGCTGCCGGGGTGGCGGCAGGATACGACGTCCGCCCGCGCCGTCGGCGAGCTACCGCCCGCGGCGCGCGGCTTCGTGCAGTTCCTGGAGCGGGCGATCGGGGCGCCGATCTCGATGATCGGGGTCGGGCCGGACCGCGCCCAACTGGTGGCCCGCCCACCGGAAGCGGAGATGCCCGCCGCGTAGGGTCGGCGTCTGGCGACACGAGGGCCCGCGATCGTTGGAAGGCCACTTAGAGGCGACGTCGTGATGTTCGCGACCAGCGACGTATCGGCGGTCGGGTGGCCGAATCGCGGCGTGTGCCCACCCCATGGTCGGCCACGTTGGGCCGTCCCTACGACGCCTGGTGGCCGGGCGATGGCGCCGGTCGAGCCAGGCCGGCGAGTTCGTGCTTGGAGTCGCGGGCCATCAGTTCGGCGACGGCGACGAGGGGCGATTTCCCGTCGAACAGCACGGCGTGCATCTGCTCGGTGATCGGCAGCTCCACCCCCAGGCGGCGCCCAAGTTCGCGGGCGGCACGGGTGGTGAAGATGCCCTCGGCCACCTGAGTCATCCCGGCCTCGATCTCCGCCAGGCTCCGGCCCTTGGCGAGTTCGGCGCCGACCCGACGGTTGCGGCTGAGCGGGCTGGCGCAGGTCGCGACGAGGTCGCCGAGACCGGCGAGCCCGGTGAAGGTCAGCGGGTTGGCGCCGGCGGCGATGCCGAGGCGGGCAACCTCGGCGACGCCGCGGGTCATGAACGCGGCCTTGGCGTTGTCGCCGGCGCCGAGACCGTCGCCGATTCCGGCGCCGATCGCGATGATGTTCTTCAGCGCGCCGCCCATCTCGACGCCAACCACGTCCTCGTTGGTGTAGCACCGGAACTGCCGCCCCATCAGCAGGTCGCGCACCCGCTCGGCGGCCGCCAGGTCGGCGCCCGCGATCACCGTCGTCGCGGGTCGGTCGGCGGCGACCTCCAGCGCCAGGTTCGGGCCGGAGAGCGCGCAGACGCGGCTCGCGGCGGCCGGGGGTAGCTCGTCGGCGACGACCTCGGTCATGCGCTTCAGAGAGCCGATCTCCAGCCCCTTGGCGGCGCTGACCACGATCGCGTCGCCGACGAACGGCGCCAGCGCGCGGGCGTTGGCCCGCATCATCTGGCTCGGCACCACCAGCAGAATCGCCGCCGCGTCGCGGCAAGCCGCGGCCAGGTCGGCGGTGACGATCAGGTCGGCCGGGAGGCTCACGCCGGGGATGGCGCGCTCGTGGCGGCGGGTGGCGACGATCATCGCGGCGAGGTCCGGATCGCGGACGTAGAGCACCGCCTCGCGCCCGGCCCGCAGGGCGACCAGGGCGAGGGTCGTGCCCCAGCTACCCGAACCGACGATCGCGATCCGTTCGCTCGCCATCCCGTCCCCCCTGCTGAATTGGTGGAAACCCGCGCTCCTCCCGCGTTGACCGAGGTCGGGAGCGGACGTAGACTCCGGCAACGCGGCTGAGGCCGCAACGGTCGGCCGGCGGGGGCATCGCCACGGCGGAGGGGGAGCGATTGAACGACCAGCAGGACGCCGGCGCCGCCCCGTCCACGGAGTTGGACGCGGTGGCGATCCAACGGATCATACCCCACCGTTTTCCCTTCCTTCTCGTCGATCGGGTGGTGGAATTGGAGCCGGGCAAGCGCGCGGTCGGCATCAAGAACGTATCGATGGGCGAACCGTTCTTCCAGGGACATTTCCCCGGCTACCCGGTGATGCCGGGGGTGCTGATCGTGGAGGCGATCGCCCAGGTGGGGGCGATCGCGCTCGGCGCGGCGGCGGACTTCGCAGGGAAGCTGGCCTTGTTCGCCGGCATCAACGAGGTGCGGTTCAAGCGGCAGGTGCGGCCGGGCGACACGCTGCGGTTGGAGGTGACACTCGGCGAGTTCCGGCGGGGGGT
>Ga0136611_10004065_pt1 | contig 10245 bp, 8 predicted proteins | sample AntDrymUQ2232306_2_FD_106645 | JGI IMG/M metagenome (GOLD analysis project Ga0136611, IMG submission 106645) | Polar desert sand microbial communities from Dry Valleys, Antarctica - metaG UQ223 (23.06) | ecosystem: Environmental > Terrestrial > Soil > Desert | place: Antarctica: Dry Valley... | reverse complement strand
GCCCCGGTGAACTCCGCATCCTCCAGCAGCACCCGCGCCGCGTGGACGGAGTTCACAGCAGCAAAAACTTCGCGCAGAGGAAGAAGATCGCGATCCCGGTGATGTCTACGGCCGTGGCCACGAACGGCCCGCTCGCCACGGCGGGATCGCCGCCGAATTTCTTGAACACGAGCGGCAGCGTCGCCCCGACCATCGTCCCCCAGACGCAGATGCCCAGTACCGCGAACGCGATCACCAGCCCGAGTCGCCATCGGCTCACCGGTTCGGTGCGCACTTCGCTCTCCGTGGGGAACGTGTACCGCAACCCGCCGGCATCGACCTTAACGCTCTCGTTCTCCGGCAGCCGGATGCGGCGGAGCCTGTCGGCGATCAGCGTCTGCTGCGACCCGGCGGGGAGCGTGTAGTCGCCCGATTCGTCGGCCGTCAGCGCGGTCGCCTCCGGGAAGGTCACGACGAGCGGCTGCGCGAGTTTGTGCGGGCCCCCGCGCGTGTCCGAGGGCGTGGCGGCCCCGCGGGCGAAGGCGACGACCCCGAGGAACAGCCCCAGGGCCAGTCCCAGGAAGAGTTCGCGGCGGAGCAGCCGCTTCCAGTCGGAGAGCTGCACGTCGCCGAGGGCCATGGCGCGCGTGATGAGCGTGCTCGCCTGCGTGCCGGAGTTTCCCCCGGTCGAAATGCAGAGCGGAATGAAGAGGCTCAGCACCACCACTTCGGCGAGCACGTCTTCGAACATGCTGATCGCCCAGTACGTGCCGAAGGACGCGACGAAGAGCAGCGCCAGCCACTGCGCCCGGCTGCGCCAGATCTTGAAGAAGCCCGCCTCCAGGTAGCTCTCGTTGAGCGGCGTCACGCCCCCCTGCCGCTGGATGTCTTCGGTGGCCTCTTGGGTGATGACGTCGATGGCGTCGTCGTGCGTGACGATCCCGACGAGGCCGCCGGCCTCGTCGAGCACCGGCACGGCGATGAAGTCGTACTGGGCGAGCAGGTCGGCGGCCTTCTCGCGGTCGTCGGTGTACAGGAGCGAGACGACTTCCGTTTCCATCCGCTCGCGCAGCAGGACGTGCCGCGGGGCGAGGATGAGGTCGCGGAGCGAAATGATGCCGAGCAGAGGCCGGGGGGCGAGGCTGCCGTCGGGCCGGCGCTTGGCCTCTTCGAGGATGTAGATGTAGTAGATCGTCTCGCGATCGGGGGCCTGCTGGCGGAGCTGATCGACCGCTTCGGCGGCCGTGAGCGTCGGCGGGAGCCACGCGTAGTCCGTGGTCATGATCGCGCCGACGGTGTTCGCTCCGTACTCGAACAGCTTGCGGATGTCGCGCCGGTCGGCGTCGTCCACGAGGCGGAGCAGGTTCTCGCTGACGCGCTTGGGCAACCGGCGCAGCAGTCCGACGCGGTCGTCGTGCGACATCTTTTCGATGAGCCGGCCGACCTGCGGCCGCTTCGTGTCTTCGACCATCTGCTCCTGCACGCCGATCGGGAGGTACTCGAAGATGGCGGCCTGCGTGCGGATCTCGGACTGGCTGATGATCTCCCAAACTTGGTCGGGCGTGAATTCGTCCTCGACGGCTTCGGCGATGGTCGCCGGGTGGAGCTCCTCGCAGAGCGCGGCCAGGCCCACGGTGTCGCCGCCGTCGAGCATCTCCTTGATTTCCGGACCGAAGAGCGGGTGAGCCATGCGCGGAATCCGCCGGGAGTTTCTCGGGCCGTCCCCGCATACCTTATCGACGGGGCGAATCGATCCCAAGAAAGCTGCCGAGTACGGGATTCCTCAGCGCAGCGGAGGCTCTGGGAACTCGACTCCGGTATAGATGTCCCGGAGGGGGATGGTGGCGTTCACCGTGGCGAACGCGAGCGCGGCGTCCAGTCCTTCGATACTGGTGCGATTCCAAGTGACGCCATCCGCCGCGCGGACGTAGCGTTCGCAGACGGGTTCGTCCGGCTCGACGAAGACGATCTCCTTCAGACTCGGGATCAGCCCGTAATGGCGGAACTTGGTCCCGCGGTCGTAACTCTCCGTGGACGGGGAGAGCACTTCGATGATGACAGCCGGATTGAGTAGGCACATCTCCCGCTCATCGGCGAACGCCGGTGGCCCGCAGAAGATCAGTACGTCGGGATAGGTTTCGAGACCCGTCAATTCGACTTTGACCCGCATATCGCTCGACAGCGTCTGACAAGGGCCACCGCGGATCCGGGCGTTCAATTCGTAAATGAGGTTTTCCTTGATGCGGTTGTGGCCGAACCTCGCACCGGCCATGGCGATCGGGCCACCGTGCCCGTGCATCGGGAAGAGTTCGCCCCGGTAGAACTCGCTCTTGTACTCGGCGACGAGTTCCATCGCCGCATACTCTTCAGCCGTGTATTTCTTTTTCGGCAAGGCGGACATCGCTATCACCATCCCCACGGTTTTGGATCACGACCCAAAGCCATTGTAGCCGCGATTCGACTGCGGTTCCCGCGCCGTATGATAGCCCGTCTCCCCCTCTTCGGAGCCGATTCATGCGCTTCCCGCTCGCCGCCGCTCTCGCCCTCGCGATCCTCGCGCCCGCCTCCGCCGACGACAAACCGGACGGCGAATGGATCCCCCTCTTCAACGGCAAGAACCTCGACGGTTGGACTCCCAAGATCCGGGGCTATGAGCTCGGCGAAAACTTCGGCAACACCTTCCGCGTCGAGGACGGTTTTCTGAAGGTGCGCTACGACAAGTACGACGACTTCGGCGAGAAGTTCGGCCACCTCTTCTACAAGGAGGAGTACAGTCACTACCGCATCCGCGTCGAATACCGCTTCGTCGAAAAGCAGGTGAAGGGCGGGCCGGGCTGGGCCATCCGCAACAGCGGCATCATGGTCCACGGCCAAGACCCGAAGACGATGGCGAAGGATCAGAAATTCCCCGTGAGCATCGAAGTGCAACTTTTGGGCGGCAACGGCAAAGACCCCCGGCCGACGGGCAACCTCTGCACCCCCGGCACGAACGTGGTGTTCGACGGCAAGCTCTACCAGACGCACTGCACGAACTCGAAATCGAAGACCTTCAAAGACGACGAGTGGGTCACGGTCGAAGCCGAGGTCCACGGCGGCGGGAAGGCGCAGCACTTCGTCAACGGCGAGATGGTCATCGAGTACGAAAGCATCCAGTACGACGACCGCGACTCCGAAGCGAAGCCGCTCATCAAGGACAAGAAACTGCTCATCGAAGGCGGCAGCATCTCCTTGCAGTCCGAGAGCCACCCCATCGACTTCCGCAAGGTCGAGATCAAGAACCTCGCGAAGAAGAAGTGACGGCATGTGCGGCCGCTTCACCATCACGAGCCGCCGGGAGGCGCTCGCCGACCTGCTCGGTGTAGATGCCGAGGACTTCGCCGACTTGGTGCCGCGCTACAACGCGGCGCCGGGCCAGCGCATCCCCGTGGTGCGACGCGGGAGTGACGGGGGGCGCGAAGTCGCGGGGTTGGCGTGGGGCCTGATCCCGGCGTGGGTGAAAGCCGGAGCGACGCAGGCATCCGTCGGCCTCGTGAACGCCCGGGCCGAGACGGCGGCGGAGAAGCCGGCCTTCCGCGATGCGGTGCGCCTGCGCCGCTGCCTCGTCCCCGCCGACGGGTTCATCGAGTGGGACACGGCCGCGGGGAAGAAGCAGCCGCACTGGTTCCGCTTGATCGGGGAAGAGCCGTTCGCCTTCGCGGGGATCTGGGAGCCGCCCGCCGAGAGAAAGGTCGCCGATACGGTCGCGATCCTCACGGTGGAAGCGGGTGCGGACGTGCGCGAGTTCCACGATCGGATGCCCGCGATTCTGCACCCCGGTCAATTCGCCGCGTGGCTCGACGGCTCGCTGAACGCCGCCGAGTTGAAGCCGCTGAGCGCGGGCGAGATCGCCCATCACCCCGTCAGCCCGAAGCTGAACTCGCCGAAGTGCGAGTCGCCCGTGCTGCTCCGCCCGGTGCCGGCTTCGCTCTTCGATTGAAGGTCGGCCAGTTGCGGATCGCCTTACCGGTGCCCTTTCCGATTCATCTTGGCGTCGAATTCTTGTTAGTCCTACGCGCAAGCGAGGTAATGTCGCTTCCTCGCTTGCGCGTCGGACTAACGCGAGCAGCAGGATGAAGATGGATATGCTCTACGTCCCGCAGAACGTCCGGTAGCCGCATCCTTCGGGCGGTGGGACTCGGTACTCAGCCGCGTCGGCCCCCGCTTCGTAAGGCGTCGCCAGCACCGCCAGGAGCCGGTGTAGCACCGACAGGTCGTCGCGCTCCTCCGCGGCGGCGAGAGCTTCTTCGACCCGGTGATTCCGCGGGATGACGGCGGGATTGACGGATCGCATCAGGGCCGTGGCCGATGTCCTCGTCCCCCCCTCCCGACCGAGTCGCTGCAGCCACCGTTCGGACCAGCTCCGGAAATCCGCATCGGTGTAGCCCGCGCCCGCCGGCGCTTCGTCCGCCGACAAGTCGCGGAAGGTGTTGGTGAAATCGGCCCGCGTTTTCTCCATCCACCCGAGCAGCGACCGGATCAGTTCGACGTCGTCTCCCACCGCCGTCCGCAACCCGATCTTCTTTCGCATCCCGGCGAGCCAGTGCGCTTCGAATCGGTCGGGGAACTCGTTCAGCACCTCCATGGCGATGGCCACCGCCCGCTCTTGGTCGGCATCCAAGAGCGGCAGCAGCGTCTCGGCGAAGCGGGCCAGATTCCACTGGGTGATGGCGGGCTGGTTGCCGTAGGCGTAGCGGCCGCCGCTGTCGATGGAACTGAAGACCGTCGCGGGATCGTAGGCGTTCATGAATGCGCAGGGGCCGTAGTCGATCGTCTCCCCGGAGATCGCGACGTTGTCGGTGTTCATCACCCCGTGGACGAATCCGACCTGCTGCCACTCGGCGATGAGCGCCGCTTGGCGATCCGCGACCGCCCCGAGGAACTCGAAGTACTTCCGGGGCGCGTCGGCCAATTCCGGATAATGGCGAGCGATCGCGTAATCGGCGAGCGCCCGCAGGGTCTCCTCGTCCCGGCGGGCGGCGTATTCGAACGTCCCGACGCGGATGTGACTCGCGGCCACGCGGGTCAGCACCGCGCCCCGGCGCACCGTTTCCCGGTAGACCGGCTCGCCGGTGGTGACGACCGCGAGGCTGCGCGTCGTCGGGATGCCGAGGGCGGCCATGGCCTCGCTGATGACGTACTCGCGGAGCATCGGCCCGAGGGCGGCCCGGCCATCGCCTCCGCGCGAATAGCGCGTCCGCCCCGGCCCTTTCAATTGGATGTCCACGAGGCGGCCGGAGGGCGTCCGGTGTTCCCCCAGCAGGATCGCCCGGCCGTCGCCGAGCATGGTGAAGCCGCCGTACTGGTGCCCGGCGTAGGCCTGCGCGATCGGGCGGCACCCGGCCGGAAGGACTTGGCCCGCGAAGAGGGCCGCCGCAGTTTCCGGTGCGAGCGCACTCAGGTCGAGGCCGAGTTCGCCCGCGAGCCGGTGGTTCAGAATCGCCGCGCGCGGATCGCGGACCGCGGCGGGGGTGGCCGGGTCGAAGAGGGTATCGGGCAGTTGTGCGTAGGTATTCTCGAAGCGCCAGCCGAGGGCGCCGTGCTCCGCAAGTGGTTCGGTCGCAATGGCCATCGTCCTTCTCCGCATTCCGAAGAGAATCAATTATACCCTCGGGGCGCGCGGGAAACTCCGGCGGATGGCTCTTGCGAAATGCGAAAAGCCCGCGTGACAACTCGTGTCACGCGGGCCGGCGCTCATGCGGAGAGGCAGGCTTCATTCCCACTTCTTGCTTCTCAGGTCAGCGCCAGCGGCGATTGTAGTTGTAGCCGTTGCCGACGGCACGGCGACGGTAAAAGTCGTAGTAGGAGTTGAGCGCGGGGCTATAGGTCGGCCCGGTGAACCCCGGATAAGTAGGAGCGATGTACGCGGGGAACGAACTGTAGCTGTAGTTGCTCGAGTAATAGCCCGGACCGGCCGACTGCTGGTAGCCCCCGCTGAAGTAGCCGGGCGAGTAAGCGGGTGAGTAGCCGCCGTAATAGCCCTGCGAGTATCCGCCGTTGACGATGTACTGTGCCCGGGCCGTACTGGTGCTTGCGAAGCCGAATGCGGCAACGGCGAGCGCGGCGGTGAGAACGAACTTGCTCATGTGAAAACCTCCGGGTGGTGCCAACATCTGGCAACAAGGAGTTTTGCACTCGGCGTGCCATTCGAGCGGGGCAAGTTTCGAAGAAGTGCTTTTCAAATTGCCCGAGATGCGACCGTGGTGACGAGTTTCCGACTCGTCGCGAAATTCGACCGGTGAGCGTCGGCTCTCGGGTCGTCAACTCCATGATTTGGCGACGAGTTGGAAACTCGTCGCCGCGGAACCGACGCTGCGATCACTGCCCCGGCCCGCCCATGCCTCCGCCCACGCCGCCGGGGCCGGGCCGGAACTCTTTCTTGGGCGGTGGCTTCTTGTACCCCGATTCGGGCGGGTTGTCGTAGCGGGCTTCCTTCGGCGGGGCGTTGAACTCCTCGGCGTGATGCACGCTCGTGTCCAGCTTCTTCGAATCGCGCCAGTGGCAGCCCACCCCCGCCGCGAGGAGCAAGATCGCGAAGCCACCGAGCAGGACGTTCCGACGCATGATCCGCTCCGCACCTTTTCCCGAGTGCCGCGGCTATAACTAGCCTCACCTCACCCCGCAAGCGGAATTTCCCCCGATGACGCCCACCGAAGCCACGACCCGCTACTTCCACCGCGCCGCGGATCTGCTCAAACTCGGCGAGCAGCAGCGGCACTTCCTCATCACGCCGTTCCGCGAAATCAAGGTCGAGTGCAACTTCCTCCGCGACGACGGCACCCTCGCCACGCACGTCGGCTTCCGCGTCCAGCACGACAACAGCCGCGGGCCGATGAAGGGGGGTATCCGCTACCACCCGCAGGTGGATATCGACGAAGTCGTGGCGCTCGCCTCGCTGATGACGTGGAAGACGGCTCTCGTGAACTTGCCCTACGGCGGCGCGAAGGGGGGCATCGCCGTCGATCCGAAGTCGCTCTCGATGCGGGAACTCCAGCAGCTCACCCGCGTCTTCACGCAGAAACTCCAGGACGTCATCGGCCCCGGCATCGACATCCCCGCCCCGGACATGGGCACGAACGCCGCCGTCATGGGCTGGATCGTCGACGAGTACAGCAAGTTCCGCGGCTACTCGCCGGGCGTCGTCACGGGCAAGCCGATCGAACTCGGCGGCTCCCTCGGCCGCGATGCCGCCACCGGCCGCGGCATCCTCTTCGCCGCCGAGTGCCTGTTCGCCGACTCCGGCCGCACGGTCGCCGACTTCACCTATGCCATCCAGGGCTTCGGCAATGTCGGCTCGTGGGCGGCGCGGCTGTTCCACGCGGCCGGCGGCAAGATCGTCGCCATCAGCGACGTGAGCGGCGCCGTCCGCAATCCGGCGGGCCTCGATGTGCCGGCGCTCTTCGAGTACGTGCATCTGAACAAAGGCGTGAAGGGCTTCCCCGGCGCGGAGGACTTCGACGCCGCCGACTTGCTCTATCAGGATGTGGACGTGCTCATCCCGGCGGCGCTCGGCGACGTGCTGACGGCGAAGAACGCGGAGCGGGTGCGGGCGAAGGTGATCCTCGAAGGGGCGAACCACCCGACCGACATCGAAGCCGACGCGATCCTGACGCGGATGGGCGTCGAGATGCTGCCGGACATCTTCGCAAACGCCGGCGGGGTGACGGTGAGCTACTTCGAGTGGGTGCAGAACATCCAGCAGTTCCGCTGGAGCGAGGAGAAGGTGAACGCGGAGCTGCGGAACGTGATGGTGCAGGCCTACGCCGACCTGAAAGCGACGAAGGCGCTGTACCGCTGCGACTGGCGCACCGCCGCCTTCGCGCTGGCGGTGGATCGCGTGGCGAAAGCGAGTGCGGCGCGGGGATTGTGGGGGTGAAGTCTGTCTGGCACATTCCCCTCACCTAGCGCCGGACAGAGATGCAAGATTCTGGACAGAATTGCAACTCGCTGGACAGACCTACGTCGAGGTGAAAAGGCGTCGAGCGAAAACAGTCGGGTGATAATGCTGGACCGAGGAGAGTTGCTTGTTCGCCGTCGGGGTTCGCGGTAGCATTCTTTGCATGAAACTCCGGGTGTCCATCGAGACGACAATTCCGAGTTCGGCCACCGGAGGCGGATGGACGCGGCTGGGCGGCGGCATTGCCAGGCCGTCGCTGGGAAGTAGAATTGACAACTCTCGTGGAGTACCCGCCATGCCCGTTCACGCCGAACCGCGCCCCGAAATCGATACCTCCAACGCCCCGTCGGGCCGCAGCGACTTCGATGAGACGGTGGCGGCCTCGGCCGCGACGGACGTCTCGGCCGTCTCCGGTTTCGGCCCGCCGGCCGCGGACGGGGAGGTTGGCACCCTCGGCCCTTACCGCGTCGTCAAGGAGTTGGGCCGCGGCGGCATGGGCGCGGTCTACGCCGCGCTCGACACCCGCCTCGACCGCCGCCTCGCCCTCAAGGTCATGCTCCCGCAGTTCGCCGCCGACGCGGCCGCGAAGGGGCGGTTCCTGCGGGAGGCCCGCGCCGCCGCCAAGATCAGCCACGACAACGTCGTCACGGTGTATGAGGCCGACGAAAGGCAAGGCGTGCCGTACATCTCCATGCAATTCCTCGAAGGCTACCCGCTCGACGAGTACCTCATGAAGAAGGGCGGCCCGACCGTCCCGCAGGTGCTGCGGATCGCCGCCGAGGCCGCGGCGGGCCTGGCCGCGGCCCACAAGATCGGCTTGGTCCACCGCGACGTCAAGCCCGGCAACCTGTGGCTCGAAGCGCCGAACGGGCGCGTCAAGGTGCTCGATTTCGGGCTGGCCAAGCCGGTGGACGCCGAGGTCGAACTGACCAAGAGCGGGGCCATCGTCGGCACCCCCGCATACATGAGCCCGGAGCAGGCGCGGGGCGAGAAGGTGGATCACCGCACCGACCTGTTCAGCCTCGGCGCGGTGATGTACCGGCTGTGTACGGGGAGGCTGCCGTTCCACGGCCCGACCACGATGGCGGTGCTGATGGCGCTGGGCACGGAGGAGCCGCCGCCGGTGCGGGAACAGAACTCGGCGGTGCCCGAGCCGCTGGCCGCGCTGATCCACCAACTGCTCGCCAAGCGGGCCGACGCCCGGCCGCAATCGGCCGCCGAAGTGGTGAAGCGGGTCCGGGCCATCGCGGAGGCCCTCGCGGCGCCGCGCGGCCAGTCGGCGGAGCTTTCCACCTCGCAGCCGCAGTTGGTGCCGCCGCCGGTGGTGTACGTCCCGATGCAGGTGACGGCGGTTGCCGCGGCCAACCCGTTCGCCGACCTCGACGACCTCGACACCGAGAGGGACTCGCGTGAACCCGACGAGGAACCGACGGCGGCGGCCCCGGTGAGGAAGAAGCCCGGCGGGCGGTGGCTGTGGGCGGCGGCGGGGTTCGCGGCGTTTCTGGCGGTGGTTGCCTGCGGGGTGATCATCATCATCAAGAACAAGGACGGCACCGAGACGAAGATCGAGGTTCCCGACGGCGCGACCGTCACGGTGAAGGACAAGGACGGCAAGACGCTCGCCCAGGTCGTGCCGGAGAAGAAGACCCCGCCGGCGGCCGACACCGGCGCGGACCGCAAGGCCGCGGAGTGGGCGATCGGGCAGGGCGGGGTCGTCCGCGTCAACGGCGACCAGGGCCACATCAAGGCGGTGGCCGACGTGCCGAAGGAGCGGTTCACACTGACCTGGGTGGGCCTAGCCGGCACGAAGGTGGCGGACGCGGGGCTGGAACACTTCAAGGAACTCAAGGGACTGACGTACCTCAGCCTGAACGACACGCAGGTGTCGGACGCGGGGCTGGCCCACCTCAAGGATCTCAAGGGCCTGACGACCCTCGGCCTGCAACGCACGGCGGTGTCGGACGCGGGGCTGGCGCACCTCAAGGAACTCAAGGGCCTGACAATACTTTCCCTGGACGCCACGCCGGTGACGGACGCGGGGCTGGGGCACCTCAAGGAACTCAAGGGCCTGACGTCCCTCGACTTGCAGGCGACGGCGGTGACGGACGCGGGGCTGGTACACCTCAAGGAACTCAAGGGCCTGACAATACTTTCCCTGGACGGCACGCCGGTGACGGACGCGGGGCTGGCGCACCTCAAAGAGTTCAAGAGCCTGACGGTCCTCAATCTGACGAACACGCCGGTGACGGACGCGGGGCTGGCGCACATCAAGGAACTCAAGGGCCTCACGCTCCTCTATCTGCAGAATACGAAGGTCACGGACGCGGGGCTGG
>Ga0136611_10004064_pt1 | contig 10245 bp, 10 predicted proteins | sample AntDrymUQ2232306_2_FD_106645 | JGI IMG/M metagenome (GOLD analysis project Ga0136611, IMG submission 106645) | Polar desert sand microbial communities from Dry Valleys, Antarctica - metaG UQ223 (23.06) | ecosystem: Environmental > Terrestrial > Soil > Desert | place: Antarctica: Dry Valley... | reverse complement strand
ATGCTTGCGGTCACCTTCGTCGTCGTCAACCTGCTCGTCGATCTGACGTACGCGTACCTGGACCCGAGGATTCGCTATGGCTGATACCGTCGTCGTCGCGCCGAGCGCATTCGCGCCGACGCGCGCGAGCCCCGGCCGCCTGGTCATGCTCAAGCGCGTCGCGGCCAAGAACCCGCTCGGGATGGTCGGCGCACTGCTGATCCTCTTGCTGCTCCTGACCGCCATCTTCGCGGGCTTCATCGCGCCGTACGATCCGGTGTCGCAGCTCGCGCGGCGGCTGACCGCGCCGAACGACGTCTACTTGCTCGGGACCGACGAGTTCGGCCGCGACGTGCTCAGCCGGATCATCTACGGCAGTCGCATCTCGCTGTACGTCGGGGTGGTGTCGGTCGGGATCGCGCTCGGGATCGGCGGCACGCTCGGGCTGATCGCCGGCTACTTCGGCGGCTGGATCGACAACCTGATCATGCGGCTGATGGACGTGATGTTCTCGATCCCGTCGCTCGTACTGGCCATCGCGATCACCGGCATCCTCGGCCCGAATCTGCGCAACGCGATGATCGCGATCGGGATCGTGTACACGCCGACGTTCGCGCGGGTGGCGCGCGGGCCGGTGCTGTCGATCGTCCAGCTGGAGTACATCCAGGCGGCGCGGACGATCGGGGCGCGCGACTGGCGGATCATCGCCCGACACGTGCTGCCGAACGTGACGGCGCCGATCATCGTCCAGACGACGCTCAGCCTCTCGACGGCGATCCTGGCCGAGGCGGTGCTGAGCTTCCTCGGGCTGGGCACACAGCCACCGGAGCCGTCCTGGGGGACGATGCTCGGGACCGGCCGCAAGTTCATGGAGACCGCGCCGTGGATCGCGGTGTTTCCGGGGATCGCGATCATGCTGGCCGTGTTGGGGTTCAACCTGCTCGGCGACGGCCTGCGCGACGCGCTCGATCCGCGCCTGAAGTAAGAAGACCCTCACCCCCGACCCCTCTCCCATGCGAGTGAGAGGGGAGATGGCCGGACAGTTCTCAGCCGGTCGCGGGGTCCACGAGCTTCGACACCGAGTCGATGTACGTGTATGCGCGGTAGAAGCGCTGCAAGACGCCGTCGAGCGAGTCGTCGCCAACAGGCGTATACTGCTCCGCCCAGCGTGCCGCGAGCTGGATCTTGGCGACGTTCTCGTCGCCGCTGCCGACGCTGATCAACTCCGACCGCGCCGCCACCGCGCCGGGCGCCTCGCTCCCGCTTGCCGTGCCCTCTTCCACGTGGTCAACTCCCGCGCCAGTCTCGTTCGCCGCGCGGCGCCATTCAAGGCGGCAGCCTTTTGGGCAGCGTCGTCGCGGCGCGACACCGGGTTATAGCCGAAGCCCCGGCCGGTATGGTCGCATTGTCGGTGCGCCAGGTCAGCCACGACCATCGAGAGGGCCGATGAACGGCGGTTGGGTGGTAACAATGGTTCAGTGGCTTTGAACGCAGACTCGTTGTATCGGCGCCCACGCACCGGCGAGTCTCATAATGTGTGATCCGTCAACATGCCTGTCATCCCGAAGGAGCGTTAGCGACCGAGGGAACTCCAGACTGTCTTGCGCTTGTGAGCGTGACTTCCGTCGCTTCGCTTCGGGACGGCAACCGTGGGGGCAGGTCAACGCTCACCAATAGCGCGGCGAAGCATCCAGCAGCGCCCTGCAAGGAGAGAAGCATGACCACTCCACCGGTCAAGGTCGCGACCGAAGCCGATGAAGCGTCCGTCATCGACGTGCTTACGCTGGCGTTCAGCTCGGACCCGGCCGCGCGCTCGGCGTGGACCGACCCGAGCACCTTCCTGGTGAACTTCCCGAGCTTCGCGCGCGCGTTCGGGGGCGCAGCGTTCGCCCACGGGAGTGCCTACTACGCCGAGGGCTTCGGAGGCGCGGCCCTCTGGCTCCCGCCCGACGTCCATCCCGATAGCGTCGCGCTGTTCGACCTCATGCAGCGCACGGTGCCCACCGACATGCTGGAGCAGTCGATGGCCTTGTTCGAGCAGATGGCCGCCTATCACCCGACCGAGCCGCACTGGTATCTGCCGCTCATCGGCGTAGATCCGATTCGGCAAGGTGAAGGGATCGGATCGGCGCTGATGCGGCACGCGGTCGGCGTGTGCGACCGCGACGGCAAGCCCGCCTACCTCGAATCCTCGAATCCGAAAAACGTGCCTCTCTACGAGCGACACGGATTCGAGGTGCTGGGCACCATCCAGGTCGGCACGTCGCCGACCATGTTCCCGATGCTCCGCACGCCGCGTTGAGGCGGGCGGACTCGCGCTAGCCGCCCTTGGTGACGGTCACGCGGTGCAGCTCGCGGAAGCCGGGCGGGAGGCCGTTGAGCGGCTGGCCGGGGCGGGCTGCGACGGCCTGCTGAAGCTGACGGTGGGCGGCGTCATCGACGACGCCGACGACGATGGTATGGACGGAGCCGCCCGGCCCGGCGATGTCGGCATCGCGGACTTGCCACTCGCCGCGATCGTTCGGGTCGATCTCGTCGGGATGGAGCCACCAATTGTCGTTCGGGCCGCTCGGCTGGACGAGCATCCAGAGGTGCTGGTCTCCCGGTAGGCGAGGGGCGACCCGACCGGAGATGGTTGGGCGCGCGGACACCTGGGCGTTGTTGGCTGGCGACGTGATCTGGGCGGTCAGCGGGCCGGTCGGCTGGTTGCCACCCGCCGGCTGGTTGCCACCCGGTGGATTGGCACCCGGCTTGGTGGCACTCGGCTGAGTGCCGGTCGGCTTGCTGGTACCGGGTTGGGCGCTCACGGGCTGGCTGCCACCCGGTGGCGGTGCGACCGGCGCCGCCGGGGCCGCTGTCGCGGGCGCTGCCGTCGCGGGCGGCGGGGCGGACGGCTTCGACGGGACGGTGGGAGCGGCGGGCTGGGTCGGCGGCGCGGCCGGTGTTGCCTGCGGGGTCGGCGGCACGGCCTGCGCCGCTTGTGGGGTCGGCGATGCGGCGGCGGCGAGTGTGGCCGTGGGCAGCACGACGACCACGGGGGATGGCAGCTCGCTCGGCTCCGGCGAGGCTGCCGCGATTTGGACCGTCGGCTCCGGCGCCGCCACCGGCAACTCGGTCGGGGCGGGCGACGCGGTGGGCTTGGCGGCCGGGGTCTGGATCGCGGGCGAGGCGGCGGCCTGGGGCGGCGCAATCGTCGCCACACCGACCGGAGTCGCCCCGACGCTACCGGGCACCGCGCCCTCGATGATCCGTGTCGGCGTGGGCAGAGGGCTCGCCGGGCTCGACCAGAAGATGGAGCGCAAGGCGAACAGCAGGACGGCGCAGACGGCCGTGACCCCCGCGAGCAGCAGCAGGGCGCGCTTGACCCGCGCGTTGCGCTGCGCCGACGGTGGGGCGGCCATGGGCACCCCGACGTTGACTTGCGTGCCTCCCGCGTCCATGACCATCGTGCGATCCAGCGGCGCCGCGACCGGGACCGTAGCCTTCTCGATGGCGGCCGCGAATGCGTTGGCGAGCGCCGCGCCGTTCAGGTAGCGCTCGCGAGGGTTCTTCGCGAGTGCCCGTTCGAGCACCACGTCGAGCTGAGCCGGGAGCTGGGGGTTCACCACGCGGGTCGGCGGGACCGGCTCATCGACGTGGGCGCGGAGGGTCGCTACGGCCGAATCGAAACGGAACGGCGGGGTGCCGTTGACCATCTGGTACAAGACGATCCCGAGCGAGTAGAGGTCGCTGGCGGTCCCGACCTCCCGCCCGACCGCTTGTTCCGGCGACATGTACTCCGGCGTCCCGACGAGGGTGCCCTGGACCGTCAGCTGTTCCGCCTCGGCGCTCATCCGCGCGATGCCGAAGTCGGCGAGGACCGGCGTGCCGTCGGCGCTGTACAGGATGTTCGACGGCTTCACGTCCCGGTGCATGATGCCCTGGCCGTGCGCGTAGTCGAGCGCCGCGCCCACCCCGCGCGCGACGTCGAGCGCGTCGCGCAGGGAGCTCGGGCGCCGCAGCCGGTCCGCGAGCGACCCGCCCGGCAGGAGCTCGGTCACCATGTAGATGGTGCCGTCCTGGCGGCCGAAATCGTAGATGTTCAGGATGTTCGGGTGGCGCAGGCGCGAGACCGCGCGCGCCTCGCGCTGGAAGCGTTCGAGGAAGCCCGGTGCCTCGGCCAGCGAAGGCCAGATGACCTTGATTGCAACGTCGCGGTCGAGGGCGGCGTGATGCGCGCGATACACGGACGCCATGCCACCCCGGCCGAGCGGGCCGGCGATGACGTAGGGGCCGAGCGCGGAGCCGGTCTCTAGATCCACCATTGCTGCGCCGACATCGTACCACCCGGATGCGACGAATAGGGCGATTTCCGCATCAACATCGCGACACCGGGCGCGCGACCGGCGAACACGCCACGAGGCGGCTGCCCTACCGTCGCCCGGTTTGCTCTTCCAGCACGGCCATCAGGTCGCGGACCGAGAGATTCGAATGCTGCCCGTCGGCGCTCGCGTACGCATCGGCCGAGTCTTGACCGCGCCGCTCGAACCGCGCGCGCAGCATCAGCGCCTCGTCCCGCAGCCGGTCCCAGTCCGGTGGGCGATCCCCGAGCTCGAACGGCAGATCGAGGTATTGCAGTGCTCGCTCGTCGCCGGCCTCGCGGAGCCGCTCGCGGATCTCCATGACCCGGTACGGCGCGATCCCGTAGCACAGCACGTCCGCGACGACCATGCGCTCGATCGACTGGCGCCCACCGTCGGTCAGGTCACCTAGCGTCGGGTCGCGGTCTTCGAGACGTTCGGCGCGGCCATCGACATCATCCGCGTACTCGTCGAGGTCGTCGGGATCGTCGAAGATCGAGCGTTGGCGTCGCTCGCCGGGCAGGTCGCGCTCGACGCGCTCCAGGAGTTTGGCCGACGAGATGTTCGGCGGCGCGCCGAAGTACGCTTCGGCGAGCGCGTCGATCAGCACGCGCCAGTCGCCGGGCATCTCGCCATGCACGTAGCGTCGGTCGAGGTATTGGGTCGCGAGCGGGTCGGCGCAGACCTCGTGCGCGAGATAGAGGTCGGCGATGTCGGCCGGGGCGGAGCCGCCACGGATGACGCCATCGGAGAGGAAGCGCCGGATGCGCGAGACCGCCTCGGCGGTCAGGTCGGCCATCCGGACGACGCCGTACTCCGAGCGGTCGGCCGCGCCGTCGCCCGGCGTCGCCTCCGTCATCTCGTCACGTTCGGTCGGTTCGAAGTTGGTGGAATTCACCCTGCTCGTCTCAAAGCGAAGTCGGCATGATCCGCCGGCGATTCGACTCGCCGTCGCCATTGTAGTCGACGCCGGCCGCCCCGTTCGCGTTCGCTACGGTAGTAGTCTACAGAACGTACGTTCATGTCGCCCACTTGGATCACTTTCCTAGAGGGGGTGTGGTACGCTCCCCGCATGGAGTCGACCGCCCGCGACCGCCGTGTACTTGCCGAAATTGAGGACGTCGCGGCGGGGATCGTGGCGCGGGCCGGCGAGCGATTGCTCGACTTCTACAAGAACGGCGTCGCGGTCGAATACAAGGACACGCGGCGGACTGATCCGGTCACCGTGGCCGATCGGGCGGTCGAGCGGCAGGTGCGCGAGGAGCTGGCTTCGGCGTTTCCGGACCATGGCTTCCTCGGCGAAGAAGGAACCTCGGCGGCGCTCTCGTCGGAGTACCTTTGGGTGCTCGACCCGCTCGACGGTACCGGCAACTTTGCCGGCCGCCTCCCGTTCTTCGCGTCTTCGCTGGCCCTGCTGCGCAACGGCGTGCCGGTGGTCGCGTGCCTCTGGGTGCCGTACGCGCCGAACTTGCGCGCGGGCGTGCTGCGGGCCTCGTTCGGGAACGGCGCCCGCATCGGCCACGAGCCGCTCCGCGTGGCGCCCGAGCCGTTCCGGGGCGGCGGCCCGATCGCCATCCCGCATTCGATGAGTTGGGCCTTCGAGCTGAAGGGCGACCTGGCGCGACGCCAGGGCCAGGCGCGCAACACCGGCAGCATCTGCTACGAGCTGGCGATGGTCGCGGGCGGCGGATTCCAGTACGCCTACTTCGGCGGGCCGAAGCTCTGGGACGTGGCGGCGGGCGTGCTGCTCGTCCGCGAGGCCGGCGGCCACGCCTTGACGCTGAGCCGGGGCCGGTGGACGTCGCTCGATCGGTTCGTAGCGCCCGCGCCGGGCAAGGACGGCAAGCCCAGGACGCTGCGTCACTGGTCGCGGGCGGTGCTGGTCGGCTCGCCGGCGGCGATGCTCCACGTGGCGCCGAATCTGGTGCCCCGCCGCCCGCCGCCGGTGCCCGTGGCGTGGGCGCTACGCCGGCAGCACGCCGTGCGGCGCTGGTGGGCGAAGCGCGGCAAGCTGGATGGGAAGCCGGGTGACCAGCCCGATGCCAAGGCGGCCGGGGACATCGCGGCCGAGAATCCGGCCACCGACGGCACGGCTCCCGACGCAGACTCGCCCGGTGTCATTGCACCCGACGCCGCGTCGGCGCCCGTACCCGAGCCAGCGGAGGGATCGACGTCCGTTCCTTCCGCGTGACGGGCTGGCGGGCCGTCAACACGCTCTTCCTCTGCACCACGGTGCTCGAGTCGCTCGCGTTCGGGCACCTGACGGCATTCACGCCGCTCTACCTCGCCGAGCTCGGGCTCGAGCGCCAGGACGTGGGCCGCTGGACCGGCCTGCTCTACGCGGCGATGATGGCGGTGGCGTTCCCGCTCGCGCCGTTCTGGGGCGCGCTGGCCGAGCGCTACTCCCGCCGGCTGATCGTCGTGCGGAGCCAATATTTCGCGGCCCTCGGCTACGCCATGACGGCGCTGGCCCCGGATATCTGGTGGGTGCTGGGCGCGCGGCTCGTGCTCGGTCTTACCTACGGCAACATCTCCGTCATCATCGCGACGCAGGCCCAGATCACGCCGCGCCGTCACCTCGGGACGGCCATCGCCACGATCCAGATCGCGGCGCCCATCGCGGCGAGCTTCGGGCCGCCGATCGGGGCGGGGCTGCTCGGCGTGGTCGGCCTGCGCGGGATGCTGCTCATCGACGCGGCCCTGGCGCTCACCGCGGCCTTGCTCACAACGTTCCTGATGCCCGAGCCGGCCGCGAAGCGCCCGAGCGGCTCGGTGCTGGCGCGCACGCGGGCGACGACGACGCTCGTATGGCGGCAACAGGTCGTCCGCTGGAACTTCGCGGTCTGGTTCCTGGCGCAGGGAGGCCGGGCGACGGTGGACGCCTACCTGCCGGTGCGCATCACCGAGCTCGTGGACGATCCTGCCCCGGTGATCGGGCTGGTGCTGGGCGTGTACGGCGTGGCGACCGGCCTCTCGACGTGGTTCGCCGCCCGCCTCGTCGACGAGCGCGGCGGCATCCGCTGGCTGCTCCCGAGCATGGGCATCGCGGCCCTGGCGACCGTCGCGATGGTCGCGGTCCCGAGCATCTGGGTCGTGGCCGTATCGCACTGGTCACGGGCGTTCGCATTCGCCGCCGCGCAGACGCTGCTTTACGCGCACCTCGTCCACATCGTGGATGCAGACGACCGGACGGCGGTGATGGCGCTGACGCCGATGCCCCGCAACGCGGCGATGTTTGCGGTGCCGGCGATCGCGGCGGTACTCGCGCCGCTCGGCGTAGGCGTGGCGCTGCTGGTCGGCGCGGCATCCTACGCGGGGGCGGCGGTCAGCGCCCGCCTCGCTGACCGAGCGACGGAACCCCCACCGCCGCCTCGCGTAGCCGATGGGCAGCCCTAGCGGCCTACAGAAGAACGATTTTGACAGGATTTACAGGATAGATGAGTACGAAATCTACTCCTGTCCATCCTGTCCAAAGCCTAGCCGCGCGTGGCGAGGCGCGGGAGCACGGCGCGCAGGCCGGCGAGGTTGCGGTCGAATTCGGCGACGTACGGGGTGCTCAGCTCGATGAAGAGCGTGTTGAGGCCCATCCCGCGCGCCCAGACGTTCAGGCTGCCGCTGGCGCGGTACGAGAGCGGGCTGCTGCCGCCGCCGGGCGTTGGCACGGGATAGCCGCTCGCTCCGGAGTAGAGCGACGTGAGCTCGCCGGCCACGCCGTCGCGCGCGCCGAACATGAAGCCGCCGGCACTGTGGTAGTTGACGGTCAGCGCCGGGCGCGTCTGGAGCATCCAGTCCGCGAGCGCCCGCGTCTCCTGCTCCGAGAATGGCTCCGAGCCGCCGAGGCCGAGGAGGAACCGGCCGTTCGAGTCGTATGCGTCCGATTGCCAGTCGGGACCGCCCCAGTTGCGGTTCGGATCGACCCCGCTCAGGTACTGGCGGATGCCGGCCGCGCTGCCGTCGGGGTTCGCGTCGGCCAGGATATCGAGGGTGAGGCCGCTCGGCAGATCGGATGTGGTGTCGAGGAAGTGCTGCATGAGGCGATTCGCGAGGTCGGTGGTGTTGGCCTCCGGTCCGCCGTGCTGGCCGCCGAGCACGAGGACGCGGGTCGGCCCGGTCCCGAGGTGGTAGACGCTCAGCGGCACGCCAACCTGGCTGAAGCCGATCGGCGTCCACGGGATGCTCGCTTGGATCGCCGGCGCCGCGTAGCCCGTGGCGGCGCTCGATGCCATGGCCGAGGCGCCCGCGACGCCCGCCAGCCGACTGAGGAAGACGCGGCGCGTGACGTGATCGTTCATGGAAGATACACTCGGGCGCAGAATGTGCCTATGGGTGCTCGAAGTGTGCCACGCATCAGCCCGGGCGGCTAGTACGGCGTGCGGTTGGTGGCGCGCTTCCATCAACGTTAGGTCGAGGTTAGCCCGCCGGTGCCCGCGCGTCTTGTGTCGTTCGTCGTGGTGGTCGGCGCGTGGCTGATCGCGTGCATGTTCGGTCCCGCGCATGTGGCGCGGGCAGCGAACGATCCGATGCTTTCGCGCCGTGCCTCCGATGCCTCGGCCGTTATCGAGCGCGGACCGGATGGGCGGCCGGTCGCCGTGTTCGGCCTGCCGGTCTCCGAGGCGCGCATCGTCCTGCTGCCGGTCACGCGCGACCGCGCCCTGCCCGAAGGCTACGAGCCGCCCGACCTCACCCGCGCAGCGGGGCGCCCGCTGCGCCAGATCGTGCTGGCGGACGTCCGCGCGATGATCGACGGTGCCGCGTCGGATGGCGTCGAGCTTGCGATCGTGTCGGCGTATCGGTCGCCGGCCGAGCAAGCGGCGTCGTTCGAGTCGTCCGTGTGGCGCGGTGTCGGGCGCGCCGAAGGCACCATCGACCGCGCCGAAGCCGAGCTGCGCGCGTCGAGGTTCGTCGCGCCGCCCGGCCACTCGCAGCACCAGCTCGGCACCGCGATCGACATCTCAAGCCGGGAGATCGGGTACTCGATCCAGCCGCGCTTCGACGAGACGCTCGCGAGCCGCTGGCTCGCGGCGCGCGCCTGGGAGTACGGCTTCGTGATGCCGTACCCGCGCGACAAGGAGGAGCGCAGCGGCTACGCGTACGAGCCGTGGCACTGGCGCTGGGTCGGGCGCCCGCTCGCGGATGCGATGTGGCAGCACGGGTATCTCGACCATCCTGTCTACGTCGCGGACGACTACCTGCGCGTGGTGGAGAAGCTGCTCGACGACGAAGGGATCCCGTGACGGATGCCGGCTCGCACGCATTCCGCCCGTTCCATCTGCGCATCCTGCTCCTGACCAGCGTGGCGTTCCTGGGCAACGGCATCGATGCCAGCGTGCTGAGCTTCGCGCTGCCTGGGATGGCCGGCGAATGGGGGCTCGCGCCGGCCGAGGTGGCGTTCGTGCTCCCGATGCTCGGAATCGGCCAGCTCCTCGGGGCCATCGTGGTCGGGATGCTGGTGGATCGGGTCGGACGGCGGGTCTCGTTCGCCCTGGCGGGTGCAAGCGCCGGGCTCGGCATCGGGCTCGCGGCGCTGGCGCCGAATCCGGTCGTCGTGGCGCTCCTGGTGTTCCTGGGGGGCATCGGGTTCGGCGGGGTCGGGCCGGCCGCGGGCGCCATCGTGAGCGAGTTCGCGCCGCCGCGGTACCGAGGCCGGATGTTGGCCTGGACGCAGATCTTCTGGGTCGCCGGGTGGTCGATCTCGGCGACGCTGGGAGGCTGGTTCGAGCAGATTCTTGGCTGGAGGGGCATCCTGGGGGTCGGCGCGCTGCCCATCGTGTTTGCCTTCGTGTCGTATGTGCTGCTGCCGGAGTCGCCGCGCTACTTACTGGCGATGGGGAGGCGCGCGGACGCCGAGCGCCTCGCGGCCGAATTGCTGAAGGGGGTCAACTCACGAAACGAAAAAAAGTACACGCTAAGCTAGGCTTTGTCCATT
>Ga0136611_10004063_pt1 | contig 10246 bp, 8 predicted proteins | sample AntDrymUQ2232306_2_FD_106645 | JGI IMG/M metagenome (GOLD analysis project Ga0136611, IMG submission 106645) | Polar desert sand microbial communities from Dry Valleys, Antarctica - metaG UQ223 (23.06) | ecosystem: Environmental > Terrestrial > Soil > Desert | place: Antarctica: Dry Valley... | reverse complement strand
GTTTGCCCAGGCCATCGCCCTGCTGCTCGAGAAGCAGGACCCGCAGCTCGTCGTCTCCCAGCAGCGCAAGGACCTGAGGCCCGGCAAGGTCCTGATCGACTGGCTGCAGAACGAGTCGTTCAAAACGACGGTGGCCGCCTACTCCCTGCGGGCGCGGGACCGGCCCACGGTGTCAACCCCGCTGGCCTGGGGCGAGGTGGAGGCGTTAGCCGAGGGCGGCGATCCCGAATCCATCCAGATGAGCCCCCGGCAGGTGCTAACCCGGGTGGCCGAGCACGGCGACCTGTTCGCCGAGGCGGTGGCCCTGGAGCAGCCGCTCCCCCGGCTCTGATCGCTACGCTTCGCCCGGATGGTCACCGCGGCCTGGGTCACGCCGTTCCCCCCCGACCGCAACGGCGGCGGTGGCCAGATCCGCCAGGCGCACCTGCTGCTCGGCCTGGCCGAGCGGGCATCGATCCACCTGATCTGCCCGGGTTCGGTGCTCGACCCGGCCGTGCGGGCCGCCGTCACCGGCCTCACCGAGGTCGAGCCCCTCGAGACGGTGTGGCGGGACCGCCATCCGTGGCTGCGCCGGGCCGTTGGCGTGGCCGCCCTCGTCGGATCGAGCCAGCCGAGGGAGGTTCGCTGGTTCGGGCGCTACCGGCCGGCGCTGGCCGCAGCCCTCCAGCAGGTGACGGCCGACGTGGTGCTCGTCGAGTTCGCCGGGCTGGCCCCATTGCTTCTCCCGTCGCGACGGGGGCGCTGGGTGCTCACGTTCCACAACCTGCCGTCGCGGATGGCCGCTCAGGAGGCAGCGCTGCAGGCCTCTCGGGCCCAGCGGTGGGTGTTCCGGCGCGACGCGACCATCGCCGCAGCCTTTGAGCGGCGGGCGGCGGCGGCCTTCGACGCCGTATTCACCTGCACGACCGCTGATGCGGCGGCGCTCGGCTCCCCCGGCACTATCGTGGTGCCGAACGGCGTCGACCTCGGCCGCTTCCGTCCAGGTCCCCAGGTGGCCGACCCGAGGGTCGTGTTCGTCGGTGCCCTGTACACCGCCCCCAACATCGATGGGGCCCGGTGGTTCTGCCACGAGGTCCTGCCGCGCATCCGGTCGGCGGTCCCGGGCGTCCAGGTCGACATCGTCGGCGCCCGTCCCACCCGCGAGGTGCGCGCCCTGGGCGCCCTGCCCGGGGTCAGCATCCACCCTGACGTGGCCGACGTCGCCCCCTTCCTCGAAGCGGCCCGCGTCGCCGTCGTGCCGCTGCGCATCGGGTCGGGCAGCCGGCTGAAGGCGCTCGAGGCGATGGCCGCCGGCCGGGCCGTGGTGGGCACCACGATCGGGTTGGAGGGCCTCGACCTGCGGCCCGGCAAGGACGTGCTGGTGGCCGACGACGGGGCATCCTTCGCGACCGCCACCATCCGCGTGCTCGCCGACGACACCCTCGCTAGCACCGTGGCGGACGCCGGCCGGGCCACCGTCCAGGCCCGCTTCGACTGGTCGCCCATCGCCTCCCGCTTCACCCGGTCGGTCCTGGCCATCGCCGACCCGGCGTGGGCGGTTGGGGCCGGCAGCTGAGCCAGGGTCGAAAGGCGGCCTTGTGGGCCAAGACCCCCACGAGGCGTACAGTCGCAGGCTCGATGGGATGTCGTGTCGTGGCGGGCCGGGCGCCGTGACCGGTCCGGTCATCGAATTGGACGGGATCAGCAAGCGCTACTGGCAGATCAAGGAGCGCAGTCTCCTTCGCACTCTGATCCCGCTCGGCGGGCCGAACCGCACGGAGCTGTGGGCGTTGCGGGACGCCGACCTCCGCATCGATCGGGGCGAGACGGTCGGCGTGATCGGCCACAACGGGGCCGGCAAGTCGACCCTCCTCCGGCTGCTGGCCGGGGTCACCCGGCCGACGGCGGGGACCATGGTGGTCAGGGGCCGCATCGCCCCGCTGCTCAGCGTCGGCGTGGGCTTCCACCTCGAGATGACCGGCCGGCAGAACGTCCTCGTCAACGGGTTGCTGCTCGGCCTCACCCGCGGAGAGATCAAAGCCCGTTTCGACGACATCGTCGAGTTCTCCGGCCTGGCCGAGTTCATCGACACCCCGGTGAAGTTCTACTCGACGGGCATGTTCATGCGCCTCGGGTTCTCCGTGGCCGTGCAGGTCGACCCGGACGTGCTCATCGTCGACGAGGTGCTGGCCGTGGGCGACATGGCCTTCCAGCTGCGCTGCCTGGACCGCATGCGCGACCTGCAGCGGGCCGGCACCACGATCGTGTTCGTCAGTCACCACATGCACGCCGTCCACCTGCTCTGCCCCCGCACCTTGGTGCTGCATCACGGCCGCGTCGACTTCGACGGCACCACCGAGCCGGCCATCGCCCGGTTCCACAAGCTCCTGTCCAACCCCGGAGGGGACGGCTCCGACGCCCCGGTCAAGGTAATCGACCGGGAGCTCCTCCTCGACGACGGTACCCCGGCGGTCGACGTGGACCAGGCCCAGGTGCTGACCTACGTCCTGCGGGTACGGTTCGACCAGCCGGTCGACGGGCCCGGCGTGAACTTCCGGGTGATGACCGAGGACGGCAGGCTGGCTTACGGCAGGCAGACCGTCGTGGGCGAGCACTGGCGCCAGTATCCGGCCGACTCGCAGGCCGAGGTCCGCATCCGGTTCCGGCCCCGGCTCGGCGGCGGCGGTACCTTCCACATCGGTGTCGACATCACCGACCACCTGACCACCATCCTGATCACTGACCTCGACGGGCCCTCCTTCTTCGTTCCTCCGCTCCATGGGGTCGAGGGACCGGCCGACCTCGACGGGGCCATCAGCGTCGACGGGACGTCGAGGACCGACTACAGCTGGGACCGCCTGGTGTCCAGGCCGACGACCGCGCTCCCGTGCGTCGAGGGCGGCGACAGTCGCTGATCCGCACCGACCGATACCGCTCGACGCGGGCGGTAGTCGGTTGCCCGAACAAGGAGACCTGGTAACTTACCCGCCGGGATGGGCGAGCGGACTGTGCGCGCCGGCGAGTTTCGCATGACGGTGGAGGTCCCCGATCGGCTGATGCGAGCCGCGCGGCGTGCCATCGGCCGGAAGACACCCGTGCGGGGCAGCCAGGGCGACGAACCCGGTGGCGGGCTGATCGTCCGCAAGGTCCCTCGGGTGGCCTTCGAGCGCAGGGACCCTGACGCCGGCCTCAGCTTCGTCCAAGATCGCCTCGAGTGGCGTGCCAGCCACCGGCGGGAGGCCGCTCCCGACGAGGTCGAGGACGGGATCGAAGCGCTGTCCCGGCAGGTCGCCGCTCAGCCCTGGTACCACACGATCGAGCTACCCCACGGCATCGTGACCCAGGGTGCATATGACAACCGTGCTGTGGTCCCCCACTACGGCATCCCGACCGATCTTCGGGGCCAACGGGTCCTGGACATCGCGTCGGCAGACGGCTTCTGGGCCTTTGAGTTCGAGCGCCGCGGCGCCGAGGTCATTGCCCTCGACATCGAGACCACCGCCGACGTCGACCTTCCTGGGCCGATGCGGAAGCGAGCTGCGGAGCGGGCGATGGCGGACCCGATCACCGACGGCTTCGCGTTGGCGAAGCGGTTCCTCAAGTCGGAGGTGGAACACGTCACGGGCACGATCTACGACCTGGACCCGGATCGCCTCGGGGCTTTCGATCTGGTCCACGCCGGTGACGTCCTCCTCCACCTCCGTGACCCGCTCGGCGCCCTCGAGCAGATCCGCAGGGTTACCAAAAGCCAGGCGCTCCTGTCCGATGTCTTCGACCCGATGCTCCCCTCCCGGTCGCCCGGTGATGGTCAGTTGGCGCTGTACTACGGGGGCGGCAACGCTGCTTGGTGGCGCCCTTCGCTCGGCACGCTCGTGCAGATGGTCGCCGATGTCGGCTTCTCGGATGTCGAGGTGGTGACGACCTACCAGCTCGCGGCCCGCGGCGAGCCCAAGGGGCACTGGCGTGCAGTGATGCGGGCTACCCGATAACCGTTTCGACGGGTTGCTGAAGGCCGGCACCACACCTCACCCCACTGAACTGGCTTCGAAGTGGGGCAAGAGCAGCGGGGTATCATCGCTGGATGGCCAAGTATCCTGAGGTGGGCGACGATCTCAGCGCCGTCCGCCAGGTGAGCGTCACGGCCGCGGGTCCAGCGCCGACGGATCGCTACCTCACCCTGCTGAAGCGGTGTCTCACCCGTTACGACTTCGACGACGACCTCGACCCCGTGGTGCCCGGTACGCCGTTGAAGCGCCAACTCTGGGCCAAGGCAGCCAAGCTGCTGGAGCGGCGAGGGTTGGTGGCCTACCGCAAGCGACCTTTCGAGGCGTGGCTGCGCGAGGAGGGTCGAGACTGGCCCACCCGGGCCGAGACGATGATCGGGCTCCGCCGGCTCGACAACGTCCAGGAGTGCATCGAGACCGTGGTGGCCGACGGCGTCCCGGGCGACGTGCTCGAAGCGGGCGTCTGGCGGGGCGGCGCCGGCATCCTCATGCGGGCCGTGCTCGAGGTCCTCGGTGACACCGAGCGCACCGTGTGGATGGCCGACTCGTTCCAGGGCCTGCCCAAGCCCCGGCCCGAGCACCCGGCCGACGCCGACGACACGCACTGGACCCAGCCGTTCCTGGCCGTGTCGGTCGACGAGGTGAAGCGCAATTTCACCCGCTACGACATGCTGGACGACCGGGTCCGCTTCCTTGAGGGCTGGTTCAGCGACACCCTCCCCACCGCCCCGATCGACCAGCTGGCGGTCCTGCGGGCCGACGGCGACATGTACGGCTCGACCATGGACGTGCTCGATGCCCTGTACCCCAAGGTCTCGGTCGGCGGGTTCGTGATCATCGACGACTACGGCGAGATCCCTCAGTGCCGGGCCGCCGTCGAGGACTTCCGAGCCGCCCACAAGATCTCCGAGCCGCTCCAGCGCATCGACGGCACCGGCGTGTTCTGGCGGCGTCGTCGCTGAGCCCGTCCCCGGACGGCCCGGTCGACCCCAGCCCGGTCGATGTCGAGGTCTCGATCGTTGACCACGCGAACCGGGAAGTGGTGCGGGCCTGCCTGCGCACCCTGCCCGCAGCGCTTGCGGGCCTGACCGCGCGGGTGACGGTCATCGACAACGTGTCACGTGACGGCAGCCTCGAGATGCTGGCGGCCGAGTTCCCCGAAGTCCGGGTGGTGGCTAACGACGTCCGGCTGGGCTTCGGGGCCAACCACAACCAGGTCGTGCGCCGCCTGGTGGCAGAAGGGTCGGCCCGCCATGTCCTGGTCCTGAACGACGACACGGAGCTGGCGGCCGAAGCCGTCACTCGCATGGTGGCGATGCTGGATAGTCGCCCCGACCTGGGCGCCGTCGTGCCCACCGTGCTCGACAACGACGGTCGGAGGTCGGCCACCCGCCTCGCCTACCCGACGGCCCGCAGCTGGCTGCGTGCCGACCGTTTCGACGTCACCGAACTGCCCGACCCCCGGAACGGCTGGCTGCAGGGCGCCTGCCTGCTGCTGCGGGTGGACGCCCTGCGCCAGGTGGATGGGTTCGACGAGCGGTTCTTCCTGTTCTACGAAGACGTCGACCTAAGCCGACGGCTGGTGCAGGCCGGCTGGGGCCTCGGCGTCTGCCCGGAGGCCACCGTCGTGCACCACGGCCACGCCACCGTGTTCAGGCCCGAGCTGACCCGCGACACCTACCGGCAGGGCCTGCGCAGCCGCTACCTCTACTTCGCCAAGCACGTCGGCCGCCGCCGGGCGGCGCTGCTCTCGGCCGCCGGCCGGGTGATCCTGCTCGCTCGGGCGGCCAAGGGCGGGCTGGTCTGGGCCCGCACCCGCCAGCCGGCCCATCGAGACCGGGCCCACCACCTCCTGGTCCTGGCCCGCTTCGCCCCGCGCCGGACCCTGCCCCACGAGACCGAGCAGCTGCGACAGCGGGCCCTCAGAAGTTGAAGTAGATGAAGGGGACGGGCGACCCGCCGCTGAACACCACGATTGGGATGATCATCAGGCCGTAGGCAGCGCCGCGAGCGGCTGGACTCCAGCGCAGCATGGGGGCGTGGTCACCGGCCTGGTGCTGGGCGGCGTCGATCAGCAGGACGGCGGCGGCGGACAGCACCAGCAGGCCCACTGCGGAGCGGTCGGTGGCGCCGCCCTGCAGCCGGGCGATGCGACCGAGGTAGCCGAGGGCCCCGCCGACCGACTCGGCCCGGAAGAAGACCCAGGCCAGGCACACCAGCTGGAAGGTGACAAACGTGCGGACCAGGTCCTTGCGCAGCGACCAGCGTCGCACGGCATCCTCGTCGGCCACCCTGCTGAACCGCCGCTCTCCCGCCAGGTAGAGCCCGTGGAGGCCGCCCCATACCACGAAGGTGAGGGCGGCGCCGTGCCAGAGCCCGCCGATGAGCATGGTGAGCAGGAGGTTCCGGTAGGTGAGCAGCCCCCGCCCGCGGTTCCCCCCGAGGGGGATGTAGAGGTAGTCCCGCAGCCAGTTGGACAGCGAGATGTGCCACCGCCGCCAGAACTCGGTGACGCTGCGGGACAGGTAGGGCTGATTGAAGTTCTCCGGCAGGCTGATGCCGAGCAGCGACGACGACCCGCGGGCGATGTCGGAGTAGCCCGAGAAGTCGCCGTAGATCTGGAAGGCGAAGGCCCACACCCCGACCAGCAGCCCCAGGGCGCTGGTGGTCTCGGGCGACGAGAAAGCCTCGTTCACGTACGGCGCCAGCATGTCGGCGATGGCAACCTTCTTGAACAGCCCGAGCAGGATGAGCACCGCGGCCCGCCTGGCCTCAGGCCAGTCGGGCCGGGTGCGCTGGCGGCCGAACTGGGGCAGCTGCAGGTGGGCCCGGCCGATCGGCCCCGCCACCAGCTGGGGGAAGAAGGCTACGAAGACGGCGAAGTCGAGCAGGCTGCGGGTGGGCTCGATCTTCCTGCGGTAGACGTCAAAGGCGTAGGAGATGCCGTGGAAGGTGTAGAAGGAGATGCCCACGGGCAGCAGGATCCGCAGCACGGGCGGGCTGACCTCGATCCCCAGCTGGCCCAGCAGCCGGGTGCCGTCGGTGACGAAGAAGTCGAAGTACTTGAAGAACCCGAGGATACCGAGGTTCACGGCCAAGCTGACGAGGAAGATCCGTCGGCGCCGCCCGTCGTCGTCAGTCCCCTCGAGCATTCGGCCCACCACGAAGTCGGTGAGCGTGGACAGCACCAACAGGCCGAGGAAGCGCCAGTCGAAGGCGCCGTAGAACACGTACGAGGCGGCGAGCAACAGCAGGTTCTGGGCCCGGCGGCCCAGCATCCAGTAGGCGATCAGCACCAGCGGCAGGAACGCCGCATACTGGAGGGAGTTGAACGTCACGGCGTCGAGAGGCGGGCCGCGGCCACCTCCTGCTGCACCAGGGGAGCGAGGTAGGCGGTCAGCTGGGCAGCGCCGACGCCGTTGAGGTGAACCGGGTCGGCGAACAGAGGCGACGGCCAGATCCCCGGCTGCACGAAGGTGGCGCCGCTGCGGCCGGCCGCCCCGGCGAAGGCCTCCATGGCCTTCGCGTAGTCGGCCTCGCCCTTGGGGTGGGCGGCGATGAGGTCGTCGGTGACCGGCATGGCGACGAGCAGCACTCGGGCGCCCCGGACGCGGATGGTGCGGATCATCTCCTGCAGGATGGTGACGTTCTCCAGGCCGACCGTGAAGCCGGCCAGGGCGGCGATCACGCCCTGGATGACGGCCTGGGCCTGGGCCGCACCGTCCTTCTCTAGGTAGCCGAGGTTGGTGAAGGCCAGGCCCTGGCCGTCGGGGGTGAGGTCGGGGTCGAAGACGTCAGGGTCGGCCACCTGGTCGCTGAAGGGGCGGCGCAGCGAGCTGCGGTAGCGGTAGAGCATCGAGTGCTCGCGCAGGAAGGCGTCGGCCCGGTCGACCGGACTGCCCCTGCCCTCGGCGGCCCGCACCACTCGCGAGCTGCGGTAGGCCCCCAGACCCGTCTCGGGGGCCAGCACGCTGGGGTTCAGCTCGTTGCTGGAGAAGCCGATGACCACGACCTTCGGCTCCAGGCGGGGCTGGACGATCCTGGTGGTCCAGTCGGCCACGACGGGCAGGGTCTCGCCCGCGATGGCCGCGTTGTACACCGTGGTGCCGGGCACCGCCCCGGCCAGGGCGGCCGGGTCGCCGCCGGCGTCCATCATCGAGTCGCCGACGAGCACGATCTCGGGCTGCCGCCCGCCCTCCGCCCGCTGCTCGATCTGGGCGAACTTCTTCTGCAGCTCGGGGGTGGGCCACACCTCGGGCTCGTCGAGCTGCGACCGGCCGGCCCCGACGGCGACCTCGGCCAGGAGCAGCACGGCGAGCGCCACGGCGAGCGGGAGGAGGCCCGCTGGTCGCCGCCTCCGGGCGGCCCGGAAGCGCCGGCCTGATGTCGAGCGCCCGGTCTCGGCGCCGGGTTCGATGGCCGTCACCCCGGACATCCTGGCAGTCCGCCACGACGCTTCCTGCCCGGCGGGGTGCCGTCAGAGGACGAAGGTGCGGTACTTGAGGGCCCCGTGGATCTGGCCGACGGCTCGGGCCGCGTCGACAGCGAGGTTGCCGGCGCAGACCTGGGCGAAGCGGGGGCGCCGCACCGACGGGCGCCGCCACCACAGGTAGGGCAGGACGGCGAGCGCCGCCGGCCGCCAGCGCAGGGCGGCGGCGGCGCCGGCCACGGCGGCGAGGAAGGCGGCGTCCTCGCGCCGGTACGCCCACGGCCGCCAGAACGCCTCCTGGCGGTAGCCGGGGTGCTGCACGGCGAGGGCGACGATGATGCGGTCGAGGTAGCCGTACCGCACGTGCCACAGCCAGCCCCGGTCCTCGACGTCGTGGACCACGACGGCGTCGGCGACGAAGCCGCGGCCCCACCCGGCCTCGACCACCGACCAGCCGGCTGCGCTGTCCTCGCCCCAGGCGATGGGGGCGGAGCCGGGGCCCGGGCGGGTCGACCACCACGCAATGTGCTCGTCGAAGCCGCCCGTGCCATCCAGCGCCGCCCGCCGGTAGAACACATTGCAGGCATCGAAGTAGGGCGTGGCCGCTGAGACGTCCCGCCACACGTACCAGCCCTGCAGCTTGGAGATGTCGACTCCGTCGGGCACGCGGGTGCGGCCCTGGGCGACGCCGAGGCCGGGATCGGCGCCGAAGGCGGCGAGGCCGGCGGCCAGCCAGCCGTCCTCGGGATCACAGTCGTCGTCAGTGAATGCGACCACCGGAGCCGACGCCGCCCGCCACCCCAGGTTGCGGGCCAAGGCCGGGCCCCCGTTGGCCGGGGTGCGCAGGGGTACGAGGCGGAACGGGACCTCGTCGACCAGGGCGGCGAGCACGACCGAGGTGTCGTCGGTGGAGCAGTCGTCCACCACCACGACCTCGAAGCGGCCGGCGCCGATGGACTGGGCAGACAGGCGGCGCAGCAGCGCGGCGCAGCGGTCGGGCCGGTTGTGCGTGGGGATGACGACCGACATCTCGGCACCGGGGCGGGCGGACGACATCGGCGTTCGACGGTAGCGGACGAGGGGCCGGTGGGCCCTCCGGTAGGTTAGTTGGGCCATGGTGCCGCCCCGGTGACCCGACCCGGTCGCCTGCGGGTCGGCGTGCCGTCGTTCGTCTCGACCATGACCCCGGCGTCGGGAGCGGGCCGGATGTGGCACAACGTCCTGGAGAAGTTGAGCGTCCAGGTCGAGATCTCGACCTGGGACGAGCCCGGCCGGGGTCGCTTCCGGGTCCCCCCCGACGTGTGGGTCACCGACGGCCACGACGGGCCGCTGCCGGTGGCCGAGCCGACGGTGGTTCACCTCCAGGAGGCCAGCTGGCGCCACGAGAGCACCCGGCCGGTGATGCAGCCGTGGTTCATCGAGCAGTTCGAGAGCAAGAGCCGGGCCGCCGCCGAGCGGGCCACGGCCATCATCACGCCGTCGGCGTCGTCCCGCGCCCAGATCCTCGAGCAGTACACCTTCGATCCCGGCCGGGTTCACACTGTGCCCCTCGGGGTCGACCTCGCCCTCTTCCGCCCCGGGCGGCCGGGCGCGCACGACATCATCGAGGCGGCCGGCGGCGATCCGTCGGCCCCTTACGTCCTGTTCGTTTCGAGCCTGTCGCCCCGTAAGAACCTGGGCTCGCTCAGCGACGTCGAGCTGGCGGCAGTGACGGCCGGCGCGGCGGTGTTCTGCCTGCCCAGCATGATGGAGGGCTTCGGCCTGACCGCGCTGGAGGCGATGGCCTGCGGCGTGCCTGTGGTGGTGTCCGACCGGGGCTCGCTCCCCGAGGTGG
>Ga0136611_10004062_pt1 | contig 10246 bp, 6 predicted proteins | sample AntDrymUQ2232306_2_FD_106645 | JGI IMG/M metagenome (GOLD analysis project Ga0136611, IMG submission 106645) | Polar desert sand microbial communities from Dry Valleys, Antarctica - metaG UQ223 (23.06) | ecosystem: Environmental > Terrestrial > Soil > Desert | place: Antarctica: Dry Valley... | reverse complement strand
TCGTCAAGCCTGCCCCGGAGATGCGCCCGTTCACCAACGTCGAGACCAAGCCCGGTCGCCTGTTCCGGATTGTGCTCGAGCCGATCATAGAAGAAGCGGTCCAGAAGCGCCCGCAGCCGGGCGTCCTCGCTTCCGCTCCCTGTGCGGCCGGCCGGCCCGGAGACGCAGGAGGTGAGGGAGGCGCCGAGCGTGGCAGCACTGGCGGAAGCGATGAATGAGCGGCGATCCATGCGCCGACCCTTGCGTCCGGTGCATGCGTCTCGTCAACGTCAGCTTTGCCCGTGACACGTACTGCACCCAAGCGTCACCTGACCCATTTGCCTGGCACCCACTTTGGTCGGGGGCTTGGCCACTGCTGATGACACCGGTAACCTCATCCGCGACTCGGTGGCAGGATGGAGAAGCAGGGATGGGCGGATGGGTTTACGGCTTGGCCCTTGCCGGAGGCGGTCTCCTGCCGGCCGATGTGCCCGCGGCAGCGCAAGCGGCGCCCTCGTTCTCGGCCAACATCTGCGACATCACCCGCTACGGTGCGCGAGGCACGCGCGTGTTCGAGGATACGGATGCGATCCAGCGCGCGATCGACGATTGCCATGCGAAAGGCGGCGGCACGGTGACGGTGCCCCGCGGCGAATATCTGATCGGGCCGATCTTTCTCAAATCGAACATCCGCCTCGACCTTGCCCCCTATTCGGAGCTGGTGGGCGTCGCCGACGAGCAGCCGTACAAGGTCACCAAGGCGACCGCGGCCTATGTGACCAATGCCGATTGGATTGCGCTAATCAACATCGCCGATGCCGAGAACGTAGCCATCACGGGCCAGGGTCGAATCGACGGGCAGGGGGCGAGCTGGTGGGAACGCTGGCGCGAGCAGGCGCGGCGCAACAGGCGTGGCGGCAGCACGAACCGGCCGCGGCTCGTCCACGCCGTGCGGAGCCGGAACCTGCTGTTCGACGGCATCGGCCTTCTCAACTCGCCGAGCTTTCATCTGGTGGTGAAGGATTCGGAGGACGTGACCGTCAACGGGATGAGCTTCGTCGCGCTGGCCCATTCGCCGAACACCGACGCGATCGATCCGATCGACACGCGCAACATGCGGATCACCAACAACTTCTTCGATGTCGGTGACGACATCGTCGCGATCAAGTCGCTGAAGGTGAACCCCAAAAGGCCCGATGCGGCGGTGGAGAATATCGTCATCCGCGGCAATCGCGGCTTGGCTGGGCGCGGCATCTGCATTGGGAGCGAGACGATCGGCGGCGTTCGCAACGTGCTTGTCGAGGACAATGATCTGACGGGCGCCATGTACGGCATTCGGATCAAGACGCCGCGCGGACGGGGCGGGATCGTCCAGGACGTGATTTTCAGGAACAACCGGATGACCGACGTCGAGACCCCAATGGTGTTCTCGAGCTATTATGAAAGCGCCGGCTATGATGAAGCGGCCGTTACGAAAACTCTGTCGGCAAGCGGCGGGTTCGTGCTGGGCCATCAGATCTATCCGAGCGACGCCGATCCGGCCCAGCCTTACAAGCCGAACGCGACGCCGTTGATCCGCAACGTCCGCGTCGAGGGGCTCACCGCCACCGGTGCCGATCGGGCCGGCATCGTTATCGGCCTTCCGGAAAAAAGCATCCAGGGGCTTGTGTTCCGGAACGTCAAGATAAGCTCGAAGCGGAACCTGCTCGTCCGTCATGCCGAAGTGGATGCTCGGGGATTGGACGTTCGCAGCTTGAACAAGGCCGGGCTCGCCAAAGAACGGGGCGCCGAGGTCCGCCAATAAGCGGGCCAGCAGGGACTTGCGTCGAAGGCCGACACGCTGATATGTAAAGAGCTGACACCGGTGGCATACGAATGACACCGGTATCATAAATTACGTGGCAGAGCCCGGGTAACGGGCCAGCGCCGACAGGAGAGAAGACTTGGCCCGTATCATTGCGACCTCCTTGTTCAGCACCGTTTCCACCGGTGCGCTCGTTGTGACGGGGCTGCTCGCGGCGCCTGCTACGGCGCAGGCGGGGCAGACCGAAGCTCAGCCTTCGGCGGCCCGAGCAGCGCGGGCCGAGCAGCCGGTCGATCCGAATCAGCCGGCGCCGGCAAACGCAGATCCGATCTCGGGCGTCCCTGCGACCGGCGAGACCATGGCCGACGATGTTCCAGGCGGGCAGGGCGATTACGGCACGGCGGAAGCGCCTGCCGGCGACGAGATCGTCGTCACCGGCTTTCGCGCCTCGCTCCAGAACGCGCTCAACATCAAGCGCACCTCGAACCAGGTTGTCGACGCGATCACAGCCGAAGACATTGCCGACTTCCCGGACGCCAACCTCGCCGAGTCGATCCAGCGCCTCCCGGGCATCTCGATCGACCGTGAAAATGGTGAGGGCCGCTCGATCACCGTCCGCGGCCTCGGCGGCGACTTCCAGATGGTCCGCCTCAACGGCGCCGATGCCCAAGCAGTTACCGGCGGCATCAGTTCGGATGCTGGCGCCAACCGCTCGCGCGGCTTCGACTTCAACACATTCGCATCCGAGTTGTTTGGCGGCATCAAGGTCACCAAGACCACGGCAGCCATCAATGACGAAGGATCGCTCGGCGCCATTATCGACCTTACCACCGGACGGCCGCTTTCGTTCAAGACCGATCGCGTGGCGCTCGGCTTGGAGGGGGAGTATCGTGAGAATGGCGGAACGTACAATCCGCGCTTCACCGCGCTTTTCTCAAAGCGCCTCAGCGACACGTTCGGCATTCTTGGCTCCTTCGCTTATCAGGACCAGGAGCAGCAGATCGACGCCTACCGCCGCAGCATCGGGGCATTCGAATTTCTGTACCGCAACGCCTTGATCCCGGGCACTAACCCACCGACTTTTGGCTTCGCCCGCCCCGGCGGCACCGGCCCAACCTTCGGTTCGGACGGGGCGGCTTATGCCCTGCTGACGCCGACGACGATCATTCCCGCGCTGCCGTCGATCGGCCGCCAGGATCTGGCCTACGATCGTCTCGGCACGACGCTAACTGCGCAGTGGCGCCCGACCAGCCGCACCGAGGTCATTCTCGACGGTGTCTATTCGCGTTACCGGCAGAACAGCACGGTGAACGCGATCACCACGATCGGCCTCAACCGCAACTTCCCAACGGGCGCGACCGCCCAGAACACTCGTTTCCTCGCAGGCACGACGCCCCGCCTCCGGAACGCCAACGGGACGATCAACCCGGCCGGCCTTATCGAGCGGATCGGCACCGCCACTGCGGCGGGCCTGTTCTCCGCGTGCCGGCCAAGCGCCACGGTCGAGTGCGGCCAGACCGCCTCCGGCGGCGCCTTGGTTCCCGGCACGTTCAACAGCTTCAATCCGAACAACCTCGACGTCTTCGATTACTACAACTCGCCCGTGTCGCCTGGTTTCATCCCCAGCACGAACCAGCTCGCCGGCTTCATCCCCCTGATCGGGCGGACGAACACCAAAGTCCGGCAGGCAAACGTCAACGCCGCTGGCCAGGCTGACTTCCTCGTGCTGGACGATGTCGACTGGCGGAGCTCGGCCGACGCCCAGTTCGGCACGACGCACTTCAAGCAGGGAACGCTGAACGCCACGCACGAATTCAGCGATCGCTTCCGGGCGGAAGGTACGGTCGGCTATTCACGCTCCAAATTCCGCGGCACCGGCCTCCTGGCTGAGTTCAACTCGCTCGATCAGGACGGTTACACGTTCGACGAGCGCGGCGATGGGATTATGCCGGTGTTCAACCCCGGCTTCAACGTGGCCGATCCCAGCCAGTGGACGCTCGTGAAGGGCCTCTCGACAATCCGTTATTTCAACACGCGGGTGTCGAACGAATTCAGGGTCGCGCGCCTGAACTTCGCCTGGGAGTTCAACGACCAGTTCACGTTCCGCTTCGGCGGCACGGCCAAGCAGTTCGACTTCGACAGCGACCAAGGCCGCCGCGAGCAGGACATCGAGGCGATCAATCCGACGCTACAAGAGGTGGGCCTCCGCAGCACCGATCTCGGCCGCGTGCTCGGCTTCGGGCAGGGGTTAAAAGTCTCTCCCGGCACGCCGACGAGCTTCTTTGCACCGGACCTCGAAGCCTTCCGCAGGGTCTTCGCGATCGACTGCAATTGCGTGAACAAGTTCGGCGACTATCGCGCCATCATCGACGGCCGCGAGAGCAACTCCGTCACTGAGAAGGACCTGTCGGGCTTCGCTCAGCTAGACTTCGACATTGACCTTTTTGGCAATCCGCTCCGCGGCGACGTCGGTGTCCGGGTTGCACGCACCCGCGTGATCGGCCGCGGCAATGTCGGCGGGACGCGCAGCTCCGTCGGCCTGCCGGTTACCGCGCGTAACCAATATACCGACGTGCTGCCCTCGACCAACATCGTCTACGAACCGATGCAGGGCCTGCTGATCCGCTTGGCGGCGTCCAAGACGATGTCGCGGCCGCAGCTTAACGCGCTGACGCCCGGTACGACATCGTTCCCGACCGGCCTCAACGCCACCAACGCGCCTTCGGTTACTGTCGGCAACCCCTATCTCAGTCCGTTCCGTTCGACGAACTTTGACGTCAGCTTCGAGAAGTATTTCGGCCGCAGCGGGATCCTGGCGCTGACCTTGTTCTACAAGGACCTGAAGTCCTTCCCGCAGCAGCTCGCCGGCGAGGCGCCGCTCTCTACGGTGTTCGAGCCCGAGGTGTACCAGCAGGTGCTTGCCAACATCACGAGCCCGACGCTGAGGGCCTATACCGAGGCCGACGGCGTTTATGCCATTCGTCAGTTCCAAGACGCTCCGGGCGGCACCATCAAGGGCCTCGAAGTCAACGTTCAGTCGAACTTCGAATTTCTCGGCGACGCGTTCCGCAACTTCGGCATCACGGCGAACTACACGCACATCGAGTCGGAGCTGAATTATCTGATCAGCACCGAGCTTTCGACGACGCGGACCGGCACCACGCCTACCGCGAGGAATAATTTTGCGACCGGGCCGTTCCTCAACACGTCGCCCGATTCGTTCAACGCCACGCTTTATTATGAGAACGAGACATGGTCGGCGCGTGTGTCCGGGGCGTACCGCACCCGCTACGTCAATCGCTTCCCGCTCGCGACCGGCACCTGCGCTGTCGGAATCAACACCAATGCCGGCGGCCCCTGCAACTCGCCGGTAATCGGCGACTTCGGCTTCACCGAGAGTACGCTCAATGTCGATGCTGCGCTGGCGTGGAACGTCAATACGGTCCTGAAGCTAACGCTCGAAGGCCGCAATCTCACCAATTCGCCGCAATATCGGACGATGTACGAGAACAATCCGGTCACCCAGACCTATGCCAGCACCGGCCGGATCATCACGGCGGGCGCGCGGCTGATCTTCTGATCCAGCGAGAAGGCCGACAAAAGGCGGCGGGTCTTCGGGCCCGCTTTCATATCAGCCGATGAAAGGGAACGTCTCGTGACCCTGGCAATGCGCCGTCACCTGATTCCCGGAAGTCGCAGATCTTTCAGCCCGGGCGCCAATCGCCGAACATGGCTGGGCGGCTATAGGCACGGGCCTCGGCGGCGCTGAGCAGGCGGCGGCTCTGCGCACGCGTCGCGCCGGGGCCGGTGCTGCCATATTCGGCTAGGCGCGCGTCACCGGGCTCGAGCCTCATCGGGTACCCGCCCGGACCTTTATAGCCCATCCAGGTCCAGCCCTCGGGGTGAATATGCGCATCCATCCAGCAGTCGAGGAAAGTGGCGGCGCCAAGCAGCTCGACATTGCCGCCGGCACGCCACGGCCGACCAAGATAGACAGAGCGATCGGGTACGCCGGCTTCGCGGATCAGGCGGCAGCGGCTGAAGACCAGGCCGAAGCGCTGGCTGCGATGCGTGCTCGGCGCGGCAATATAGCCCTGCAGCGCTTCGCCGGGGCGGAGGCGGGAGCGGATCTCACAGCGCTCGAACATCGCGGCGGCACTGCCGAAAATGAAGTCGACATTGCCTGAGATCATGCAGTCGCGGACGAACGCCCGGCCCGACCGAAGATAGAAGCTGTCCTGAAAGCCGACGAGATCGACGCCGTCGATGAGGGTTTTGTCGGCGGCATTGCCCAACGCAAGGGCGACCGCCTGCGCGTCCTTCACCGCGCGTGTACGAAGGTTGCCGACATAGTCGAAGCCGTTCTCTACGGTCAGGTTGCGGGCGGTGAACCCCGGCGCCTCAATCGTCAGTGTCGCCGAACCGAACGTTCCCCACGTGCCGCCGCCCCGCTTGGGGTGCCCAGAGGCGATCGCCGAGCTGAGTATGGTCGCATGGCGATCCTCGCCCACCAGCTCCACATTCGGCCGGGTCACCGTCAGCTTCTCTTCCCATCGGCCGCGGCCGAGAAGGATGCGGTAGAGGCGCTCGTCCCGGGGCGCGGCGGCGAGCGCGGCCGCCAGGCTTGGATGGGTACCGCCGCTTTTCATCACCCGCGCGTCGTAAGCGGGAGCGAAGGCGCGGACCGGCGCTGCCAGCAGCGAAGCGCCAAGCCCGCTGCAGACGGCTCGGCGGGAGAGCGGCTCCAATCCTAGCCCCGCTTGCCGCGAGCCTTACGCGCGGCGCGCGGCTCCGCCAGCGCGTTCAGCCATTCTTCGAGCTCCGAATAGCCGTCGCCGTCGCGGTCGGCAGAGGCATCGGCCGCATTTCGCGGATTGAGGCGCTGCTGCCGCTCCCAATCGTCCGGCATTCCGTCCCCATCGCTATCCTTTCGAGGCCCGCCCGCGGCGAGCTCCGGCCAGCCGCCAACCTCCTTCTGGCTGTCGATCAAGCGGCCGGTGCCATTGCGAACCGTCTCCACCACCCGCGCATCGACAGCGTCCCGCGCCAGTGACGCGCCGGCCGAGGCGAGCACCCGCTCGAACGCGCGCGGCGCGGGATCGGCGGTGACAGGCGGCATATTGATGGGGGCGGCAAGCCGGTAACCCGGAGCGAGTGCGCCGTTCACCAGACTCCAGGGATCGGCAGGGATGGTTCCGTTCATGCTGTTGCCGCCAAAATAGGCTTTTGCGATCGGATTGCGCTCGTCAAAGGCGATCGGCTTTCGCGAATCCGGCCCCATTTTGTAGGCATTGTCGATGAAATTATATTGGGCGTGGCTCGCTTTCTCACCGCTGTCGGCATTGTAGCCGGCATGATTGCCACCCCAATTGTAAAACACGTTGGAGCGGAAATCATAAAAGGCGCCGACCGGGTCGGCCTGCGGAGTCAGATAATTGCCAGGCCGCGGCATCCGGGCGGCGTGATGGGCCCAAAGATTGTGGTGGAAGCTCATCTTCGCGCCTTTGCCGCCGCGCAGCAGGGAGCCGTAGCCATGGTCGCCCTTGGCGTGGAGCGAGCGGCGCAGCGATTCCGAGATGATCGACCATTGCACGGTGACGTCCCTGAGATCGTCCTGGGGCGTTTTATAGGATGAACCGGACGAGAGCGTCTCGTCGATCGACCAGCTTGCCGAAACATGATCGACGATGATGCGCTTGCCTCGGCTGATCGTGAAGGCATCGCTTTCGATCCCGGCTTCATTCCCCAGCCGCGCGCGAATGAAGCGCACGATCACGTCGTCCGCGGCGATCTCGAAATGGCGATCGCGGACCGTGATCCCGCCGCCGGGCGCGGTCTGGCCGGCAATGGTGACCTGGCCGTTCCTGACCACCAGCGGCGTCTTGAGAGGGATCGTGCCGGCGACATCGAAGACGATCGCGCGCGGGCCCTTTTCCTCGACAGCGGCGCGCAAGGATCCGGGCCCACTGTCCTGGAGGTTCGTGACGCGGCTTACGCGTCCGGCGCGGCCGCCAAGCGCGAAGCGTCCCGCGCCTTCCGCGCCCGGAAAGGCGAGTATCTGTCCCGGAACGGGCGGCGGGGGCGGCAGCGCCGCTGTGGCGGAGAGCAGGAGGATAAGCATCATGGTTACAGGGCCTTGAAGGTGAAGTTGCGGAAACGGGTTTCGCCGCTGCCGGCGGAATAGAGGCCAGGGCGGAGCATCAGGAAACCGCCGCGGACATTGTGGTGGTAGCCCGACACCTCCATGCCGCGGTCGAAGCGTTTCCAGGTCCGGCCGCCGTCGCCGCTTGTATCGTAGGTTACGATGTGGCGATCATTGGTGACTCGGATGCGCATGCGCCGGCCGTGCGGGTTTGCCGGGCGGCCGCGCTCGATCCCATATTGATGAGTGACGAAGCGCTGCTCGTCGAAGCCGAGGCCTGCATAGAGCCGATCGTCATAGAACAGGATCAGCCCCGCCACGCCGCCAGGCGCAATCTCCACATCGCACTCGAACTGATAGGCCGGGTCGCCGGCGATCAGGAGCAGGGGAGAGGAATCGCTAGGCGCCTTGCCGCGACCCTTGAGAATGAGCACATTGTTCTCGACCCGAGCACGGCCAAGCTCGTTCGGGCCCGGCTTGAAGAAGTTCCACTTGGCGCCGATACGGAGCAATGAAAAATCGTCCGAGAGCGGCTGCCCGTGCGGGACCGCCTTGCCCCCTCGCGGTTTTGCGAGCGGCTTCGAGAGGTCATCGCCTGTCATTCGGAACCAGCCGTCGGGCGTCCACTCGACCCGGTCCAGCAGAGTCTGCCGCCCGAGCGTCCAAAAGCCGTTCTCGTAGCCGTGATAGACCGACCACCAGCTTCCGTCCGGCCCCTCGACCAGGGTGGCGTGCCCGCGCGACCACCATTTCTCGTCGTTGCTGACGGTGCGGACGATGGGATTTTTCGGGTGATTTTCCCAGGGGCCGTGAATCGAGCGTGAGCGCGCAGCGATCACCATATGGCCGGTGGGAGGTCCGGCCGTTCCTCCGACCGCAGTGACGAGGTAAAACCAGTCGCCGCGCCGCGTAATCTTCGGCCCTTCAGGTGAAAAGCCTTCGACCACCCAGTCGGCGGGGTACCGCCAGGGATCATGGACGTGCTCGATCTGCCCGATTGTGGCAAGGCCGTCCTCGCTGAGGCGGATGCGATCGCCGCCCGAAAGGAACAGCCAGCGGGAGCCGTCCTCGCCGACGGCGTGGCCCGGATCGATGTGATTGGGGAGCTGAAGGTCGATGGGATCGCTCCACGGGCCTGCGATCCGATCGGCCCAGATCACGTAGCTCGTGTTCGGCGAGGATTTGACGGGCACGTAGAGGAAGTAGCGGCCCTTGTGCTTGATGAGCTCGGGCGCCCACACCGAACCGATAGTCTTCCTGAGCGCCGCCGTGACGGGACGCCAGTTCACCAGATCCCGCGAGTGCCAGATGACCAGACCCGGATAGGAATCGAAGGTTGAGAAGGTCATGTAATAATCGGCGCCGTCCTTCAGGATCGTCGGATCCGGATGATCGCCCGACATGAGCGGGTTAAGGAAGGTCCCGTTGCCAAGGTCGGCGACGCGCTGATTGTCGAAGCCGCGGCGCCAGGCCGACTGCAGCGCCGCAGGCGCGCGGGCAGGCGCTGAGGCCTCGGCGGCCGTACCGGTGCCGAGCGCCGTCGCGGCAGCGCCCGCAAATGCGGCGCCGAACGTCTCCCGCCTGCTAAGATCCATGGCTTGTCTCCACCAGACTCAACGTCTGTTCTATCCCGATGGTAACCGGTGTCAGCACTGGAACACAAGTCGTTCCCGTGAGCACGTAGGCACCACATTCCGTTTCCGCGCGTTGATCCCGCCAGCCCCACGGAGTGACTGTGATGCGCGCCCTTCTGTTTCCGCTTCTGCTTGTCGGTTGCACGGCGCCGGGGCCGCTCTCGACCGCAAGCAGCCAGGCGGACCTTGCACAAGAATTGGATGGGCGCGTCGCTGCCAGGCCCGAAAGCTGCGTGAGCACATCAGCTTCGCAAGGTCTCCGAATCGTCGATTCGCGCACGCTCGTTTTTCACAGCGGCGGCACAGTCTGGGTCAACCGACTCGAGGACGATTGTCCGGGCCTGCGGCCGCAGGACACGTTGATCGTGGAGGTGCACGGCGCGCAACATTGCCGCGGCGACCGGGTGCGCGGTCTCCCGCCCGGCACGACGATCCCGGGGCCGACGTGCCCGCTCGGAGACTTCGTGCCGTACCGGCTGCCGCGTTAGTTTTTACATCCGATCGAACCAGCTTTACCCGGAGTTTCGCAGCGCGGTGGCGATGGCGTTGATCGAGAGCTGAATACCTTCGCGGATGCGGGGGTCGGCCTCGCCCGCGCGATGACGCTTGATGAGTTCGATCTGCAGCAGATTCAGCGGCTCGATATAGGGGAGCCGGAGCCGGATCGACTCATCGAGCGCGGGATTC
>Ga0136611_10004061_pt1 | contig 10246 bp, 2 predicted proteins | sample AntDrymUQ2232306_2_FD_106645 | JGI IMG/M metagenome (GOLD analysis project Ga0136611, IMG submission 106645) | Polar desert sand microbial communities from Dry Valleys, Antarctica - metaG UQ223 (23.06) | ecosystem: Environmental > Terrestrial > Soil > Desert | place: Antarctica: Dry Valley... | reverse complement strand
GCGGTTCCGTCCTGCCAGACGCGCACTGGCCGGCCCTCCACGCGCATTTGACCCAACACGAAGTCCGCCGCCTGTGCGGCCGCTGCCAAGTAGCGGGGCTCTTGCAACTGCCACCCGGCACGCGCCAGGGCCGAGATGGCCAACCCGTTCCAAGCCGCCAGGATTTTGTCGTCGCGCAACGGTGGGATGCGGTGCTGGCGGGCGGCATACAGGCGATCCAGGCCGCTGCGCAACCGTGCCCACAGGCTGTCTGCCGGTTCGCCGCGCTCGGCGGCAAAGGTGGTGAGATCGCGGGGGCGGTGCAAGATGTTGCTGCCTTCGAAATTGCCCGCATCGGTCGCACCGTAAAAGTCGGCGACCAGGCTCGCGTCGTCGGGCCCCAGAACTTCGCGCAACTGGGCTGTCGTCCACAGGAAATAGAGGCCTTCCCTGCCTTCGCTGTCGGCATCGGTCGCGGAAAAAAAGCCGCCCGCTGGATGGCGCATTTCGCGCAACAGATAATCCAGGGTTTCGCGCACGACCCGATCGAGATCCGAATCGCCCCCCGCTTGCAGGCAAGCCACCGCAGCCATCGCAATCAAGCCCTGGTCGTACAACATCTTTTCGAAGTGGGGCGCGAACCAGCGGGCATCGGTGCTGTAGCGGTGAAAGCCGCCGCCGACATGGTCGTACAGGCCACCCGCGGCCATTCGCTGCATGGTCAGGTGCGCCTGCTCCCGGGAGGTGGCTTCGCCGGTGCGCCACCAATGTTGCAGCAACAGCGCAATCGGCACTTGGGACGGGAACTTGGGGGCGCCGCGCCGGCCGCCGTGCAGCGGGTCGAACGTGGCCGTCACCTCGCGCACGACGACGTCGGTGGCCGCAGTCCCTGCCAGATCGCCCGCCGGCCCGGCCGACAGGTGTTCGCTCAGGGCTTGGGCGACCTCCTTGCCGTGTGCGACAATGCGCGGCCGCTCGCTCGCGTGCAACTCTGCCAACTGCAAGCACAACCCGTGAAAGCCGCGGCGCATCCCGCGCTCGCCGTCAAACGCCGGAAAGTAGGTGCCCGCGAAGAATGGCAAGCCGCGCGCGGACCCGGGTTGCGCGTCGGGCGTCAACCAAACGCTCATGGGCCAGCCGCCGCCGCCCTGCATCGCATGCACCGCGGCCATGTGGATGGCGTCTACGTCCGGACGCTCCTCCCGGTCCACTTTCACGGGCACATAGCGACTGTTGAGCAACGCTGCGATGCGCAAGTCCTCGAAGCTTTCGTGCTCCATCACATGGCACCAGTGGCAGGTCGAGTAGCCCACCGAAAGGAACACGGGTCGGTCCAAGGCACGCGCCTCGTCAAAGGCCTCCGGACCCCATGGCCGCCAATCGACGGGATTGTGGGCGTGCTGGCGCAAATAGGGGCTCGTTTCGAGCAACAACCGGTTGGCATAGACCGGCACGGCGCCCGGCGGTGCATGCGGCGAAGCATGTTGCGATGCGGCATGTTCGCTGCCGTCCCAATGCCTGGTCCGGGGCGCATAGCCGGCCGGCAGTGCGGCAAGCGCGGCGGTGAGACGTTGCGCGAGCGCCTGTGGGTGCGGTTGCGTGTCGGGAGGTTGGCGATAGTTCGGCATGAGAGGCTCCTGTGTGGGGCACCGCTGTCGGCGCGCATTGTTGCGTCCGATCGGTGATGCCCATGACGCATCGCGTCAGCATCAACGCAGGCTACACGATCACGGCGCTTGGCCCGCAACGGCCGCATGAACGAAGCAATCGTGGCTGTGGACGGCCAACTCGACCCGGTCATGGCCCGCTGATGCAGCCAACGCGCCCCGGCTCGCTTGACAGGCAGCGCGCAAGCCAAGTGGACCGTAGCGCTTTTGCGCGGTTGCGGCTACAACCAGATGGGCGTTTGCCGGGGGGTAGAAAGTGATGCGAGATCCAGGGTTGCAGGGCGCGAGCGCCGGTGGTCGTTCACGAGGGTCGCAGCTCGCGCTGCTCGGATTGGTGCTGTTGGTGGCCGCGTGCAGCGAGGACACCTTGGTCAGCGACGGGGACGGCTTGGGCCAGGGCGGCACGAACGTGACTGACTCCACCCTAGGAGCCGGCGAAACCGAAGAAGTTGCGCTGCCCTGCACCGCGACCGTCGAGGCATGCGATGGGACCGACAACGACTGCGACGGCGAGACCGATGAGCAGTTGTGCGACGACGCCAACCCTTGCACCTCGGACCTGTGCGACGCGGCTGCTTTGCCCGCGGGCTGTACCCATTCTGCAAGCGAAGGGAAGTGCGACGACGGCGCCGCCTGCACCCTGGACGACAAATGTGGCGTGAATACGAATGGTATCGCGCTTTGCGCCGGCGTCACGCAAACCTGCGACGACATGAATCCGTGCACCGAAGACAGTTGTGACCAAGCCAGCGGCGATTGTCTGGTCGCCCCGGTGGCTGCGGGCACAGGATGCGACGATGGCTCCGCTTGCACCATCGGCGAGACCTGTGCGGTGGGGCTATGCTCAGGCGGCTCAGAGACAGACTGCAACGACCAGAACCCTTGCACTGGCGACAGTTGCGACCAGGCGTCGGGCTGCGAGCACACGGCGAACACGGACCTGTGCAACGACAACAACCCTTGTACCACGGGCGACGTGTGTATCGGGGGAACCTGCGCGGCCGGCTCCTCGCTCGACTGCGACGATGGTAAGCCGTGCACGGTAGATGCGTGTGACAACAATTCCGGCAAGTGTAGCCACACCGACAGCACCGGAGCCTGCACGGACGGCAACCCCTGTACGGTGGGCGATTCGTGCGCGGTGGCGGGCAAGTGCAAGGGCGACGCCAAGGTCTGCAACGACGACAATCCCTGCACCAACGATTTCTGCAACCAGGACGACGGCGCGTGCGTGGCACAGAAAAAACCTGACGACACCGCGTGCGACGATGGCGTGGCCTGCACGCTGAATGACGCATGCAACCATGACGGTCTGTGTGTGGGTGACGCCAAAGTGTGCAACGATGGCAATCCTTGTACCACGGATTCGTGTGACAAAAATGGCGGCGGCTGCGTCACAGAGCTGAGTTCCGGCGCGGTTTGCGATGACGGCAACGCGTGCACGCTGGGCGATGCCTGTGTGAAAGGGCTTTGCAAGGCGGCCAACCTGAAGGCCTGCGACGATGGCAACGGTTGCACGGACGACGCCTGCCTCGCGGGTGCGTGTGTGTTCACGGCAAACAAGGGCGCCTGCAGTGACGGCAGCGCTTGCACCCAGGACGATGTTTGCGTGGACTCGGCGTGCAAGCCCGGCGCCAACTTGGCTTGCAATGACGGCAATCTCTGCACTGGCGATGTTTGCGACAAAGTCAATGGCAATTGCCAACATCCGCCAGTCACCGATGGCATCGCGTGTGAAGACGGCATCGCTTGCACCCAGGGCGACAACTGCAAGGCGGGCACGTGTGGCGCCGGTCCGCAACTTGCGTGTGATGACGGCAACCCGTGCACGAAGGACACCTGCGATCCGAGCAAAGGCAAGTGTGCGTTTGCCCTCACCGACGGCGCACCTTGCCAGGACGGCAACGGCTGTACGGACGGCGATGCTTGTAAGGCGGGCAAGTGCCTGTCGGGCAAGGTCACTTGCCAATGCCAGGAGACCGCGGACTGCGCCGCACAAGAGGACGGCAACCTGTGCAACGGCACCTTGTTTTGCGACAAGATCGGCCACACCTGTAAGCTCGACCTCAAGACCGTAGTGACTTGTGACCAGAGCAAGGACACGCTTTGTGTGAACTGGAGCTGCAACGTCAAGAAAGGCGTATGTGAGCCCAAAAATGGTCCCGACAAGGTGCCGTGTGATGCTGATGGCTCGCAATGCAGCTCGGGTGATGCTTGCTTGGCGGGCATCTGCAAGCCCGGTCCAGCGATCGCGTGCGACGACAACAATCCATGCAAGGATGACTTTTGCGAGCCCAAGAGCGGCTGCGCGGCAACACCGAATCTCGCGGCATGCCAGGACGGCAACCCCTGCACCTACAACGACCATTGCACCAAGGGCGCTTGCAAGTCCGGGGTGGTCCAGGCCTGTGAGGACGGCAATGCGTGCACGTTTGACAACTGCGACCAGAAGAGTGGGCTGTGTGTCGCCACGCCAATCGCGAACGCAAGTTGCACGGACGAAAATCCTTGCACCGTGGGCGACATGTGCACCAACGGCAAGTGCAAAGCAGGCTCGACCACGTCATGTGACGACGGCAACCCATGCACCAGCGACGCGTGCGACCTGGGCAATGGCGACTGCGCTTTTACCCCGTGGACCGGCGGCGTAACGTGTGACGATGGCAATGCATGCACCACCGGCGATTTGTGCAGCGCCAGCAAGTGTCAGCCCGGGTCACCGACGGCTTGCAGCGACGGCAATGTCTGCACGGTCGATAGCTGCGACAAAATCAGCGGAAAATGCAACTTCTCGGCGGCGCAGGACAGCGGCTGCAGCGACGGCAACCCCTGTACCGTGGGTGACAGCTGCCAAAACGGCGCGTGCCAGTCTGGCGGCCCCAAAGTGTGCCAGGACGGCTTGGCGTGCGTCACCAATGTATGCGACGCGAAAACCGGGCAGTGCGTCGCCAAGGCGGGTGGTCTGGACTGTGAGGACGGCAATGCTTGCAGCAGCGGCGACCTGTGCAAGGGGGGCGTCTGTATTCCGGGCAAGTGGCTGGTTTGCAACGATGCCAATGCATGCACCAATGACGCCTGCGCGCCCAAGACCGGCAAATGCGTTTTCAATCCGAACAGTTTCGGTTGCGACGACGGCAATGCGTGCACCACGGGCGATCAATGCAAAGCGGGCGCTTGCACCCCCAAGGCGCTCAAGGGCTGCGGTGACGGCAATAGCTGCACCACGGAGAGCTGTGATCCGCAAAGCGGTTGCGTCTACACGGGTTTGAGTGGCATGGCCTGCTCGGATGGCAGCGTCTGCACCACCGGCGATACTTGTGCCAATGGCGGCTGCGTCGGGCAGGGCATCACATGCAACGACGGCAACCCTTGCACTTCGAACTCCTGCATTCCGAAGACCGGCTGTGCCTATACGCCGCACTCCGAGGGTTGCAACGACGGCAATGCCTGTACGCTCGGCGATCAGTGCACCAGCGGCAAGTGCTTGCCGGGCGCGCCGAAGACTTGCGATGACGGCATCGTGTGCACCGACGACGCCTGCCTGCCCGGCTCGGGAGAGTGCGGCTTTCAGGCCGACAACAGCAACCTGTGCAGCGATGGCAACGCATGCGTGAACGGCGAAGTGTGCGCGGATGGCAAGTGCTTGAACGGCACAAGCTATATCAACTGCGACGACAAGAACGCCTGCACGGCGGACCTCTGCTTGCCGCAGGACGGTTGCGTGTACCTCGCCAATCCGGCGGCTCCTTGCGACGATGGCAATGCCTGCACGCTCAAAGACGTTTGCCTGGGCGGTAAATGTGTGAGTGGGGCTCCGGGGCTGTGCGACGACAACAATGTGTGTACGGCCGACGTCTGTGATCCGGGCAAGGGTTGCGTCCATACGCCGACTGGCGAGGCTTGCAACGACGACAACGCCTGCACGGGGCCCGATGTCTGCAAGGGCGTCAACTGTGCGGGTGGCGCCAAAGTGGGGTGTGACGATGGCAATCCCTGTACGGCAGACGGCTGCGACAAAAAGGTGGGCTGCACGCAGGTGCCTGTGCAAGGCAACGCCAAGTGCGACGATGGCAATTCGTGCACGACGACGGATGGCTGTTCAGAGGGCAAGTGTATCGGTTTTGGAGGGCCGACATGCAGCGATGGCAATCCCTGTACGGCGGATACCTGCACGCCAACCGGTGGTTGCGTCAACAAGGCCAGTGACGGTGTGACCTGCGATGACGGCAACCCGTGCACCATCGCCGACGCTTGCCAGGCCGGGGTGTGCAAGCCCAGCACCCAGCTCTCGTGCGACGACGGCAGCCCGTGCACGCTCGACGGCTGCGACGCCATCAAGGGGTGCTTGCACACGTCTGCCTCCACGGGTAAGGCCACCAAAATCGCGATTCCCAGCAATGCCAAAACCACGCTGAGCAATGGCCAGCCGGCAGTGGCGACATGGGACCAATTTGCTGGCTGGACGCATGCGTTGAACGGCGCGGTATGGCTGTGGACATCGGTTGACGTGCAGAAGCCTGGCGAGGTCGAGCAGGCCACATTCACGCGCGTTTTCGAGGTGCCAAAGGGCGGTGAGACGGTGGTGGGCGAGCTGCACATCGCAACGGATGGCTCGTTCGTGTGCACGCTCAACGGCATCTTGATCGGTGTCGAGGTGGACGAGGCCAACTGGGCGGACCCCATCAGCCTTCCGATCAGCGGTCAGCTTGGTGCGGGCAGCAACAGCCTGACCTGTATCGTCACCAACCCCGGCAAGCCGGGCGCGACGGCCAAGCAGAACCCGGCCGGTCTGTATTTCTTGGTCGACATCACAGTGTACGAACCGGGTGGCGCCCTGCCCTGCCAAGATGGCAATGCGTGCACCACGGCGGATTGGTGTATGGGTGTCCAATGCCAAGCCGGCGCGATTGCCAGTTGTGACGACAACAATGGCTGCACCTCGGACTTCTGCAACCCCAAGACGGGATGTGGCCACACACCGAACAAGGCTGTGGCCTGTAACGACGGCAATGCGTGCACCGTGGCCGACACCTGCAGCGGAGGCATCTGCAGTGGCGCCCTGCCTGCCGGCTGCGACGACTTCAACCCCTGCACGGTCGAGGTGTGCGATGCCAAGCTCGGTTGCCTGCACAAGCCCGATGACGGCAAGGCATGCGACGACGGCGACAAGTGCACGGCCAAAGATGCGTGCAAGGGCGGCAAATGCTCGGCGCTCAGCGGTGCCGCCTGTGATGACGGCAACCCTTGCACAACAGACGGTTGCGCGGCGCTGTCGGGCTGCTTTCACAACGCCACAAGTGGCACCTGCGACGACGGCAACCCTTGCACTGCGGGAGACTTGTGCTCAGGTAGCACATGCGTGGGCAAAGCCGGTGCGGTTTGTGACGACGGCGAGTCTTGTACGGTCGACGCCTGCGACGCCAAAATGGGTTGCAGTTTCACGCCAGTGATGGCGGGCTCCTGCGAAGACGGTAGCCCCTGCACCAGCCAGGACGTCTGCAAGGACGGCAAGTGCGCGGCGGGGAACATCAAGGCCTGTAGCGACAGCGAGCCGTGCACGCAGGACGGCTGCGACAACAAGACCGGGCTTTGCACGTTCACGCCCGTTGCGGACGGCAAGGGCAAGTGTGAGGACGGCAATCTCTGCACGATCGGGGACTTGTGCTTGAAGGGTACGTGCTCAGCGGGCACCCCGCGCGACTGCTCAGACGGCAATGCCTGCACGGCGGACGGTTGCGATCCGGTGACTGGGGATTGTTTCCAACTGCCGCTGCAAAATGGCACCGTTTGCGATGATGGCGACAAGTGCACGACCCAGGACGCGTGTCTGCAGGCCAAGTGCGAGGGCAAGAAAGTCGCCGGCTGCGTGCCGTAGGCAAAGCCTCCCCCGCCGACGCCCCTAATCGTTGTCCGTTCCCACCAACGCCGCACCAATCCCGGCAAACCGCAAGCCGATGCTCGCCGCGTCGCCCTCGCCGTCCCCGTCGGTGTCGATGTCGAGCTCCAGGACCGTGTCCACCAGCGCCAGCACCTCGCCCTTGGTCAGCGAGAACTGGGCAAACAGCTTGCTATCCAGCGAGTTGATGATGTCGATCACGGCCGTCTTGGGCACCGCGCCGCCCAGGATGCCCAGCACGGATTCGATGGTCTTGCCGTCTTTGGCAAAAACCACGGTCGCTTCGATGCGCGCACCCTTGACGTAGAGCGTCGCGTTTTTCGCTCCCAACAAGTCGGCGTCCATCGCAAAAAGCGTGTCAGGACCGCCAGCGACCAACTTGCCGTCCTTGATGACGGCATTCTTGAAGGTGAACTTCGCTGTACACCCCGCAGTCAACGCCTGTTTGCTCACCCACCACGCACAACTTTGCGCTTGGGGATTGCAGCCGGCGGCAACCGAACTCGGCGCCAACACTGCATAATAGAGGTTGAGCGTGAACGCTTGCTCCGGGCCCTTGTACCCTTCCAGCTCCGCGACATAACTCAACGTGCCATCGGCCACTGCGGCGATCAGCGGTTTGTTGATGAAAAACGCCAGCACACTCAAGGCGTTGTTGATGCCGCCCGAACAACCCGTGCTCGGCGCGCAGGTGTCCGGTTTGCCGTCGACGTCGATGCCCTGCCCTGGCTGGCCGGAGCTGCCGATCTGAAACACGGTGAGCTTGGCTGCGCTCGCGCCATAAGTTTTGGTGCAATCCGGGCAGCTCTTGGTCGTGATGCCGATGCAGGTGCCGCCTGTGCAGATGTCTGGCGTGGTGCAAGACTCGCCGTCGTCGCAGGGCGCCTTGTTGATGGTGTGGACGCAGCCTTTGCCCACCTTGCACGAATCGTTGGTGCAGCCGTTGCCGTCATCGCAACCGAGCGGTCCGCCGCCCTGGCATGTGAGGCTTTTGTCGCAAGTCTGGCCTGTGACGCAAGGGTCGCCCGCTGAGCACGGGTCGCCCGCCTTGAGGTCCTTGTGCGCGCAGCCGGTAATGGCCTCGCAAGAGTCCACGGTGCATGGCTTTTTGTCGTCGCACGCAAGTGGGTCCAGCGCCGCGACGCAGCCCCCCTTGTCAACGATGCAGACCTCTTTGGTGCAAGGGTTGCCATCGTCGCAGGCGGTCTTGGCCTTGCCCTTCTTGCAAACGCCCGCCTCACACGCATCGCCCGCGGTGCAGGGGTTGCCATCTTCGCAGGCGCCGGTGCCGTCCTTGTAGTCGCAAGTGCCGTCGGCCAAGCACACGTCGGTGGTGCAGGGATTGTTGTCGTCGCACGCGGTGGCTGTTGGCGTCCAGGCCAGCGCGCTGACCGCCGCTATGCAAGTGAGGCACTTGCTGCCGGGTTTGAGCCCGCCGCCCGCCACACACAAGTCGTCGATTTTGCAGCCACCCGCCGGCGCCTTCACCACGCAGCCCAACTTGGCGTCGCAGCCCGCTGTGCAACCGCTTGCGACCGGTGCCGTGCACGCGAGTGGTTGGCCTTGGCACAGACCCGCTTTGCAGGCGTCGCCGCTCGTGCACAGGTCGCCGTCGTCGCAGGCAGCGCCGTCCGCCTTGCCTGCGCACGGACCGCCCGCCACCTCTGCGCTGTCGGCAGCAAGCGCATCGGCCGGAGCCTTGCCGGCAGCGTTTTCGTCGCCGCAGCCCACCATGCCGCATGCCAGGGCGCACGCCAACAAGACCGGAATCGTGATGCTGCTTGCTTCGCGCAGGAACCTCGCCACAATCGCCATCGTTTGTCCTCCCGCCCCAATCGATCCGCCGGGCCGTCGAGGATACGCGCAGCACTCCTGTTCTGCCAGAACGAGGCTCCATGTCCGAGGTCCCGCACCGCTCCCCAATGGCCGTCGAGTCCCGCGGGCTGCGCGCGAGTGCCCGGGTGTTGCCGGCCGCGCTGCTCTTGTGGCTGGGCCTCTGCCTGCCCGCCCTGACGCATGCCCAGGACCGCACGGACGAAGACCGCTACCGCCAGAACCCCTCGGCCACGGTAGCCGAACAGATCGCCCGCAAAGCCCAGGAAAAAGGCCAGATGGCCCGCGCCATGAACTGGGCCGAGCGCGTTGTGCGCAGTCCTGGCGTCACGCCTGCCCAACAGGCCTGGGTCGCGCGCCTGCGCCAGGATTTGCGGTGGCAGCTGGGCGACAACGGCTACGGCCAGGTGGCGATCCACGTCCAACCGGCCCACGCCCTGGTGCTCGTCGACGGCAAAGAGCTGCTGCCGCGCACGGCCAACCACGTCGTCTGGCTCAGTGAGGGCAGCCATACGATTGCTGGCAGCGCAGCCGACTACGGCCCGAGCGAGCAGGTGGTGTCGGCGGCCCGCAATGAAAAGCGCAGCGTGGATCTGGTGTTGCCGTTGACCCGGGCGCCCGTGTTGCTGATTGAGGCCACGCCCGAGTGCGAGGTCTGGGCCGACGGCACACGGCTTGGCTCGAGCAGCAAGGTCCGGTTTGCCGTGAGCCCTGGTGCGCACCTGATCGAGCTGCGCCGCGAAGGCTACCTACCCTGGTCGCAGCAACTGGTTCTGGCGGTGGGGGAAACGCGACGGCTGCAGGTCGAGCTCAGTTTGCCGGCGGACCAGACGGCGCGGCGGGCGGTGGCGTCGGACGTCGAGCGCCCCGT
>Ga0136611_10004060_pt1 | contig 10248 bp, 7 predicted proteins | sample AntDrymUQ2232306_2_FD_106645 | JGI IMG/M metagenome (GOLD analysis project Ga0136611, IMG submission 106645) | Polar desert sand microbial communities from Dry Valleys, Antarctica - metaG UQ223 (23.06) | ecosystem: Environmental > Terrestrial > Soil > Desert | place: Antarctica: Dry Valley... | reverse complement strand
GCTCCTGCACCTCTCGACCATCGCATGGCCGGTCTTCTTCCCCTTGGGTCAGGGGCGGGAATCTCAGGTGGCCGGTGCCGGTGCGGCGACCTCGGAACCGGTCAGGGCGGCGTCCTGGCGACGGATGCGGCCGCGACTGAGGACGTAGACGCCGATGGCGGTGAGTCCGATGGCGCCCATGCCCAGCATGGTCCTCCTCAGGCCGATGGCATCGGCCACGATGCCGATGGGCAGGGCGGCCATGCCGAAGGCGCTGAAGCTGAGCATCATGAGCGACTGCACCCGGCCGTGGTACTCCGAATCGCTGTTGCCGAGCACGAGCGTGTTGTTGAGGGCCTGAAACGCCGATGAGGCGCCTCCGGCCGTCAAGATGATGAAGAGGGCGATCGGCAGGGTCGGAGCGAAGCCGAGCACTGCGACCGCAATCGCGAAGACCGCACCGGCTACGGCCTGGATGCGCCACGCCCGTTCGCCTTCGGCCCGACTAGCGATGAAGAAGGTCGCGGCCAGCGCCCCAACGGCGCTCACCCCGTTCATCAGGCCATAGCCCCCGGGGCCGGTCTTGTACACCTCTGCGGCTAGGGCAGGGAGGAAGGCCACGTATGGGAAGACGCACATGACCACGACGAACGACGTCAGCACCAGCAGGCGCAGCAGGGGACGGTGGACGACGTAGGCGACGCCGGCCTTGAGCTCGGCGAGCGGCGACTGGACGGGCCGATCTGCCCGAGGTGAGCCCGGCGGCAGTCGCACGGTCACGGCTAGGGCGCACAGCATGAAGATGGTCGTGGCGTAGTACACCCCGGCCACACCGAAGAAGGCGATGCCGATCAGGGCGCCGGCCACCGACGGGGCGAAGATGCGGGTGCCGTTCATGCTCATCTGCTGCAGGACGATGGCGTTGGCCAGCCGGTCCCGTCCGACCAGCTCGCCGGTGAAAGCCATGCGGGCCGGGCCGAGAAAGGAGAAGCCTGCTCCCTGCGCCACCGCCGACGCGATCAGCATCCAGTAGTCGATGAGGTCGAAGCTGATGGCCAGGGCGATGAGGCCGGAGCTCGTGGCCAGCACGGCCTGGCACCCCATGAGCACCTTGCGCTTCGAGAGCCGGTCGGCGGCCACACCTCCCCACGGGGTGAGCAGCAGCATCGGCACCCCGAAGCCGAGGTACACCGCGCCGAGACCCTTGTTGCTGCCGGTGAGGTTGTAGGCGAGCCACCCGCGTGCCACGAACTGCATCTGTACAGCCAGGAAGCCGAGCAGACCCCCGACCCAGAGCATGCGGTACACCGGGTCCTTCAGGGCGGCGAACGTGCCCGGGCGAGCCTGCTCGGGAGCCGATCCGTCGACTTCCTTCGTGTCTTCCTGGGTGCGTCGGCTCATTACTTAGAGAGACTAACGGCCCGTCCGGAGTACGGGGTGCTACACGAGGGACACCTCGTCCGGAGTCGATTCGGTGTCGACCTCCGCTGGGCCCAGCTCGTCCGGGGTACCCATCAGTCCGGTGATCGTGGGCACGAGGTCGGACCAGGCCATGGCCTTGTCGATGTAGGAATCGGCCCCCCGGCGAAGGACGTCGAGCAGGGTGAAGGGGTCGGGGAAGGCCGAGAACACCACGATGCGAGCGTGGGGGGCACAGCGGCGCAGGAGCGGGATGGCCGTCAGCCCGTCCATCACCGGCAGCCGCAGGTCCAGCACCACCACATCGGGCTGCGCTCGCTCGACTAGGGCCACGCCTTGGGCACCGTCGATCGCCGTACCAACCACCTCGAATCGCCCGTCCACCTCGAACACCACCTCGAGCAGGGACCGCACGTCGGCGTCGTCATCGACGATGACCACCCGAAAGAGACCAACCGGGTCTGGTGTTCCGCTGTTCACGTCGCCTCGCCTCCTCGGCCCGCGGCAGCGGGTCACGCCCTAGGTCATCGGCACGGGAGGGGCTTCGCCGTAGTCAATTGTGCCCAGTCGTGTCAACGTTGCTGTTCCGTTGACGAGGGCGGCGGCAGGATGTGCACGGTCACGTGGTCGACGGGTGCGGCGCGAGCCCGCACCAGCGCGGTCGTCTCCGGCCAGGAGGAGACCTCCGGACGCAAGAGGCCCGCCTGTTCGAGGCCGAGGAGAGGCCCCCGGGTCATCTCGAGGGCGGAGAGCCCTTCGACCCCCAGTCCCGGCAGGGCAATCAACTGCACTGGCCCCCCGGCCCTCTCGATGCGATCAGCCATGCTCTGCTCGGCGATGGCCAGCGCCTGCGTCACCGCCACGGACGGCGTGTGCGAGCCCACCAGCCGGGCTTCGGTCAGGGGCGGCTCGGGCATGGCGTTGCCGCGCTGGACGACGAGCGTGCCGCCGGTTGCGCCGGCGAGCGTTCGGCGTCGTCGACCGAAGCTGGCGAGCGAGCCGTTCACCCGTACATCGAGGTCGCGCCGGACGAGCTCGTGCAGCAGGCCGACCACCACCTGGCTCTCCGGGGGGCGTCGCTCGAGGTCGAGCACGTACGCCGCGCTCGGATCGAGTGCTCGGGCGACCTGAGGAGCCAGTGCCCTGACGTACGCCGCCTCGGCCCGCACGATCGGACGACCGACAGGCGTGATCGCCGACGCCACGCCCACCCCGCACGTGAGGACGACGCCCAGCAGCGCAACAGGCGTCCCCAGGCGGGGTCGGGCGATCGCAACGACCCCGATGACGCCGGCCATGGACGCGCCCCAGAGAAGTGCACTGGCCGGCCAGAGCCAGACGAAGTTGCCGACCGATGCGAGGCTGTAGAGCTCGTCGGGCATCCTCGTCATCAGCAACGTCCCGGCCGCGAGCACTGCGGTGGCGCTGGTGAACGCGAGCCCGACGGCGGGGGCGCGATCACGAAGCCGCGCTGCGCACACCAGCCCAAGGAACCAGAGGCCTAGCACCAAAGCCGCTTGCGCCGGCACGGAGGGGATCAGCAGTGTCCGGGTGTCGGCCGTCGGCCTCATCCAGACCGGCCACGGAGCCACGGCTCGCACGGTGACGCTGGTGGCGCGCTCCCAGCCGATCGCGCTCTCGTCGAGGCCGGCACCGGTCGAGCCCAGCGCCGCCAGGTTCCCGCCCCGGTTGACGACAACATCGGTGAGGGGGCCGGCCCAGACCAGCGCCAGCAGCGCCAGCGCCACGAGCGCGGGCCGGCGCGCCGGTGCAACCGACGGCGTCTCGGCGACCCTTGCTGCGCCGTGGCGCGTTGTGACCCAGCTGGCCAAGGAAGAGATGAGGACGGCCACAGCCGCCGCCACCACCGGGCCGGTCACGGTCAGGTGCGCCTGGGCGGCGTAGCTGCCGAACACCACCCCCCAGACCAGCGCCCACGGCCTACCGCTGCCTGCAGCCACCATGCAGACGAGGTACGCCGCCAGTGGAACGATGGCCGCGAACGGGTTGAGTGGGTTGACGAGCATCTCGCCCCGGATCGACCACAACACTGTGACGAGGATCGTCGCTCCCATGGCAACCACTCGGACTCCTCCCAAGCGGAGCAACCACCACAGCGCCGCGCAGGCGCTCACCGCGTTGACCAGGGCAACCACGACGAGGCTCGTCGTGGGGTGGTCGTTGATCTGCTGCCCGACGGCGATGAACCAGAACTCGAGCGGCCCGGGATGGTGCACCTGCTCCCCCAACCGAGCGCCTACCACGCTCGGTTGGCCCAACAACGGCGTGTCCTCCGTGAACACGTCGCGGGCCCGTAGCGCGATGATCGCCGTGTCGGCGACCGGCATCCAACCCCGGCTCACCTCCACGAAGGAAGTCACCAACGGGCTCAACACCGAGGCGACCAGCAGGGCCCCCGCGGCCAGCCGCAGGCGCGACTGCTGCAGGTTCAGGAGAGCCACAGCTTGACGAGGCCCCTCAGGGGCAGGATGCCGGTTCCCTTGACTGCGCTGACCCAGACGATGTCACCGATCTCGAGCTGACAGCCGGCAGCCAGCTCGGCTTGTCGCCGTTGGCGCTGCGATGCCTTCACCTTGTCCTGCTTCGTAGCCACCACCGTGTGCGGCAGCTGGTTGCCCCGGGCCCAATCCAACATGGTGACGTCCAGCTTGGTGGGACCGATCTCGCCGTCGACCAGCACCAGGATCATGGTCAGGGCCTCGCGGTTGAGGAGGTAGCCCTCGATCATCTTCGGCCATCCGGAGCGGGTCGAGCCGGACACCGCCGCGTAGCCGTAGCCGGGCAGGTCGACCAGGCTGCCGCCACCGTCCAGCTCGTAGAGGTTCAGCATCCGCGTGCGTCCGGGCGTGTTGCTGGTCAGCGCCAGCTTCTTGCGGTTGGCCATGGCGTTGATGAGCGAGGACTTGCCGACGTTCGAGCGGCCAACGATCGCCACCTCGGCAGTGGCCCCCGGCAGCGATGCGACGTCCGGAGCCGAAGTCACGAAACGGAGCTGTAGCGGTGGGCTCATCGTGTGGCCGAGTCAGGGGCAGAGGGGCCAGCGTCCATGCCGGCGAGCATCGCAGAAGGCGACCGACCCTTCATCTGCCGAGCCGGGCCCCGCGGCACCTTTCACTTACTCTTCAGGAGATGAATGAGCTGCGAGTGATCGACACGCACAACGGCCAGGCAGTCGCAGGATGACGAGCGGACTCCTCGTGCTGGCCGCCGGGCTCGGCTCGCGGTTCGGCGGAGACAAGCAGATCGCCGGCGTGGGGCCCAACGGCGAGGCCTTGATCGACTACACGCTGCACGACGCCGTGCGAATCGGGTTCGACCCGATCGTGCTCGTGGTCAGAAGTGACATTCGCAACGTCGTCAACGCCCATCTCGTCTCGCAGGGATGGGACCCCGACCGGTTCGTCTACGCCGACCAAGACCGGGACACCTCGGCGCCGTCGCGTAGCAAGCCATGGGGTACGGCCCACGCCATCGTGTCGGCACGCCATCTGCTGACGGCACCCTTTGCGGTGGTGAACGCCGACGACATGTACGGCCCCCGCTCCCTCGAGACAGCTGCGGCACTGCTCGACGAGGAGTGGCCCGCCGGCGTCGAGCATCTCGTCGGGTTCGACTGGACACAGACCCTGGCCCCCTCCGGCACGGTCAACCGCGGCGTGTGCGAGGTGGACGACAACGGCTGGCTGGTGGGAATCCGTGAGACGCGAGGCGTCGACCGCACCACTGAGCTTCCCGCGGGGACGTTGGTCTCCATGAACCTCTGGGGCTTCTCGGCCGGGATGGTCGATCGGCTGGCCGAGCGGCTTTCGCAGTTCGTCGGCGACCATGGGCATGAGCCGGACGCCGAGTACCAGATCCCGGACTGCGTGGCCGAGCTCCTGGCCTCGGGCGAGATCAAGGTTCGGGTGGAGGCCAGCTCGGATCAGTGGATCGGGGTGACCCATCGCGAGGATCTGTCTTGGGCCCAGGCCCGCTTGGCCGAGCTCGTGTCGGCCGGCGCCTATCCAGCGAAGCTCAACGACTGAACGGCCGAACCGGCCAACCCAACTAGCGGGAGGGGCGTTGCAGCGCCTGGACGCCGTCGCAGAAGCGGGTGTGGCGGTCGAGCACTTCGGCGATCGGCTCGAACACCTCGGCTTCGGCCACCTCCCGCACGGAGAGCTCCAGGCGGGCGCGTGCGCGCCGAGCCCGGCGGCGACCACCGACACTGGCCATCCATCGCGCCACCATGGCCAGAAGGAGACCGGCCAGCACGCCGCCGAGCAGCATCACGGTGGGCAGGGGCAAGGGAAGGGCGCCGGCCTCCGGCGTGTCGAGGTCGCCGAGGCGGAGATAGGCCAGGCCGGCCAAGAGGCCCAACCACACGCCGCCGATGATGGCCACCAGCGCGAGCAGCGTCTGCAGGGCACCTACCGCCGGCCACCAGGCCGGGGCGCCGTCGGCTTCAAGGTCGGTGCGGGCCACAGCTGTGTCGAGGCGGTCAGACAGAGAAGAGGCCCGCCCGGCGACGACGTTCCGCACCGCATCCGACCATGACAGCGCCAGACCTTCCCCCGCCTCGTCACCGGCGCGATGGAGCGCAGTCTCCACCCGGGCCACCGAGACCGCAGTCGGCGCCGGCAGAGATGTCCGCGCCCCGTCACCACGACCGAGGTGGAGCCGTCGGAGGGGATCGGGCCGGACCCGACGCACCCACCGCGTGAGGGGCCAACCCGTCCGGGCCGCAGCGCGGGCGCGGTAGGACCCGGCAACGGCGGCGGTGACGGTATCTACACCCGCGGCGCCGATCAGAGCGTCCACCACCTTGCGACGCGACGACTCGCCGACGGCACCGTGCGGCGAGGCGCCGGTGCACGCGCCCGCAAGCGCGGCGGCGACCCGGTCGGCGTCGGCCGCCAGCCGTTCCAGCGCCGTCTGGCGTGCCGCCACGCGGGAGGCGAGCGCCCGCCTGAGCTCGTCGATGCCTTGGGCCTGGCGCACCGATGTGGTGAGCAGTGCTACCTCGGCCAGGCCGTCACCGGCCAGCAGCCGAGCGAGGTCGGTGCGACAAGCAGCCAGCTCGTCGGGGGTGAGGCGGTCGGTCTGATGCAGAGCCACGAGCAGCACACCGGCATGGCCGGCGAGCGGGCGGAGGTACCCCTCGTGCACCGCTCGATCCGCATACTTCTGAGGGTCGAGCACCCAGACGACCATGTCGGCCACGGCGACGACGCGGTCGACCTCTCGACGGTGAGCGAGGGCGGTCGAATCGTGGTCGGGGAGGTCGAGCAGCACGAGCCCGTCGAGGCCTGGTGCGGCGGAGACGTGGCGGCGCCCGACGGCCAACCAGTCGAGCAGTGCCGTGGCGTCCCCGCCCCACGAGCAGGCATGGGTCGTTGATGTGGTGGGCCGGCGTACGCCGACGGTGGAGAGATCCTCACCGGCGAGCGCGTTGAAGAGCGACGACTTGCCGCTTCCGGTCGCACCCGCCAGCGCCACCACGGTGTGCTCCAGGCCGTGTCCGAGGCGCTCGCCGGCCCGACGCACGAGCGCGGATGCCGCGGCCAGGTCCGAGTCGTCGACCACACCGCGACCCGCGTCGACGGCGGACTGCAGAGCGGCAAGGCGAGCGTCGAGATCGAGCTCCACGGGACGGGAGCGGCCCAACCTCACCGTCGGCTGCCGGCCGCTCGTCGGGCCCCGAGCCAGGCCTTGGCCGCCCTGCGCAGGGTGTCGCCCTCATCCGCGGGTGCGGCGTCGTTCACCAGGTGCAGGAACCGCTCGGCGTCCTGAGCCAGGAGGGAGTCGGTGCGGTCGAGCAGGGCCTCGCGAGCTTGCCGGGCCAGCGCCCTCACTGCCTGGTCACCGAAGATGGCCTCGATGAGCTTCTGGCTCGCGGCCGACGTGCCCCCGGCCACAGCCACCTCAGCGCCGGTGAGGCCCCCGGTGTGGGCGAACACCGCCAGCATCACCGCCAAGCCGGCCCCGTTGATGGTGAACGAGGCGATGCGTGCGCTCGTGCGCTTGTCGCCACCCTGCTCGCGCACGAGCTCTAGGACCGCGCCTTGCCACTGCCGGACCTCGTTGGGCAGCTGGGCCATGAGCTCGTCGGATGCCCGGCCCAGCGACCGCTCGCGACCCTGCACCAGCGCGCGGCCACTTTCTAGCTGCCGCCAGGCGTTCACCGTGTCCCATGAGGCTCGATCCGCAGCCGCGTGCACGAGCGCCTCGACCCCCGTCTCGACCGCCTCCTGCACCGAGTCGGTCGAGGAAGGCCGTCCGGATAGGACGGACCAGGCGCGATCTCGAAAGCGGCCGATGCCGGCCTGCACGGAGCGCATGAGCTCTCCGGTGCCGACCAGCTCCTGCCATCGGGCCAGCACCTCACCGCGGAGGAGGGTGCCGTCCCGGATGGTCTCGTCGACCTCCCGTCCGGCCCCGTCGTACGCGTGCCGCACGGCCCCGCGCAGCGCTTCGGCCGAGCGTTCCTGCGCCTCGATGGCGTCGGCCAGCCCCACGATGCGCTGCTCCATGCTGGTGAGCGCACCCTCGAGAGTGGTGCGGATGACCGCGGCTCGCGCGTCCGCGTCCCGGGCTAGGCCCGTCAACCAGCTCCGCAGCGGCGCCACCTGGCCGTCGGGCAGTCGGCCTTCCTCCAGCACGCTCTCCTCGATCGAATGGAGGAGGGCGTCGCCGAGGTGGTGGTCGTCGAGCATGCGGCGCAGGTCGGCGGAGATCTCGCCGACTGCGGCGGGTGGCACCCGATCGAGCACGACGGCCACGGCGGCGCTGCGCTCGGCCGCCGCAGCCAAGAGATCCCAGGGCACAGCATCGGCATAACGGGCCGCCGTGGTGACGAACACCCAGAGGTCGGCGGCTGCGAGCAGCTGGGCAGCCAGTTCGCGATTGGCGGTGACTACCGAGTCGATGTCAGGTGCGTCGACGAGCGCCAGGCCGGGTGACAGGCCGTCAGACGTCACCAGATGGACGGTGCCCGTTCCCCCTTCAGCGCCCGTCGTACGGGCCAGCCCCGGGAGCACGCGATCATCCTCGAACCAACGACGGTCGGAGGGGTGGCAGACGAGGACGGGCGCACGGGTCGTGGGCCGGAGCACGCCGGACTGGGAGACCTGCGCGCCGACCAGGCTGTTCACCAGGGTCGACTTCCCAGCACCGGTCGAGCCACCTACCACCGCAAGCAAGGGTGCATCGAGCGAGCGGAGCCGAGGCAGCAGGTAGTCGTCGATCTGCTGCACGACCGCGTCGCGATCGTGCACCGCAGCGCCAACCCCTTCGCCCGCCAGGTCGAAGCGCGTCGCGGCGACCGCGGCACGGAGGTCGGCCAGAGCCGATGCGAGATCCCGACCGTCCTCCATCCCACTGTCTTACCGGAGTCGGGCCAAGCGAACACTTCGGCGCCGGGGCCAGGCAAGGGTCAAGGTCGCTCGAAATCTGCCGAAGAGGCTTGATGCAGCCGCCGCGCCTCGAGGCCGAAGAGCTGGTGCGCGCCCTCCATACGCTGCTCGAGACGTACCCGGACGCAGCCGTGGCCGCCCTCGGCGACGACGGCATGTACCGCCCCATGCCGGAGTCGGTGCCGGTGACCACCCAGACCCCACTGGGAGGCCGGGCGCCGATGGATCTCGTCGCCGCCAGCGACCGACGGTCGGTGCTCCAGCACTTCCTGCAGGCCAAGGCGACCGGGGCGTCGCAACGCCGATTCACGGTGCGTGGCCGGCCCATGATGACGTTCATCGTGGACGTGCGCCACGAGCACGGGGTGCTTGTCACCCTGGTGGCCGAGGTCGTCGACGGGCCTCCTCCCGTCGCCCTTCCGGATCCCGTCGAGGAGGTGCGGGGCCGCCATGGGCGCACGTGGCGGGGTGAGCTGGGCGAGATCGTCCAGGTGGACAGCGGCGTCTCGTCGATGACCGGGTTCCACCACGACGAGCTGCTCGGGGGCGACCCGCTGCGCTTCATCCACCCGGAGGATCACGACCTGGCCGTGCAGCATTGGTTCGATGTGCTGCTGTCCGACGGTGGCCGGGCCCGCCGCTGGAGGGGGCGTCAGCTGCGGGCCGACGGCTCATGGCTGTGGGTCGAGTTCACCAACCACAACTACCTCGACGACCCGGAGGTGGCCAGCGTCCTCTCGGAGATGGTCGACGTCTCCCAGGAGATGCGGGCGACGGACGAGGTGTGGGAGGGGCGCGAGCTGCTTCGCCGGCTCACCGAGGCGCTCCCTCTCGGGGTGCTCCAGGTGGATGCCGGCCGCCGGGTCGTCTACACCAACGACCGGCTCCATGAGATCGTCGGCGTCGGCAGGGTCGCCACCCTGCAGGAGCAGCTTGCGACCATCGTCGAGGACGAGCGCGGACACTTCGAACAGGGCATGGCGTCGGTGCTGGACAGCGGCGCCGACGTGGACCTCGAGCTGCGCCTCCGACTCGAGGATGTCGCCGAGGAGCGGTACTGCAAGGTCTCGCTGCGGGCCCTTCGCGACCGGGCCGACGTGCTGACCGGCGCCATCGTCTGCATCTCCGACGTGACCGAGAGCACGGCGTTGCGCAAGGCGCTCGAGGTGCGGGCCACCTTTGACCGCCTGACTGAGTGCTACAACCGCGAGGCCATCATGGCTCGGCTCGGCAGCTCGCTTCGCCGCCGGCCGCACCTCGGTTTCGGCACCGCCGTGGTCTTCGTGGACCTCGACCGGTTCAAGCCGGTCAACGATCGCCTAGGACACGCGGCGGGCGACGAGGTGTTGCGCATCGTGGCCAACCGGCTGCGCCACAGCGTGCGGGGGAACGACCTCGTCGGTCGCCTGGGTGGCGACGAGTTCCTCGTGGTGCT
>Ga0136611_10004059_pt1 | contig 10254 bp, 10 predicted proteins | sample AntDrymUQ2232306_2_FD_106645 | JGI IMG/M metagenome (GOLD analysis project Ga0136611, IMG submission 106645) | Polar desert sand microbial communities from Dry Valleys, Antarctica - metaG UQ223 (23.06) | ecosystem: Environmental > Terrestrial > Soil > Desert | place: Antarctica: Dry Valley... | reverse complement strand
GTGCGGGCGACGCCCCGCCCACGGTGAGGTTAAGCACCTGCGTCGTACCGGGCTGGAAGAGCGGCATCTCGTTGGCCGGCGTGCCGCTCACGAGAAAGCGTACCCGTTCGCCGGCGCGCAGGCAGTTGGTGGAAGCGGCAAACGCGCTCAAATCCAGCGCGTACACACCCGCGATCGAGAGCGTGGTCCGACCGCACGGCGCACCGCGGAGCGGATCGGTGCTCGGGATCTCGATCACCGTGCCGACCGGAGCCGGTTGACCGCTGACCCTCACCGTGCCTGAGAACCCCGCGCCTGCCGGCAAAGACACCGGCCCGGGGACCGGCGTCGGAAATGGGTTTTGTGCCGCGACCGGCCGTGGGTCGCCACCCGTCAGAAGCGCGCCAGCGAGCAAGAGAAGCGTGAACGCCCACACACATGTGCGCGCGGAATACCGAGCAAACATAGACGGCACCTTTCGGGCGGGGTGGCGACGGAGCGAGATGGGGGACCCTCGATCCGCCTCGCTCCGTCGCCACCCCGCGATCTCATTCCTTCGCCATCTCGCGCTGCATCTCTGGCGGGAGGAGGTTGGGGATGCCGTCTTCGATCGGGTATTTGAAGTCAATTGCTTTGGAGTAGAGGTAGCCGGTGATGATCTCGCCGTCCCGCTCTTCCTCAACGTGGAGTTCGAGCGGCTGTTTCGTCATCGGGCAGACGAGAATGTCCATCAGGTCGCGCTTCATCGTTCGCCTCAGTAGTCGGTCTGTGAGCTAGTATCGCAAAGTGGCGCGCACAAGGAGAACCGCCGCCCGCCGGCCGCTAGACGATGCCCGTTGTGCGCGCCTGGATCGCCGCCAGCGCCTCGCGGTCGGCGGCGCAGAGCTGGGCGAGGCGCGACCAGAGCGTCGGCCCGTTCTGCGGCGGCACGGCGTGGTAGATCGCCCGCGGCACACCGAGCAAGAGCGCCTCGACCTCACTCCAGCCCTCCACCAGCAGCGCGCCGATGGACAGCGCCGGGGTTGGGAGGTGTCCGAGGGCGGCGAGGGTCGCCTGCACGTCTGTCGTCAGTTCGAGGTCGTGTTGGGCAAAACGGTGCAGGCGGAAACCGACGGTATGCTCGGCCGTGTGCCACTCGGTGGGGCGCTGCAAGCGTGCGGCGGGAATCGCGAGTAACGGTTCAAGCGCCGCCGCGCGCACGCGTCGCAACCGCGCGATCACCGCGGCGAGCGGCTCGCCAGGAGTTCCGCTTGGCTCGCCCAGACGCGGCGGGTAGAGCGAGGGATGCGGGATCATTGGTTCATCCTCGTCGCGCTCTGCCGCGTAGCGCGTGGCGATCCCATAGCGCACGTCTGTCAGCTCCACATGCGCAAGCTGCTGGCGCAGGCTCCATTCGCCCGACTGCGGCCGCGCGTCCAGGAGCGCATCCGGCACGCCCAACAATGCTCCCTCCAAGCGTGCCCGCGCCGGCGGCGCCCAGCGCAGATGTCGCACCGCTGCCGGTGGCTGCCAGCGCAGTGCCGCGAGCGACGCCTCCAGCGAGAGGCGTGCCACCAGGTCTTGCCCGGGCAGCGCACGCACCCGCGCGTCGAGCGCGTGATCCGGTAGTGCCGCCACCGCCGCGACCAATGCGTCGCGCTCTGCCCGCGGAAACGCTTGATGCATTCGATCCTCGCTCGAGAGCGCCGCGCGCTCTTAGACGCCGATCCCGGTCAGTCCTTGCAGTTCCCGTGTCAGCCAGAGCTCGCCGAGGTGCTGGTTGCCGTGCGCGATCAGGGTCTGGCCGAGCGCCTGCAGCGCCGGGATTTCGCCGAAGGGGCGCACGAGCAGCACGCGATCGAGGTCTGCGAGCGTCACCTCGTCAAGATAGGTAGCGGTCGTAGACCAGACCTGCTCCGCATAGGCGAGAAACGCGGCCACGGAGGGCACGCGCATCGCGTGGGCCTCCTCCGCGGGCATGCCCGTGCCCTGTGCCGCCTTCGGCAACGTCCACGCCTGGTCCAGCCCGCCCTCCAGCCAGATCGTGTTCCGGCGTTGAAGGACGAAGTTGACGATGTTGTCCTCGGTGCGCACCCAATGCCAGGCAGTGAAGGCAATATGGTTCGTGGTCGCGTTCGGGCGGAAATAGAACTGCGCGTCGGTCAGGTCCGCCAACGCGCGCCGGTAATCGCGGTGGAGCGCGCTGATGAAGTGGTGCAGGTAGGATTGAATCTCCATCGGGCGATTTCTCCTGGAATGGCCGGCCTGGATAGGTCGAGACGCGCACGCGATCAGGACACCGCGACGCGCAACGCGGCGAGGCGGCGGTCGGCCTCGGCCATCGTCTCCGGCGTCTTGCAGAAGGCGAAGCGCACGCGGTTGATGCCGTGGCCGGAGCGGTAGAAGGCGCTCGCCGGCACCGCCACGACGCGCGCCTGCTGCGCCATCCGTCCGACAAAGGTGCGCGGGTCTTCGTCGCCGAGGCGGCTGTAGCCCGCGAGCGTGTAGTACGCGCCCTCCGGCGAAACTGGGTCAAAGCCGTTGCGCTCCAGGATGGCGAGGAAGGTGGCGCGGCGGGCGCTGTAGTCGGTCAGGAGTTGCTCGAAATAAGACGGCGGCAGATCGAGCGCGGCGAGCATCGCGGACTGGAGCGGCGCGGGCGCGCAGACGGTAAGGAAGTCATGCACGTTGCGCAGCGGCTCCATGAGCTGGACCGGGGCGACGGCATAGCCCAACCGCCAGCCGGTGACGGAGTAGGTCTTCGAAAAGCCGCTGATCGTGATCGTGCGCTCCCACATGCCGGGCAGCGCCGCGATCGAGCGGTGGCGACGGCCGTCATACGTCATGTACTCGTAGATCTCGTCCGTGATCGCGATCGCGTTGTGCTCCTGGCAGAGCTCCGCAATCAGGCTCAGTTCGTCGTCGGTGAAGACGCGGCCGGTGGGGTTGTGCGGTGTGTTGACGATGATCGCGCGCGTCTTGGCGGTGAAGGCACGGCGCAACTCCTCCGGGTCAAAGCGGAAGTCGGGTTCTTGAAGCTGGACGTAGACCGGCACGCCGCCGCAGAGATAGAGGTCCGGCACGTAGGTCTCGAAGAACGGCTCGAAGATGATCACCTCGTCGCCGGGGTCCACGAGCGAGAGCAGCGCGCAGGCCATCGCCTCGGCGGCGCCGCAGGTGACGGTCACCTCCATCCCGGGGTCGGGGTCAAGGCCGTTGAAGGCACGGTTCTTGGCGGCAATCGCCTCGCGCAGCATGGGCAGGCCCCAGGTGACGGAGTACTGATTCACGTCCGCTTCAATTGCCGCGATCGCCGCCTGCTTGACCTCGCGCGGGGCGGGAAAGTCTGGGAAGCCCTGGGAGAGGTTGAGCGCGTCGTACTGGATCGAGAGCCGGGTCATCTCCCGGATGATCGACGAGCCGAACCCCTGGACGCGCATCGCGGGCATAGCTGGACTCCTCTCTTGCGACCAACCCGGATAGGATAGCAAGCGTGGGTGATCGCATCTACATGGGCGTTGGCGGGCAGGTGTGGCACCCGAGGGCGCCCAGCACCAGAGGACTGAAGGCCTCGCTACCACCTTGCGCAAAATCCTGTGGTCGTACCAGTTTACGGTTGATGTGCGCCGGGGAGGGACCCCCTACCCCGGCGGCTGCACACGAGTTGTGAACACGTACTTGAGGCAGATTCGATATACGATATCCGCGTGGGAGACTAAACTACGTTCGTGACCACTGTAAATCCCTCCCTGCCCTTACGCGGCGTGCGCGTCGTGGACTTCTCCTGGATCGTGGCCGGGCCGCAGGCGACGCGCATCCTCGCGGACCTGGGCGCGGACGTGGTGCGCGTTGAGTATGACGGGCGCGTGGATTCGGTGCGCCTGGGCAATCCTGCGCCGGAAGCGCCGCGCGGCAGTCTGAACCACAGCGGCATGTTCAGCAACTTCAACCGCAATAAGCGCAGTGTGAACCTCAATATTCGTCACCCCGAGGCGATCGCCCTCCTCCATGACCTGATCCGCGTCTCTGATGTGGTGATCGAGAACTTCTCCGCGGGCGTGCTCGAAAGCTGGGGGCTGAGCTTCGCGGAGATGCAGCGGCTCAACCCCGCGATCATTTACGTCTCGCTCTCCGGCTTCGGCCACCTGGGGCGCGACCGCGCCTACGTCACCTGGGGTCCGACCGCGCAGGCGGTCTCCGGCCTGACCGCGATGTCCGGCTTGCCGGGGGCGCCGCCTGCTGGGTGGGGCTTCTCCTACCTGGACCACACCGCTGGCTACTATGGCGCGCTCGCGATCCAGATGGCGCTCTACCATCGCGCGCGCAGCGGCGAAGGTCAGTATGTGGACATTGCTCAGGTGGAGACCGGCATCGTGCTGGCGGGCACGGAGATCCTGGACTACACCGTCAACGGCCGTGGCTACCTGGAAAGCGGCGGTCCACCGGGGAACCATGCGCGCGTGCCGGAGATCGCGCCGCATAATACCTACCGCTGCCGGGGCGATGATCCGGACGTGCCCGGCTCCGGCCGCTGGGTGACGATCGTCTGCGAGACAGAGGCGCACTGGGATGCGCTCTGCAGCGTGATGGGCGACCCGGCGTGGACGCGCGAGGAGCGGTTCCGCACGAACGCGGCGCGCTTCGCCAACCAGGACGCGCTCGATGCCCAGATCGAGGCGTGGACGCGCGCGCTGGACCGTTATGATGTGATGTACCTGCTCCAGTCCGCCGGCATCCCGGCTGGCGTCGTCCAGACCGCGCGTGACCGTCAGGAGCGCGACCCGCAGCTTCACGCGCGCGGATTCTACGCGACCGCGGATCACGCCGCGCTCGGCCCACATGCCTACGAGGGGATTCCCGTGCAATTCTCGCGCACGCCCTGGCAGATCCGCCGCGGCGCTCCCTTGCTCGCCGAGCATAATATCGAGGTCTACGGCGATCTCCTCGGTCGGAGCGACGCAGAGTTGAGGCAGCTTGCAGACGAGCTGGCGATCTAACCGGGGCACGCATCCCGAAGCTTGTGTCAGGAACACCAATGCTGGCGACGAAGTACGCGGACGAAACCGTGATCCACGCCGCCCAGATCATGACGCCGGACCTGGCAAACTTTGTCGGGAATGTGCATGGCGGGCATGTGATCTTCCAGGTGGACAACCTCGCGTTTGCCTGTGCCAGCCGCTACGCGGGCACGGGCTGCACATCCGCGGCGCTGGACCGAGTGGACTTCTTTGAGCCGGTTCATATCGGTGAACTACTCCACCTCACGGCGCGCGTCGCCTACGCCGGCCACACGACGATGGAGATTGACGTCGAGGTGGAGGCAGAGGAGATCGTGAGCGGCGCACGGCGGCTGACCAATACCTGTCACTTTACGTTCGTGGCGCTGCGGGACGGTCATGCCGCGCCGGTGCCGCGTCTCATGCCGCGCACGCGGGCGGACAAGGCCCGCTACCTACGCGCGAGCGAGCGCCGCGCGCTCGGACTGCGTTACCGTGAGGAACGCGCGGGCACGGCGGCGCGGTTCGACGACCTGGATGAGGCGGCGCTGGACGAACTGATCGCCGCGGACGCGCTGCCGGTCCGTTAGGTCAGGTGCGCGCGCAGCCACGCCTCGAAGCGGTCGGTGGCGGCGGCGAGGCTGTCGCTCCGTTCGGCTACTTGTTCAAGCTGTTGCGCCAGCGCCACTGGCTCACCGGAAAACTGGCTTCCATTCAGGCGGAGAAATACATCAAGCACACCGAATGCCGTGCGCTTGTTGCCGTCAATGAATGCTTGCGGCTGGGAGATGCCGACCGCAAGCAGCGCTGCCTGACGGATTAGGTCTGCATCTTCATAGTAGGCGGCCGTGCGGGGACGCTGGATTGCGGAGTCTAACGTCGCTTCGGCACGCAGTGGCGCGAGGGCGAATCCCGTCCGCTCCATGGTCACCGCGTGGAGTGCGACCACGTCCGCGAGACTGAGATATTGAATCTCTCGCTCGTTTGTCATGCGTTCACTTACCGACCCGCGAGATACCGAAAGCCAGCCTCATTACGCGCCCAACTCGCCTCAAATGCCTCGCGTAGTTCAGGCGTGAGCGTGGGCCGTGTCTCGGTTGGGTGAACCTCAAGGAACACCGTGGCACCAGCCTTCAGGCCCAATCGCTGTATTTCCTTCGTAGGCACCGTGACGATGTAACTATTCCCAGACCGTCGAATTTTCGCCGTAAGCATCTTGCGCCCACCTCATATTGTATAGCTTGAGGATACAGTATGTACCTGGTTGTAGCAACATGTCTCAGAGTATAACGGTGTGACTATTTGTTCGGTGCGCTCTTTCGCCGCTCCCAGAACGGCGCGCTCGGCCAACGCCTCTCCTCCGCGTAGTAGGCGCGGCGCATGGCGAGGTAGGCGGCATAGGCGCGCGCCACCCGCTCGGCGTAGACAGGGAGCGCCGTCGGATCGCCGCCGATCTGCGCCTGGACTGCCGCCGCCGCTTTCATCCCGCCGGAGAGGGCGGTGCCGATTCCGTGCGAGGAGAGCGGGTCATGGGTCGCCGCAGCGTCACCAACGGCGAGCCAGCCCGCGCCGGCGATCTGGTCGAGGCGGGCGCTGCCAGCGGCAGCGAGGCGCGGCGGTGCTACCAGCCGGAAGCCGTGAGCCGCAACACGCGCCCGCGTGTGGTGACTTTCGGCCAGCAGACGGTCCCAACCGGCGACAGTCCGGGCGTGAAGACCCACGAGCAGGTCGGGGTCGGTCAGGAACGCCGTCGCGAGGCGGCCATCGGGCACGAGCGCGGAGTACCACCAGCCGTCGGGGCGCGCTTCCACGAGCGTCGTCGAGTCTTCCATTGGCCGGCCGGACGGCACGAGCAACGCGGTCACGGCCAGGAGCCGATCCGTGTGGTGCCGTCGTGCGCCCTGCGTACGGGCGAAGGCGCTCGCGCGACCGGTGGCGTCCACGACAACACCTGCCGTCAGGGTGAACGCTTCGCTGTCGCCGGCGAGCGTCACGCGCCAGGGACCGCAATCGTACGGCTCCGCGTGGCGCATGTGTAGGCCGTGGCGGAGTTCTGCGCCGGCCCCAACCGCCTGCTCCAGCAGCAGCGCGTCAAAGCGCGGCCGGTCGAGATGCCAGCCGGGGCCATGCGGGTCGCGGAGGAAGTCATAGTCCGCGAGCGTGTCGCTCCCCCAGGCGGAGCGGTTGCCATGGCAGGCGAGCGGCGTCATGGCGAGGAAGGGAGCGCGCAGGCCGAGGCGATCCAGGAGCGGATTGACGCTCGGTGGCAGGCTCTCGCCGGGCTTCTCCGCGGGCTGCCTGACACACTCGACAATCAGCGCGGAGCCGCCCGCCCGCCCGAGCGCGAGGGCGGTGGCGGCGCCCGCCGGTCCGCCGCCGAGCACGAGCGCATCGTAGTGCGGCGTGCGGGGGAAGCGACCCATCTCTCACGTCCCAAGATTCGCTACGTTCCGAGCGGTGGGTCCCCGAAACCAGTCTCCACCCAGAATTCTGCCGGAAAGGCGGGATCGCCCGGGCCGGGTGTGCGCGTGACGATCCCGTACGCGCCCCAATGCTGGATAAAGTTGTTGATGAACGGCTGCGCCTGGCCGCGCACGGGCAGCTTCCGCAACCACTTCACCCGCTCCTGAAACGCGGCCTGGCGCTGCTCTGGCGCTGCATTCGGGTTCATCACGGTGCGGAATGCATCCTGCGTGAGCACCTCGTTGGGCACGCGCGCCGCCCAGAAGGTGGGTAGGAACTCATCAATCTCCCGCATGTAGGCAGAGAGACAACTCGACGTGTCGGTTTGCCAGGGCACGGCCATCCAGCGGCTGAGGTCGCCGGGGCCGCTCGCGCTGAGGGGGCCGTCCGGCGCGAGCGCGATCTGGGAAGTCATGCCGTCACCCCAGTCCGGCTCTGGGCCAGTGCGGCGGCGCAGGCGGAAGGGCTCGCTATAGAGTGAAGGGAGACGGATTGGCCAGGTCAGCTCACAGCCGGGGTGAAAGGCACCGCCGAGACATTCGTCCAGCGCGGCGCGGTCCAGCGCGCCCGGTTGCTCCGCGAGCGGCAGGTCTTCGAGGCGCGCGGGGAAGCGCAGGCCCTCGGCGGGCCAGTCCGCCTCGAAATCACCGTCTGCCCATTGCTTTAGCCAGCCGTATTGCGACGGCATCACCGCCATCCACTGGCGGGGGTCGTCTGGTGTGGGCAGGTCAACGCCGTCGCCGTAGTAGGGCGGAAGCTTGTTGTCCTCATAGGTGAGATAGGCGGGGTTGCGGAAGGCGTGGAAGAGCTCGGTACGAAGGAAGCGACTTGCGGCGGAGGGGTCGGCCAGCTGCGCGAGCGTGCGCGGCTCAAGGAAGTCGCCGGGGGAGCCCCAACCCCAACGCTTGAGGAAGCCCGCGTTCACCCATTGATGCTGCACATGGCGCGCAAAGAGCGGGTAGATCTGGCGTGTGAACGAGGGGCGGCGCGGCGTGCGCGCCGGCTCGATCCGGGTGGCAACATCAAAGATCACGTCATACAACGTGACGATCCCCTGGAGACCGGGACCGTAGTTCGGCGGCGCGACGACCGCCCAGGCGCCGGTCGCCTGGAGCGTACGCCCACCGATGCGCACCGTTGCCTCAACGGGGCCGTCCACGATGTCGTCGTGCCAGCCGTCGTTGTTGGCAAAGGTGGTGGCGAGCGTGCCGGGCACGGACGGCGCGGAGAGGCCGCGCCCGCCGAGCACGAGCAGCCGGCCGGACGGGTCCGTGCGCAGCTCCCCGAGGTAGACGGGCGCATCGAAGAAGCGGCCGGTGTCGAAGGCGTAGCGCGGCTCGCTGCCAGCGCCGTTCGTGGCGGTGCCGGTAATGCTCCGCGGGCCGGGGTCAATCGCCAGCCGGGCGCGCCTCACGCCGGTCACGGTCTTGTTGCGTCGAGTAGAGCGGAGCGGGTCCGCCGCGGGGAGTCCGGGCGCGGGAGGGAGGCCCATTGAGCCGGGGATGTCGAACGCCTGCTGGAAGTCATACCAAGCTGCCTTTGTGTTGGCGAGGTGGACGGTCCAGCTAATCTCCGCGTCGGCGGCGGTCAGCTCGCGCACGACGTTTCTGTCCGCATCAAGGCCGTAGACGCGGAAGCGCGCGGCCTGACGCTTGATCCGTCCGGCAGCGTCCTTGAAGCCGTCCCCCGGGGTTGGGTGCGGTCCCGGCGCTTCCGGGCCGAGGAAGAATTCATCTGGGCTGTTGCCCACCCGGGCGATCCCGAACGCCGGATGAATCGCGACGCTCACGATCTCGCGGCTCTGCGCGAACATGGGCCCGTGCGGCGAGGTGGCGGCGGTTCCTGCCGCAACGATGCCAATTGCCCCGTACCGGAGGAAGTCACGCCGCTTCATCAGTGCCTCTCACGTTACTTTTGCTTGGGGCATCATATCAGGAAGCTAGCGAAACATGCAGCTCTTCGCGCAAGAGGATCATTTCTGCGCCATGTACTGAAAACGGGTGATGGAAGGCCGCGAAAAGTGCGTTGAGATAAGAGATGTGCGGCATCGAATGCTGCGCGTTCGCACAGAGTTCGGTCTGCGATGACCGGGCAAGATGCAGAAGGAGCGACGATGATGGCCGAGCAACGCAGGCATGCGATGAGCGCCTTTGAGAGCCGGGAGCACGCGGAGCGGACGCTTGATGATCTGCACGGCGCGGGCTTCAAGGAAGACAAGATCGGCTGGGCGATGCGCCACGAGGAGACCCCTGAAGGGGCGACGGACGTCGCCTCCGGCGCGGCGGCAGGCGCGGTGACGGGTGGCCTGCTCGGTGGCCTGGGTGCGGCGGCGGCGATGGCCTTGATCCCGGGCATCGGTCCTTTCATTGCCGGTGGCGCGCTGGCGACGATCCTGACGGTCGGCGGCGCGAGCGCGGCGGCGGGCGGTCTGATCGGCGGCCTCGCGGGTCTGGGTGCGGACGAAGACGAAGCGAAGTTCTACGATGAGGAGTTCCGCGCCGGTCGCCCGGTGATGACGGTGGACGCGGGCGACCGCCACGACGAGGCAAACGAGATCCTGCGCCGGGGCGGCGGCTACGATTACGCCTCCCGCCAGACGGGCGGCACGGGCACGACAACGACAACCACCTACACGGCGACGACGTCGGGCGATAGCGGCGATATGGACCGCCCGGCGGAGACCACGCACGAGCGGACCACGACGCGCACGGATCGCTAGGCTCCGTTGCTCATGGCGCGGCGCGGACAGGTCACACCCGTCCGCGCCGCGCCGCGTCCGCGCCGATCCAATCGCTTACGTCCGGCGCCTCGCTCTCAGACCCGGACACTACGGCGC
>Ga0136611_10004058_pt1 | contig 10255 bp, 11 predicted proteins | sample AntDrymUQ2232306_2_FD_106645 | JGI IMG/M metagenome (GOLD analysis project Ga0136611, IMG submission 106645) | Polar desert sand microbial communities from Dry Valleys, Antarctica - metaG UQ223 (23.06) | ecosystem: Environmental > Terrestrial > Soil > Desert | place: Antarctica: Dry Valley... | reverse complement strand
GCGCCGGCGCCGGCGCGTCCCGCGGGGTCCGCGCAGCCCATGGGTACAGCTCCGACTGGACGCCGATCACGGTGATGCCCGGCCGCATCACCTTCGCCACGGTGGCGATGCCGGCGATCAAACCGCCGCCGCCGATCGGCACGATCAGCAGGTCGAGCTCTGGGTCGTCCTCCAGCATCTCGAGCCCCACCGTCCCCTGTCCGGCGATCACGAGCGGATCGGCGAACGGATGGACGAGTGTGGCTCCCGAGCTCCCCGACAGCTCGAGCGCGTGCGCGGCGGCCTCCTCGAACGTCGCACCCTGCAGCACCACCGTCGCGCCGTGGACGCGCGTCCGGTGCACCTTGTTCGCAGGCGTCGCCGTCGGCATCACGATCGTCGCGGGGATGCCGAGCAGGTGCGCGTGGTACGCGACGCCCTGCGCATGGTTCCCGGCACTCGCGGCGACGACGCCGTGCGTCCGCTCCACCTCCGACAGGTGGTGCAGTCGGTTCCGTGCGCCGCGCTCCTTGAAGGAGGCAGTGAACTGCAGGTTCTCGAACTTCATCGACAGGTCGACGCCGGTGATCGCGCTGAGCGTCCTCGACGGCGCGAGCGGCGTGCGCAGCACGTTGCCGCGCAGCACCTCGGCTGCGGCGACGACGTCGTCGAACGTGACCGGCAGCGGCGCCCTCATCGACACCGAACCTAGGCGCGCGAGCCGCCGCGAGTTTGCCGGATGTTCGCGATGGGCAGTGTGTGAGCGTGCCGAAGCGGATCGACGCCCTTCAGGCACATGCGCTCCTTGCGAGGGGGGCGCAGCTCGTCGACGTGCTCCCCCGCTCGATCTACGACCAAGAGCACCTGCCCGGCGCGATCAGCCTGCCGCTCGAGACGCTCGACCGACTGGCCGCGGAGAAGGCACTCGACCCGCAGAAGACGACCGTCGTCTACTGCTTCGACCAACATTGAGACCTCAGTGCACGAGCCGCGTGCCGGCTCGAGGTGCTCGGCCATGTCGACGTGCGCGACCTGATCGGCGGCCGCGCGGCGTGGACGACGAACGGGATGCCGACGGACGGGCAGGTCGGTGACGCTCGCCGCATCGCGCAGTTCGTCCAGCGGGCGCGCAGCGTGAGCATCGATGCGACGATCGCCGACGTGATCGCGCTCGGCGACCTCCGCTACGCGATCCCGGTGCTCGGCCCGGACGACGTGGTGCTCGGCGCCGTGCAACCTGCCGCGCGCGCACTTCCCGACACCACACCGGTCGAGAAAGCGATGAACCCGGCGCCCGGGACCATCCGTCCCGACGTGCGTGTCGACGACGTGGCCGAGCAGCTCCGCACCGACAACCTCGACCACGTGCTCGTCACGACCGTCAGCGGCGTCCTGGTCGGCATCGTCGTCACCGACGAGCTGCATGTCTGAGCAGGAGCGTGCGGGCGTGCGTCCCGTGCGACTCGGCTGGTGGCTCTCGAGCGAGGAGCACGACCCGCGAGCGCTCGTGGCTCGCGCTGCGGCAGCCGAGGAAGCCGGGTTCTCGACGGCGATGATCAGCGACCACCTGCAGCCGTGGGTCCGCCGCCAGGGGAACGCATCCCACGTCTGGACGGTGATCGGCGCGATCGCGCAGGCCACCGACGGGTTGGAGGTCGGTACCGGTGTGACTGCGATGATCCACCGGATGCACCCGATCAACGTTGCGCAGGCAGCCGCGACCGCGTCCGTCATGCTCGAGGGCCGCTTCTTCCTGGGCGTCGGAAGTGGCGAGCGGTTGAACGAGCAGCCCTTCGGCGACCGTTGGCCGCGCGCCGGCGAGCGGCGCGACCGGATGGCGGAGGCGATCGAAGTGCTCCGCGCGCTCTGGTCGGGGAAGAACGTCAACCATCGCGAGGAGCACTGGCAGGTCGAGAACCTGCGACTCGAGACACGGCCCGCCTCGCCACCGCCGATCTACGTGGCCGCCGCAGGGAAGCGGAGCGCGGCGCTCGCCGGTGAGGTCGCCGACGGGTTGATCGGCGTGCAGCCCGATGCGAAGACGATCGACGTGTTCCGCGGCAGCGGCGGGACCGGCGAGCCGTGCGTCGGCCAGCTGACGTTGTCGCTGGCGGCAACGCTCGACGCAGCCGTCGCCAACGCGCTGGAGTGGTGGCCGAACGCGCTCGTGCCGCCCGCGGTCCTGACCGAGCTCGCACGCCCGAGCGACTTCGAGGCCGTCGCCGCCGGCGCGGCGACCGAGAAGGTCCAGGACCAGGTCCTCTGCGCGGACGGAGCGGATGCCATCGTCGCGGCGATCGACCGCTACGTCGGTGCGGGGTACGACACGGTGTACCTGCACCAGATCGGTCCGGACCAGGATCGCCTCCGCGACCTCGCGCGCGACGAGCTGCTCCCCCACTACCGGCCGGAATGACGGAGACGCCGAGGCGAGCCAACGGCGCCGACGGCGCGCCGGACCGGGAGACGACGGGGTCGCACCGCCCGCCGATCGGCTCGCACCGCCTCCTCGGGCACGGCATCGGCGCCGCATTGATCCGCCCCGACGCGGAGATCGACTGGTGGTGCCCGAACCGCTTCGATGCCGAGCCGGCGATGTGGTCGCTGCTCGACCGGGACGGCGGGCGCTCGCGGTGGGTCGGCGCGACCGCGGCGACGTGGGACGGACAGCCGGCAGGTCCGACCGCACGCGGCGTGATCCGCGTCGGCGATCGTCGCGTCACGACATGGGACGGTCTCATCGGCGTCGACGGCGGATCGCTTCTCGTGCGCCTGGTCCGTCTGGACGCGGAGATCCCGTCGGCGCAGGACCCGTTGCATCTCACGCACGAAGTCGCCGTCGGCGGGTTCGACGGCCCATGGCTGGTGTGGCATGAACGCGACGTCGGCCTGTCGACGGGGACGTTCGAGTTGCTCGCGGACGGGCCGCACGCGCGAGCCGACGGTGAGTCGCTGCTCATCGAGGTCGAGGTGCGTGCGGATCGGTGGAGCGGACTTGCGATCGCCGCCTGGACAGGCGGCCGGCGCGACATCGACCCGTCGTCGCTCGTCCGGCTGATGGACGAAGCAGAGCGAGCCGACGCTCGGTCGATGCGCCGCGTCCGCCTGCCGCACAGCCACCAGTCGCGTGCAATCGACGCGCTGCGTGTGCTGCACGCGCTGACCGATCCGTCGACTGGCGCGCCCGTCGCATCTCCGACCACCAGTCTTCCCGAGGCGGCCGGTGGCGATCGCCAGTTCGACTACCGCGTCAGCTGGCTGCGTGACTCCGGCCTCGCGGTCGCCACCGCTGCGCTCCTCGGCCACGTCGACGCCGGAGAGGACCACCTCCGGTTCGTCGCATCGTTGCTCGACCGTCACGGCGAGCACCTCACGCCGCTGACGACCACATCCGGCGATCCGGTGCCGGCCGAGCGCCGGCTGTCGTGGATCTCGGGGTGGGCGGAGTCGCGCCCGATCCGCATCGGGAACGACGCAGCGGGCCAACGACAGCTCGACGCGGTGGCGACGGTGATCGAAGCGGTGTCGGTGCACGTGCAGTGCGGTGGCCGGATGGACCGCGTCACGTGGTCCGTGGTCGAGCGGATGGCGGACCTCCTCGCCGCTGCCCCGTACGAACCCACGAGCGGCATCTGGGAGTTCCGCAAGCCGTCCCGGCTCACGAGCGAGGAGCTGGCGCGTTGGATCGGGCTGCACCGCGCAGTCCGGCTGCTGCGCTGGTACCGACCGTGGCTGCGCAAGCCGGCATGGGTCGCCGGTCGCGACGCCGCCCGCGAGCGCGTGGAGGGCGCGCTCGACGTCCGCACCGGACTCCTGCGTCGCTCACCGGACGACGACGAGGTGATCGTCGACGCGGCTGCACTGCTCGCGGCGCTCACCGGGTTCTACGACGGCCGCGACCCGCGAGCGCGGCGCCTCGTGCTCGGCACCATCGCCGCACTCGAGAAGGGTCAGTTCCTCTACCGCTACCTGCCGTTCGACGACGGTTTCCTCGGCGTCGAAGGGGCCTTCATCCCTGCGTCGTGGTGGGCCGTCGGCGCACTGGCCGCAGTCGGCGAGATCGACGCGGCGGAGCGGCGAGCCGACTCGATGTGCACGCAGCTGCCACCGCTGCAGCCCGAGGAGTGGGACGTGGAGTCGGGGACCGGCCTCGGCAACACGCCATTGCTGTGGTCGCACATGGAGGCCGCACGTGCGCTCTACCTCCTCCAGGCGGCCCGGATCCGCCACAGGTACGGCCGTGCAGTTCTCGCCGCGTGGCGGATCAGCCGCTACGCACGGCTGCGTGCCGGGCGGCGGGCCCGTTCGGGGAAGACGTCCTGAGCCTCCGGCGCCGACATCACGACATGGACCGTCACCGCGAGGCAAACGACTCCGAGCACCGCGCCCGCCACCGTGTCCGTCAGGTGGTGCATGCCGCGGTACATCCGCGACAGGCCCACGATGATGGGGACGATCGTGCACAGCACGGCGAGCGCGACACGCGCCCACACCTTCCGTGTGTGCCAGAACACGATCACCGCCAGGGTGCCGTACACGACCGCCGCGGCCGTGTGGCCGGAGGGGAAGCTCGAACCGATCGGCGACTCGTCGAGGTGCTCGACGCCCGGGCGCGGCCGGCCGACGATCAGCGTCGTCGCAAGGAACACCGATGCCTCCAGGATCAGCGCGATGGCGACGATCACCGCTTCGAGCCACCGCTTCCAGACCCGGACGAAGATGATCGCGATGATCGATGTCACGGCGATCTTCGGCGCGGTCTCGGCGAGCATCGAGCCCCACCAGGACAACGAGTTCCAGGTCGGCGTCCGCGCTTGGGCGAGCCGCTCCGCGACCTCCGCGTCGTAGCGGATGAGAGCAGAGTCCTCGAGCGGTCGCGTGAGCAGCCATCCGATCGCTGCGAAGACCGCAGTGATCGCGACGCCCCACGCCACGAGGTCACGCACCTGCCGCTTGTGGAGTGGCCACGTCTGCTTCAGGTGCTCCGGAGGGCTGTCCACGGTCACGGGACGCGCCCACTCCTCCGTGACAACCGTCGCACCGTGCGTAGCGTTCTCCACGCTGGCGGTGATACCCACCCGCGCTCGGCTAGAAACTGCCCGGCATGACGACGACTTCCGCAGCGATGACGCGGCGACGCCTCCTGCAGTGCGCCGCCGGCGCTGCCGCCGCAGCGGGCCTCGGCGGCTGCGGTGCCGACCGCGCGAAGCTCGGTCCGGAGACCTCCGTGGCGGACACGGTGCCGCCGGCGTCCGTGTCGCTCGTCGGTGACAGCATCTCGTGGCTCTCGCGCATCGAACTGGAGGCAGCACTGGCGGCGCGGGGGTTCGGCAGGATCGAGTTCGACGCGCTGCCGGGCCGACGCATCGCCGAGGGAGAGAGCGCCGGACTCGACGTGCTCGACCTCATCCTCGCTGCCGGTGTGACGGCAGACGTGTGGATCGTCGAGCTCGGCACCAACGACCTCGGCAACTACGACGCCAACGGCTACACCGAGCTGATCGACCTCGTTGTGGAGCGGATCCCCGTACCGACGCCGATGGTGTGGGTCGACACCTACTCGTCGTTCCGCACCGACGCCGCCGCCGAGTTCAACGAGATCCTGCGGGAGAGGATGATCGCCCGCGGCGCCGCTGCAGTCGCCGACTGGCACGCGAAGTGCGTCGAGATCGGGCCGACGACGCTGATCCCCGACGGCCTCCATCCCACCGCCGGCGGCTTCGCGATCTTCGCCGAGGTGACGGTCGGCCCGATCAGCGTCGTCGCCTGACGACGCCGAGCTGTCGACGCTGTCACGAAAACGTGCGGTTCGGCGCACACTTTCGTGACAGCGCTCGCTCTTGTCAGCAGGTCCGCCCAACTCGTCCGTCGAACCGGGCCGTGCACACCCTCGGAGCGTGGGGTTTGTGTCGATGCGTCAGCGGGCGACGAGGTCGTAGCGGGGTCGGTCCGGGTTCTTGCGCACGTACATGTCCATGGCGTCTCCCATCCCGAGTGGTGTCGAGGGCACCAGCTCGGTACCCGGCTGGAGCTCCCGCCGAACATCGCTGGCTATGGGACGAGGATCGCCTTCCCGGTGACCCGCCGCTCCTGCTGGTCGAGCAGCGCGGTCTCCGCGTCGTCGAGCGCATACGCGACCGGCTCGACCGGTCGCAGCTCGCCACGCTCGATCGCGGCGATCACGTCGTCGAGCATCCGCTCGTTCTCGCCAGGATTCTTGAGCACCCATCCGCCCCACTCGACGCCGGTGACACGCCGGTTCCTGAGGAGGACCTGGTTCGCAGGGAGCTTCGGGATCGCGCCCGACGCGAAGCCGACGACGAGGAACTGCCCGTCGTCGCGCAACGCACGCAACGCCTGCTCACCCTGTGTGCCGCCGACGGGGTCGTAGACGAGGTCGACGCCGTCACCACCGGCCAGCTCGCGAGCCCTCGTCTTCACGTCCTCGGCCGACGAATCGATGACCGACTCGGCGCCACGCTCGCTCGCCAGCCGCCGCTTGTCCGCAGTGGACGCTGCCGCGATGACGTGCAGCCCGAGCGCGTGTCCGACGTCGACAGCCGCGAGCCCGACACCGCCACCGGCGCCGAGCACCAGCAACCACTGACCCGTGCGCGCGACGGCCCGGTGCTGCAGCGCGAACCACGCCGTCATGTAGCTCTGAGCGAACGTCGCCGCCTGTCCGTCGGTGAGCGCATCCGGCGTCCTGCGCACTCGCCGCGCAGGCAGCACCATCTCGCTCGCGTATCCGCCGAGTCCGCCGTTCGCGAACACCCGATCGCCGACAGCGAACGCAGAGACATCGGCGCCGACCTCGGCGACGCGACCTGCGAACTCGCTCCCCGGCACGAACGGCAGCGGTGGCTTCACCTGGTACAGCCCTTGCACGAACAGCGCATCGACGAAGTTGACACCTGCCGCCGTGATCTCGATGCGGACGTCGCCCGGTCCGCACACCGCCGCGTCGCGATCCTCCACCCTCAGCTGATCGAGCGGGGCGAAGGCGGAGCACAAAACGACACGCACCGCCGGCACGGTACTGCGATGCTGTGTCCCGATGCGGCTCGAACCCTTCGCGCTCGAGGGCCGGTTCGTGCGACTCGAACCGCTCGGTCACGAGCACATCGACGACCTCGTCGTGGCCGCGAACGAGGACCGCTCGACGTACGGGTTCACCGCCGTCCCCCGCGACCGCGCCGGCATGAAGTCATACGTCGCGACGCTGCTCACCGACGCGGCCGCCGACTCCGCTGTTCCGTTCGTCCAGCGCCGCCTGGTCGACGACGCCGTGGCCGGCTGCACGCGGTACATGAACGTGACGTGGTGGTCGGGGCGCGCGACGCCGGCGGAGGTCGAGATCGGCGGCACGTGGCTCGCGGGGACTGCGCAGCGGACGCCGCTCAACACCGAGGCCAAGCTCCTCCTGCTCACGCAGGCGTTCGACGCGTGGAAGGTCTTCCGCGTCGCGATCTGCACCGCAGCGGACAACGAGCGCAGCCGCCGGGCGATCGAGCGGCTCGGCGCCTCGCTCGAAGGGATCCTGCGCAACCATCGTCCGCTGATCGGCGACAGGATCACGACGCCTGGGCTGCCGAGGGACAGCGCGCTGTACTCGATCGTCGACCGGGAGTGGCCGGCGATCCGCGAGGGGCTGGTGGCGAAGCTCGATGGCCGTTGACGCCGGCCGCCCGGTGATGCTCGTGACGGGCGCGTCGCGTGGCATCGGCGCGGCGATCGCGAGAGCGGCTGCCTCGACGTACGACCTCGCGCTGAACTACTCGAGCAGCGACACGGTGGCTGCCGAGCTGGCGGCCGAGCTCGCCCCCGACTCGTGCCGCGTCGAGCTGCTGCGCGCCGACGTGGCGGACGAGGAGGCGGTCGTCGCGATGTTCGCCACGCTCGCCGATCGCTTCGGGCGCCTCGACGCGCTCGTGAACAACGCCGGCATCGCCGGCGGCTACGGCGAGCTCGCCACCGTGACGTCGGCGATGCTCACCCGTCTCTTCGCCGTCAACGTCGCGGGCGCTTTCCTCTGCGCTCGCGAGGCGGCCGCACGGATGTCGACGTCGTCGGGCGGACGAGGCGGGAGCATCGTCAACATCTCGTCGAAGGCCGCGATCCTCGGTGGGTCCGGCGAGTGGGTGCACTACGCGGCATCGAAGGGCGCGATCGACACCATGACCGTCGGCCTCGCGAAGGAGCTCGCGTCGCACGGCATTCGCGTGAACGGCGTGCGCCCCGGCCTCATCGAGAGCGACTTCCACCTCGCTGCTCCACCCGGTCGCGTCGAGCGGATGGCGCCGACGATCCCGATGCAGCGCTCCGGATCGGCAGCGGAGGTCGCCGAGGCGGTGCTGTGGCTCGCCTCGCCTGCGGCGAGCTACGTGACTGGCTCGTTCATCGACGTCGCCGGCGGACGCTGACGCGACTCGCCTCCCCGCTGCAGAGTATTCGGCGGCGGTCGCCGGCGGCACCGTCGCTGCAATCCCTGCGCACACGGGGCGGGGACCGCCCGCACGGCTACCTTCCCTCCGGTGCGGGCGCTGATCATCCTGGCCGACCCCGAACCCGCGAGCATTCGGCGCGACGCTGCGGCTCGCGCTGCCGAGGCGCTCGTCGATGCGGGACATCAGGTGACCGTTCGCGACCTGCACGCTGAGGGGTTCCGCGCAGCGATGAACGCGGTGGAGCGCGAGGCCTACGAGACCGATCAGCCGATTCGCGACCCGCTCGTCGAGGAGCACGCGGTCTTGCTCGGCGAGGCGAACATCCTGGTGTTCGTCTACCCGACGCTACTGAGCACATTGCCGGCCGTGATGAAGGGCTGGCTCGAGCGAGTGCTCGTGCCGGGCGTCGGCTTCGTGTTCGATCACCGCCAGAAGGTTCGGCCGGGACTGAACCAGGTCCGTCGGATCGTCGGCATCAGCACGTACTCCGAGCGCCGGGTCGACGTGAAGGTCACACACGACAACGGCCGCCGCACGATCACCCGCGCGGTGCGGATGAGCGCCGGGCTGTGGACCAGCGCGACGTGGGTGCCGCTCTACTCGGCCGACGAGGCAACGGCGGCGCAGCGATCGGAGTTCATCGACCGCTGCGCCAGGCGTGTCGCCCGCCGCTGGCCACCTCCGTTTCCCGGTGGCGGCCGATGAGGGTGCTCGTCATGTTCTGCCACCCGCTCGGCACGTCGTTCACCGCGGCGGTGCGCGACCGCTGCCTCGCCGGTCTCCGCGCCGGGGGCCACGAGGCCCACGTCGTGGACCTCTACGCAGGGGACGACGGCGTCGCCGACCTCGCGTGGTGCCAGGCGATCGCCTTCGTGTATCCGACGTGGTGGTCCGGTCAGCCGGCGATCCTCACCGACTGGCTCCAGCGCATGACCACAGACCGCTCCGCGCTGTCTCACGTCCGGCGGATCGTCGCGATCACGAGTCATGGGTCGTCGAAGCTGACGAACGCCGCGGAGGGTGAGAGCGGGAAGCACGTCCTCACGAGAGCGCTGCGTCTCCGTTCGCATCTGCTCGTGAGGACACGGTGGGTCGCTCTCTACGGCATCGACACGTGCCGCGCAGATCGCCGCGAGCGCTTCCTGCTTCGCGTCGAGCGCACGATGCGACGGCGCAGGCTCTGACGCGCCCGACATGGGCCGGCCCGGTCGCGCAGGAAGGTGTCAGCCGACGAAGCCGCCGTACGAGCCGTCGAGGTTGCCGTTGCTGATCACGCCGCCGGCCTCCTCGTTCGTCACCATCACCCGGGACACGGGGCCATCGACCGTGAAGATCTCGAGGCCCGGCGAGTGGCCGAGGATGCCGAGCGAGATCGCGTCGCCGTCGACGACGCCCCACAACTGCCACGTGCGGTTCGACGGCAGCGAGGGGAGCTCGTCGGCCACGAGGAACCCGTGCCCGTCGGCGTCGATGATGACCGTTCCGCCCGACTGACCGTCGGCGGACACGAGTGTCACGACCTTCGACGTGGGCTCCGCCCTCGCCTCCTCGACCGCTGCCGCGATCGCGTCGGCCGGCGCGCCCTCGTCGTCTCCGGTGTTGACGACGAGCACCGCCACGACGGCTGCCGCGGCAGCCGTCGCTGCCGACGCGACCCCCGTCATCCAACGGGGGCGAGACCTTCCGGCCGCACGGGCCCGCGTCGCCGGCCCTGCCTGATCGAGCGCGAGCACGTCCGCAAGCTCACCGCGCGGCGCCGGCGCAGCCTCCTCGAGGCCCGCTGTGATCGTGTCCCAGAGGCCGTCGGGCGCGGTCGCCCCGGAGAAGGC
>Ga0136611_10004057_pt1 | contig 10258 bp, 10 predicted proteins | sample AntDrymUQ2232306_2_FD_106645 | JGI IMG/M metagenome (GOLD analysis project Ga0136611, IMG submission 106645) | Polar desert sand microbial communities from Dry Valleys, Antarctica - metaG UQ223 (23.06) | ecosystem: Environmental > Terrestrial > Soil > Desert | place: Antarctica: Dry Valley... | reverse complement strand
GGACTGTTCGTCGCGCTCGAAGGGCCGGAAGGCGGCGGGAAATCGACCCAGGCCCGCGCCCTGAAAACGGCGATCGAGTCGCGGGGGTTTTCCGTGATCCTGACGCGGGAACCAGGGGGCACAGAGATCGGTGAGCAGGTGCGCCAGATCCTTTTGGACCCAAGCAACTGTGCTATGCTCCAGCCGACCGAGGTCCTTCTCTACGCCGCCGCGAGAGCGCAGCACGTCGGTGAAGTACTTCGTCCGGCCCTCGCGGCTGGAGCCGTTGTCATCTGCGACCGGTACGTCGATTCGACCTACGCCTATCAGGGTGGCGGTCGAATGTTGGATATGACCTCACTCCGCATGGTGCAAGAGTTTGCGACCGGGGGACTTCTCCCCGATGTGCGCCTCCTGCTGGATCTTCCGGTTGAAACGGGTCTAGCGCGTCGCTTCACCGCCGCCGAGGAGGTGAATCGGTTGGACCTCGCGGATCTTGCGTTTCATCGCCGGGTGCGGGATTCGTTTCTCTCGCTCCGCTCGATGGATCCGGCGGGCTGGGTTGTGATCGACGCGGCGGCGTCATCGGACGATGTCACTGTCGCGGTGCTCGATGCGGTTTTGCCGCGGTTGCCCCATCGATGACGCTGGAGGCATAACATTCCCGCCGTGAAGGGTTGAAACAAAATCCATGAAGTTGATCGTCGCGGTCGTGCAGGGGAAGGACGCCGATCGGCTTGTGCAGGCGTTGACCGCCCGGGGATTTCGGGCGACTCGGATCGACAGCACGGGCGGGTTTCTGCGCGAGAGCAACGTGACCTTGCTGATAGGCGTTCAAGAGGTATATGCCGTCGATGTCCTGCGAATCATCAAGGACAATTCCTACTCGCGGACCCGTTTTGTCAATCCCCTGATGCCGATCATCGAACCGGGCGAGTTTTTCGTGGCGAACCCGGTCGAAGTGGAAGTCGGTGGAGCGACGGTATTCGTCCTTCGCGTCGAGCGGTACGAGCGGATCGGCTAAGGTGATCCGATTCAGAATGTTCGATCATTGGGCGACGAAGAAGGGAAGCCGCACGGATGGGTATTGAGGCGATTCTCGCCCGAGGAGCCCAGATTCTCCTGGCGCTTGGCGGCGCGTATCTCGTCGCCTTGTGGTTCGTCCTGGTGGTCTGGACGTATCGCGATATCGAATCCCGAAGCAAGAACGTCGTCACTCAGATCTTTTCGACGCTGCTCGTCGTGCTGTTCTGGGTTCCAGGCGTATTGCTATACATGATCCTTCGCCCGAAGGAAACGCTCGATAGCACATTCCAGCGCTCGTTGGAGGAAGAGTATCTCCTCCAGGATCTGGAAGAATTGCCCCTCTGTCCATCGTGCGAGCGTTACGTTCAGGACGATTTCGTCCTTTGTCCTCATTGTCACACGACGTTGCGGGACAATTGCCACTCCTGTGGCAAGCTCGTGGATCTGTCCTGGACGATCTGCCCGTATTGTGCGGCCGATCAAGGCAACGAGGCGGCGACCGCCTCGATCACGCGGATCTCCGAGCCGGAGCCGCGGTATCTCGCGCCGAAGAAGACACCGTCCGTGAGCCCGGGAGCCGCCACCGCGATCACGCCGGGAGCGGCGGAGGCGCTCGGCGCTCCTCGCCGGATGATCTCGCCTGGAGAGCGACCAGCGATGCCGGGGAGCGCTCGGCCACCGACCGATGCGCCACATCCGTTTACGATCGTGGCGGGGACGCCACCTCGGCCCGCGACCGGACGGTTCCGGCCGCAGGTCCGCGCCGCGAACGGGAAGTCGCCAGACGGGAATATCACCACGGTCCCGAACGGGACGTCAGTGACGTCGGCAAACGGACGATCCCCTGCCGACAACGAGCACGGGCTTCCTGCGCCCTTCAGGGAGATACCGACTCGCACAGACGCCACGCCGGTTCGCGCGCGGACTTCGGAGGACGAGGGCGACGACGAGTCGTCGGCGAAGAAGCCATAATGCTCGGGAAATCGCGACGACCTGAGGATTGCTGGTTAAGATTCCTGTCGGGCATCCCGCGATGGACGGCGCGTCGGCACGGCGTCCGGGCGAATCTGGAAGTTGAACTTCGTGCGGACCGCCTCGAAGAAACTGGTGGACTCCAGGCTTACTAGTCGGAAGCGATGTTCGCCGCGGCGAATGACGATGAGATCGCCGTTTCCGAGCGTCTCGGTAGGTCGCCCGTCCAGGATGAGGGTCGCCTCGTCGTCATCGGCGATAACGATCTCGATGAGCGCGTCCTCCGCGACCACGAGCGGTGTTCGAATCGGGGAGTGACAGGAGATGGGGACGATCGCGAAGCCTCGGACGCCAGCTGTCAAGATGGGGCCTCCGGCGGCCATGCCGTAGGCCGTGCTGCCATGCGGTGTCGCGACGATCATCCCGTCGCCTGGGTAGGTGTTGACGTAATGTCCGTCGATATAGACCTCGACATCGACCATGCGGACGCCGCCCCGGATGACGACATCATTGATCGACCAGCCTTGGTCCAGCACCAGTCCGTTTCGGACCAGCGACGCGTTCAGAGTCGCGCCCTCTTGCACCTTGAACTGGCCATCGACCAATGCCGTCAGCGCGGCCTTCCAGTCGCGGCGTTCAACGAGCGCTAGGAATCCCACTTTCCCGAAGTTGATCCCCAAAAGGGGCCGATCGGGATAGTGATTGGCGACACGCATCATGAGCCCGTCGCCGCCAAGGACGACGATTGCGTCGGCGCTCGTGCCAAGGTCGCTATCGAGGCTTTCCTCGGGAATGACCTCGCAGCCGTGCCCCGTTAGCCAGCTGGAAACGTCATCGACAAGACCTTCCGCTTCGATCTTGCCCCGAGCCGCGACAAGCCCGATCCGCGTCATCGCACGTCCTCATACGAGATGCCGACGCGCCATCGCGACGGCTCGAACTACCCGGCGAAGGGCGGCCAATCGACGCGGTGACGCGTCGCCTAGGCGCCCTCGGCCCAGGGTGGAGTGAGATATGTCTCGCCGTCCGCTTCGGGCCGGAATCGGTAAATCGTCGCGGGCCGATGGCTCCCTTCGCGCCGCTTATCCGCGGTTTGCTCCAGGATGCCCGAGGCGATCACGCGCCGCCGGAAGTTTCGCTTATCGAGCGGCCGGGAGAGAATCGTCTCGTAAGCGCTCTGAAGCTCCGTGAGGGTGAACGTGGGGGGCAGCAGATGGAACGCCACATTCGTGTACCCAAGTTTGGCCCGAAGCCGCAGGAGGGCATAGTCGACGACCATCCGGTCTGTTTCGGAGAGTGGCGGAACTTCGGCGGCGTTGTGCCACAGTCCCTCCCTGCCGTCGAGAGACCCGCCAGACGTGGTGGACACGAGGGCCATGTAGCTCACCACGATCGTCCAGGGGGCGGGTTCTCGCACGCTAAGGGTATAGAGCTGTTCCAAGTACTGTTCATGCACCGCGGTGGCTGTCCGCACGATCTGGCGGGCGGAGGCGTCCAGCGGATCTGTCAGCGACGGCACGCCACGCGGAAGACGTGCTCCCACCTCGCCTTCGGTCAGGGCGACCAGGAGTGACCCGTCATGGATCGTGAAGAGGACGGCGCGGAGATCCACCCCGGGCAGCCCATCGTGGGAAGGCATGGTCATGTCGACTGCCGCTCCCCACGCTGGTCGGGCCGAGCAAGCTCGGACTCCAGAAATAGCAACAGATGGCCCGGCCACCGCAACCGCGATAAACCAGAACAGTTTTCAGTGTACGGGAGCGTTTCGCGACAGGCAAACGCCGAGCAAAATCGCGGAGGACGAAGCTCAGGCTACCGCTGGGCGGCGGTTTGGACGCTCGCTTCCAGAAGTTCGGTTCCAGCCGCTATGGCCGTCTCCTCATTGAGCTGTCCCGGGATGATCTTCCGAACGATCCCATTCCCATCGATGAAGATGTGCGTCGGGTAGTTGTAGACATCGTATCGGTCAGCGATAAGGTCGCTACGTGGAACATTCAAAATCGGGAAGGTAGCGCCGAGGCCCTGAGCGAACGCCAAGGACACGTTATATGGCTCGTTGACACTTACCGCCATGAGGACGAGTCCTTGCGGCGCAAGCTGTTGATAGGCGCGTTCGATCTCCGGCATTTCGGCTCGGCAAGGCGGGCACCAGGAGCCCCAGAACGTCAACCAGACCGGCTGGCCCTTGAAATCGTGGAGCCAGACGCCGGTGTTCGTGCTATCAAGCGCGACGAAATCCGGCGCCGCCTCCCCCACTTCCGGGAGGAACCGACGGTTGATTCCGCCTTCGCCGATCTCATCGAACCCAGCCTGCCCCCCGACGAACCAGGCGGCGACGACGATCGAAAGCGCGATCGCCACCCCAACCAATCCCTGGCGCAACGAGGGGCGCTTCGGGTCGACCGCGGATGGTCGTTTGTCGGCGGCGTGAGCCGTCGCGGTCATGAGTCGTTCCTCGCGCCTGGCCGCATCACACGCCACCGTACGCATGGAGACCGCCGAAGAAATAATTGCCATAGTAGGTAAAGATCGTCGCGCCGAAGCCAAAGATGAGGATCCAAGCGCTGCGGTTGCCGCGCCATCCGCGCAGCGTGCGAGTGTGCAAATAGACGCCGTAGATCAGCCAGAGGAAGAGGGCGGATGTCTCCTTCGGATCCCAACTCCAGTACGAGCCCCAAGCTTCGTGCGCCCAGACGGACCCGAGGATGAGCACGAGCGCCATCAACGGGAACCCGATCGTCACCGCGCGGTACCCGATATCGTCGAGCATATCGAGGCTGGGGAGCCAGGAGATGCGGCGGCGCTGATTGATCAGGTACAGCACCGCCGACGCGAATGCAACCGAAAAGGCGGCGTAGGCGAAGATCGCGACGCCGACGTGGACCGTCAGGATCGGCTTGTTCTGTAGCGCCGGGATGAGCGGGTCGACTTCGCGCTCGGAGACGGGCAGGCTGTAGATCCACGCCGCCATCGCGAGCGCGATCAGCATCACGATCGCGCCAAGTTGGCGGACGCCGTAGGTCCGCTCGAACAACAGGTACATGAGCGCGAGGGCGAAGATGAAGACCAGCGAGAACTCGTACATGTTCGTGGGGCCGGTTTGCCGGGCTCCCGCCCGAAGGCCGATCGCGAGGGCTTGGAAGACCACGGCGAACCAGCCGAGCATCGTCCCATATCGCCCGAAGGTCTCAGACCCTGGTCCAAACTCGGCCGAGTGCGCGGTGACGGTCGTGCCCGTACCGGTCGTCAGCGCCGCTCGCCGCACACGGACACGTCCAACCGCCTGAACGACGTAGCAAGCTGACGCCGTCAGAAGCGCGATCGTCGCGGCGGTAAAGGAGTAGAACGACAATCGGACGAGGGTTTCCATGGGCACGCGCTCCTTGCCGTGGTCCGGACGGCATGTCCGCGAACGAGATCATCGTCAGTATAGAAGCGGCGAGTCCAAAGGGCCGTGCCGATCAGGCAGGATGATGCGTTCGTGCGCGGCGCCGCGTTTTCCCCGGCGCGTCGTCCTCTCCTGGCGCAGACGGAGCCGCGGCGATCTCGGGCACGATGTCGAGTTTCGCGCCGAGGTCGTCGAGGAGGCGCCGGAACTCGCGCTGGCCGCTCCATTCACGCCGGGCCATCGGCGCGAACCGTGCGACCGCGCCGCCACCGGCCGCCGCCGAGACGATGCCGCGGATCCGACGATGGGGGAAATAGAACGTGACAGCCATCCCGCCCACGAGGAGGACGGACGCCAGGATGAAGATTGGGACGCCGGGATTGTTTCCGACCTGGAGAATCACGTACCGCCCGTTCCGGAGGAACTCCACTTGGAGGTTGCCGACCTGTTGGGATTGCCCCGTGAACACAAGCGCCTGTTCGGGCTGAGCGCCCGAAGCGCCGCCGAGCGGTTCGGTCTGGAGATAGATCTCGCCGGTTTGCAAATTGAGTTGGTCCAGTTCTGGTTGGTTCCAGACCTTCTCGTCCGGTCCGATGAGGGTGAGACGGACGCCCGCTTGCGGCAACGTGATCGTACCGGCGGGCGCATCGGGATTCGCCGTCGAGTGATAGATCCCCATCGGAATCTGGCCTTCGTAGAGCGGGTTGCCGTCCAGATCGTTGACACGGACCATCACCGTTTGGCCGAAGCCGGACTGATATACGCTCATGGACCGATAGGTCAGCGGATTGTTGACGGTGATGCTCTCGGACTTAACGGGATCGTCACCGTCGAGCAGGACGAGATCGCTGGTGTATTCCTTGGCGGAGCCGTCGAGGTTGTACTCGTCGATGAACTGGTTGAGGGTGAGGTTCATGCCGGTGCCGTGCCCGATCGCCCGCGTTTCTCCCTCTGAAATCACGAACTCCGTGTCGCGGAACCCGAATCTGGCCCCAACGATGCCACCGACCATGATCAGGATCAGCGCGATGTGAAACGGGAACGTCCCGAGCTTCCCGAACCGGTTCTTATCAGCGTAAACATGGAGTTCGTCGCCATGCGTTTCCGTCAGAACCCGGTATCGCCGGGAGGACAGGTAACCGGTGAGGTCGGTGGCGAAGGACGCATGCGGCTCAGAGGAGAGCAACTGGGCCGACGGCGTCGCGCCCCTGAGGAACCCGTGGCTTGTGCGGATTGTCGGATCCGCGATGGCGCGCCAGATACCGGGCGCGCGGTTGATCATGCCGCCGATGGCGATCGCCACCGCCAGCAGGGTGCAGATGGCGATGAACGGGATCGAGCGGAAGACATCCCAGTCGTACCAGATGTTCACGAACCCCTGGGTGAACGGAAGAAGGTCCGCGAGGTTCTGGGGCACGGAACTGCCACGTAAGGTGCCGATGAGCACGAGAAGCGCCAGAAACGCGATCTCGTAGATCGCGGCCCGAACGGAGCAGAAAAATCGCCAGACGCGGTCGATTCCGATCTCCAGTAGAGACCGGCGGCCGATCTCGCGATTCGTGAGTTCGGCCATCGGCTGGTCTCGCTCCTCTACAGGGAGTTGCTTACGGTTAGCGTCACGATTCGTCGCGTCGGCGATCATACCGGCGGCTCCCAGGGAGCCCAAGGCGCGGCTGAGACGAGACGCGTAAAGACTTGCTGATAGATCCCGAGCACCATGATCGCGCCCATCCCGATCATGACCGCGCCGCTCACGCTTGTGACAGCGCCTAGGCGTTTGTTCACGCTTCGCAGGATCCCTGGCGCGGAGCCGAAGGCGCCCGCGGTCACGAGGAAGGGAATCCCCATCCCGGAGGCATAGACCGCCAGCAAGATTCCCGCCCGCTCCGGGTTACCTTGGCTCGCCGCCAGGGTCAAGATCCCGCCAAGGATCGGGCCGGCGCAGGGGGACCATCCGGCCCCGAATGTGACGCCGATAAGGAACGATGACGCCAAACGCCCCTTTGGCAATCGATCGGTGTGGAACCGTCGTTCTCGATTCAGGAACGGAAGGTGGATCAGTCCCAACTGTTGAAGCCCAAGCACCATCAAGAGGGCGCCACCGATCCGCACCAACCAAACCCGGTTGTCCGCCACGACCGTCGCGGTGTCGACGAGCGCGCCCGCCGCGCCGAAGGCGAGGCCAACCGCGATGAAGACGCCCGAGAACCCGAGGACGTACGCAAGGGCATGGGCGAGCATCCGCGCTCTGCCCGGCGTCCCTTGCCCATCGACGGAGAGTCCGGCGAGATGCGCGAGGAAGATCGGAACGAGCGGCAGGACGCAGGGGGAAGAAAACGAGAGGAGACCGGCGACGAAGGCCGCCAGAAATGAGACGTCACTCATGCTCGAAACCTAGCATCGGCGTCTCGGCTATGTCAATTTCCCGTGGCCCGACGCGGCAGGGCTGCCGGGGTTCGCGAGCGATTTCCGGGCTTGGTACAATGCTAGACATAATTGCCGCCACCGAGGGGTGCACCGATGCCCGTGCCGTTGCGCGAACGTCTCTACCAAACCGAAGCGATCGTGCTTCGACGGCTTGACTTGAACGAGGCCGACCGGATCCTGACGGTCTACACGCCGAACCGTGGCAAGTTCAACGTCATCGCCAAAGGCGCTCGAAAACCGACCAGCCGGATGGGACCGCACCTCGAGTTGCTCGCCCGCACGCGGTTGATGCTCGCGAAGGGCCGTGACCTCGATGTCGTCTCCGGGGCGGAGACGTTGCAACCGCATCTGCGCTTGCACACCGATCTCGATGCGTTCGGCCATGCGTGCCACTATGTCGAGATGTTGCTGCGGATGACGGAAGAACGGCAGGAGAATCAGGCGGTCTTCGAGTTGCTGTCCAGTTCGCTCGAGCTGCTCGACCAGGGTATCGACCCGTTCGCTGTAACGCGTCACTTCGAACTCGTGTTACTGGCGCTGCTCGGCTACAAACCGGAACTCTACCGGTGCCTCAATTGCGAGACCGACCTCGCCGCTGAGCGGAACTCGCTCAGCCATCGGCTAGGTGGGATGCTTTGTCCCCGGTGCGTCACGGCGGACGCGGGCGCGTTCCCCCTCTCGATTAACGCCCAGAAGTATCTCCGGACGCTGGACCGGGCGGGTTTGGCGTCTGCCGCCCGTCTGCCGGTGGACTCGGTGCTTCGCAACGAACTCGAAGGCGCGTTGTCCGGATACATTCGATTCTATGCTGAGCGTGATTTGCAGAGCCTCAAGGTTTGGCACGCGATGGATGATACGTCGCCCGTGTGAATGCACACGGAAATCAACGGAGCCGGTCAGTATGGCGGTCGTCGCTTACTCTACCGGTTCATTGTGCGTCGAACCGTCGAAAATCAGACCCCGCTCTCGTTCGGTTAGTTCCGCCTCAACCAACAGTTCTGGACGCCACCTCGCCGTTCGACGTACCGCCTGATCCCGCCGCCACCGGTCGATGTTCGCGTGGTGTCCGCTCAGCAAAATGTCCGGGACGGCAAGGTCGCGAAAGGTATGGGGTCGTGTGTAATGGGGATATTCCACCAAACCATGCTCGTGCGACTCGTCCGCGATGGACGCCGGGTCGATGACTCCAGGGAGCAACCGGACGACCGCGTCCACGACGACCATCGCGGCGAGCTCTCCTCCGGTGAGGACGAAATCGCCGATCGAGAGTTGCTCGGCGCCGAGGACCTCCGCGACGCGCTCGTCGATGCCTTCGTAATGGCCGCAGATCAACGCGATTCGGCGATCCGCCGCGAACTCGCGGGCGATCGACTGCTGGAACCGGCGGCCCCCCGCCGCGAGGAGCACGATTCGAGTCGACGCGATGTCGTCGCCGAGGACCGACTCCACCGCCGCGACGAGGGGTGGGGCGGTCATGACCATCCCCGCGCCGCCGCCGTATGGGGTGTCGTCCGCGGTGCGGTGCCGGTCGGTTGTCCAGTCTCGGATGTCGTGAATCGCGATTTCGACGATGCCGCGATCAACAGCCCGCCGCACGATGCTCTCGCTGAGCGGCCCGTTGAAACTGCCCGGGAAGAGCGTGAACACGTCGATCCGCGGCGAAGGAGTGGCGATAGGTTCGTCTGCACGGGTGACGGTCGTTTCCTCGATCACGACGCCGCGCCTCGGTCTGAACACATGAGCGTGAGAACGTTAGGGAGTGCCCCGACGAGCGTTGTGAGGTCGAGATCTGGCTCCTGATCTGAAGATAGCCGCATTGGATTGAGCCAGATGGTCTTCATGCCCGCCCGCTTCGCCATGCTCACGTCCCATTTCAGGGAATCACCGATGTGGATCGCGCCGTCCGGGCTGACGCCCAGACTGTCCAAGGCATGCGAGTAGATCTCCGTTCGGGATTTGTAGTATCCGGCGCTGGCGGACGTGACGATGTTGGAAAAAGCGTCGAGGATCCCGAACGACGCCAAGGACCATTCCAGAAACGGGTGATGGACCGCGCTCGAGACGACGCCGAGGATGATCCCCTCCTTCCGTAGCGCGCGGACAAGGTCGATCGCCCCCGGAATCGGTGCGAGATCGGCGGATGCCGCGCGCATCAGTGATTCGACTCCGCGGGCAATCTCGGCGTCGGTCGCGGACAATCCCAGGCGATCTAGTACGGTCGCGACACATCGCTCGGCGGTCAGTTCGTTTCCATGTTGGATGATCTCTCGCCGCAGGTCTCGATATGACGCGGCAGCCGCTTCCAGCGTTGCCGGGTCGATGTCATCCCTCGACTCCGTCGCGTGCCATTGGAGGAACGCTGGGACGAGCCGCCGGACCTCGAGCTCGAACCACGAGTCGCATCTCGCGAGCGTATTGTGGAAATCGAACGTCACCGCGTATGGCACCCTGTCTCCCCTCGACCGC
>Ga0136611_10004056_pt1 | contig 10258 bp, 10 predicted proteins | sample AntDrymUQ2232306_2_FD_106645 | JGI IMG/M metagenome (GOLD analysis project Ga0136611, IMG submission 106645) | Polar desert sand microbial communities from Dry Valleys, Antarctica - metaG UQ223 (23.06) | ecosystem: Environmental > Terrestrial > Soil > Desert | place: Antarctica: Dry Valley... | reverse complement strand
GGGCGGCGGGGGAGCGACGTACGGGCGCGTCTGCTCGGCGAGCTGGAGGCTGAGAGCCTGTCGCGAGGCCGGCTCGATCTGCGCGGAGCGGCCCAGGAACTGGCGCAGCGCCACCGCCAACCCGGTGGGCAGCGACGCGATGTCGGCCACGGCGGCCCACCCGGCGAGGGCGGGTGGCATCGGGGTGGGTGGCGGCAGGCGGAGCGTGACGCGCTCGCGGACGACGTAGGTGCCCGCGGCGTAGTCGCCGAGCCGCTTGCCGCGAGGGCTCAGCAGGGCGGAGAAGAAGGCCGGCGCCCCGGAGAAGGCGTAGATCTCCACGAAACCGATCAGTGAGCGGACGAAGGCGTGCTGGAAGGAGATGGGCCCGGCGTCGTCGCGCACGGTGCGCAACCCCATCGCGAGCTTGCCCAGGGACTTGCCGCGGGTCAGCGTCTCCACGGTCGTCGGGACGACGACGAACACCGTGACCAGTGAGCCGATCCACGCGACCCAGACCAGTGCGTCGCTGGTCTGGAGGGCGACCACGAAGAAGAGGAGCACGATCGCGAGCAGGAGCACGACCGTGGCAACGACGTCGATAAGTCCCGACACCATCCGGGCGCCGAGTCCGGCGGGCGGCAGGTCGAGGGCGACGGCCTCGCCGGTGACGAGGTCGTCGTCGGTGAGGGTGGCGAACTCGGGTGCTCGCGTGGTCGGGTCCGACATCGGGGCCAGCATAAGTCGGCTGCCTACACTGACGCCGTGGACCTCGACGCCTACGTGCACGCGCATGCGCACGAGTGGCAACGGCTCGAGGAGCTCACCCGGCGCCGCCGGCTGACGGGCGGTGAGAGCGACGAGTTCGTCGATCGCTACCAGCGGGTCGCCACGCATCTCTCGGTGGTGCGCACCTCCGCCCCCGACGCCGCCCTGGTCGCCTACCTGTCCTCGGTCCTGGCCAAGGCGCGCACCCGGTCCGCCGGCGTGCGTACGACGTCGTGGCGCGGGGTGGCCAGGTTCTTCACCGAGCAGTTCCCGGCCGCGCTCTACCGCCTGCGCTGGTGGTGGCTGGCCACTCTCGCCGGCAACGTGCTCGTCATCGCGGTGATGATCTGGTGGCTGCTCGGCAACCCCGTCGTCGAGCAGAGCCTGCTCACGCCGGCCGAGGTCGACCAGCTGGTCAACGAGGACTTCGAGGGCTACTACAGCGAGTACGCCGCCTCGCACTTCGCCCTGCAGGTGTGGGTCAACAACGCCTGGGTGTCCGCGCTCTGCCTCGCCCTGGGGATCCTCGGGGCGCCGGTGATCTACCTGCTGTTCACCAACATCTCCAACCTGGCGATCATCGGGTCGATCATGATCCGCAACGACCACGGCGGGCACTTCTTCGGGCTGATCCTGCCGCACGGGCTGCTGGAGCTGACGGCGGTCTTCGTCGCCGGGGGGGTGGGCCTGCGGCTCTTCTGGTCGTGGATCGAGCCGGGCTCCCTCACCCGCACGCAGTCGATCGCCCGTGAGGGGCGCACCGCCGGGACCGTAGCCCTCGGACTGGTGGCCGTGCTCGTGGTGAGCGGGGTGATCGAGGGCTTCGTGACCCCGTCGGGACTGCCGACCTGGGCCCGGGTCACGATCGGGGTGGTGGCCGAAGCCGCCTTCCTGGCCTACGTGTTCGTGCTCGGCCGGCAGGCGTACGCCCGCGGTCACACCGGGGACGTGGACGCGTCCCTGCTCGAGGACACGGTCGCCTCAGCAGCCTGATCGCGGGATCAGAGCAGGCCCTGTGACTTGAGCATCAGGTAGTGGTCGGCCAGGGCCGGCGGGAGCCGTTCGGCGTCGGCGTCGACGACGTCCACCCCGAAGGCGCCGAGGAGCTCGCCGGTACGCCGCCGGCCGCGGAGGACCTGCTCGGCGGCCGCGGCGTCGTACACCTCCTCGAGCGTGCCGCGGGTCGCGGCGAGGGCGGCCAGCGCCGGGTCCTTGACCGAGGCGAGCACGACCCGGTGGTGCCGGGTCAGCGCGGGCAGGATCGGCAGGAGGCCCTCCTCGACGGCGGAGGGTTCGAGTGGCGTGAGCAGGACGACGAGCGCACGCTGACGGCCCAGGCCCCCGACCGCCGCGGCGAGAGCGTTCCAGTCGGCCTCGGCGATGACGGGCTGGAGGTCGGCCATCGCGTCCTGCAGGCGGCCCGCGACGTCGCGGGAGCCCGCGGAACGCAGCCTCGTGCGGACCCGCCGGTCGCCGGCGACGAAGTCGACGCGGTCTCCTGCCCGCGCCGCGAGCGCGGCCAGCAGCAGGGCCGCGTCCATCGCGGAGTCGAGCCTGGGCACGTCCTCGACCCGGGCGGCCGAGGTGCGCGACGTGTCGAGCACCAGCACCACGCGCCGGTCGCGCTCGGGCTGCCAGGTGCGGACCACCACGTTGCGGTTGCGGGCGCTGGCGCGCCAGTCGATCGAGCGCACGTCGTCACCGCGGACGTACTCCCGCAGCGAGTCGAACTCCGTGCCCTGTCCTCGCACCCGCACCGCTGAGCGGCCATCGAGCTCGCGCAGCCGCAACAGGCGGGACGGCAGGTGCTTGCGCGACTCGAACGGCGGCAGGGAGCGCAGCGCACCGGGCACCTCGCGGGTGCGCTGGCGGGCGACCAGACCGAGGGGTCCCCGAAGCCGGACGGTGACGCCGGTCGCGCGGAGGTCGCCGCGCCGGGTCGGCAGCAGCGGCGTATCCAGGACGGCGCGGTCACCCGATGGCAGCCGGAGCCGGTGCCGGTTGCCGGTCGCCCCGGCGGTCGGCTGCCAGGAGTCGCGGACGACCCCGGCCAACACGCGGCCGGAGGCGTTGGTGGCGACCAGCGTGGTCGACGTCGGGTAGCCAGTGCGCACCGACTCCAGCGGGCGCCGGGCGAGGACGAGGGACTCCGGTCGCGGTGCGAGCAGCCAGTCGAGCAGCACGACGATCGCCACGACGAGCACCCAGAGCCACATGGTGCTCATGGTCGGGCGCAGCGCCACCGGGACGAGGCCGAGGAGGAGCAGCAGCGGGACGCGGCCGGAGATCGCCATGGCGGGATCAGCGGGGGACCGGGACGGAGCCCAGCGCGGAGGCGAGCACCTGGGCGACGTCGACGCCCTCGAGCTCGGCCTCGGGCCGCAGCCCCAGCCGGTGCACGAGCGTCGCGTGCGCGAGCGCCTTGACGTCGTCGGGGGTCACGAAGTCGCGGCCGTTGAGCCAGGCCCACGCCCGCGCCGCCCGCAGCAGGGCCGTCGCCCCCCGCGGGCTCACGCCCAGGCTGAGCGACGGCGACTCCCGGGTGGCCCTGGCGATGTCGACGATGTAGCCGGCAACCTCAGGCGCGACCTGCACGCGGCGTACGGCGGCCTGGCCCGCGGCCAGGTCCTCGGGGCCGGCGACCGCGCGCACCCCGGCGTCGGCCACCCGGCGCGGGTCGAAGCCGTGCGCGTGCCGCCGCAGGATCTCGAGCTCGTCGGAGCGGGGCGGGATCGGCAGCACCACCTTCAGCAGAAACCGGTCGAGCTGGGCTTCCGGGAGGGGATAGGTGCCCTCGTACTCGACGGGGTTCTGGGTCGCGGCCACCAGGAACGGTCGCGGCAGCTCGTGCGACACCCCGTCGACGGAGACGGTGCCCTCCTCCATCGCCTCGAGCAGCGCCGACTGGGTCTTGGGGGGCGTCCGGTTGATCTCGTCAGCGAGCAGAAGGTTGGTGAAGATGGGCCCCCCGCGGAAGCTCAGCTCGCCCTGGGTGCTGTCGATGACCATCGACCCGGTGATGTCACCGGGCATCAGGTCGGGGGTGAACTGCACCCGTCGGGTCTCCACGTCGAGGGCGCCCCCGAGGGTGCGCACGAGCAGCGTCTTCGCGACGCCCGGCACCCCTTCCATGAGCACGTGGCCGCCGCACAGCAGGGCGACGAGCAGGCCGGAGACGGCGGCGTCCTGCCCCACGACCGCCTTGGCCACCTCGGTGCGGACCGCGGCCAGCCGGTCCCGGACGTCGTCATGGATGCCGGTGGGGCTTCCCTCGTGGGGTGTCGTCATCTGCGGCGTACCTCTCGTTCGAGTGCGGCCAACGCGTCGGCCAGCGTGATCAGGTCATGGTCGGTGGTCGGGGCCGGTGCGTCGGGGTGGAGCAGGAAGGCGATCTCGTCGAGTGGCCGGCCGAGGTGGCGGGCGACGTCCCGCGAGAGCGTGTGCGGGTCGGTGCCCCGGGGCAGTCGGAGACGCTCGGAGGCCGAGGTCCGCGCGGCGCTCCGCAGTGCGGCGCTCGCGTGCGCCCGGTCGTCGACCTTGCGGTAGAGCCGGCCGCGACTGCGGGTCGTCTCGATGGCCTTGATCGCGACCGGGAGCGGTTCGGTGACCAGTGGCCCCAGCCGCCGGCCCCGCCACAGCACCAGCGTCAGCAGGGCCAGGGCGCCGAGCCAGAGCCCCGGCCGGACCCACTCCGGCAGCAGGTCCGAGAGCGAGACCTCGTCGGACGCGGCCAGGTCGGCGTAGTCGGGGACGTACCAGACCAGCCGGTCGCGCTGGCCCAGCAACCGGAGCGCTGCCGCGGCGTGGTCGGCCTCCACGATCGCGTCGTTGCGCAGCAGGTCGGGGGCGCCCAGGAGCAGCACTCCCTCCTCCGGCTGGGCGAGCAGCGCACCGCCGGGTCCGAACCAGCAGCCGGCCGGCGCGGGGTACTCCGTGCCCGTGTTCACGAGCACGTCCAGGCCGTCCAGCCGGGGCGCGAGGTCGGCGTCGACGCACTCGGCGGCCCGGGAGCCCTCCTCGGCCACCGGGGAGCCCGGCTCGTAGCCCAGCTCGTCTGTCACGGTCAGGTCAGGCACGGTCAGCACCAGGACGGCGTCGGCCGTCACCTCCCGCAGCCGCTCGATCGTGCTCGGGCCCAGGTTGTCCGTCGCGGTGACGAGCACCGTGGTCGACGCGTCGGTCGTGGTGTCCTCGAGTGCGTCGGCGGACCGGACCACCGTGACGTCGACACCCTGGTCGGCGAGGACCCGGGCCACGGCCTGCGCGCCCCCGTCGCCGGGGTTGTCGGGGTCGAGCGGCTCCGAGGTCGAGGCACCACCGAGGCCGATGACGACCAGGACCCCCGCGACGACCCCTCCGACGATCAACAGGTTGGTGCGTTGTCGGCGGAGCAGGCCGGGGCGAGCCGGCGCCTCGGCCGGTGGATTCATCGGGTGCCGACCAGTTGGTCGTCGAGGGCGAGCACGGCCCGGGCCTGGGTGTCGGTCGCCGGCCGCTCGCCGTAGAGCACGAGGTCGAAGCTGCGACCGGCCTCGCCGACCCGATCGCGCAGGGGCGGGAACGCCTCGCCGAGGGAGCCCGACAGCTCGTGGGCGGTGGCACCGGGCAGGTCGTCGATCCGGCCGCGCTCGATCTGGCGCAGCGCGAGTGCGCGGAAGGCATCCACCAGGGCCTCCGCCGGCCGGCCGTCGGCGAGCGCGGCCTCGGCCCTGGCCCGCAGGTCGTCGGCGCCCAGACCCTCCTCGGTAAGGGCGGGGGCGTCCATCGGCCGGCCGCGACCACCCCCGCGGGCCCGGGAGAGCAGCCAGCCGAGGGAGGTCACCAGCAGGACCAGGACGACCATGGCGGCGAGGGTCGTCAGTGGCGGTGAGCCCGCGGCCGCGTCGACCCCGTCGGCCAGTCGCTCGCGCAGCCAGTCGACGAAGCGCGTGACGAGGGCCTGGTCGTTGTACTCCGGCTGGAGCAGCTCGCGCCGCAGCAGGGTGCGAGCCTCGTCGGCCGTCGGGTCCAGCGGCGGGGTGCTCATGCGGGTCACGCGCGGGTGATCCCCGCCTGCGACATGAGCTCCACGTCGTAGACCTCCTTGCGGATGCGCTGGTCGAGGTACTGGATCGAGGCCACGGCAGTGGTGAACGGCGCGACGAACGCGGCCGAGATCACCGAGGCCAGCGCCTGGGTGACGACCAGGATCAGCACGGAGTACTCGCTCGTCGCGCCGGCCAGCATGCCGATCTGCCCGAGCAGGGAGACCGGGAAGGCGAGCATGCTGCCGGCGATCTGGGCGAGCAGCACGGTGAGCAGAGCGATCCCGAAGGTGCGCCAGAAGGCGCCGCCGGTCAGTCGGTAGCCGCGGCCGATCGCGCCGGTGATCCCGATCGGCTCGAGCATCAACGCGGGGACGGGCAGGTAGTAGACGCGGACCCAGAACCACACCATCAGCGCGAGGAACAGCGGGAGGGTGACGATCGCGAAGACCGCGATCGACCAACCGTCGCCGAGCGCGATCACGCCGACCAGGGCGACGGCGTACGCCGTGATCAGCAGGAGGGTGAGCAGGGTCAACAGCAGCATCAGGCCGATCAGGCGCCAGCGCTTGCCGTGCGTGCGCGCCCAGGCCTCGCCGAGTGACAGTCGTTGCCCGACCGCGGCGGCCGCCACCACGTGGGCGATCATCCCGGTCACCAGCACCAGCCCGATCGACTGCAGGAAGAGACCGAGGAGCAGGGAGCCGAAGGAGCCCACCAAGCCGACCAGCTCGCCCGTGGACAGGTCGGTCGCCTCGGGGTCGAGCGAGAGGTCGAGCGCGAACGTCAGCACCGAGGTGAGGAGCACCGGGATCGCCATGGCGACCGCGGTGACCAGCACGGCGGAGCCGACGGTGGCCTTCGGGTTGTAGCGGATCGTCTTGAAGGCGGCGTCGTAGATGTCGCCGAGGCCCAGCGGGCGGAGCGGGACTGCCCCCGGCTTGTGCGCCGCGCCGCGGAGCTGTCCGGGCGGCGGGCCCCACGGGCCGGGCTGGCCGGACGGGGGCTGCACGCCGAGAGGGCCACCTGGGGGCGGGCCCGGCGCGGGGCCGGCCGCGCCCGGTGGCGGGAAGGACTGGTTCCCAGACATCCGCATCCCCCTCAGGTGAGCCTGTGCCGTGACATCATCCCCCAGGAGACCTCGCCGAACCCTCCGGGGTGCCACCGGTCCCGGACGCATCCGACTCGATTTGGCCAAGCCCTGCCATCTCTGACAAACTATCTAGGTTGCTCCGGCGGGTTGCCGGGGTGCGCCGCACATTGACTGATGAATCGCGTCTCCCGGACGGGTCAGTCGTCGTGTGCGTCCGCACCGACCTGATCTCGGTCAGGGGAGGCCCGATCTACATCTACCCGATGAACCGTCGGGTGCCACCAACAACGACGAGCGAATCCCTCGCAGGGAGTCGCGTGTTGCGCCGAAAGGCCGCGACACGCGCGACCGCGGGGGTCGGCGGATCGGGTGGCGGACACAACGCGGGACGGCCTCACCCGAGGCGTTTCGAGACAGGACGCACGCGGTGCCCCTCCGGGGGCCACACCCTTACGAAGGACGAGAGAGCACATGGCGGGACAGAAGATCCGCATCAGGCTCAAGGCCTACGACCACGAGGTGATCGACACCTCGGCACGCAAGATCGTGGACACCGTCACCCGCACGGGTGCGAAGGTCGCCGGCCCGGTGCCGCTGCCGACCGAGAAGAACGTCTACTGCGTGATCCGCTCGCCCCACAAGTACAAGGACTCGCGCGAGCACTTCGAGATGCGCACGCACAAGCGCCTCATCGACATCATCGACCCCACGCCGAAGACCGTCGACTCGCTCATGCGCCTCGACCTGCCTGCCGGCGTCGACATCGAGATCAAGCTCTGAGGGTTCTGACATGACTTTGGAACGCAATGTGAAGGGGCTGCTGGGCACCAAGCTCGGCATGACCCAGCTCTGGGACGAGAACAACCGCATCGTGCCCGTGACCGTGGTCGCGGCCTCGACCAACGTGGTGACCCAGATCCGCAAGCCCGAGATCGATGGTTACAACGCCATCCAGGTCGGCTTCGGCGAGATCGAGGCCCGCAAGGTCAACAAGCCCGACGCCGGTCAGTTCGGCAAGGCCGGCGTCACCCCGCGCCGGCACCTGGTCGAGATCCGTACGTCGGATGCGACCTCCTACACCGTCGGTCAGGAGCTCAGCCTCGAGCTGTTCGCTGCCGGTGAGGAGATCGACGTCACCGGCACCAGCAAGGGCAAGGGCTTCGCCGGCGTCATGAAGCGCCACGGCTTCCACGGTGTCGGCGCCTCGCACGGTGCCCACCGCAACCACCGCAAGCCCGGGTCGATCGGCGCCTGCGCCACGCCGGGCCGCGTCTTCAAGGGCACCCGGATGGCCGGCCGCATGGGTGGCGACACCGTCACCACGCAGAACGTCACCGTGCACGCCGTCGACCTGGAGAAGGGCCTGATCCTCCTCAAGGGCGCCGTCCCCGGACCCAAGGGTGGCCTCGTGGTCCTCCGCTCGGCCGCGAAGAACACCCAGGAGGTGGCCCGATGAGTGACACCGTCACCGCCAAGACCGTCAACGTCGACCTGCCGGCCGACATCTTCGACGCCCCCGTCAACATTCCGCTGATGCACCAGGTCGTCGTGGCCCAGCAGGCCGCTGCTCGTCAGGGCACGCACGCCACCAAGACCCGCGGCGACGTCCGCGGTGGTGGCCGCAAGCCCTACAAGCAGAAGGGCACCGGCCGCGCCCGTCAGGGCTCGACCCGCGCGCCGCAGTTCGTCGGCGGTGGCGTGGTCCACGGACCGCACCCCCGCAGCTACGACCAGCGCACCCCCAAGAAGATGAAGGCCGCCGCCCTGCGCGGTGCCCTCTCCGACCGGGCCCGCAACGGTCGCATCCACGTCGTGGAGGCCCTGGTCACCGGCGACAAGCCCTCGACCCGGACCGCCCTCGGCGCGCTGGCCGGCCTGACCGACCGCAGCAAGTACCTCGTCGTGCTCGAGCGCACCGACGCCGTCACCTGGCTCTCGCTGCGCAACGCGCAGCGGGTGCACATCGTGGCCGTCGACCAGCTCAACACCTACGACGTGCTGGCCGCCGACGACGTGGTCTTCACCCAGGGTGCCTACGACGTGCTCGTGTCCCGCTCGGTCTCGGCCGGCGAGACCATCGCGACCGAGACTCCGGCCAAGGGCGCCAAGTCCGAGGTGAAGGCGTTCGCCGACACTGCGGCTGCCGCGACCGAGACCGTCGAGAGCGACGAGACCGGCGCCGACGAGCTGCCCCAGGGAGCCAAGGCGACGCTGAAGAGCGGCAAGAACCCCAAGGGCTACGAGGTCAAGGGCAACGCCGACTCGGGCCTGTTCCACGAGCCCGACGGTCAGTGGTACGACGCCACCGAGGCCGAGTTCTGGTTCAAGTCCGCCGAGGACGCCCAGGCCGCCGGCTTCCGCCGGGCCGGCAGCAAGGAGGACGACAAGTGAGCACCCTGCACAAGGACCACCGCGACGTCCTGATCGCGCCGGTCGTGTCCGAGAAGAGCTACAGCCTCCTCGACGCCAACAAGTACACCTTCGTCGTCCGCCCGGACGCCAACAAGACCGAGATCAAGATCGCGGTCGAGAAGGTGTTCAACGTCAAGGTGACCTCGGTCAACACGCTGAACCGCACGGGCAAGACGCGCCGCACGCGCAACGGCCTGGGCAAGCGCAAGGACACCAAGCGCGCCATCGTCAGCCTCGCTGAGGGCCACCGCATCGACATCTTCGGTGGTCTGGTCTCCTGACCGGGCTCCGCAGCTGAAGGACTAGGACTCACACATGGCTATCCGCAAGTACAAGCCGACCACCCCGGGCCGTCGTGGCTCCTCGGTGGCCGACTTCGTCGAGATCACCCGGACCACGCCGGAGAAGTCGCTGACGCGCCCCTTGCCCAAGAAGGGCGGTCGCAACAACCAGGGCCGGATCACCACCCGGCACCAGGGCGGCGGGCACAAGCGTGCCTACCGCATCATCGACTTCCGTCGCTACGACAAGGACGGCGTGCCGGCCACGGTCGCGCACATCGAGTACGACCCGAACCGCACTGCTCGCATCGCGCTGCTGCACTACCTCGACGGCGAGAAGCGCTACATCGTCGCGCCGAAGGACCTGCGCCAGGGCACCCCGGTCGAGTCGGGCCCCAACGCCGACATCAAGCCCGGCAACAACCTGCCGCTGCGCAACATCCCCGTCGGTACGACGATCCACTGCATCGAGCTTCGGCCCGGTGGCGGCGCCAAGATCGCTCGCTCCGCAGGGAACAGCGCACAGCTCGTCGCCAAGGAAGGTTCCCGCGCCCAGCTGCGGATGCCGTCCGGCGAGATGCGCTACGTCGACGTGCGCTGCCGCGCCACCGTCGGCGCGGTCGGCAACGCCGAGCAGTCCAACATCAACTGGGGCAAGGCCGGCCGGATGCGCTGGAAGGGCAAGCGCCCGACCGTCCGCG
>Ga0136611_10004055_pt1 | contig 10258 bp, 4 predicted proteins | sample AntDrymUQ2232306_2_FD_106645 | JGI IMG/M metagenome (GOLD analysis project Ga0136611, IMG submission 106645) | Polar desert sand microbial communities from Dry Valleys, Antarctica - metaG UQ223 (23.06) | ecosystem: Environmental > Terrestrial > Soil > Desert | place: Antarctica: Dry Valley... | reverse complement strand
GGCGTGGCGATCGCCTACTCTTTGGCGGCTGATGGATTCGTGTCCCTCGCGGTTTATGATGCCGCGGGTGCTTTGCGGCGCACGCTGCTCTCGGGCGTGCCGCAGCGCGCGGGTGCGCATGCGGAGACATGGGACGGGATTGACCGTTACGGGGTGCCGCTTACGCCGGGGGAGTATTCGTGGAAGCTGCTGACTCATCCGGGTCTCGCGGCCCGATTCGTCACGCAGGTGGGTGCAAATAATCTTCCTTCCTGGCAGGCGCCGGTGGGCAACTGGCATGCCGCTGATGCGGTGTTTGCCGATGCGAGCGGCGTCTATCTCGGTTCAGGCGAAACCGAAAACGGGATGCGCTCGCAGAAAACGGATTGGAACGGCCAAGTCATCTGGCAGGGCGGCACGGGCGGGCAGGATGGGGCGAATGATCCGTTCGTTTGGTCGATGAGCGTGACCAGTGAGCGGCTCTATATGCTGAGCGCGCAGCGAGATGTGTGGTTCCGGGGAGCGGATGGCAGCTTCGTTCCGCGGCCGGCGCTCAATGCGCGTTTCGACGGCGACTCGAAGGACGGCAAGTTTCAGGATCAAACCGACATGGCCGCCGCCAATGTCACGGTGGGCGAGACCAAAGGTATCGAAGTCATCGCGGTCGCGTATGCAGACCATGGAGCGATCCGCTACTACCGGCGCGGCACGCCCGGCGTGGAAGGCGATTTCGTGCTGCTCGAAACGTTGCCGGTCAAAGCGCCGCGCAGTTTGGACCTCCGGCGCGATGGCGCTCTGGTGGTGCTGAGCGAAGATGGCGTGCTGCTTGTCACACGCGGCGAGCAAAAGCCGCGCGTGCTGATCGAAGCGGCGAAACTCGAAGCGCCGAACCGCGTCCGCGTGGATCGCGACAGCGGCGATATTTTCGTCGCTTGTGCGGGGCAGACGCAGCAGGCGAAACGGTTCTCCGCGGACGGCACTTTTCTTCAGGCGTTCGGCAGGAAAGGAGGCCGCAATCCCGAAGGCGCCTTCGACCCGACGGGCCTGCGGGCCATCGGCGATCTTGCGCCCGATGGGAAAGGCGGCGTGATCGTGGTGGAGCGAGGCGCCGCACCGCGCCGCGCCGTGCATTTTCACAAAGATGGAACTGTCGCGCGCCAGTGGTTCGGAGGCGCGCCGTTTAACACGATTGGCTGCCCGGAGCCGCATGACCCGACGCACGTTTGGTATTCGCAGGGCTACGAAGTCGCGCGCGCGGAGGTCGATTACGACAAAGGCACCTGGAAACCGGTGGAGATTTATCCCGGTTTTCGCACGCTCGCGCACGTCCTGCGCGCTGCCACCCGCGGCAAGTATGTCTATCTGCTCGACGCTTACGGATGGGGCGAAATCAAAATTTATGACGCTGAGAGGAAGACGCTTCGTCGCGCGGCAGAAGTGGGCGAAATCAAGAATCTTCCAGCGGAACTCCAGCCACCGGCCGAAGGGGACGCGCGTCTTTATTTGTGGTCCGATCTCAATGACGATGGTCAGCAGTCGCGCGATGAATTTCAGGCCATGCACGGCTGGAGCGGCGCGATGCCCCAACTGCTCCCGGATTTGACCTTCATGCCGGCTACGGGCGCGCTGCTCGTGCCGGCGCGCATGACCAATGGAGGCACTCCGGTTTATACGCCAAAGCAGGCGGTCGCCTTTCCGGCTGAGATCACTCTCGAAGGCGGGAAATACATCGACCCGCTGCACTTGGCGCGCGGGCCGGGCAGCACTGGTTGGTATCGCGCGTTCCAAAACGCCCGCAGGGAACCCGGTCACTGGGATACGTTCGGGATCTACTTTTGGAACGGCAAAAGCGGACTGAATCGTCTCATGCGCTATGACGAAAACCGGCATCTGCTGTGGGAGGTCGGACGCCACAGCACTGCCTGGGATCACCGGCCCGGAACACAGAGCTTTCCCAATGCTCCGGTGTCGGCCGGCGACTACGTCTTCGTCGCCGAGGCCAGCGACACCGAGCGGCCGTGGTATGCCGTGTTCGACAAGGATGGCCTCTTTGTGGACGACCTTCCCCATCGTCAGGCCGATGGATTGCCTGAGTTTGCCTACCAGGCGCTGATCTGCGGGGACAATTACGGGCTGAATGTGTGGGGGAACCCCGAAAGCGGCAGCGTCTTGCTCTTCGCGTCGGGCATGTGGAGCGCCCCCATTTATCGCGTCACTGGATGGAATGACATCGTTCGCCAGAGCGGAAAAATCACTCTCCCGGCTGGTCTGCCCTCCGCCACTGCCCAAGGCACGGGCTTGAGTGTCGAAGTATTCGACAACCCGAACCTCGAAGGTGAACCGATGGTGAAGCGAACCGGGCAGGCCTACATTTCCTACGACAAGTCCGACCCGATCTTCGGACCGGAATTGAAGGCACGCACCGTTTCAGTGCGTTTCACGGGGCAAATCGAGGCTCCGCTTTCGGAAGATTGGCGGCTGTTTGCGTCTGGATCGGATGACATCAAAATCTGGCTTGGCGGCTCGGAGTGGACGGTGGACTCACCACTGCGGCTGGGCGCTGGGCAGCGTCTCGAGATCGTCGCGGAAATCCGCAAGCTGCCGAACGAACGCGGCGACGGAAGGCGGCGGGTCATGGTCGGGTGGGAGAGCAGGTCCACCGAACAGCAGGCCGTTCCGGCCCGGTTCCTTTATCCACGTGGCGCTGGCCGGACCGTGCCCGACGTCCAGGCGCTCCGCACGCCACGGCCCTCGTTGGCTGCTGGGCCGAACGGATTGATCGGCTCATGGCCACTCCGCGAGAGCAGCGGCGTGACTGCTCGAAACGAAGCGGACTTTTCCAAACCTGCGCAACTCCACGGAGCCACGGCCAGCAAGGATGGGGTGGAATTTCCACCGGGCTCCTACGCCAGCATCCAAACCAGCTTCCCGCAAGATGCGCAGACGGTGGCCTTTCGGTTTCGCACGACAGGCAACGACGCGACCCTTTACGACGCGGGCCGCCACTACACCTTTTACAACAGCTTCATCGACCGAAGCCTCAAGCTCACTCCGGAAGGCCTGACCGCCGAAGCTGGTGGCCAGAGCGTCCGCGCCCTTGGAAAATTCAGCGACGGCGAGTGGCATCACGTCCTCCACACCTTTGATCGCGCCGGCCAGCGATTGTTCCTCGACGGTCAGCCCGCCACGACCGGCAAGGCCCCGCAGTTCACTAAATCAGCCCCGGTGACGGTGCGCCTGGCACCGGAAAATGCGGGCGGCGCAGGCGTCTGGGTGCGCGACTTGCGCATATACGAACGCTCACTCAGCGATACGGAAATTACGGCTTTGGTGGAGCCGTAGGCACGTTCTCATCTGCATCTCGGCGAGCGCATCACGCCCCGCCGGAGCGTGAGATCAAATGACCGGTCGTCTCGGAGGCGAGATGCGTATAGCTCCTTCCTATGCGTTCACGACTCGCCCTCGTTATTGTTACCTTTGGTCTCGTCCTCGCTTCGGCTCCCGCGCAGATCGCCGGCACCGCCGGCGCGGATGAGCTGATCATTGCGCAAGACGGAAAGGCGCGTGCGGGCATCGTCGTCGCGGCAGATGCTGGAAAGTGGGAGAAGCAAGCGGCGACCGATCTCGCGAAATACATCGGCCTGATGAGCGGCGGAGAGCCGCGGATTGTTTCCGTGGCGGCGGAGATCGACGCCGCGTTGAAAGCGGATGCGCCGGTTCTTCTCATCGGCCAGCGCGCTCTAGCCGCCGAGCCTTCGCTCGCCCCGGCGCTGGCGGGCGCGGCGAAGAAGAACCCGACGGTGCGCGCGGACGCGATCGTCGTGAAGCGGGTGAAGAACCGCGTGTATCTCGCCGGAACGAACGATGAGTCGCACTACTTCGCTGCCTCCTGGCTGCTGCAGCAGTGGGGTTGCCGGTGGTATCTCGCAGGCGACTTCGGAGAATGCATTCCGTCGCAGCCGGTGCTGAAAGTTGGCGCGCTCGAGCACGTCTACGCGCCCCCGTTCGAGGTGCGTCACTATTGGCTAAGCTGGAACGGCGACTCGACCGGCGCGGAGGATTTTCAGCGCCGCAACTTCATGAGCTCAACGCGGCTCCCGGGCATGGGCCATGCCCTCGGCGAACACACGAAGGCACTCATCCCGCCGGGGAAATCGATGTTCAATGTGCCGTTCTCGGAACCGAAGACCGCGGAGACGGTGGCCGCCTCGATCGAGCCGCACTATGCCAAGGGGGAGGCGGGGATTTCGATCGCGATCGAAGACGGCAACTACGTCAGCGACTCCGCGCGGGACAAAGAACTGCAGGCCGGGATTCTCGACAAATACACCCTCCAGCCGTCGAACACAGACGGGATGATGTCGCTCTACAACAGCGTCGCGAAACTCCTGCGGACGAAACATCCCGCCAGCAAGACGCTGATCGGCGGGATGGCTTACGCGAACGTCACCATTCCCCCGCAGCAGATGCTCGCGATGGAGCCGAATCTCGTAATGTGGCTCGCGCCGATCGATATCGATCCGAACCATGGGATGGACGATCCGCTTTCGCCGCCGCGGCAGGAGTATTGCGAGATGATGTATCGCTGGGCCGAACTGATGAAGGGGCGGGTGGTCATCTACGACTACGACCAGGGCCAGCTCGTCTGGCGCGACCTTCCAAATCCGTCCCACGACGCCTTTGCGCAGGACGTGAAGCACTACCGCAACGCGGGCATTCTCGGCGTCGGCACGGAAAGCCGGGGCGCTGCGGCGACAACTTTCCTGAACCTCTTTTTCCGCGGGCAACTGATGTGGAATCCGGACGCCGATGTGGCTGCGCAACTAGCGGAGTTTTACCCGAAATTCTACGGCCCCGCGGCAGCACCGATGGCGAAATACTGGACGGCCATTTACGACGCCTGGAAGACGACGCCTGTGACCGAGCACGAATACTTCGTCGCGCCGGCGATCTACACGCCGGAACTCGTGGCGAGCCTCAAAATCAGCCTCGCCGAGGCGCGGAAACTCACGCCACCCGGTGCCGGGAAGCCGTATCTCGATCGCATCCGCTTCACCGAGCTCGGGTTCGAGGTGCTCGATGCCTATATGGCGATGGTCCGCGCCGCGAATGCAGAGGTGGATTATAAAACTGCGGTAACGCAGGGCGACCGTGGCCTCGCCGCGCGCGAGGAGCTGACCAAGATGAATGGCATCTTCACAACCTATAAGAAGATCGGCGAAAACGGCGCCTCCTGGTGGCCGGGCGAGGTGCAGCAGTATCGTGATCTCCTTGCGCTCACCGACGGCACGAAAGGCACTTTAGTCGCGAAAACGCCATTGGAGTGGACGTTTCGCGCCGACCCGCATGATACCGGCCTCGCACGCGGATGGGGTTACAAGGAACCGACGAAGAGCGAATCCGCGGAGTGGAAGAAAATGCGCGCCGATCTCTACCTGCAGGCGCAAGGCGTCCTTCACCCCGATGGCCAGAGTTACACGGGACATTACTGGTATCGCACCGGCATCGAGCTGAAGCCCGAGCAGACCACGGGGAAAGTGAGCGTGATGTTCCCTGGCCTCTTCAACGAATGCTGGCTTTACGTGAATGGCGCACTGGTCGCTCACCGCAACTTCAAGGAGCCGTGGTGGCTTGCTGATTACAAGTTCGAGTGGCCGGTCGATCTCACGGGGCACCTGAAAGCCGGTCAAAACACGATCGTCGTTCGCGGGATCAATCCGCACCATTTCGGCGGGATGTTCCGCCGTCCGTTTCTCTACCGCCCCGCGGCAAAGTAGCCGCGCGCGTTCTCAAGAAGGACCTGCGCATGCCGCGCGAGCCCAAGAAACGCATCCCTACGAGTGCTCCTGCGACGGGCTTGAATCCGGCGTTCGCTGCGCTCGAAATCCCGCACCTTCCGCCGGGTTCGACGCCCCCCGCCCCGGCGAAGCCTGCGCCCCTGTGGAAGCTCGGCCGCGTCGTCCTGCGGCGGGAACTCGCACGGCGAGGCGGAAAGACCGTCATCGTGGTGCATGATTTCGCGACTCATTTGCCGCAGAGCGTCATCGAGGCGACGGCGAAAACGATCCGGCAGTCGTGCGGCTGCGGGGGCACCGTGAAAGAGCGAACCATCGAGATCCAAGGCGACCAGGCGGCTCGGGTGCGTGCGGTGCTGGAAGCTGAAGGATTCCAGGTCGGCGGCGTTCAGTAGAGCACCGCACAGGACCGCTGGCCCCTCCTGAGAAGGCATACCGCCTGCTTAAACAGCGGGCGGTGCCGCTGAATGGCTGCGCCCCAAGGCCAGGCCATGTCACTGAAACATTCAAGATTTTTGACTCCGCTGTGAACCGCGAACGCGGCGGTTCCGTCCCGTCTTCATCTTTCAGGTCCGGGTCCGCAGGCGAGAGCGCGGGTCCACCTGCGCGAAAAGAGCGCCCGCCACTTACGGAGGTCGCGATCGCTCTTCGTGAGCGCGACGCGGCTGTCCAGGCGGCGCACCGGGCCGCCGAGGAAGTCCGTAAGCTGGAGGGACAACTCGACCGACTAGCGCGTGAGCGCGGAGCCAGTCCGAGCGCCGGGCGCAGCACTGGTGAGCGGGACAGTGGAGACGCGGCGGACCTGCAGCGGCAAATCGTTTCCCTGCGCCAGGCACGCGACGCCGCGCAGGCGCAAAAACAGGAACTCGCGACACAGCTCGCGCGGCGCGAAGACGAGATCGCCGAGCTCGGATACGTCCGCGATGCTTCCACCAAGGCAGCCGAGCAAGCGAAACGCGAAGCGTTGGAGTTGCGACGCCAACTCGAGACGATGGCCCAAGATCGGGACTCGCGCGCTCACCAGGTGAACGAGGTGAACGAGCTGAAGGCGGCGCTTGATGAAGCTTACGCGCAACTTGGCGGCTCAAACGGAGGAAGCGCAGGAGACCCTGAGGAGCTGGCTGGGGCGCAGCGGCAGCTGCAGAATCTCTCGGAGGAGCGGGATGCGCTGCACGAGCATTTGCAGGAGCTTGAAACCGAACTCGAGAAACATCGCCGGGACGCTGACAAACTGCGGAAGCTCGAACGCCCACGATCCGCGGTGCAGCTGGAACTCGATGAGGTGCAGCTCCAATTAGCTGCCGCCTCCGAAGAGCGCGAGATGCGGGCCGTCCGGGAGCAGGAGCTCCTCGCGCAAGCCGAAGCGCTGGAGGAACGGCTGGTCGCGGTGCAGGAAGAGCTCTCGGCGAGTTCGCAGCACCGCGAATCCGCGCTGACCTCCCTCGCGGCCGCACAAAAGCAGATCGACCACATCGTGCGCGAGCGCGATTCCGTGCGCCAGGCGGGGATCAACAACACGCTCGAAGCCGATGGGGAACTGAAGGCGGTGCGCAGCCAGCTGGGAGCCTTTGAGAAGCGTGCGGTCGATGCAGAAAAGCGCCTCGACACACTGCTGCGGGAACGTGACGAGCTCGTTCCGAAGGCGGCGCAATTTGAGACCCAACGCCTGCAGATGATCGACCTCGCTGCGCAGCTCGATGCGGCGCGTCGCGACCAACTCAAGACGACGGCGGACCTCGCGGAAGCTCGGCTTCAGGTGAAGTTTGCATTCGGCAAGAATGCCCAATTCCGCCCCGCTGCTCCCCCGCGGACCGTTGAGCCAGCGGAGCCGAGGACGATTGAGATCCATCTGGATTCGCCCCCAGCAGCGCCCGCTTCATCTCCGCTGCCGGAGGGCGCTGCGTGGCTCGCCTCGAGTGAACCTTTTACCGAAGCCGGTGCGCGGGGTGCGCTCGCGGCGATGAAGCACTGCTTTCAGGCGTTCACCAAGAACCCGGGCGATGCCGCTCTGCTCCGCGAGCTGCACGCGCAAGTGGAAGCCTTCTCGGAAAGCGCCCGCGCATCCGGGTTCGTCGCGTTGCACCGCCTGAGCGCGGCGTTTTCGGACTTCATCCAGGAGCTCAACAAATACTCAGAGCTGCTCAACCACGCGACGTTCCGCACTGTCAATCAGACGATCGAGTTCCTCGGGGTGCTGCTGAAGCAGAAGGATTACGCCGCGCTGAAAGATCCCGCAAAAGCCACCGTCTACGCGGTCGACGACGAGCACGACATCTGCGATGCGATCCGGATGGGGCTTGAAACGGTGATGCTCCGGACGCAGTGCACACAGGATCCGTCGGTTGCACTTTCCGAACTTACCCACGGCGCGTTCGACCTGATCCTGCTTGATGTCAGCATGCCGCAGATGAGCGGGTTCGAGCTTTGCCAGCACATCCGGCAGCTTCCGCTCCACGCCCGCACGCCGATCGTTTTCCTGACCGGCATGACCACGATCGAGAATCGCGTGCAGTCGAGCTTGAGCGGCGGCACGGACATGATCGCCAAGCCGTTCATCGTCGCGGAGCTGAGTGTAAAGGCGCTGATGCTGATCCTGCGCTCCTCGCTGAACATGGAGTGAGGCGCTGGAAGCGGTGATCGGTGATCGGTGCCGGTGCCGCACGCGGGTCATCCTGAGCGGAGCGCTGCCGCGGGCGAAGGCGGCGGGCAGCGCGGAGTCGAAGGACCCGGCGCCACCACCAGAACGCTGCCGCATACCTGCGACGTCGGTAGGCGCGTTCGTTGCAGGCCGCGGAAATTTCATGGCGCCGGGTCCTTCGGCTGCGCTCCGCCCGCCTCCGCTCCGCTCAGGATGACCCGGCGTCGGTGCGGTCACTCGCGATGTAACGCCCCGCCCGAACGGTCCGTCTTCGCGGTATGCCTTACACCGGAATCGTGCTCGCCATCCTCGCGTTCCATCTCGCCGCGTTTCTCATTCTGCTCGGGCACTGGCTGGTCGCCGCCGGCCTCCTCCCGAAGGCGACGCGCGGTTTCGCGGACGAATACGGTCGGCGGCCGGTGCGCGCGACGCTTCTCGGGTTGTTCACTTACGGGCCGCTGTTTGTGCTTCTGCTCAATGCCAACAACATCCCGAACGGTGCGCTCAAGCTGGTTGCGCTCGTGATCGGTTTCGCGGCGCTGCTCGTCGGCTTCATCGGCACCGCCGGGCTCGCGCTGCGCATCGGGCGAAATCTCAGCGCCACCGCCGAGCCGTGGCAGCAAGGGTTGCGCGGCGGCGTGATGCTCGCGCTCGTCTTCATTACGCCGCTGCTCGGCTCGCTCTTTCTCATGCACGTCGGGCTCGCGAGCGGGTTCGGAGTGTTCCTGCTGAGTCGCCCATGGAAGCGCGTTGTAGCGATCGTGCCGCCACAACTGCCGCTGCCCGTGGCGCCTGCGACCGCTCCGGCGATGCCAGCGGAACCCGCTCCCGTCCTGTGAGCACCAGCCGGCGGGAATTCCTGATCACCGGCGCCAGCGCGCTCGCCCTCAGCGCGGCGATCTTCAAGAGCGTGCAAGGCTGGCTGGGCGACGCCCGCCAATACGCCGGGGATGACCTGAAGCGTCCGCTGGACGGGCCCATGACCCCGCCGGACGCGGCGGAGATCGATCCCGCGGCGCACGTCTTAAATCGGCTGACCTTCGGCGCAGGCCTGGGAGATCACGCGCGCGTCACCACGCTCGGCGTGGACAGTTTCATCGAGCAACAGCTCGCGCCGGAAGCAATCCGCGATTCCCTCTGCGATCGCGCGATTGCCCGTTTCGCGGAATGCTGGGCGGAGCCGCTCGGCGAGGCTTACGAGGAAGACGACGAAGCGCTTTCGCCGGTGCTGCGCCGGGTCGCAGTGCTGCGCGCCGCCTATTCGGAGCGCCAGCTCTTCGAGGTGATGTGCGAGTTCTGGAGCGATCATTTCAACATCGATCCAGGCAAGGGCGACGCGCGCTACGCCAAGATCAGCGACGACCAGCTCGTGATCCGCACCCACGCGCTCGGAAACTTCCGCGCAATGCTCCGCGCCAGCGCGCTCAGCCCGGCGATGCTCTGGTATCTGGACGGCCGCGCGAACGCGAAGCGCTCACCGGACGACAAGCCGAACGAGAATTACGCGCGTGAGCTGATGGAGCTGCACACGCTCGGCGTGCACGGCGGTTATTCGCAGGAGGACGTCATGGAAGTCGCGCGCTGCCTGACCGGCTGGACCGTCCTCGCGAAGAAAGACGACGGCTTCTCGGGCAAGCTACTCTCGCCGCTCAAGGACCGCGCTAAAGTGGTGTTCCAGAAAGAGGCGCATGACGACGGCCCGAAGCGCGTGCTCGGACACGAAATCCCGGCCGGCGGTGGCGAAGCGGACCTGGAGCGTGTGCTGGATATCGTCACGGCACACCCGAGCACCGCGCGGTTCGTAGCGAGGAAGCTTTGCACCCGCTTCATCGCAGATGAGCCGCCG
>Ga0136611_10004054_pt1 | contig 10262 bp, 6 predicted proteins | sample AntDrymUQ2232306_2_FD_106645 | JGI IMG/M metagenome (GOLD analysis project Ga0136611, IMG submission 106645) | Polar desert sand microbial communities from Dry Valleys, Antarctica - metaG UQ223 (23.06) | ecosystem: Environmental > Terrestrial > Soil > Desert | place: Antarctica: Dry Valley... | reverse complement strand
GTTGTGAACGGTTATGTAGTAGATTCCGGTTTCATCTTCTTGGAAGAGTCGACGCATACCGTCCAACACGAGTACCACCGTTTCATAGGCCCAAGCAGGATCGTAGGCACGAACGGTTGGGAACGCCATGGCATTGAGATGACTGTGGCCATCTTGGTGCTGGAGTCCTTCTCCGTTCAGGGTCGTTCGCCCGGCAGTACCACCGATCAAGAATCCCTTGGCTCGCATATCGGCGGCAGCCCAGATCGAATCGCCAACGCGTTGGAAGCCGAACATGGAGTAATAAATATAGAACGGAATCATGTTGATGCCGTGCGCTGAATAAGCGGTGCCGGCAGCATTGAAGCTGCTCATTGAGCCAGCTTCGGTGATTCCTTCTTCCAAGATTTGCCCATCGCTAGCTTCCTTGTAATAACCGATCTTCTGCTCTGCGTCCTTGCGATCAATTGGCTCATACAGTTGGCCGGCATGAGCGTAGATTCCGATTTCCGTAAACAAACCCTCCATACCAAACGTCCTTGACTCGTCAGGAACGATCGGAACGATGTACTTGCCGATCGTGCTATCTTTGACCATTCGGGTGAGTAGCCGCACGAATCCATTCGTCGTGCTAATTGGCTTGCCCTCAAGTTGCGTAGACATAAACTTGCGATAGTCTTCGAGCTTGGGCGTTTCGAGCTTCGGATGCACCGTTGGACGACTAGGGACAGAACCCCCCAGTGTTTCACGACGGTTGAGCAAATACTTGATTTCGTGACTTGAAGCGGGTGGCTTGTAAAATGGGGCATGCGCCACTTCTTCGTCCGAGATAGGAATTCCGAAACGGCTTCGGAACTCTAGTAGCTCGTTGTCGTTCATCTTCTTTTGGTTGTGAGCGATATTGCGTCCTTCGCCCGCTTCGCCAAGTCCATATCCCTTGATCGTCTTGGCCAAGATCACGGTGGGTTGACCTTTGTGTTCGACAGCCGCTTTGTAAGCCGCGTATACCTTTTCTGGGTCGTGACCACCCCGTTTCATCTTCTCGAGTTTTTCGTCAGAGTAATTTTCCACAAGTTTGAGAAGCTCAGGGTATTTACCAAAGAAGTGTTCGCGAATGTAGGCGCCTGACATCCCGACATACTTTTGGTACTGGCCGTCAACGACTTCGGTCATGCGTTGTGCCAAGAGCCCGGACTCGTCTTTCGCCAGCAGGACATCCCAGTCGCCGCCCCACACGACTTTGATGACGTTCCAACCGGCACCGCGGAAGATCGCCTCGAGCTCTTGGATGATCTTGCCGTTACCTCGCACGGGACCATCAAGTCGTTGTAGATTGCAATTCACGACGAAAATCAAATTGTCGAGTTTCTCTCGCGAAGCAAGCGTGATCGCACCGAGGGTCTCCGGCTCATCGCATTCACCGTCTCCAAGGAATGCCCAAACTTTCTGGCCTGATGTGTCTTTGAGTTCGCGATCCTTGAGATATTCATTGAACCGAGCTTGATAAATGGCCATGATCGGACCGAGGCCCATCGATACGGTCGGGTATTCCCAGAAGTCGGGCATGAGCCATGGGTGTGGATAGCTGGAAAGGCCTCCTTCCGGCTGCAATTCTTGTCGAAAGTTTTCCAACTTGGCTTCGGGAAGTCGTCCCTCGAGAAACGCTCGCGAGTACATGCCCGGAGAAGCGTGCCCCTGGAAATAAATAAGATCCCCGGCGTAGCCCGATTCGCCACGTCCACGGAAGAAGTGATTGAAGGCAACTTCGTAAAGCGTGGCACTGCTCGCGAACGTGCTGATGTGACCTCCAACTCCGCCGCCGAGTAAGCCGCCATGGCCATCTGTCTTTTTGTTCGCCCGAACGACCATCGCCATGGCATTCCAGCGAATGATACTCTTGATTCGGCGTTCGGTTTCGCGATTGCCTGGATAAGCGGGTTGCTTGTCCGGTGGGATCGTGTTGATGTAGGGAGTGTTGGTTTCGATCGGAATATCAACTCCATCGCGGCGGGCGCGATTCTCTAACGCCTTGACCAAATAACGTACTCGATCGGCTCCTTTGCTTTTTAAGACGTAGTCGAGTGACCCAAGCCATTCACTGGTTTCTGCCGGGTCGACATCGATCTGTGCTTCAACTTGGCCAGATGCAGCCATCACCGCAGGGTCTACTTCGCCTAAGAGTTTCGCATCTGTCATAGGTGTACGTTTCTTTCTCGGTCAATAATTTTCAGGTCAAGGCTACCATTCCGCCTAAATGCGGGAATCGGTGGTCTGTGCATTAGTCGCAAAACTCAGCATTGTCGCCAAATTGACGGTCCGCGTAAAGGTGCATCCATCGCGATCCTGCATATCCAAGCTCAAAAGGTTTTGTTCCAAATCGCGGCAGGCGGGATGGGGAGGGGGATGGCTTGGGAGTTCACAAGGGTGGTTTGTGTCTCCTTAAGTCTAGTTCAGTATGGTGTTGACTGTTTTAGATAGCACAGAAGTGGTAAGTCCCTTCTGTTTCCGGGCCAGTTTCGGCAAAGCAGTATTCTCGCATTGAAAAAAGCTAACAGGCTTAACCTGGGCTGTTAAAAAACTGGTATTGCAGCGGGTCTTGGTTTCCGCGAGTTTTGTTCCGCTGGAGTGCGCGGCTATATCAGGCATGCTAGAAAGTCAAGATAGGCCCGATAGTGCAGACAGATCTTCTGCCGGTGGTGACAACCACCGGTCGGGGGCCCTGCTGATTTGCAAAAAGCCCCGATAGGGGCGACAGAACGCCTGAATCCATGGTTCTATCGCCCCCTATCGGGGCTTTTGGGTTCTTGGTCACCCAGGTCCGGTGGTCCCACCGGCATTTCATCTACGGCCCCAATTGGGGCTTTTCACAGACGGATCTAGCCAGCTTCGCAGCTAACAATCCGTTGGCATGAAGCCAAGCGGTTTTCAAAAAACAAAAAGCTTACGGGAACGATCTGGTTTCCAATAATCGCCATCCCCCCAGTGAATTCCACTTCCAAGAAATCTAGCGCAGCCGCGAAAGCCACTCGTCCGCTATACTCTGACTGCGGTTTCACACCCAAAACCTTCGTTTCAAGTCCTAATTGACGTCAATTAACCACACCATTATCTCATGACCGAGGCAGCTCAAAACAAATCGCCGGACTTGCAGGTCATCCGCGAAACCATCGAAAGTTTGGCCGTTGCGTTTATTTTGGCCCTCCTTTTCAAGGCCTTCATCGCGGAAGCCTTCGTCATTCCTACGGGCTCGATGGCTCCAACATTGATGGGAGCCCACAAAGATGTCAAATGCGAGGAATGCGGCTACCAATACCAATGCGGCGCAAGCAATGAGTTCGACGAGGTTGGGAATAGAAAAGCTGAGTTGGTGGTTGGGACAACGTGCCCATTGTGTCGAAAGCCGCAGGTCGCGAATCCGGCCATCAACTCAAATCATGCGACTTTTTCTGGGGACAGGATACTCGTCAGTAAACTGGCTTACGCTTGGTCGCAGCCTCGACGTTGGGACGTCATCGTCTTCAAATTCATCGAAAAAGCTCGCTTGAACTACATCAAACGATGTATCGGTCGCCCCAATGAGACGATTCGAATTCGAGAGGGAAACATTTATATTCGAAACACTCTCAAGATGCCGGCAACTTCCCAAGAAAACCAAAACCCAGTCGCTGGAGCGAGTTCATTTGAGATTGCCAGGAAGCCGCCTCATGTCATGAACGCCATGTTGCAAATCATCTACGATTCAAAATACGTTCCCGCGAGGCTAATCAAGGCAGGTGTTCCGAGCTCTTGGCAACCGTTCCCCGCAAACGAGTCGAACTGGCAAGTTAACCAAACAGAAAGCAAATGGTCCGCTTCCATTGCGAATTCCCCAGCAGGAAAAATCAGTTGGCTACGTTACTACCATCGGGTCATCGATCCGCTGGCATGGCAAATGGTTGAATCCACGGGGGCATTGCCCGTCCCCGTCCAGCCTGATTCTTCGCGACTGATCACCGACTTCACCGCCTACAATGCAAGTTACTCCACGACGAGAGCACGAATCCAAGAAGACAAGTTTCAAGCCAGTGCAGAAGAACTGATTCAAAACCAAAACTTCAATGGATTCGGTTCCAACCGAGTACTTGAAAACGACGGAATCCATTGGACAGGAGATTTGGCCGCAGATTTTGAAATCAAGACGGACCGGGAGTGTAAGACATTGGCGTTGCTATTAGTAGAGGCCGGCGTCGAACACGAGTGCAGGATCGATCTCAAGACGGGGCAAGCGACGATGACCGTTTTAGTCGGTGGTCACCCTGTGGAAGCGTTCCAACAAGACGGTCCGACACTTGCTGATAAAGCGTTGGCGTCCACGAGTATCCGTGCGGGCGGCAAACACCGGGTACGATTTGCCAACGTGGACGATACGCTTGTTCTGTGGGTGGATGGGAAAGCAGTGAAATGCTCTCCAAGCGGTTACTTGGTCAGTGAACTTTACTTACCACATGGCAACCGAATCCCCAAAAGCAGCCCAACCAATCCTCTCGATGCAGCACCGATCGCGATCGGGATCGATGGGGGCGGGGCCGAGATCTTTCGTGCTCAAGCCTTTCGAGACATCTACTACATCGCGCAGGGAAATGACCATCCTGGCCTATCCGATTACCCAGATTTGAATGGCGCGCTCCGGCAATCGAGCACCCCAGAAAACAATGCTCGCTACGCTCGTGAAGTTCACAACTTATCGACTTTGGATTTAACAAGAAAAATGTCCCAAGAGGGACTAAACCGAAACGCTATTTTGTCCAATCCAAACTTATGGGCTTCCGGTCCGATTGCATCCTCGCGCCGCACGGTAGAGTTCGAAATGAAAGACGACTGGTACTTTCCCATGGGCGACAATTCTGCAGCAAGCTCAGACGCTCGTTCCTGGGGGGAAAACCACACACCAGAAAAACTCTTTATCGGAAGAGCTGTCATGGTCTTCTGGCCACACTATTGGAATGCCCCCATTCCATTCTTGCCCAATGTCCAACGCATGGGCCTGATTCGCTAGCCAGATCGCGATCTGCCGTTGAAAGGATTTAGAACATGGATGTTCTTAATGTTGTTGGACTCGAAAAAACCTATGGTCGCCGCAAAGTCGTTAGCGGCGTTAGCATGCGCGTCGGAGAGGCTGAGATCGTAGGATTATTGGGTCCAAATGGCGCGGGCAAATCCACCAGCTTCCGAATGACCTGTGGCTTGGTGATGCCCGATCGCGGACAAGTCTTTTTGGGCGGAGAGGAAGTGACTTACTGGCCCATGTACCGTCGTGCGAGAGAAGGTGGAATGGGGTATCTCGCACAGGAGTCCAGCGTGTTTCGAAAGCTGACTGTCGAGCAAAATATTTCCGCCATGCTCGAACTTTTGGGAGTCGGCTGGTCGGAACGCAGAAAGCGAACCAATGATCTCTTGGATCAGTTCAAGATCACGCATATTCGACGGTCGCGGGCCTCGAAGCTGTCCGGTGGAGAAAGACGTCGCTTGGAGATCGCACGTTGCTTGGTTTCCAATCCTCGGATCATCATGCTCGACGAACCCTTTGCGGGGATCGACCCGGTCACTGTCCAGAGTATTCAGCAGACGATTTTTGACCTGCGTGATACGGGAATATCGATTTTGATCACGGACCATGCCGCTTTAGAAATTCTGGCTGCGGTCGATCGCTGCTACGTCATTAATAAAGGGTCCGTCCTCTACGAAGGCCCACCAGAACAAGTGAAACAACATCCAGAAGTTCGAAAACAATACCTAGGAAATATCCAAGAGGACGAATAAAGATCAGGAGAGGCATTACCTCATGAAAGATCAAAAGATCTTAGTGGTCCTCGTACACGGATTTTGCACCAATCGTTTTGCCATGTGGCCGTTGGCCCATTTGCTTCGAGGTGAAGGTTTTAGGGTGCGACAGTGGCGTTACAACTCGCTTTTTGAACCTGTGGCAACATCAACGCAACACACAACTCCCTGCTCCTTTTCAAATCGGTTAGTAGTCTGACGGCGAATTTTCTCAACACCGGTTCCTTTTCCATTTGAGCAAAGCTGCATCCTCTCTTAACGCTATACTCATTCAATCTTAACACCCGGCATTTATTCTTGTTGGAAAGAAAGCGCAATCAATGTCACTTCATTTAAGCCAAGACCTCACAGAAGCCCACAATTCGCTGCTCAAACTATCCGGTAGTGTTGAGGACATGATCGCGTCCGCCGTACGCTCGTTGGTTGAACGGCAGGGGGCTCTGGCAGCAGAGGTTATCGGACGCGACAGCCAAATTGACCGGAGCGAAGTGCGAATTGAGGAGGACTGCCTAAAGATGCTGGCATTGCACCAGCCGGTGGCCGCCGACCTGCGTCGAATCACAACCATGATGAAAATCAACAACGACCTGGAACGGATCGCGGATCTGGCATGCAATATTGCCCAGCGAGCTGATAGTTTGTGTCCGCTTCCTGAATTTCCGATTCCGCCAGGGATCAATGAAATGGCGGTGATGACGACTTCAATGGTCCGGCGAAGCTTGGATTCCTTTGTTCAGAAGAGTACCGAACAAGCGCACCAAGTTATTGAAGACGATGACAGGGTCGATGCAAAGAATGTCGAAGTGATCGAGACCCTGAACTCGCTGATGTCGCGAGACAATTCGCAAATCGCTGCCGCGATGCATTGCTTCTCGGCCTCGCGACATCTGGAGCAGATCGCGGACCATGCGGTCAGCATTGCAGAAGACATCATTTACATGGTCGATGGCGTAATCGTACGTCACCGCCAAATCCTTCAACGTTCCAATGTCACGTAGTTTTTCGAACCTTAACTCGCACCCAGTCCTTCCATGTCAAAAAGCAAAATATTGGTTGTCGAAGATGACCGAGCGCTGTCCGAGATTCTGGTCTACAATCTGGAAAAGGCAGGATACGAAGTACTCAAGTCCATGGATGGAAAAGACGGATTAAGTCAAGCGCAATTGAGATTGCCTGAGGTTGTGCTCTTGGACGTGATGCTGCCTGTGATGGACGGCGTGGAGGTTTGTCGTCGACTTCGCGCGACACCCGAAACCGCCTCTGCTACGATTATTATGTTGACCGCAAAATCGGAAGAAGCGGACCAACTGATTGGCTTCTCGGTTGGAGCGGACGACTACGTTACCAAGCCGTTCAGCGTTCGAGTTCTTTTGGAGAGAATCAAAGCCCTAACGCGTCGCAAATCGAAACCGATCGACGAGGGAGCGGAAACGGTTAATCGATTCGGGATTATGCTCGACCGCCGTCGCTATCGAGTTACCGTCGATGGACAGAATGTCGATTTGACGAAAAGCGAATTCAAGCTACTCGATGCATTGATTCGTCAGCCAGGTCGGGCGTTTGACCGTTCGGAGTTGATCGATTCGGCGTTGGGAGAGGATACTCTGGTTCTTGAGCGAACGATCGACGTCCACATTCGTGCACTGAGGAAAAAAATTGGCGAGAAGGCGGATGCCATTGAGACAGTACGGGGCGTAGGTTACCGATTCCGCGAAGACTGAAAATATTGCGGTCGTTCGAATCACTCCCCTCGCCCCTTTTTAGGGGAGAGGGGTTGGGGGTGAGGGGTTTTGCACGTTCCTAAAAAGGCGAGGGGGAGAAATCGCATCGGTTTCGTTCAAATCCAATTAGAGAGCCAGAGCGTCACCGAATCGATCCCGTTCCATTTGTGTGATTCGGTGCATGTCGTAAATCAACTGTACATCGCAACCACGTTGCTGAACATCGCGGCGTGCAAACATACGCTGCTGTGTACTCACCATCACCTCGGGGGGCAAACTTGCCATTTGACCAAATAGCCTCGCGTAGTTTACAAAACTTGGCACATTACTGGTCACAAAACCATACATCATGCTGCAAACGCCGATGACTTTGCCGGTGAAAATACCAGTGTTGATGGCCGTCTTGGAGTAGTCTCCCATAATACAACCCAGGAACTGCATGTTTGTCGATGCTTTGCCGAATCCGTATTCCATGTTGACTGTGCCATACGTATTTTTCAAATCGCTATTACAAGTCCCTGCTCCCAGGTTGATCCAACTGCCAAGGTAGCTGTGGCCGAGAAAACCGTGGTGCTGTTTGTTGCTATAGGGTTCCACGACAGACGCTTCCACCTCTCCGCCTATTTTCGTTGTATGCGATAGAGACACTGCATCCTTAATGGCCGAGTGTTCGAGTATGCGCGCTTTCTTGCCAATGTAGATCGGGCCTCGAAGCAATGTGTAGGGGCCAATCTGCGCATCGCAATCAATAACGATTGGTCCTTTGCGAGTATCCGTCAGCACATATTCGCCGACCGACGCTCCATCCGCCAGGAACAGCCCGTCCGACATCTGTCGCAATTGCGAAACGCCAGGAATACCGGATCGACCGATGGACGCGCTGCCTCCAAGCTCAATTCGCCACTCGAGATTCTCTCGAATGCACGCCATGTTGCAGGAGATCAACTCATGTGGAACCGCAATCGTCGTCAACTCACATTCATAGGCTTCAAATGCTTTGGCCTTTTCTAACCAATCTTCCACTCCCAAATAGCCGTAGTGAAACAATTGCTCGACTGTCCAGGGTGGATTGATCACGGCGGCCACATGTTCTCTGTCCATGATGACTATCGGAGCTGAGTTCTTTGCGGCTTGGCATGCGACTCGGTACAAGCTTTGTATGATTTCGAAATGCTTCTTCGTCGGTACAACGCGAGCGTTAAGTAACAAGTTCACCTGCCGCTCGGGTTTTCCCTCACTGGAACTGTCGTCCGGAATTCGCAACGAAGGAAAGTCAATTCGTTGCAGCGTCTGCAGGTGCGGGCGAGAAATCCCGAACACTTCGCTCCCCATCGGCTCCAGTAAATCGATCAAACGAAAACTGCCACAAGTCACCGCCGCTGCCAACCGCGATACAGTGATCGGAGCTAACAGCTCGCATTGAGGATCTTCGAAAACGACAATCGACATAGCGTTCGACCTTAAACTAGAATCGCATTCGCGAGAAGGCGACTCAAATGAAAAAAAAACGAGCGTAGAACGGTAGTTCCGCTCCTCCAAGAACTTGGGTTGTTGATGCCACGGAACCACAAACGGAGGCCGCGTGCAATCGAGATTGTTATTGTGCAATTTTATTGCCACTTGCCTAGCATTTTTTGAATCCTGGCAAAACGTTGCCAAGATGAGTAGTGGGATTGAAACGATTGCGTAAAATGATTGGAGCCAAAGTATCTGTTTCCAATCCCAATCCAAAGTCACCGCCGAAAATGCTAGACCTGTACGACAAAATCCAAGATGCCAGCTCCGCCATTAAAAAGGTCTGGGGACGCACTCCACATGCAGGAATCATTCTTGGGACGGGCCTTGGGCCACTCGTCCAACGCATTGAGGTCGAAGCAACCTTAGAGTACTCGGATATACCCCACTTTCCTCGTTCGACAGCAACCTCCCACCGAGGTCGATTGGTGTGTGGCATGCTTTGCGGCCTGCCTGTGATGGCCATGGAGGGCCGCTTCCACATGTACGAGGGCTACGAGCTCAAGCAGATTACGCTTCCTGTGCGCGTAATGCATGCGATGGGGGCCGGATTGCTTGTTGTGTCTAATGCGTGCGGTGGTATGAACCCCTTTTACAAGTCGGGCGACATCATGCTTATCGACGACCACATCAATTTGCTCGGTGGCAACCCACTCATCGGCATCAACGACGATCGGCTCGGACCTCGGTTTCCAGACATGTGTCATCCCTACGACCAGTCGCTCATCGACGCGGCTCTTAAGACCGCACGGAAACATGACATTGTCGCGCACAAGGGGGTGTTCGTAGCCGTGTCCGGACCAAACTTGGAAACCCGAGCCGAGTACCGTTTCTTGCGATTGATTGGGGCCGACGTGGTGGGTATGTCCACTGTACCAGAAGTAATTGTGGCCGTTCACGCCGGAATGCGCTGCGTTGGCTTTTCCGTTATCACGGACATGTGTCTGCCGGACGCACTGGAGCCAGCCGACGTACAAAAAATCATCGCAATCGCCAACGAAGCTGAGCCTCGCCTAACCACGTTGGTTACGGGTGTTCTCGAATACGAACGCGACCGACTAGCTTCTTAAGACAGGAGCAATAAAGCAACGACCAAATTCGACTGTTAGCGGCTGGGCGCGAGCCCTCCGGTGTCGGAACATTTATCATGCACTCACCGGACGGCTCGCGCCCTACCGCTAACTCGGCCGCTAACTCGGCCGCTAAATGTTTTACGCTGCCGAACAG
>Ga0136611_10004053_pt1 | contig 10265 bp, 7 predicted proteins | sample AntDrymUQ2232306_2_FD_106645 | JGI IMG/M metagenome (GOLD analysis project Ga0136611, IMG submission 106645) | Polar desert sand microbial communities from Dry Valleys, Antarctica - metaG UQ223 (23.06) | ecosystem: Environmental > Terrestrial > Soil > Desert | place: Antarctica: Dry Valley... | reverse complement strand
GTTTGGATTTTGACGGTGGGCGCGATTGTGGTGGGAACGGCGGCGGTTTTGTTTTTTCTTTTCTTCGGCAGCTCGCTCGGCGGCACCGATTTGCAGAGTCCAAAGGCAATCGAGGAAAAACGACAGTAAAAGCAGTGATAAACGGTAAGTGGTAAACGGTAAGTGGAAGACGTTTTCTTCACTTACCGTTTACCACTTACCGTTTATCACTATCGAAAAGATGTTGATTTTGGCTATTGAAAGTTCGTGTGACGAAACGGCGGCAGCGGTGGTGCGCGACGGCAGGGAAATTTTGTCGTCGGTGATTTCTTCGCAGATCGAACTACACAAACCGTTCGGCGGTGTCGTGCCGGAACTCGCGGCGCGCGAACATCTGGAAAAGATTGACCCGATTGTTGACGAAGCGTTGGATAAAGCCGGTGTCAGACTCGCAGATATTGATGCTGTCGCCGTCACGCAAGGTCCCGGACTCATCGCGTCTTTGCTGGTCGGCGTGTGTTATGCAAAGGCTCTGGCGTTCGGGTTGGATATTCCGTTCATCGGTGTCAATCACATCGAAGGTCACGTTTTTTCGGTCGCGTTTGAAAATCCGGCGGTCGAATATCCGGCGTTTGCTCTAATCGTTTCGGGCGGACACACCAACCTTTTTTTTGTTCCTGAAGCCGGAAAATACAAAGTTCTTTCGCGGACGCGCGACGACGCGGCGGGCGAAGCGTTTGATAAAGTGGCGAAAATGCTCGGACTCGAATATCCGGGCGGACCCGTAATCGAAAAGCTGGCGAAAGACGGCGACGCGAAACGGATAAAATTCCCGATTGCTAAAATCTCCGACGGTCGCCCCGATTTTAGTTTTAGCGGATTGAAAACCGCCGTCTCGCGTTACCTGCGCGAAAACCAAATCGCACCGCTTGCCGAAAACGAATTGCCGACGCAGGAAATCAAAGACATCGCGGCAAGTTTTCAAGCGACGGTGATTAAATCTCTGCTCGGCACGACGGAAAAATTAGCGGTGCAGTTTCATCCGAAAACCTTAATCGTCGCGGGCGGCGTGGCTTGCAACAATGCTCTGCGCGAAGCGGCTTTAACACTCGGCGTGAAGTTAAACCTGCCGGTTTATTTTCCGTCGAAACATCTTTCGACCGACAACGCGGCGATGATTGCGGCGGCTGGGTATTTCCATTTACAAAACGGCGAGCGCGCCGATTTGCGAATGACGGCGGACGTTTCGATGCGTCTGCAAAATTTTGAGAATGAAGACGGCGAACTCAGAAGAAAAAAAGTGCGTTACCGGCTCTAAGAAATTTCCTTGTTTTAATTTTCGCCGACCTCTAAAATCGAATTACACGCCCGATACTTTTAAAGCCGGAAAAGCGTTGCAAAGATTTCAAGATTTGCAGTAGATTATTGTTTAATGCAGACTAAACCGTCGGCAGATGCGTCTGAAGATACATCGGCAGATGCGTCTGAAGATACAAAGGAATTTGAGCGGCTAAAAAGAGCTTGCCAAAAAATAATTTGAGCAGTTTGGGAGAAATTAAATGCGGTATTTTAGATTTGCGATAAGTTCGGTGTTAGGTCTTTTGCTCTTGCCTCTGATTGTGTCGGCGCAAACCGCGTCGTCAGTCAGAATTCGGCTGGAGCCTTATGTGTCGGGCTTAAATTCGCCGCTTCTGCTGACGAACGCCAAAGACGGCACCAAGCGTAATTACATCGTGCAGCAGGGCGGCATTATTAAAGTCGTGGAGCCGGGCGCGACGGCGACGGCGGATTTTTTGAATATCACTTCAAAAGTTCTTTCGGGTGGTGAACTGGGATTATTAGGTTTGACCTTTCACCCGCAATTTTCGACCAACGGTTATTTTTTCGTTAATTACACGCGGGTCTCCGATTTTGCGACCGTCATCGCGCGCTACAAAACCACGAGCGCGGCGAACACGCTCGGCGACCCAAATTCCGAGAGAATTCTGCTGGTCATTCCACAGCCGTTCCAAAATCACAACGGCGGGATGATCGAGTTTCGCACGGACAACGGCGCGCATAATCTTTATGTCGGAATGGGAGACGGCGGTTCGGGCAATGATCCGGGGAATCGCGCGCAGAACATCAACAATCTTCTGGGAAAGTTTTTACGCATTACGCCGGACGTTTCGGGCAACGACACGCTTTCGGCTTATACGATTCCGGCGGATAATCCATACGTCAACATTAACGGCGCGGACGAAATTTACGCCGTCGGCGTGCGAAACCCATTTCGCTGGTCGTTCGACCGGCAGACGAAAGAACTATGGGCGGGCGATGTCGGACAGAACGCGATTGAAGAAGTTGACATTATCACCCGCGGCGGCAATTACGGCTGGCGCGTTTATGAGGGAGCGCAATGCACGAACCTTGACCCGGCGTTGTGCGTTCCGGCGAATTACACCCCGCCGGTTTTCCAATATAACAACGTCGGCAGCCCGCGCTGTTCGATTACCGGCGGCTACGTTTATCGCGGCGTAAAAGGCGCACTGCCGGGCGGCGCGTATATTTACGGTGATTACTGCACCGGGGAAATTTTCATCTGGGACAATCAGCAACAGGCTTTACTGCTCGACACAACACGCAACATCTCGTCGTTCGGCGAAGATGAAGACGGCGAATTATACGCCGTCGGTCTCGGCGGCACGGTCGAACGAATCGCCCGTGCCGGCAAAACTAACGCCGATTTCGACGGCGACGGCAAGACGGACGTTTCGGTTTTTCGCCCGTCAAGCGGCATCTGGTATATCTTAAACAGCGCGGGCAATTTGTTTCGCGCCCAACAATTCGGGCAGAACGGCGACATTCCGACAGCGGCTGATTACGACGGCGACAACATTTCCGACATCGCGGTTTTCCGTCCGTCAAACGGCACTTGGTATTACGTTCGCAGCGGCAATAACACTTTTGCCGGCACGCAGTTCGGACAGAACGGCGACCTTCCGGTGGTCGGCGATTACGATGGCGACGGCAAAGCCGACTTAGCGCTTTCGCGCGGCAGTCAAGACATCAATTCGCCGAGATTCTATTACATTCTGCAAAGTTCCAACGGAAGTTTTCGAGCGCAACAGTGGAGAACTACCGGCGACCGTCCGGTGCGCGGCGATTTTGACGGCGACGGCAAAGACGACATTGCCGCTTTCAGAGATGCCGGCGGCTTTTGGTATGTTCTGCAAAGTTCTAACGGAACTCAGCAATTGCAGCAATTCGGCAGCAGTTTCGACACGCTCTTGCCGGCGGATTACGACGGAGACGGCAAAACCGACAAAGCCGTTTTTCGTCAAAGCACCGGCATTTGGTATATTCTGCGAAGCTCGAACGGTTCGGTTCAGAATGTTCCGTTTGGTCTTAACACGGATTTTCCGGTGCGCGGCGATTTCGACGGCGACGGTAAAGACGACATCGCGGTTTTTCGTCCGTCAGACGGTATCTGGTATTATATTCGGAGCAGTGACGGCTTATTCAGGGGCGTTCAGTTCGGGCAGGACGGCGATATTCCAACAGCGCGTTAAAGAGTAAAATATAATTTACTACAAAATAAAAGAGGTGAAGAGTTGAAACATTCTTCATCTCTTTTTTGTATTCAAAACATCGAACATTTGCTAAAATTCGCCTGCGAGGAAAATAAAAATGTCTACTGCACAAAAAATCGTTCGCGCTCTTTCGCTGCTGTCTTTGCTGGTGTTAGTCGCCTGTCAAACAAATTTTCAATCAACGGCGCAAAGCCGAGAAAAGATTGTTTTAACGACTGACGAAAAACTAAAACTTGTTGCCATCGAATCGGCGACTATTAAAAAGCTGTTGGAAAGCGCGGTCGAACAAACGACGCTGACGAAAGATTACGATCCGGCTTACATCGTGCTTTCCTATCCGAACGGCGATGTCCCGATGGAAAAAGGCGTTTGCACCGATGTCGTGATTCGCGCATTCCGCAAAGCGGGCGTTGATTTGCAAAAGGAAGTTCACGAAGATATGGCGGGCAATTTCGCCGCTTATCCGAAGAAGTGGAAGTTGTCGAAGCCCGACACCAACATTGATCACCGCCGCGTGCCGAACCTGCAAACTTTTTTCGCGCGTCAGAGAAAATCACTGCCGATTACCGACCGAGCGGAAAACTTCAAACCTGGCGATGTCGTCGCGTGGGATTTAAACGGTAAAGGTTTGACGCACATCGGGCTGGTTTCAAATTTTTACAGCGAGACGACAAAACGCTATCTGATAATTCATAACATCGGCGGCGGAGCGCAGGCGGAAGACCGAATTTTCGATTGGAAAATCATCGGGCATTATCGGTATTTTTAGGAATTTTGTTTGATGGCGAAATTGACGTGGGGCGAAGCCGAATGTCGCAAGCCGAAAGGAATCAGGCAATTCGGATAAGAAACTCGCATTTCCTTCTCGCGTTCGATGACTTGTTGAGCGTGTTCTCGACCGGCACGAATTCGTTTTTCAGTCGCTGCTTTCAAACCCCGCGCTTTCTCGCATCCAACACGGTCGCCAGGTTTGAATTTTAACTCTTGCTTTTTAGTTTTGTTGTTTGCCTGTGGCTGATTTTCATTGTTTCCATTAGGTTTGTTTTGGTTTTCAGCGGGTGCGATTTTACCTTGAAGACGCAGGTTTTCCGACTTGCAAAATTGTCCTTCTGGATTGTTAGCGAAGGCATCGATCCTGACACGGTAAAAATAGCCGGAGTCGGGAGAGTAACCGTTATATCCATCCGCTTCTTAAAAAGCGAGGACAGTTGCTTTTCTCCATCTCCTGCCATTTCCTACCGTATCGCACTCAACGCGGTCATCTACTTTGTATTTACCTTATGCAGTGGCTTGGGAATTCGCTGCAAGCATCAAAACAATACCTGCGATTGCGGCAAAAGCGATCCTTTGCCAATTTCATTTGTTCGACGCGCCGTTATTTTTCATCTCGCTTCCACAAAGCGTCTGCTACAAAACTGATGTCGTCCGTGTCTTCCATTACTGAACGGATTTGCGTGTTTTGCGCGAAGGTGTAGCGTTTTGCAAAGACGCTGAAAATATAGGTTTCGCCCGCCGGAACGTCTGCAAAATGATAATAGCCGAACGCGCCGGTCAAGACGGTTTGACTTTCGCCGTTTGATTTGGTCAGCGTCACGCGCGCATTGCGGATGCCGCGTCCGTTCGATGTCGTTACTCTGCCGCCGACGGTTACGCTGGCGGCGGTCGGCGAGAGCGGCGCGGCGACGAGAAATTGATACGAGCTGATTTGTCCGGTGATCGGGCTTGCTTACGGCGCGAGTCTGCCCGAATCGAAAGCCTTTTTGCTCGAATTCGCCGCGTCATTTTCAAATCTCGACGGATTGATTGAAGTCGAATCCGTGCCGTCGGTAGCGAAAAAGTAAATCGTGTGAATGCCGTTGTATAAAAACGGCGCGGTGGCGGTTGCGCTCAAAGTCGTCACGGTGCTGCCGGTCGGCACGGCGCGCCGCCAGTCGCCTTGTTTGGTGTCGAATTGATAATAGATGTTGCGCGGTGCGAGCGTGTTGGTGCTGTTCGCCGTCAAGTTAAACGTCGGCATCCGGCTGGTTGTCGTGTTATTGGTGAAACCAGACGGCGCGACGGTCGTGTTGAGCGGCGCGGCGACGTTTAAGGTTGGGGTTAAAACGGTGACGGTATTGCCGTCGGGAATTGGCACAAAAACCTGATCGGTTTGCGTGTTGAAAACAATGTCGCGCGGCGGATTACTCGTTTGCACGAACAATGGATTTTGGCTAATCGCGCCGTCAACCTGAGTTAAAACTATACCGGCGACGTATATTTTATTGGTCGCCGGATTGACCGCTACTTTGTTGGTTTGGTCGTTGGTCACAAAGTTCGTGGTGGAATTGTCCGCGCCCTTGATGACGCGAACGCCGCTCGTCTCGCGCGCGGCGTAAATGCGGTTGGTAACCGGATTAACGGAAACGCTAAAGTGTCTTCCGGGAATAGTGGTGATAATCGAGTTATCCGCGCCGTTGATGACGTTCACGCCGCCGGTACCGGCGACGTAAATGCGGTTGGTCACCGGATTAACCCCGATTTCAAGCGGCTCGCTGCCGATGCTGATCGTGCTGGTCGAATTGTCCGCGCCGTTGATGACGGTGATGTTATTGCTGTTTTGGTCAGCGACGTAAATGCGGTTGGTTTCGGTGTTGACGGCGATTGCTAGCGGCGTGGTTCCGACATTGATGGTTGTCGTCGAAGCGTCCGCGCCGTTGATAACCGTCACCGTATTGCCGGTTTGATTGGCAATGTAAGTGCGGTTAGTAATCGGATTGACGGCGACGGCAACCGGATTCGCTCCCGTCGCAATGTTAGTTAATGTTTGGTCAGCGCGAACAAACGGCGCGCTGGTCAGGCACAAAGTCAAAACGGCGAAAGCGCACGTCGAAAAAATCGCTTGTTTCGTATTTTCAAAAATGTATTGCATAAGTTTTTCCTCTTTTTGTTAAAACCGTCGGCGGCTGGCAAACGGCTGATTTGTGTTTGTCCGCCTTGATTTTCCGTACCGTTTGCGAGCGGCAATTGTTTTGCATTGCCACCGCGCAAAATCGCGGTCAGCGACGGCAGACAAAGCATCACCGCGCCCGCTTCTGTTTCGACAAAATGCGCGGTTTCATTCTCGATGAATTGGTAAGTCGCGCGGCGGCTGATGCCGAAAACGACGGCGGCGTGTTCTGCCGCGAGCATCGTTTCGCCGCACTGCGGACAGTTGATTTGCCCGAACAAATCGGAATCGTTAACGACGATTTGCCGCTGCGTTTCGATTAGAATTTCGGTTCTGCGTTTGATTTCCATTGTTTCTCGTCTAAAATTAAAGTCGCTTCGATTTGTTTATCGTTGACGCTGACAAACTTACAAAAGCGCGGACTAAAAAGTCTGGAAAGAAACCCGGAAATTTTTTTGGATAAAATTTTGGATAGTGTGAACCCTCACGAAACAAACGAGTTTTATGATTTCGGCGATTTTCGCCTCGACCCGCGAAAACGCCGTTTATGGCGCGGCGGCGAAGTGGTCGCGCTTACGCCGAAGGAGTTTGAAGTCTTATTTTTTCTGGTGAAACGCGCCGGTCAGGTAGTGGAAAAAGACGAATTGCTCGACGCGGTTTGGACGGACGTTTACGTTGAAGAAACAACTCTGGCGCGGAATGTTTCGTGGCTCCGGCAAAATTTGGGCGCGGCAAACGACGCGGGGAAAATGATTGAAACCGTTCCGAAACGCGGCTATCGTTTTCTGCCCGCTGTTGTCCGCAGCGAAAATGCGCCCGCCGTAACTTTGCGCGTCGAAGAAAAAATCGTTCAGCGCGTCGTTATCGAAGAAACAATTACATTTGACGAACCCGAATCAATTACCGCGTCAAGCGAATCAAACCTTACCGAATCGAATTTACCGCCGCCGAAATTGCTCAATCCAGAACCTGAAATCCAAAATCCAAAATCGGTTTGGCGATGGTTATCGCTTGCCTTCGGAGTGATGGCTTTTGCGGCAATCGGTTTCGCCGTTTATCAAAACTTTTTCCGCGCCTCCGAGCCGAAAGTCATTGTCGCTTCGCGTGTCGCGCCGTTTTCCGGTTTGGCGGGACGCGAAAATTATCCGGCTTTTTCGCCCGACGGCAAATTGCTGGCTTACGTCTGGAACGGCGGCGCGGGCGAAAACTTCGACGTTTACGTCAAACAAATCGGCGCGGGCGCACCCGTTCGACTGACTGACACGACGGTTGACGAGATTCATCCGACTTTTTCGCCCGACGGTTCGCGCATCGCGTTCGTTCGCACATTTCCAGATCGCAGCCAAGTATTTTTAGTTCCGTCTTTAGGCGGCGCAGAACGCAAAGTTTGCGATTTGACAGCAGATCGTTCACGGCTCTCGTTTTCGCCCGACGGAAAATTTCTCGCCGTTAACGACTCGGACGCGGCAAATCTGCGGGAAAGCGTTTTTTTGATTGAAGTGGCAACCGGCGCGAAACGGCGTTTGACCGCGCCGCCGGAATTTACCAAAGATGTTTCGGCGATCTTTTCACCTGACGGAACGCGCATCGCCTTTCTGCGTAATTTCGGCGGCGTAACTGATGAGTTGTTTGTAGTGTCGAGCGTCGGCGACACGCCGGAACGACAGTTGACGTTTGATAAAACAACGATTACCGGATTGACTTGGAAGAGAAGCGGCGAAAAAATTATTTTTGCCGAACGAACGACCGCGCTCGCTTCGAGCTTGCGGCAAATCTCGATTAACGGCGGCGCATCCAAATTGATTGCGACCGGCGGCAGTTCGATAAATCCGGCTGTTTCCCCTGACGGAAAAACTCTCGCGTTTGTCGAGGAATCATACCGGACGAGCATCTGGCGACTCGAAAACAAACTGCCCGCCCGCAAACTTATCGAATCGAGCAAGGACGACCACAGCCCAAATTTTTCGCCCGACGACGCACGCATCGTTTTTGTCTCAAACCGGACGGGCAATCAGGAAATCTGGATGAGCGAGGCGGACGGCAAAAATCAGCGACAGTTGACCGATTCGCCGCAGTTTGCCGATATAACGCCGTCTTCGACAAATACTTCTCCGAACACGCTCGGCAGCCTGCGCTTTTCGCCCGACAGCAAATTTATCCTGTTCGACGCGCAGATTAACGGCAACTCGGATATTTTCGTAATTTCAGCCGACGGCGGCGCGGCGCGGCGTTTAACCACCGATTCGTCGCAGGAGATTTTACCGGCGTGGAGTGCTGACGGACAATCAATTTATTTCAACTCGAATCGCGGCGGCAATCTGAATCTTTGGAAAATGTCGCTTTTAAACGGCGGCGAAGCTGTTCAAATTACCAAACAAGGCGGCTTTGAATCGTTTGCCGCGCCCGACGGCAAAACTCTTTTCTACACTAAATCGCGCGGCGAAAACGGTCTGCGGCGCGTTTCCGCTGACGGCGAAGAAGAGCGGATGGTGCCGGAACTTACCGAAGCCGGTCACCGTCGTTACTGGACAATGACACGGCGCGGAATTTACTTTGTTGCGCCCGCCGAACAGCCGCCATACAAAATCAAGTATTACGATTTTTCAAACTCTCAAATCAATGAAACCGCGACGACGGAAAAACCGCCGATTTGGACTTATCCGGGTTTGAGCGCGTCGGTTGAAGGCGAATCAATTCTCTACGCGCAGTCAGACCAAAACGCCAGCAGCATTATGCTCGCTGAACTCGAAAATTGAAATGTTTCCAAACGGACGCGCAACGCCAAACAGCCGGGGAAACACCAAACGGCTGAGATGACGTGGGCAAAAACACACGCAAGCCTACCTTGAAACAAAGTCGCTGTGCGCGCCCTCACGTCCATTGAATTGTTCGCTGTGTCTTTATATTTTGATTCCCAGCGTAAACAGCACGCAGGTTTCAATCTTTTCCAGCATAGTGCCGCTAACTTCGCCCAGTCTTTTCGTCAGTCTGGTTTTGTCCAGCACTCGTAATTGATGGCATAAAGCAACCGACTCGCTCGACAAACCGCCTTCACCCGCCGCAACCTGAACGCAAGAAGGCAGAGAAGCGCGACGTAAGTTGGTCGTGAATGGAATCGCAAGAACTGTTGTCGTAAAGCGATTGATGGCGTTCGTCTGCATCACTAAAACGGGACGAGTTCCGGCTTGCTCCGAACCGCGAACGGGATTTAGTTCAGCCAGCCAAATTTCGCCGCGAAGAACTGTCATTGCACTGCGTCCTCACGCTCAAGATTAGCGGCGTATTCGGCTAAACCAACTTCAGCAAGTTCGAGGTCTTCGTCGGCAAACTCGGCGTATAAAATTTCAAGTGCCACGTCGTCAAACTGCGGTTCGACTCTGCGGTGTTCACGAAACTTGAGAAACTCTAAAAACTCGGCAACTGTCTGAAGTTGCGCGTCGTTCAATTCAGCCAAGTCAGTTACAACTTTTTCTTTGGTAGAAATCATACAAGGTTATTTTACAACGAGCCGCCAGAAATTGCATTTCAAATATCGGACTGTTTCGGAAAACCTAAGAAACAGCGAACGGTTGAGATGACGTGGGGCGAAACCGCCACCAAGCCCGTTTGAGTTCGACGGACAACGCCCAAACAAAGTCGCTGTTTCGCCCTCACGTCCATTGAATTGTTCGACCTCCGTTTATTGTCAGAGGTTTTCTGAGCAAAGGACTTTAGGCTTTTTATTTTTTATGTTTTCGAAGATATTCTTTGAGAATTGCAATCCACCGTTCAGTATTACTGGCTTCTCC
>Ga0136611_10004052_pt1 | contig 10265 bp, 9 predicted proteins | sample AntDrymUQ2232306_2_FD_106645 | JGI IMG/M metagenome (GOLD analysis project Ga0136611, IMG submission 106645) | Polar desert sand microbial communities from Dry Valleys, Antarctica - metaG UQ223 (23.06) | ecosystem: Environmental > Terrestrial > Soil > Desert | place: Antarctica: Dry Valley... | reverse complement strand
GTCGCGGATGCTCTTGATGCGGCGAGCAAAGGGGCTTGGAGCGTATCTAGATGGCGACCGTATCCGCAACCCCCGTCGCCGCCTTCGTAATTCGTATTTCGCCATGGAGATAGACACGACCATCAAAGAGAATGCAGAGACGCTCGAACGCATCCGTGCCCAGGCCCACACGATGGACACTATTTGCTCGGGTTACGGCTTTGCAGCTTTTGCAACTGGGCAGCTCGATGGCCGCCTTCCTCGCAGTGAACCCGGAGGCATTCGACGATTTGACCTCCGGCGTGGACCCAATCTTTGCTGACATTACTGTGCTCGAATAAGCACTGAAGCGCACAGACAGGGAAACGTCATGGATACGCCTGACATCTCACTTGAGATCGACAACATCGACAACTTCGTCTTCAATGCGCGCGTCGCAGCAATCATTGAGGCGGGCCCGCATGTCTTGATCGCTCGATCTATCCTCGACCCATACTTCCACTTCCCAGGGGGCCGTCAGAAGGTCGACGAAAATTCCGAACTAGGCGTGCGTCGAGAGGTGAGAGAGGAACTTGGCTTCGAACTCGCCTCGGTCAAGCCAGCGCTTTTCGCCGAGAACACGTTCTCGTTGGACGTCGACGGTCAGACCAAGAACATCCGAGAGTTTGTGCTGTATTTCCGAGCAAAGGTGGCAGACCTTGACGTCGATGGCATTCGCCCGGGGCTCGTATTCCTCGGCCCCGAAGGCGAGCGAACCCAGTTCCAGTGGCACCTGAAGAGCAATTTGAAGAATATCGACCTCCGACCACGCGCAGTCGCCGATCTCATTGGTGAGTTCCCGGAGCGGTTCACCTATATGGACGTTTCTGGAAGCACGGGGTGCACGATCGTCGAAACACCTGGGCTGACAAGGCCTGGTGGGGCAGGTCCGGCGCTTGCACGCCCAAGCGGTCTTAATCTGCCTGGCATCTAGGTCTAGCGACCACGAACTTTGTTAGCACCGTGAAGACCTGACTGGTCTACCACGCGAAGAACTCCTTGGGCATGGGGGCTAACAGAGCGGTGCGATTCATGGAGTCGAACTCCGAGGCCTAGGTCGGAAGCAAGGCCCGTAGAAGCAGTGATTAGAAAGTTGAGCGATCGCTTGGGGGTGGAGCAATGCGAGTCTCCTCTACCGATGAAACACACGCCGGCCACAAGTTGGATGGGTCCCCGAAAACTGATCGACACGATTTGAGAGACTTGGTTCGACACAAAGGACCAAGCAATGAAGAAGAAGCGACACACGCCTGAGCAGATCGTCAAGATGCTCGAACGGGGCGAGCAGATGATCGCCTCCGGCAAGACGATTGACGTCGTTGCCGGCGAGCTCGGCATCTCTGCGCCCACCTGGTACGCCTGGAAGAAGCAATACGGCTCGATGAACGCTGAGCAGCTCGACGAGATGAAGAAGCTCAAAGCTGAAAATGCTCGCCTGAAACAGCTCCTTGCAGATGCCGAGCTCGCAAAGGCAATCCTCAAGGACGTAGCGTCGGGAAACTTCTGAGCCCCGCCCAACGTCGTCGTGGTGTTGCCATGGCGACGGAGGTTCACGGGGCTTCCAAGACCTTCGCGTTCAAAGAACTCGGCATCTCGCGTAACTCGCTCGAGCCACCGACTGTTCGCAAGTCATCAGACCCGGCGATTCGTCGGTGGCTGCGAATGTTTGCGACCAAGAACTCACGATGGGGCTGGCGAAAAGCGTTCTGGACGCTGCGTCATAAGGATCTGGTCATCAATCACAAGAAGGTGCGCCGTTTGTGGCGTGAGGAGGGACTTTGTCGCAAGCGAAAGAGCCGCAAGCAGAGCTGCCAAAAGCCACAGGTCAAGGTCCAGGCAGCATTTCCAAACCACATCTGGGCGTTGGACTTCCAGTTCGACCAGACAGTCGACGGGCGAAACCTGAAGTTCCTGAACATCGTCGATGAGTACACACGCGAATCGCTCGTGAGCATCGCTGTGCGGTAGATCACTCACGAAGACGTGCAACACGTGCTTGCCGATCTGATCAAGGCGCGTGGAGCACATCCTCGGTTTCTGCGCAGCGACAACGGCTCGGAGTTCTCGGCTCACGCGCTCGTGGCGTGGCTCAAGGCAAACGGCGTGATCAACGCATTCATCACGCCAGCATCACCCTGGCAGAACGGCAAGGCCGAGAGCTACAACGGCATCTTTCGCGATGAACTGCTCAACATGGAGTTGTTCGAAGGTGTCGAACACGCTCAACATCTCACCAACGCCTGGAAGCACACCTACAATCACTTCCGTCCACACGGCTCCCTCAAAGGAGCCACACCCGCAGCATTCGCTGCAGGACATATCAACCAACCAAGTCTCTAATTTCAGTCGGCTCAGCTAACGGGTCCCAGCCAGAGGTTCGCCTTCGCAGCGGCGGTGACTGGCCCCCGTCACCGTCCAGCGCTACCCATCGAGGGTGGCCCGACCAGAGCTTCCGGGAGCGTCGGACACTTCGCCGGTAGCCCCTTGGTTATTGATCTTGGCTTCTGCTTACGCGATCCCGAGTGTTTCAGTCCCGTCGCTTACTGTGATCGGCACACTTTTGTTATCGAGATTCCGTTCGAGAGCCTCGATCTCGACTTTGGCGCCGGCGAAATAGCCGAGTTCGGTTTTCTTGTTTTCGCTGGCGTCCGCCGCGTTGCCGCCCCGGCGGGACACTTTGTGCACCGTAACGGGCAGGCCGTCAAGAGTTGACCAACTGACGCTTTCCGGGCCATACACGTCCTTGCCAACTGGCACAGCCAAGGGTTTCTCGGACGCTGTCGCTTGGAGTTCTCCCGCCCACTCGCCCGCGAAGTCTTCTGAGCCGAATCTGATGAGCACCTCGGTGCCGGGGGGAAAGCGCTCGCCGTTAACCACCGTGACGTTTCCGTGTGCGTCGATGTAGCCGACGTGCGTCCCGGTTCGGGGTTGGATGTTACGGGGTTCCTTGGCGACTGACCTTGCCATTTCCCAGGGGTCACCCAAGAGGATGCCGGCCGCCACATGAACGTCCTCGATGCTGGGATCCAACACGGGTACGACTCTGGCTCCGGCTTGGGCCAGGTAGATCCAAACGCTCGGCTCGTCGGGCCCAAACACGAGAACCCCGTTGGGTAGGCGACTGGCCGCTACCCCTGTACGACGACCGGTATCTACATCGACGATGACAACGGATCCCGTGCCATTCAATGCCAGCTGCGCAGCGCAAAACGCTGCCGCTGTTGTGTCCCCTGAGTTGACATTTATATCAATGGTGAAGGGAGAGGAGGGCTGACGTGCCTCTCTAATGCTTCGACGTTCGTCGGAGTAATCGCTAATTAGGTAGGTGCGAGGCACCCTCGGATCGGAGCCACGACTGAGTTGGGCGATGATGCTCTCACGGATTGCCGGGTCGATTGCCTGGTACATGTCGATTAGCGGTCCCTGTTCGATTAGCGGTTTCTGCTTGTTTTCGATTTCTTCGAACATTGGCCCGAGGCGTTCGTGAAAAGGACGGGTATCAACCGTGCGGTAACCGTCCAGGCCCTTCTCCCACTTCCAATGGAGACCGTCCCACAAATGTCGGATGACTTCTGGATAACAGTCGGGAGAAGGGAACCGATTGAGTCGATCGTTCTTGACATCGATTTCGTGGATGGACACGCCTATCGTCTCCAAATACTGAGCGGCGAGGGCCCAGGAATAACCGATGTCGGGTCCGACGATGAGCAGGCCGTCATGGTAGGAAGCAAGTAGTTGCCCGCCTTGATTGTCGTGTCGAGGTTCGCCGGAGTCGGCATTATGCGAGGCCGCGTTGAAGTACAAGATTGCGCCCGTACCGTTGGCCCAGTTAGTTGATGGTTCGGACAAAATCGGTTTCCCGCCACCGCGTGGCGCAACCAATTGGTTCTGACCCATTGATTGAATAATCAGCCCGGGAATCACCTGCGCCAGACTCGCCGTGTCGGACTCGGGAGTTGTGCCGAGGTCAATGGGCAGGGCTACGCCGAACGCGTTGTCAATTGCCTGGACGAGTTGGGCTTGGGCGAGGTACCGCCTACCGAAATTGGTAACGACGGTAAATTTGCGAGGGTACGGCTGGGGCATTGCGAGCTCCTTTGTAAAAGGTTAATCAAGTTGACGCCGGCTTTTTGCAGAAGACTCTGTTCAAAGCCCGATTGTGCCGAGTCCGACAACCCCGGCATACGAGGGTGTTATGGCTTCGACCCGGAGGTCAGCGAAGTCGGAGGGTCCGAGGGGACGTAACACTTCAACTGTTACGTCCGTGCCGGCAGACCATCCATGGTCGCCTCGCTCGAGCCCGAATTCGTGCGCCGCAGACTTGCCTCGCCAGAACAGCTCTTTATGCACAACGCCGTTAGCCTTCGAACTTCCGTTGGCGAGAGTAAGAACGCCGGTGGGGACCTCGAATACGCCCTCACCGGCGACGGCCCTGTGGGTCGTGCCATTGATGCTGACCTCGACGAGCGATCCGTTCGGGACGTTCGGACGCCCGTGCAGCTTGATATTGCCGTAGAAATCGCAATACGCGACGGAGGTTCCGGATCGCTTTGGAACCGGAAGTGGTTCCCCGGAGTACGGGACTCCGGCGGCGGCTGACTGCCAAAGCTTTGCCGTTACCTCGGCTGGATCTGTGACCGACGGCGGCAACGCCGAGACGGTGAGTCCTGCCTCACTGATCTGGCGCCAAGGATCTTCGTGCGCCGGCCCGATGAAGAGGGTTCGCGATGAGCGGTTGTAGGCAGTTGCCAACCGTCCGGAGCTAGCTGCACCAACGGAATCAATAACAATTATTGTTGGGGTTTGCGCGTTGAGGCCGAGCTGCCCAGCGATAAACCCGGCTGAGACCAGATCGGGACTACCCGTCCGACCGGCCGAATTGATCGCCGCCGGCGCACTATGCACGGCGCTCCCGGCCAGCGCTGTACCAGCTCCGAAGAGTTCCTCACAACGAGCACGGAAACGATGCTTGTCGCGAACGTGTGGTCCGATGACGAAGGCACGAATAGATCCTGCGTTGCCAGCAGCAGACTTGTCCTTGACCGGACTAGCTCCGCTGTATTCGTTGACTGAACCAAGTGGTTCAATGCCGGGGTTGCCGGCCAAGTCGAGCAGCGTCTGCAGATCACTGCCGGTCACCTTTTCGAGATGGCGTAGATCTGTGTCCCAAAGTTTGGCCGCTTGTTCAGGAATCACATCGCGACCGCGAAACTGTGACGAGGTCCTGAAAGGGACCCTGTAGATATCAACGCCGAGAGCCGCTGTGTAAGCCCAAGAGAGCCCGGAGTTGAAACCGACAAGGAGTACGCCAGCGTCTGTCCTGGCCGCGAACAGCTCCTCCCCTTCGTTTCTCACGCGGGGAAGTTCGCGATTTGCGTTCCGGGGAGCGACGTTATGGAGCAATACACCAGGGCTAGTTGCACCCCGAGCGACTTCTGCTACATAACGTCCGTTGGCAACGGTATCGAACGGCACAGTTGTGGATGCAAGATGTACGGGCAGGGCGGAACTCTGGCGCCGCAGCACTTTCGTGCTCCAGTTGGCGTCGATTCGTGCCGCTACCTCTTTGCCAGCGAGATCGTAGGGGCCGTAGTCACTAACGAACGTATAAAAAGTTGGATCTTGGACGGAGATACGCCTTGGCATTGCAAGCTCCTTTGTGGTTGTGGCCCACGGGGCTTGCCGAAAGCGAGGCCCCGTTACAAACGGGACCGGGTGCGAAAAGTCAGCGCGCTCCGAGTGGCCCCATGAAGGGACACATCATCAAGGCGGCTTGCTTCAGTCGTGGATCGGCTGACATGGCTGAGGAACATACAAGCCAAACGGTGCAGCGGTCAAGTCCTTGCGACCCTGGAGAAAGTCTTGGCAGAAAATGAATTGAATTGCACTGGGTACGCTGGTGACCATGCCATCGCCGCGACCTCCTCGCCCTTTGCGTCCGAAGAAAGGTGGAGTCAGGGCCCCGAATGCCACTGATGGCGGGGCCAAGGCCGGCGCCAAAAGGTCTGCGAGTCAGCGGTCAGCGGCCGCCCCCCAGTCGAATGCCGGCGGCCAGGAGCGACCGTCACACCGGCGCTCGGGCATCAAGTCCCGCCCGGCGGAGAGTCGCTCGGCGGGGCCGGGAGCCACGAGTGGACGAAGGGAAAAGCAAGGCGACCGTTCGGCACGCGAGTCAGGTCGGTCGGAATCCACGCGACGATCGGAGGAAGCAGCCCCAGTTCGTAAGGGATGGGGCAGCGTTGCCCGGCGCGGTGCGGCAGTCATGCGAGCAGGCGAGGACGCTGGAACGCAGTCAAAGTGGGATGAAGAACGCTTTGCCCGCAAGCCCGAACGCGGCGAGGACAAGGGCGAATGGGTTATTCGGCGTAGCGATCCGGTCGCGCCGAAGCGCGTCAAGGGTAAGGCCGTACGCGAAGAGCCGTGGCAAATATCCGACGACGCGATCAAGGAGTTGCAGGACCGTGTTCCGCCAAAACGGGCGGAGCGCCTGGCCAAGAACCTCAAGGACGCGTCACGGGCATACGCGTCGGAACGTTGGGGCGACGCACGCAAATCGTTGCGGCCCCTGCTTGTGGAAGTGCCCGACGCTCCGTCGGTGGCGGAGCTCAACGCCATGTTGCTTTACCGAACAGGTCAATGGGCGCGGGCGCTCAAGGAACTAGCCGTTGCCCGAGAGTCGACCCAGTCATATGACCTCCTTCCGGCAATGATGGACTCATTGCGCGCTTTGGGTCGACACAAGAAGGTCGAGGAGATGTGGGTGGAGCTGAAAGAGGCATCGCCCGGTCCCGATGTAATGGCCGAGGGCCGGATAGTCATGGCCGAGAGCCTGGCCGATCGCAGCCAGTTGGCCGGTGCCATACGGCTGCTTGAAGACGGCCCCCGTCCTCGCCAGCGCGTGCAGCAATACCACTTGCGTAGTTGGTATGCCCTTGCCGACCTGCACGACCGAGCCGGCGATGCCGGAAGGGCACGCATGTTCTTCGAGAAGGTCGCAGCCAAGGATCCGGATTTGGCCGACGTCCTTGAACGGCTCGAGGGTCTGGACTGACGCTGGCTCCCTCGATGAGGCGTTAGTGCGCCGAGAGTATTCGTTCGGTCTCGCTGAGTTCGTGCTCGGTCTCCTCGGCGTTTGAGTCGATCGCTGCGACCGCAAGCACTGAGATGGCGGCCGCGTAGCCCGCGCCTCCGATGCCGTACAACTCGAAGCCGGCCAGGAAACTGATGGCGATCACGGCAGGGCCGACGTATAGATTGCTCGCCCTGACGATGCGCTTCTGTACAAAAAAAGTCGAAGCCAGTTGCAAGGCTACGAAGAACACGGTGCAGGCGATTGCGGTTCGCGAAGGTGCGAGCGCAATGGCAAGCAAGAGCATTGGGAGCGAACCGACGAGGATGCCGATGTTGGGGACGAGGCCAAAGACGGCGAGGGCAAGAGCGAGGGGAGCTGCAGCCGGGAGGTCGGCCAGTCTCGCTGTCGTGTAACCAAGCAGGCCCACCAGCGTCGATTGGGCGATGGACAGCATCACGTAGCGGCGCGACCGGGTGAACGCCGAGCTGGCGATGGCGCGCGCCCGGCGTCGTCGCACTTCACCAATCCGCTCCAGAGCAGCTGTGAACACCTTCGGCGCCCAGGAGAGAAACAGGATCGTGAGAATTGCGCACACCGTGTAAGTGCCGACCGAAGAGACCGCTTGACCGGCCAGACCGCTCGATGGGGAGCGCATTCGATCGACCGCTTGCTGAACCCGCTTCTCCAGGTCGATCTCCGTCGCCGCCTTGCCGAACCGCTCCGAGTTCTGTTCGATGTCCGAAGCAGCGGCGGGAACGGCCTGTTGCAAACGCGCAACTTCTCGGTCCAAGGCTCTTAAGACGCCGAAGGTAAGAAGGCCGGCACTGGCGGCAAGAATCAGAAGGACAAGGATGATCGCCAGGGCCCGTTGCATCCATCGGTCGAGCCAGCCGACGAGTATTTCAACGAGTGCTGCAGCAACGGCGGACGCGACGACCCACGTGAAGACGCGCTGGGCCGAAACAACAATGCCGGCGGCCAGAAAGGCGAGGGCAAGACCGCCCAATACCAAGGCCACCGAGCCGAGCGAGACTTCGACTCGCATGACCCTTTTGCTGGTCACGGGAACGTTCCCGTGACTTTCTTGGTCGTCAAGGGCATGTTCCCATGAGTGTTTTGCTGGTCACGGGAACGTACAGTACCCCCGTGGCCGAGACGCAGAGGGGCACTGGTGAGCAGGCCGACGAAACCAGAGTGCTCACCTTGGCACCGGTATCGGTGCTGCACATCGCCGCCGGCGTGTTTGCGGCGTTCTTCTTGGTCGAGTTCGTCTCGCATCTGTCAGAGACCCTCACGCGGGTCGCTCTCGGTCTGGTGTTTGCCTTCGGCCTCGATCCCGTCGTTGTCAGATTGCAAAGAAGGATCGCCTGTACCCGCGGCATCGCCGTCGCCATCGTGGGTGTTATTGCCGTGACGGTGTTTGCTTTGCTGGTTGCGTTCGCAGGACCTTCTGCCGTTCGTCAGGCTGAGAAGTCGAGCCGGGAGCTGCCGGCAACGGTGGAAAGACTCTCGACTCTTCCTCTCGTTGGCAATGTGCTCGAAGAGGTTGACGCCTCGCAGCGAATACGTGATTGGGCTGCTGACCTTCCGACGCGGATCAATGACAATTCGATCACTGGGCTCGTGCAGACTTTGGTAGGCAGCCTGGTTGCCGGCTTCACCGTGATCTTTGTCGGCCTCGCCGTTCTCCTTGACGGCGAGTCACTTGTCAGAAGACTGGGCTATCTGGTGCCGCGTTCTCATCGGGACGCCGGAGCCATGGCCGGGCGCGTCTTCTACCGGACTATTGGCGCCTATTTCGCCGGTTCATTGGTAGTGGCCTCGATGGCTTCGATGTTCGTGTTGACCGTGGGTCTTGCCCTTGGCGTTCCTCTGACGCCGATTGCCGCGCTGTGGGTTCTCATTGTCGGCTTCATCCCTCAAATCGGAGGATTTCTCGGAGCTTCGATGTTCACACTGCTTGGCTTCGGCCGCGGGCCCGGTACCGCGCTGCTGTGTCTCGTTCTCTATTGGATGTACATGACTTTCGAGAATCACGTGATCCAGCCCGCTGTCGTCGGCAATGCCGTGAACATGTCGGCGCCGGCGACGATGCTGGCCGCCCTGATCGGAGGGGCGGCAGCCGGCGTGCCCGGCGCGATACTCGCCACACCGGTGGCGGGCACTGTGAAAGCCGTTTACATGGAGGTACACGAGCCTGGATCGACCGTCCGCAAGCCTCGGGTGGGACTCATCTCGGGTGCGTGGAAGAAGTTGAGAGCTCGGTTGGGCCGCTGAACGGCAGATGCGTTGTGCGTTGCGCTATCGCCTTGTCACACCTATTGCGTAGCGTGACCTCATCGGCTTCCCCCGGCACGCAAGCGCAAGGCGCTGCTATCCACTTCGGATATCACCATCGGAGAAGTCTCATGTCCTCCAGCACTACCCAAGCCAGCAACAGCAGGTCCTCCCTCAGCAAAGCCGCCAACAGAGTCTCGGCGCCCAAAGCCGATACTGGAGACGGGCTAAATCTGGTCGTCCTTGTGGGCAGCGTGTTTCGCCCGCCCGAGTTCCGTCAGTTGAAGGACGGACGATCGGTGACGTCGTTTGATCTGAAAACGAAGGGTCCCGAGCGTTATGAAACGGTGCGAGTCTCGTGGTTCGACGCTCCTGCTTTAGCCCTTGACTACTCCGAAGATGACGGTCTGGCCGTGGTTGGTCGGGTGCGCCGGTTTTGGTACGGCGGGCGCCAGAGCATCACCGATGTGGTGGCTGACAGTGTCACGCCTGTGCGTTCGGTTGCGCGTGTGCGCCGGGCTCTGGGTGATGCCATGGCTGCCCTGCAACACGTCAGCCCGTAATTCACGCAGCTGATGGGCCAGAGTTGGCGGGAGTCAAAGGGAACGTCCGGCCGAGCGTAGGTCGTGGCACGCTTGGACTACGCGCGCCGCCATTCCCGCCTCTGACGCCTTCCCGTAGGAACGCGGGTCGTACGCCTTCTTGTCTCCAACTTCACCGTCGATCTTCAGCACCTCGTCGTAGTGCTTGAACATGTGGTCGGTTATCGGTCGAGTAAACGCGTACTGCGTGTCGGTGTCGATATTCATCTTCACCACGCCGTAGTCGAGCGTCTCACGAATCTCCTCGAGGGCCGACCCTGACCCGCCATGAAAGACGAAATCGAACGGTTGCGATC